>Ga0335085_10005076_pt1 | contig 21419 bp, 15 predicted proteins | sample Lox_Sample_45_FD_206712 | JGI IMG/M metagenome (GOLD analysis project Ga0335085, IMG submission 206712) | Soil microbial communities from Loxahatchee National Wildlife Refuge, Florida, United States - Lox_Sample_4.5 | ecosystem: Environmental > Terrestrial > Soil > Wetlands | place: USA...
GGCAAAGACGCCCTTCATCATCGTCAATGCCGCGACCGCCGCGCTCACCCGCAAATCGCCCTATGTCGTGCGGGTCTCTTTCACCTTGTGGCAGACGGCCTTGCCACTCGGCAAATGGGCGGCGCAGCAAGGCGCGAAAAAGGGCTATACCGCCGTGGCCGATTACGCGCCGGGCTATGACGCGCAAGCAGCCTTCGCCCAAGGCTTCGAGGAAGGCGGCGGCAAGATCGTCGGCTCGCTCAAGCTGCCTTTGAACACCGGCAACTACACGCCTTATCTGCAGCGCGTCGAGGACGATCATCCGGACGTGCTTTATGTTTTCGTTCCGGTCTCGGCTGCACCTGAAATGATGCGCGCGGTCGGCGGCCTGGGGCTCGAGAAATCCGGCATCAAGCTCGTCTCGACGATGGACCTGGTCCCCGATCAGCAACTGCTTGCGATGGGCGATGTCGTCAAAGGGCTGGTTACCTCCGGCACTTATTCCGCGGTGGCCGACCGGCCGCAGAACAAGGCCTTCGTCGCCGCCTGGCACCGCGCCTACGGGGCGGAGAAGCTGCCGGATTTCACCGCGGTGCAGGGCTGGGATGCGATGGACGCCGTGTTCGCGGTCGTCAAGCAAACCGGCGGCAAGTTCGACGGCGACCAGGCCATGGCCATCCTCAAGGACTGGAAAAATCCGCAAAGCCCGCGCGGGCCGGTCGAGATCGATCCGGCGACGCGCGACATCGTCCAGAACGTCTATATCCGCCGCGTCGAGGATATCGGCGGGAAGCTCTCGAACGTCGAATTCGCCACCGTTCCCCAGGTGAAGGATCCCTGGAAGGAGATGAACCCGGACAAATAGCGGTCCGGTTGGGGGCTAGAAGCGATAGCGTTTCCCGACCGATGTCGGAACGAGGATGTTATCGCCGAAAGCGGCGGCAAGCGCCGTGGTCGCGCGCCAACCGGTGCAGTGCCCGGCCGCGATGGTCTTGAGCTCGAAGCCTTTCAATTCGGCCACCGTCGCTGGGATGATGGTTTCGTTGACGCCGGCCAGATGCAAGCCGCCCATGACCCCGTGAATTGGCGCGTTCGGAAACCGTGCGCGCGCTTCCTTGAGCACGTTGACGATGCCGGCATGCGAGCACGCGCTGAAGACCACGATGCCTTTGCCGCGGACGCGAACGGCGAGGAAGCGTTCGTCCATCAGCCAGGGATCGGGCTCCCAGCCGTCGCCGCTCTCGGTTCGCCGCTGATGGCCCGGAACGCCGCGCTCGAACGACGTGATGCGCGGGATCTCGCCGCTGACGTAAAAGAGCCCATCGAGGAGCGTGCAGGCCTGCGTCGTCGCGACCACGGCCGCGCCACGCGCCGATAGCGCATCGATGTCGGGTATGGGCTTCAGCGGCAGCAGCTCGCCCGTGACCAGCCTGTTCGCGCGCTGACGGAACATGCCCGGATGCGCGTAGTACGGAACCGTCTTGGTCGCGTCGCGCCGGCGGATAAGCTCGAGCGCCTTCAGCATTCCGCCGGCATGGTCCCAATGGCCGTGCGACAAGACGATCGCCTCGACCGGGCTGAGATCGATGCCGAGCCGGGTGACATTGCGCTCGAAGGCGTATTCCTCCGGTCCCGCATCGAAGAGGATCGTCCGCTCGGCGCCGCCGATGGTGGCCGTGATGAGATAGGCAAGACCGTGACAGGCGCAGCAAATCGCGTCGCCCGAAAGCTCTGTCAGGCCGTGCGCGCTGAGATACGCGAATTCCGACTCAACGTCCGGCCGCAGGCTCGAGAGGCTGTCGTTGGTGTTATCGATCAGGACGTGGACGGTCAGCCCATCGACTTCGATCAGATCGCTCATCTTCTTTAAAGCGGGAAATACTTCTTCAGCCAGCTATCGACCACGCTCGCGATGTGCCGATTGCTTTCGGCGAGCATGAAGTGGTCGACATTGGCGGCCAGGTAAAGGTCGGTGGGCTGGCCGGCCCCGCGGAACAGATCGATCGATTGCTCGGTCGGCGTGACCGAATCATTCGCGGCGTGAAGCAACAGCAGGGGGCGTGGGGCGATACGTCCAACCACGTCGTTCGCGGTGAAGGCATACATGCTCTCAACCACCTCGAATGGAAACTCCATGATCGAGCCGGGCGCGAGGCTGCCGCGCAGCTCCGGCGCGATCGGCACGATGGCGAAGCGCGGCACCATCATCGAGCGGCCGGTGCGCGCGCGATAGCGCGGGCCTTCCTCGAGGATGTCGCTGAATTTCTTCCACGCTTCCGGGCTTTCGTGCTGCTTGCGGAATTTCTTGGCGCCATCGCCCCAACCGCCCGAGGAGATGCAGGCGGCGAGGCGGGTATCGACCGCGGCACCATAGATCGCAACGGCGGCGCCGAAACTATGGCCCATGACGGCGATGCGCGTCGGATCGACCTCCGGACGCTGCAGCAGAAAGCTGACCGCGTGCTTCAGGTCTTCGACCTGCTCCAGGCAAATGACGCGGCCGCGCTCGCCTTCGCTGTCACCGCAGCCGCGCATGTCGAAACGCAGCGTGATATAGCCGAACGACGCGAAGAGCTGCGCGGCCGCCATCGAGACGCCGCCGTTCTTGTTGCTGCCGAAGCCATGCAAAACGACGATCGCCGGCAGTTTTTCTTTCGCCCCGTCCGGTACATGCAAGACGCCCGCAAGCGTCAGCCCGTCCGACGGAAACGTGATGCGATGATCCACGGCTGAGGGTCCTTATTTCTGGTCTTCGCGAACGACAAAGCGCGAATCGAAAAAGAGCTTGGGGTCGACGGGCTGCTTGATCAGCCCTTGTTTGAGAAACCAATCGACCTGGTGCATCACGTCGCCTTCGTTGACGCGCGCCTCGCGATCGAAATAGACCACGCCGGTCTTGACCTGCTCGACGCTCAGCCCGGTATATTTCGCCATGATCGCGGCGATCTCGTCGGCGCCGGGACCGTCGGCACGCTTGCCGTCGGGTCCGGTAAAGGCATCATGATATTCATGAACCGCCCGGCGATAGACGCGCAGAAACTTCTCGAGACGGTCGGCGTGATCGGCAGCGGTTTTGGTCCCCGTGAAGATCGAGCCGAGTTGATAAGGCACTTCGTCGCCGGCCCAGCCGAGCAGCTTCACATCCCCCCGATCGATGAGCGGGATCGCCGCGCTGCCCAGCAACGAGGTCGCATCGATCTGGCCGCCGACCAGGGCCGAGGCAACATTGGCCAGCGATTGGAGCGGGCTGATGCGGACCGAGGCGAAATCGAAGCCATGTTTCTCGGCCAGCAATGCCAGCTCGTAATGCGGCGGCGCGCCGATCTGCGATACGCCATAAACGCGGCCGGCGAAATCCTTGTAGCTGCGGACGCCTTCCTGCCAGGCTTTGTTCGAGACGACGAAAGCGTCGAATTTGAAGCCGGGCACGTTCTGGGCATAGCCGGCGATGATGCGAATGGCGCCCTGGCCGGCGAGCGAGAAGAGGCCGCCGGTGAATGCCGTTACGCCGACATCGATCTCCGATCCGGCGGCGGCCACCGAAATCGGCTGTGCCGATGCGAAAGTGACGAGGTTGGGCTCAAGCCCTTCGGCGTCGAAATAGTGCCTTTCGACGGCAATATAGATGGGTCCTGTCGACGTGCTTTTGAGCACGCCGATCTTGATTTCTTCCGCCCGCGTCCCCGAAGAAATGGAAAGTGCGGCGCCTAAAAACAGCGCGATCGCCAGGGCGTGCGCCGGTACTCGAAATGCCATCGAAGTGCCCCCAGATTTGACTAGAGAAAGACGGTCAGGTTCTTCGCCATTAAAGTGCTTTGCTCGATCAGGATCTTGCGCCGCGCGATCTTCAACGCGCCGCCGGCGCGACGCAGAATATCCTCGCGCCGCCCGACCAGGACGTCGGCCTCGGTCTCGAGGCGGTTGCGATAAACGAAGAAGCGGCTTTTCACGGTCGCCGTCTCACCGTCCCGAAGCGAGACGAGCGGCGAGGCGAGACGAATGTTCGAGATGACGTGGGCGACGCGCGATACCGGCTCTTCCGCCCAATGAATGCCGGTGAGCAGTTGCTTGACCCGCTTGGTCAACGTTTCCTTGTCGTCGTCCATCCAGGCGATGTCGTCCTCATCGGTGGTCTCGCGCGCGCGGTTGTCGAACGCGACGTTCTTGCGGATCGGCATCCAGTAGCGGACATCGGCGGTGAGCAGATCGAGCCACGCCATATAGTCGCGCTCGTCGAGCAGGTCCGCTTCGAGGAAATAGAGATCCTCGATTTCGCGCATCAGATCGAGATAGGACAATCGGTCTTCGGGAATCATCGGTGCCGCCCTGATCAGCCGACGCGCAACTGGGTCCAGTCCGCGGCGTCGAGGAACGCGGCCCATCGCTTGTAGAAGGCGCGCGGGTTTTGCTCGGTGCCTGGCGCTTCCTTGCCGGTTACGCGACCGGGGATCAGCGCGTCCGTGCCGCCGCGACCGAGCCCCGCTTGATAATGATAGGGATGGCGCCGCGCGATGAGGCCGTCGCTGGCCATCGACGCGTAGTGCCAATTCTCCATATCGTCCTGCTCGGTCATGCCGGCCGGGCCGGAATAGCGGATGTAGTAGCGGCGCAGGAATTCCCTCACGTCGGCGGGCGCGGTTTTGTCGACGAAATAGAAGCGCCACATCTCGGTCTCGTGCGGCCCGCGCGGATGCGCGAGCAGCAAGGTGCGGGGTTGCTGCCCGTGAAACGACAGGTTCGGGAAGATGGTGCCGATGAGCGGGAAGATGCCAGCCTTGTCGCCGAGCCGCTGCAGCCGTTTCTTCCAGCACGACGCGAAATAGGCCGAGGTCTCGGGGGAGGCGGAGTATTGGACGAAATTCTCCTTCGGCGGCACCAGGCTGTAGACGATGCCGTGGCCGCCGGGATAGGCGGCGCGCCGCGCTTCGCCGTAATCGTCGCGCCGACCGCTCGTGCCCGGGCCGATGCCGACCATCTCGACCGAGCGATGACTGACGACATGAAGATTGTCGCCCGAGAAATTCTCGGCGATGAATTTCCAATTGGTCGGCACGATCCACTTTTGCACGCTGCCCAGCAACTCGGTCGCGCCGTCGGTCCCGTCCCAGCCGCGCAGCGCGCCGCTCAAGCCGAAAGCCGCTTCGCCGAGATAGTCCTCGAAAGACGGCGCCTTGGCATCCCAGGTGGCCCAGATGGTGCCGTGAAAATTGACCAGCTGCGCGACTTCGATGAGGCCCCATTCGCCCTTGTCGAAAGGCGGCTGATAGAGATTGTCGTAATCCTGCACGCCGACCAGCCGCCCGTCGGTGGCGTAGCTCCAGGCGTGATAGGGGCAGATGAAGTTGGTCGTGTTGCCTTCGTCGTAGCGGCAGACTTTCATGCCGCGATGGCGGCAGGAATTGAGGAACACGTGAATCTTGTTCGCGCGGTCGCGGGTCAGGATGACGGATTCTTCGCCCATCTTGGACATGAAGAAATCGCCGGGCTTGCTCACCTGGCTTTCATGCCCAACGAAAAGCCATGCGCGGCCGAAGATCTGCTCGATCTCCCGGCGATAGATTTCGGCATTCACAAAAATCTCTCGGCTGATTTCCCCGTGCTCGGAATCGACGAGGCCCTTTGCCGCGTGAAGACTGGTATTCATCATCATGCTCCGAAACGCGCTTAGACGATCGCCTCGATCATTTGCTGGGTCAAGGCGGCGCCCGGCAAAGACAGGCCGAGCTCATGGCCGTATTCGAGACAGAGTTGAAGATCTTTGAAGAAGACGCGACGCGAGGTGTTCGAGAACGCGACCTTCTTCCACCGCTCGGCGACGCGGCTTTGCGCGGCGCCATCGCCGATGACCTTGCGCAGGATTTCGAGATCGAGCCCCGATTTCTCGCCCAACAGCATGCCCTCATGCGCCGCGAGAATGTTCACGCAGATGATGAGCTGATGCGCGAGCTTGGCGCGGATGCCGCTGCCCAGCCTGCCGACATGCATGATTTTGGGGCCGGAGGTCTCGAAAAGCGGCCGGCATTTGGCGAACGCGGCCTCGCTGCCGCCCGCCATGTAGGACATCGTCTTGTTCTTGGCGCCGTTCTCGCTGCCGCTGACCGGAACGTCCATAATCTCCACGCCGCGCGCGGCGGCGGCTTCCGCGATCTTGTCGATGGTCGCGGGGCGAACCGTGCTGTGGATGACGACGATCGTGCCCCGCGCGGCACCGGCCAGCACGCCCTCCGCCCCGAGCATCACCGATGCGAGTTGACCGTCGTCGAGCACGCAGATCTGCACGACTTCGGCATGCGCGCCGACCTCTTTGGCGGAGTGCGCGATTTTCGCGCCGATCGCGGCGAGTTCCTGCAGCGGTTCGGGGCGAACGTCATAGACCATCAAATCGTAACCGGCTCGAGCCTGATTGATGGCCAGATATTTCCCCTGTACCCCGAGACCGATGAACCCGGTTTTCATTGTGCTTTCCTTGACGTGGTTTGCCCGATCATGGTTGCGCTTGCGTTCCATCCTTTTCCGGAGCCGGCTCGCTCTCGTGGTTCAGCTCGCGTCCGCATGGTCGATATCCGGGTTATCATGGGCACACCCTTATAGCTCAAGCTCGCGCGATCGGATAACGCGGTGATGCACGCGTCCGGATGCGCTAGACGAATAGGCGCGTTTTACGCATTCTTGGCCAGGCGGCGCCGGCTCATCGATTTTCTCACGCTGCCCTGCCCGGTCGGCGTCATCAGCGGCCGTGGCCCCGTTTTAGCCGCGGAATCGCTTAAACGGACCGGTGTTCCCAAGGGCGCGGGTTGGTGGTTGAATAGCGTGTCTCGCGGAACTTTTGTCGAGGATGCTTTGAAGATCGCCTTACCCCAGCGCACGTTGGTCGGCCGCACCGGCCGGATACCGGAATCCATCCCTACCGGCGCGTCGTAATCCGAACTTGGCGGGGAACGGAATGATTGGCGCGGATTTGATGGCTCGGGCGGTCGAGCGCCAGGGAGTTCGCACGGTATTCGGCCTGCCCGGTCACCTCGAAGCTTTCTTCGGCGCGCTGGCACGCCGCGATATGCGGCTCATCCATATGCGGCACGAAAGCGCGGTCGTGCTTGCCGCGGACGCCTATGCGCAGGTTCGCCGCGGGCTCGGTGTCGCCTGTGTCACCTCGGGACCGGGCCTTGCCAATGCGGTCGGCGGCCTCGCCTCTTCCTTTGATGCGGGCTCGCCGGTTCTCATCTTCGCGGGCCGAAACCCGATCCGGATGTTGGATGCTCGCCCCCAGCAAGAGCTCGATCACACACGGCTCGTGCGCTCGATTACGAAATGGGCGCAGGTCGTGCACGATCCCGCGCGGCTCGGCGAATATATCGAGATGGCCGCGCGTATCGCCCTGACCGGGCAGCCGGGGCCGGTGTTGCTGGAGATTCCCCGCGATGTCGCGAATGCCCAGATCGACGAGGCCGCGGCGGAAGCCTCGCTCGGCCCGATCCTTCGCGCCCATGCGCCGGCGCCGGCACCGGTCGATGTCGAGCGCGCCGTCGAACTGCTGTTGCCGGCCAAGCGCCCGCTGATCGTCGCCGGCGCCGGCGCCTATTGGAACCATGCCGGCCCCGCCATCGCCCGGCTGGCGCGTGATTTCGGCTTTCCGGTTCTGCTCCAAGGCCCGAGCCGCGGGCTGCTGACGGAAGACATGGAGACCGTCTTCTCCTGGCCGATGGGCAGCATCGCGGCCCGGCATGCGGATGCGGTGTTGCTCGTCGGTTGTCGCATGGCGGGTGCCGTCGGTTTTGCGGCGCCGCCGTTTTTTGCCGCCGATGCCTCCTTCATCCAGATCGATGCCGAAGCGAGCGAGATCGGGCGCAACCGCGTCGTCGCCGCGCCGATCGCCGCGGATTGCAGCTTGGCCGTCGCGGCGATTGCGGATGGGCTGGGCCGGCAAGGTTTCAGCCGACGCGATCCGACGTGGGCCGCCGAAGCGGTTGCGCCGAAACTCGCGCGCATCGAGAAGGCCGGCAGGAATGAGACCGGCCTGGTTCATCCGCTGCGCATGGCGCGCGAATTGGCGGCGCGGATGCCGGACGATGCGTTGTTCGTCAGCGACGGTGCGAATTGCGCTAATTGGTACAAGGCGGTTATCCGCTGCACGCGCTCGCCGGGCTTCATCGATCATGAGCCGTTCGGGGCGATGGGCGTCGGCGTGCCGCATGCGATCGGCGCCGCCGCCGCTCAGCAGGAAACGGGTGAGAACCGGCCGGTGTTCCTCGGCACCGGCGACGGCGCGCTCGGCCAGTATCTCGGCGAGCTCGCAACCGCTTCGCTGCACAAGCTGCCGATCTTCGTGATGGTGGCGAATGACGGTGCCTGGGGCTCCAGCCGCAACATCACGCTTCGCCTCTTCAATGGCACAACCGGGGTCGATCTCGCACAGAGCCACTACGAGCGTGTGGCCGAGGGTCTTGAGTGCCACGGAGAAATCGCGACGGCTCCGGCCGACGTCGCGCCCGCCTTCGCGCGCGCCATCGCCGCGACCAAGGAAGGCAGGCCGGCGCTGGTCAACGTGCTGGTCGACCCCAGCACCGGGCTGGAGCGCAGCGATCCGCTCTTGCAGATGATCAGCTTCAATCCGATGCGCTTCGGCGGCGCATGATGCTGGAAATGATCGAAGACGCGGCGGCGTTGATCGAAGAGCGCAGCCATGATGGGAGAGTTCGAGGATGCTGACGAAAGAACAGAACGATGCGTTGACGCGCACGGGGCCGGGCACGCCGGGCGGCGACCTGCTGCGGCGTTTCTGGCAGCCGATTGCGCTGGCGAAAGAACTGCCGCATGGCGGCGATCCCTTGCCGATCGACATTCTCGGCGAGGAGCTCGTGCTGTTCCGCGATGAGGCAAACCGTGTCGGCTTGCTCGACCGTCATTGCTGCCACCGGGGCTCCGATCTTTCCTACGGGCGGGTCGAGTGCGGCGGATTGCGCTGTCTCTATCACGGCTGGCTCTACGACGTGAACGGTCGCTGCCTCGAGCAGCCGCTGGAGCCCAAGGTCAGCACCTACAAGGATCAGGTGCGGCAGCCCTCTTACCCCGTGATCGAGCGCGCCGGCGCCTTCTTCGCCTATATGGGCCCGGGCGCGCCGCCGGAGTTTCCGGCCTATGATTTCTTCACCTACCCGGCAGCCCATGTGCGCACCAACAAGATCCACGTCGATTGCAATTACATGCAAGCGAACGAGGGCAATTACGATCCGGCGCATGTCGGCATGCTGCATCGCTCGTTCGGCAACCGCGGCTCCGGCCTGAACTTCGGTTCGTTGAAGCAATACGGCAGTGTCGACATTTCGGACGCGCAAATCGATCCGAACGAGACGCCGGTGATCAAGGTCGAACCGACCCATTTCGGCATGCGCCTTTACCAGACCCGCTCCGGCGGTCCGGGCAAAACCTATCTGCGCGTGACGGTGTTCGGAATGCCGAATTTCTCGGCGATCGCCGGGCCGCAGGGCGGTGACGGACATATCGGCATTTGGCACGTGCCGATCGATGATCGCAGTCATTGGCGCTGGGGCTTCGCGCTGCGGCGCGACAAGCCGATCGCGGCCGGGCGCGGCGAGAACGCGCCGGCCGCCATGGGCCGCGATTCCGAGGAGTTCGAGGACGAATTCCACCATCGGCGCAAGAAGGCCAACCGCTATTTGCAGGACCGCAAAACCTTCACCCAGACCTTCACCGGGATGGGGTCGGTGTTCGGCGTTCACGATGCCTTTGCGACCGAGACGATGGGCCCCATCGCCGACCGGACGCGCGAGCATCTCGCCACGTCCGATATCGCCATCGTGTCGGTTCGCCGCATGATGTTGAAAGCGGTCGAGGACGTCAGCGCCGGCAAGGATCCGGTCGGCGTGGTGCGCGATAGCGCGTCGAACGATTTTTCCGATTTTTTGTCGTTCGACGCTGTCGTCCCGGCGGGCACCGATCCCGGCGAGGTGGTGCGGCAGTTCGCGGTCGAAACAAAAGCGGCGGCGGAGTAGCCGCCGCAAGAGGGGAGCAAGCTGATGGACGATCGCGAACGGCACGATATCGAGTGGGAGTGTGCGAGCAATACCGTGCGGTTTTATCGCCGGCTGGACGAGATCCGGGGCGAGGAGGCTGCTGCTTTGTTCTGCGATGACGGCGTGTGGTATCGCGACGGCGATGATCACGGCTGGACCGGCCGTGCCGAGATTGCCGCTCACGTGAACCGGCTGCGCGAGCGCGGTAATCCGGCCGTGGCGCCGGAAGACCGGATGGTCGTCCATCTGGTGACCAACATCGAGGTCACGGTGATGGACGCCAATACCGCCGAGGTACGCGCGCACACCGTCATCATTCCCGGCGAGCGCAACAAGAAAGCGGGTGAACCCGGCACGACCTCCGGCATCACGGCGGTCTTCCCGACCGTCGAGATTCACAAGAAGACGGCGGAGGGCTGGAAAATCGCCAGCAAGAAGACATCGCGATTGCTGCGGGTGACCAAGTAACCACGCTTCGGATCAAGGAAGAACACGTGAAACATATTTTCATCGCCGCGCTCTTAGGCGGGCTCGCGGCGGGTCCGGCCTTGGCTGCCGGGACCTATGATCCCGGCGCTTCCGACACGACGATCAAGATCGGTAACACATGGGCTTTGTCGGGACCTGTCTCCGTCACCAGCGCGGGTGAGCGGCAGATGGCCGCCTACTTCAGGATGATCGACGATCAGGGCGGCGTGAACGGTCGTAAGATCGACTTCATCGCGCTCGACGATGGTTATCAGCCGCCGAAAACGGTCGAGGAGACACGCCGCCTCGTCGAACAGGACAAGGTGCTGCTGATGTACGGCCAGCTTGGCACGCCGACAAACCTGGCCGTGCGTCCCTATCTCAACAGTAAGAAGGTGCCGCAGCTCTTCGTCACGACCGGCTCGACGAGCCTTATCGACCCGAAGAAATACCCTTGGACCATGGGGTTTCAACCGAGCTACGCGCTCGAATCGCTGGTTTTCGCGAAATACATCTTGGCCGAGCACCCGAATGCCAAAATCGGCATCTTCTATCAGGACGACGATTTCGGCAGCGACCATCTCAATCCCTTCGTCGCAGCTTTGGGCGACAGGGCGAAGACCATGGTCGTCGGGAAGGCAAGCTACGCTGTCAGCGATCCGACGGTCACGTCGCAGATCATTTCGCTGACGGCAGCGGGCGCCGATACTTTTGTGCTCTTCGCTCAGAGTCGTGCCGCGGCGCAAGCGGTCTCGGCGGTGCGCGATCATGCGGGTCCGGACGCGCTCATCTTCATTCCCTCCGCCGCCGCGTCGAAGACCGTGTTAGGACCGCTCGGCGATGAGAAAGTCAAAGGCGTCATGTCGACGGACAACGCCAAGAATCCGTCCGATCCTGCCTGGGCGAACGATCCGGCGGTCAAAGAGTATCTTGTTTGGGTGAAAAAATACGTCCCGGCACAGGACCAGGAAACCGCCATGGGAAGTCCTCAAAGCTTCATCCAGGCACAGGCTCTGGTCGAAGTGCTGAAGCGCGCGGGCGACGATCTGACACGCGCCAACATCATGAAGGTGGCGGCCAGCCTGCACAACGTAACGATCCCGATGCTCCTGCCCGGCATCACCCTCAATACCAGCGAAACCGATTACTACCCAATTCATGCGCTGCAATTGAAGCGCTATGACGGTGCGCGGTGGCAATTGGTCGGCAAGGCGATCGAAGGATAAGAGCGCGAAACGCCTCGCGAATAATTCCGTCAGTTCGTTTCGACGGGAGCGGGCGGGACTTCCGGCCGGAGCGGTGCGATCGGCCCCATACGCCGGCGCCCGCTTGGGTTAACGTCGATCGCTCATAGCTGCGGCGAGAGCTGCTCCAGCACCCGGCCACGCGTCTCGATCACAAAGAAGACCGCGATGATGAAAGCGAAGCTTATGAGGCAGCCGAAGAACACGAAAACCGTGTTGAGCCCAAAATTCGGCAATAAGCCGCCAACGATGAGCGGACCCGCGGTCGCGGCGCTGCGCTGCCAGGCTGCGGCAACGCCGCTGCCGAGCGCGCGCATGTTGTTGGCATAGATCTCGGCCGTATAGAGACCGAGCGACAACACCAGCACCGAGAGGAAGAAATAGGTTATGCAGACGCGGACAAGAATGGTTTCCGGGCTGCCGGCACCGATCACGGCAAAGGAAAGCAGCGGCAACGCCGTTCCGAGGAGCCCGATGATGAACATCGGCCGGCGTCCGACGAGGTCGATCGTAAAGACGGTGATAAGGGTGCCGACCAGCGTCGCCGCCGTCTGGATCAAGCCGTAATTCAGCGCTTGCTGCAGCGGAAGATGGAAGACGCTGCGATAGATCGACGGCAGCCACGTGCCGATGCTGTAGCTAAGGCCAAAGCAGCAGATCCAAAGGCACCAGGTGCTGAGGGTTCGCTTCAGATAGATGCCCTTGAAGAGATCGCCGAAGCGGCAGGGCGCGGGTCGCGCCGGCGGCAAATCGGTGGGCAGCGGGGCCAGCGGCTTGCCGCTCCGCGCCGCGATCGCTTCGATCTTGCCGAGAACAGCGTCCGCCTCGGCGAAGCGTCCCTTGCTGGCGAGCCAGCGAGCCGATTCCGGCACCATCCAGCGCAGCGGCAGGGCAAGCAACGCCGGCGCCGCACCGATGATGAACATCCATTGCCAGCCGAAGCGCGGCACGATCCAGGAGCCGAGAAAAGCGCTCGCGGTCAGCCCGAAGGCGAACAGCACTTGGATGCCGAGGGCAAACGTGCCGCGTCCGCGCGCGCGCGAGAATTCGTTTATGTAGGTGATCATGATCGGCACTTCGCCGCCGAGACCGATGCCTTGGATGAGACGGAACCAGAGCATGGAGTCGAAGCTCCAGGCGAAAGCGCAGGCGAGACTCATGATGCTGAACAGCAGCAGCGTCACGAGCAGCACCGGCACACGCCCCCAGCGCTCGGCCAGCGAGCCGGCGACGATCGAGCCGATGGTCTGTCCGGCATAGCCCGCCGCGATCAGCATGCCGGTCTGCGAAGGCGCAAGCTTCCATAAGCCGTTGAGCACGGGTAGCACGTAGGCGATGGCGAGGGCATCGACCGCATCGAAGAACCAGGCGCTGGCGATAATGATGCCGACGATGATCTGCCAGGACGTGAAGGGCAGCCGCTCGATACGCGCGGCAATAAGGCGCTCGTTGAGGCTTGCGTCGATGGTGTCGTTTGGCATGGCGATTCCCCCCCATGGCGGCGTTTGCGGCGCCGTTCATGCCACTAGTCATAAGCGGGAAACCGCGTGAAATCCACCGTGCCGCGCGGGCGCGCGCGGTGGCTCGTCACGCGTGCTTCTCGCACCAAGGCGGCGTGTGCATGTTCGGGTAACGTGTCGGATGACGGCGCGAAGGCGGACGGAGATCACGCGCCGGCCTGGGTGGTGTTGCGGGTGCCGCGGAAGCCAGCTCGGCCGCCGCGCGAAGAAGCGGAAGAAATCGCGGGGCCGCGCATTGGGGGTAGGGAATTCTTGGTCAGTCCATCAAGCGCGATCTCGCGCCTGATGTTGCGGCGCTTTCGCCACCGCCTCCCGCCAGATCGCCAACCCCACCGCGAGGATTGCCGGGCCCACGAACAGCCCCACCACGCCGAACGCCTCGAGCCCGCCGAAGACGCCGAGCAGGGCCCAGAGGAAGGGCAGGCGGATCGAGTTGCCGATGAGGGCGGGGCGGGCGGTGTGGTCGATGATGAAGATCCCGACGAGGCCGGCGCCGAGCAGGACCAGCCCGATGACGAGATGATCGCCGACGATCAGCGTCAGCGCCGCGATCGCGAGGACCACCGGCGCGCCGAAGGGCACGATGCCGAGCACCGCGGTCGCGAGCGCGAAGGTGACGGGGCGCGGGACGCCGGCGAGCGCATAGCCGACGCCGAGGAGGAGGCCTTCGATCAGGCCGACGAAGACGAGCCCGTTGACCGTCGCGCGCACGGCGCCGACGCTGAAGCGGCCGTATTTCTCGGCGGCGCGGCCGAAAAGGCGGATGCCGATCGTCTCTGCATCGGCGGCGACGCGTCCGCCGTCCTTATAGAGGAAGAGCAGCGTCAGCAACGTGAAGCCGAGGATCACGAGACGCCGCGCAATGAAGCGTCCGACATCGCGGCCGACGCCGATGGCATTGGCGGTCTGCGAGCGATCGACGATGGCGCCGCCGTTGCCGGGCGTCGCGAGATGCGTATGCCACCACTCGGCGAGATAGGCGCCGACGAGCGGCAGCTGGCCGAGCCAGTCGGGGGCTTGCAACTGTCCGCGCTGCGCCTCTTCGATCACCCCGCGGATCGCACCGGCTTCCTGCGCCAGCGCAGTGCCGAAGAAGATCGCGGGCACCACCAGGAGCAGCGCCCAGATCGCGGTCAGGAGAATGGCCGCCGCCCAAGGCCTCACTCCGGCGCCGACGATCCATTGCCGCATCGGCCAGGTGGCAATCGCGATCACGGCGGCCCAGGTGAGCGCCGGAATGAAGCCCCAGAGCACCCAACCGCAGAGCGCGATCAGCGCGATCACGAACGCTGTCTGCGCGATCCTCACCGGCGGGAATGCTCCACGCGATGCGCGTTCGCCGTCGGACTCCATAGGCTTTATCCGCTTTCCGGAATGAAGTTGCCGCCGGCGGAATTTAGCAGAGCCGCGGAAGTCGCGCGAATTCTGGGCCGGGCCGCCGGCCTGCGCGCTTCCTAATGCACCATCTTCTCGACCAGGAAGAGGCAGATCGCCGGAAAGGCGACGAGCAGCCCGAGCTTCACGAAATCGGCGAGGACATAGGGGAACACGCCTTTGTAGATCGTCCACATCGGCACGTCGGGCGTGACGCTTTTGAGCACGAAGACGTTGAGGCCGAGCGGCGGATGGATGAGGCCGGTCTCCACCACCGCGAGCTGGATGATGCCCCACCACACGATATCGTAGCCCATATGCAGGATGAGCGGCGTGACGATCGGCACGGTGATCACCATCACCGCGAAGGATTCCATCAGCGAGCCGAGGACGAGGAACATCGCCAGCAGCATCGCCATCACGCCCCAATTCGCCCAATGCAGGCTGGCCACCCAATCGGTCGCGCGCTCGGTGAGCGAGGATACCGCGACGAAGAAGGACAAGGTCTGCGCGCCGAAGATCAGCGCGTAGATCATCGCGGTAACGGCGGTCACCTCGGCCATCACGCGCCAGAACGCATCGCCTTTGAGCTTGCCGCGCGCGAGCGCGACGAGGAACGCACCGAACGCGCCGACCGCGGCCGATTCCGTGTCGGTGAAGACGCCGAGATAAAGCCCGCCCATCACGGTGAAGAACAGCAGGCCGACGGCGCGGCATTTCCACAATTCGCGGCGGATGTCGTGCATCGCCGCGCGTTGCGCCGGCGGGCAGGATTTCGGTGCGATCCGCACATAAAGCCAGACGGTGCAGCAATAGAGCAGGACGCAGAGAAGCGCCGGGCCGAACGCGCCCATGAACAGCTGCCCGACCGAGGCTTCGGTCAGCAAGGCGAAGACGATCAGCGGCCCCGATGGCGGCACCAGCGCGCCCAGCGTGCCGCCGGCGGCGACGACACCGGTCGCGAAAGCCGGCGAATAGCCGCGCGTCCGCATCTCGGGCACGGCGACCTTGCCGATCAGCGAAGCGGTCGCGATCGACGAACTCGTCAAGGCGCCGAAGCCGGCGCAGCCGACGATCGTCGCATAGGCCAGACCGCCGCGCAGCCGGCCGAGGATCGTATGCGCCAGGTTATAGAGATCCGTCGCCATGCCCGCGGTCGCGGCAAAGCTTCCCATCATCAGGAAGAGCGGCAGCGTCCCGACCTGCGCGTTGGTGAGGAACCCCTCGACCGTCGTGCCGAAAGCGCTGAGGCTCGGATCGAAGCCGATGAGCAGCGCCGCGCCGACGATGCCGACCAGCGCCATGCTGGCGGCGAGTGGCACCAGCCCCAGCATGAAGAGCCACAGCGCCAGGAAAGCGAGCAGCACCTCGATCCCGGTATTGCTCTGCCCCCAATCCATCACCGCATCGAGATTCATCGCCACATAGACGCCGAGCGCGATGATGCCGATGCCGCAAAGACCGGCGAGCCAGGTGAAAGCACGCTGGCCCGGCGTGGCGGCTTCCGCCGCGGGGCCGGCGAGCGCCTGGGCGAATTGATTGGCCGTGACGATGAGCTGAACCAGGCAGGCGATCGCCAGCAGCGCCGTCATGGCATAGACGAACGGCGCTTCCGGCAGGCCGAGCATTACGGTGGCGCGGCCTTGCGCCGCGAGCTGATTGCCGTACACCGCGATCTGCCAGGTCAGCACGATGAAGAAGGCGAGCAGGAACAGCCCGCCGATCGCATCGAGCCAGAGACCGAGCCGCCGTGTCATGAACCGGGCCAGCAGATCGATCCGCAGATTGACCTTGTTGGCGAGGCCGGCGGGTAGGGTCGCGGTGATCGCCACGGCGAAGAGCATGGCGATCATCTCGTTAAGCGCCGGCAGCGGCGAATTGAAGAGCCAGCGCAGCAGCACGTCGAGCACGGTCGCGCCCGCGCCCAGCAGCATGCCGGCGACGCCGATCGAGGCGACCGGACGCGTCGCCAGCACGCAGATATGCTCGAGCCGCGCCAGCCAAGGCGCGGCCACGGGCTCTGTCCGGGCGCTCTCGTCCATCGCTCTTCCGACCTGAAGCGGCTGCCCGCCGGCGCGCTCTTGCAAGCGCGCCGGGCAGGGCGGGGCCTATTTGCCGAGCTTGGCGACTTCTTCGCGATAGGCGGCGAGCACCGCCGCGCCGTTCGGCGTGCGCTTGGTCCAATCATCGACCACGCTTTGCACGCGCGCCCGCCACTGCGCCTGCTCGGCGGCCGGCAGCTGCGCGACGGTCTCGCCTGGCGTCTTGCCGACGCGCTCGGCTTCGGCCCGATCGTCGCCGTCGAGGATCTTGCCGATCGCCGTCGCCCAGGGCGCGCCCGATTCCTTGTCGATCACCGCGCGGCCCTTGGCGTCGATCTTCTCGTAGCTCTTCTTGTTCATCATGATGAACGTCACCTCGCCGCCGAGCGGCGCCTCGAGGTGGTAATTCGTGACCTCCGCCAGGCGATAGCTGCGCGTCGCCGGCCAGCCGATCACCGCGCCGTCGATCACGCCGCGGTTGAGGCTCTCGTAGAGATCGGTCACCGCCAAGGTAATCGGCGCGGCGCCGAGCTGGTGGATGGTCTCGGAGAGGAGCTGGCTCTGCACGCTGAGCTTCAGCCCGCCGACATCCGCGAGCGTCTTGATCGGCTTCTTCGCATGGATGACGACGTTCGGAAACACCATCAGCGTCAGCGGCTTCACCTGGCTCCATTCGTCGCCGAGCAAGCCCCGCTCATAGACATGCCAGAGTGCGACCGTGCCGATCGCCGCGTTGGGGGTCTCGAAGGGAAGCGAGGCGACCGAGGTCTTCGGAAACTGGCGCGAGATCGGGCCGAGCAGCGCAAAGGCGATATCGGCGACGTTGTTCAGCACCCGATCGTAGATCTGCGGGAACTGCCCCAGCGCCGGGCCCGAAAATAGCTGCACGTGGAGGCTGCCGGCGGCCTCGTCATTCACCTTGGCCACCCAAGGCTGGATGATTTGCGTCGAGACATCGCCCTGGGGCGCACCCGGATTGGCGAATTTCAGCGCGACCGATTCGGCGGCCCGGCTGTCGAGCGGGGCGGCGGCAAGCACAGCCGCGGCGCAAAGCCCGGCGAAAAGATGACGGATCATGAGCACTCCCTGTCGCGCGCCGGTACGACCGGCGCTTCTCTGATGTGCCGCTATCATTCCGGCGCGGCCGGCTTTGTCAACGCAGAGCTTTTTCCGGGCAATAGGGCCGAAAGCGGCGGATGGGCACCGCTCGCGGCGCGGCCGATCATCGGGTGGGCAGGGCTTCGCGCCTCATCGGCCGGACGCACGCGAAGGGAAACGCCGGGCGCGGACACGAAAAGAGGCCCCGCCCTTGGGAGCGCGGAGCCTCTTCGTCACCCAGACCCTCTTGACCCTCGGTTGCGCCCGCCGCGAGCGGCGCTGCGTCGTCCGGTCCAGAAGGCGAGTAGAGCCGTCGCGGCGATTAGAGCTTGCCGCCGATCGTCGTGAAGGTCGTGCCCAAATTGGTGCCGACCGTGGTCGCCGCACCGATGATCGCGACCGCGATGAGCGCGGCGATCAGGCCGTATTCGATGGCCGTCGCGCCGGACTCGTCCAGGAAGAGCTTACGGAACATGCTCATTGGGTTGCCTCCTCTTTTGAACCCGCGCCCAGTTTGAGTAGTCGCAAATTAACGGGAGGTTAAACTGCTGAACTAACGCTTCCGATGCCAAATAGTGTTGTGGCGTTTCTCGAATAAACGCGTGCGGCGTTGTCCGCGATTTCTCGGCTCATTTTGATAAAATGCGGATAAGAGCCGCCACGTCCGCTCGCGGCAAGCCGACCGGGGGAGCGCTGAGCGCTTCGATCGGAGGAGAATAAGCGCGGCGCCCGGCCGCGCGGGGGAGGCGGCTCTCGCACGGGGGCCGCCTTTTTCTTTGTCCGGCGCGCATCGCATGAGCGGGCGCCGAGCGCTCGACGCCCGCTCGTTAAGGCCACGAACGATTGTAATCGCTATGGTCAATTCAGCTATTCGGTCCCTTAACCATGTAAAAAATTAACCGACACGCTGTTAATACTGGATTCATCCTTAACATTACACGAATTTTATTTACATCGCCAAATACTTGCGGTTTGGTTGTGTCGACGGGGCGACTCTCAACCGCCTGGAACGACCGACGTGAACAGGGAAACTCGAAGGATTGGGGTGCCGGATTCCGGCCGCGGCCACTTGGCGCGTGCCTGGCCCTGCCGCGCGCGCGCCCTCATCGGCGCGGCGAGCGTGGCCGCGCTCGCGCTGATGCCGCTCTCGAATTCCGCCCGCGCGCAATCGACCTCTTGCGAAGACAACTTCGTCGCGACCGCCTGTTCGGGCACGGCGACCACCGGTTTCGGTCTCAGTACGTCTGGCGATGCCGCGAATGCGGCGCTGAACAGCGGCACGGTCACGACGACCGGTCAGCCGGGACTCTACGCCTTCAGTCAGGGCGGCGGCGGTGCGAGCGACGGCGGCACTGGCGGTGCCGGCGGCATCGCCACCGCGATCAATTCCGGCACGATCCAGGTGACCAACAATATTGGCGTGATCGCCTCGAGCGCGGGCGGCACCGGCGGCAACGGCGACAATTCCGTTCTCGGCAATGGCGACAATGGCGGCGACGGCGGCGCGGCCGCGCTGGCGCAGTCCTACAACGAAGCCGGCGCCAGCATCACGATCACCGGCGGCGGCACCGGCCTGCAGGCGCAAAGCATCGGCGGGCATGGCGGCAATGGCGGCTCGACCGGCGCCGGCGGTGGCGGTCAGGGTGGTAATGGCGGCACGCCGGGCGAAGCCTACATTCAGAATTTCTCGACCATCGCGGTCAGCGGCGACAACAGTTTCGGCATCACCGGCATCAGCCAGGGCGGCGGCGGCGGCAGCGGCGGCGATGTGAACGGCCTCGGCGGCACGGCGGGCACGGGTACCGCCGGCGCGAGTGGCGGCCTCGTCTCGCTCTACAACAACAGCGCGATCGGCACGTCGGGCAACGGCTCCGTCGGCATTTTCGGCATCAGCCAAGGCGGTAATGGCGGCAATGGCGGCGACGTCGGCGCGCTCGGCGGCAGCGCCGAGCATGGCGGCGCCGGCGGACAGGGCGGCTCGGTGTCGATCACCAACGATGTCGACGGCACGATCAAGACCGGCCTCTTCGGCACTTACGACAACGCGCCGGCGATTCTCGGGCAGAGTCTCGGCGGCAACGGCGGCAATGGCGGCAGCGCCAATTCGCTGGTGTACAGCACCGGCGGCGGCGGCAGCGCATCGGGCGCGGCCGCCGATGTCACGATCGTCAATTCGGGCCTGCTGCAAACCAACGGTCAGAATTCGCATGGCATCGTCGCGCAGTCGATCGGCGGCTATGCCGGCGCGGGCGGCGGCGCCGGCGGCATCTACGGCAGCGGCGCCGGCGGCGGCACCGGCGGCAATGGCGGCACCGTCTCGGTCACCAACAATACCGGCGCCATCATCGATGCGTTCAACGACGGCTCCTTCGGCATCTTGGCGCAATCGATCGGCGGCGGCGGCGGCTCGGGCGGCAGCGGCGACGGCTTGTTCGGCTCGGGCGGCGGCGGCTCGGCCGGGGGCACCGGCGGCGACGTCACGGTCACGAACAACGGCGGCATCTTCACCTCCGGCAGCCTGATCGGCAGCAACGGCAACAGCGGCACCGCCATCTTGGCGCAGTCGATCGGCGGCGGCGGCGGCAATGGCGGCAGCGGCGGCGGCATCGTCTCGCTCGGCGGCGGCGGCGGCACGACCAGCGGCGCGGGCACGGTCACGGTCAACAACACCGGCGAAGCGACGGGACAGATTTACACGGCCGGCACTGGCTCGGCCGGTATCGAGGCGCAATCGATCGGCGGCGGCGGCGGCAATGGCGGCAGCGCCGGCGGCCTCTTCTCGATCGGCGGCTCGGGCGGCGGCGGCGGCGACGGCAACACGGTCAATGTCACCTCCTCGAGCGCGGTAACAACGAACGGCAGCGACGCGAGCGGCATCATCGCGCAATCGATCGGCGGCGGCGGCGGCAATGGCGGCGGGGCGGTGGCGGTGAGCCTCAATGTTTCGCTCGCGATCGGCGGCTCGGGCGCAGCCGGTGGCTCCGGCGGCGCCGTGACGGTCGATATCAGCGACAGCAACGGCGCGATCACGACGACCGGCGATCGCTCGCGCGGCATCCTCGCGCAATCGATCGGCGGCGGCGGCGGCAATGGTGGCTTCGCGGTCAGCGTCGCGGTGGGACAAGGTGCGTCTTTCGGGATCGGCCTCGGCGGCACGGGCGGACCCGGTGGCGATGCGAGCAGCGCGATCGTCACCAACGGCAGCACGTTCGTGCCCGGCGCGACGATCAGCACCTCGGGTGCGCAAGCAACCGGCATCCAGGCGGAATCGATCGGCGGCGGCGGCGGCGATGGCGGTTTCGCGATCAGCGCCTCGGCCTCGACCGGGCTCGGCGCGAGTTTCGCGATGGGCGGCACCGGCGGCACCGGCGGTACCGCGAGTCTCGCCTTCATCAATAACTATGGCGCTGTCACGACCACCGGCTACCAAGCGAACGGTCTGCAAGCGCAGTCGATCGGCGGCGGCGGCGGTAACGGCGGCTTTGCCATCTCGGGCGCGGCGACGACCGGAGGTCTCGCGGTGGCCGTCGGGCTCGGCGGCAGCGGCGGCGGCGCCGGCGACGGCAAGGGTGTCGTTGCCCAGCAGATCGCCGGCGACATCACGACCAGCGGCGATGAAGCCAACGGCATCCTCGCGCAATCGATCGGTGGCGGCGGCGGTAC
>Ga0335085_10005078_pt1 | contig 21410 bp, 19 predicted proteins | sample Lox_Sample_45_FD_206712 | JGI IMG/M metagenome (GOLD analysis project Ga0335085, IMG submission 206712) | Soil microbial communities from Loxahatchee National Wildlife Refuge, Florida, United States - Lox_Sample_4.5 | ecosystem: Environmental > Terrestrial > Soil > Wetlands | place: USA...
TTGGCCACCATGGGGGAGTTGGCTGCCGGTGTGGCGCATGAGATCCGCAACCCTCTGGCCGGCATCGCCGGTGCTATCGAGATTATAAGTAAGGATTTTCCCAAGGATCATCCGGACCGTGAAATCCTGGATGACCTCCGTCAGGAGGTGCGGCGCATCGAGAAAGTGTTGAACGATTTGCTGACTTACGCTCGCCCCAAGGCCCCGCAATTCGGCATGGCGGATTTAAAGGACACCGTCGCCCATACCTTGCAGTTTGCTCGCCAGCAAATCGGCAGCAAGAACGTGGAGTTCTCCATCCAAATCCCTTCACCACTCCCACGTTTCCGCATGGATCCCGAGCAACTGCACCAAGTGTTGCTGAATTTGGTACTCAATGGCATCCAGGCTCTTGACCAGGAGGGCAAGATTGCGATCCAAGCCCGGGTCTTGGGCGGCTCAGGCATGCCGAATCGGCCCAATTACGTTGAAATCTCTGTCAGCGATACGGGTGGGGGAATTTCGCGCGAGCAGATCGAGAAGATCTTCCGGCCTTTTTACACCACCAAGCGGGGCGGCACAGGACTGGGGCTTTCACTTTGCCGACGTATCATCAGCCAACACGGCGGTACGCTTACCGCAGAGAGCGAAATCAACAAGGGGAGCCGTTTCATTATTCGCCTCCCGATGCGCGAGGCCGTCGAGGAAGCGCAAGTGCTGGGGGCTAGGGACTAGCTGCCGGCCTTGCCCCAGCCCCTAGTCTTCAGCCCCCGAGGCTTGTCTATGCCCAATGAAAAAGTCCTAATTGTAGACGACGAAAAACTGATCCGCTGGTCCGTGCGCCGGCAGTTGGAAGAGTGGGGATACGCCGCCATCGAAGCTGAAAGCGGCACCGGCGGGCTGGCACAGATTCGCGCGGAGACGCCCGACCTCATCCTGCTGGACGTGCGGCTGCCGGATTTGAGCGGTATCGAAGTCCTACGCGAAATCAAGCAGAACAACCTTTCCATTCCTGTCATCATGATTACGGGTGACCCGCAACTTGATGACATCAAGACGGCGATTAAGCTCGGCGCCCTCGACTTTATCAAGAAACCACTCGATTTCGACGAGTTGCAAGTCACGTTGGCCAACGCCATTGACCGCTCCCGCCTCCGCTCTGAACGCGACAGCCTGCGCGACGAGGTTCGCAAGCGGTCCGGCTACCATGAAGTGGTGGGAAAATCTCCCCGCATGCTGGAGTTGATGAACTTCACCCGCAAGGTGGCAGTAAGTGAAACCTCCACCGTTCTCATCCAGGGCGAAAGCGGCACGGGTAAGGACCTGATCGCCAAGGCCATCCACTATGACAGCACTCGAGCGGATAAGCCCTTTGTCGCTATCAACTGCTCGGCCATTCCCGAGACCTTGATGGAAGCCGAACTCTTTGGGCACGAGCGCGGGGCCTTTACTGACGCCAAGGCGCAGAAGAAAGGGCTGTTCGAAGTCGCCGATGGCGGGACCCTCTTCTTGGACGAAATTGGAGAGATGTCCACGTACCTTCAGGCTAAGCTCCTGCGCGCGCTGGAAGAGCAAACCATCCGCCGAATCGGCGGGGTAAAAGACATCGGCGTGGATATCCGCGTCATTGCCGCCTCCAATCGCGATCTCGAGCAAGGCGTGCGGGACGGAACCTTCCGCCAGGACTTGTTCTACCGGCTCAGTATCATCCCCATCTTCATTCCGCCCTTGCGGCATCGCAAAGAAGATATCCTTCCTCTCGTCGAGTTCTTTATCGACCGTTACAATTTCCGTTTTCGGAAGACACTGAAGGGTATCACCCAGGAAGCCCGCGACCTTCTGTTGCAATACGACTGGCCGGGAAACGTGCGCGAGTTGAAGAACGCGGTGGAGCGCGCCATGATCCTGGAGGACTCGGACTACATCCGTCCCACGTACTTGCCGATCCAGGTGACCGGGCAGACGCAAGGCTACGATGCCGCCATGCCCGTGAGCGTGCCGGAAGGGGAGTCCACGGACACTCCCCTGATGGTTAGTAATCCTGCTGCATCATGGCGGCCACTTCCCTCGGGAAGAATGATCCCGGTCCTGGAACTACCCAAGCAGGGCACCTCGCTCGAGGAAGTGGAACGTGAACTGGTGGGCCTCGCGCTCAAACAAACCGCTGGTAATCAGACCCATGCCGCCAAACTGCTGGACATTTCCCGCGACGCGCTGCGCTATAAGATGAAGAAGTTCGGCTTCGATGCGGAAGCGGAAACATAGCGATATCGATCAAAGCCCCTCATCTGGGTACTCTCGGCCTCGCCTATCCCGCAACACTTTCTTTTTCCGCGCATCTGAAAGAGCAGGCGGCCGGGTGACCAGCGCGAACTGGCCCTCAATTCCTCCGCTTGACTTGCCAAGGAGAACCCATGGGAATGCTTCGCGATACGCATGTGGCGGAAATCCGCGCTCGCCTTCAGCCAATGACTTCCCCGGTCAAGCTGGTTCATTTTACCCAGGAGTTGAGCCTCGAATACGGCCGCGAAACCAGACAGTTACTCGAAGAACTTACGCAAATTTCCGACAATCTCTCTCTCGAGACCTACAACTTTCTTGTCGACAAGGAAAAGGTCGCCGCGTACGCGGTGGACAAAGTCCCGGCCACTGTTATCCGTAATGGTAGGGACTACGGCATTCGCTTTTTTGGCTTGCCTGCCGGGTATGAGTTTGCAACCCTGCTCGACGGGATTCTGGCAGTTTCGAAAGGGGATTCAGGATTGCTTCCTGAGAGCCGCGAGAAGCTGGCCCAACTTACCCAGCCGCTTCACTTGCAAATTTTTACCACACCGACTTGACCCCATTGCCCGCCGGCCGTGCGCCTGGCTTACCAGTTCGCCATGGAAAGCGACCTTGTCCGCGCCGATGGCATTGAAGCCACCGAATTCCCGGACCTTGCCGAAAAATATCGCGTTTTCGCCGTCCCCAGGACCATCATCAATGATGGGGCTTATATCGAAGGGGCCATGCCGGAAGGTGTTTTCCTTGACTCGATCCTGAAGAAGGTGGCGCCGCCGGAAGGCAGTTGACAGTCGAGAGATGAAAGTTAGGGCTACTTGATTATTGTGCGCTGCCCCAAAAGGGAGGCCCGGATTTGGTACCGCCAACTCTCGTCCAAGCCCGGGTATGTGGGCAAAGATGCGTCCGGTAATCCTGCAAAATCCGGCTCCTCAGGTGTCCTTTTCTACCAGCGACCGGATGTGCAACTGTATGATGGGACGAAGGTTTCCTATCCCGTGAAGAGATTTGTTTCTGACTACGATCTCATAAGCGTCTGGCAAAGGGGCCCGAACGGTCCTCGGCTATTATTACTGAAGGTTCGGCTTGCCTTGGCCATACGATGGTTCCGGCACGCACGTTTTTGCCAAAGCCGCTTAAGCGACTTCGCGAGAGAATTCGGGTCGGTCTCCCTTGTCCGAAGGCGTTTTGACCCGACGTCCCTGAGGTAGACTCGCCCCAAGAGCTAAACCGGGTCGGCTAATTTCGGAATCCTGGTTCAGTACTTGAGAACGGAGTGTATAGGGTACTGGCTCAGCTTATCGCGGCCCTTCAAGTCTTCCAGTTCAATGACGAATCCGATTCCGGCGACGCGTCCGCCCAGTGATTCCACCAGGCGAGCGGTGGCGGCGGCGGTTCCGCCCGTGGCCAGCAGGTCATCGATAATCAGCACCTCCTGCCCCGGGCTGATTGCGTCGCGATGAATTTCGATTGCGTCCTTTCCATATTCGAGGCTGTAGGGCATGGTGGCCCGCTCGGCAGGAAGCTTGTTAGGCTTGCGTGCGGGCACAAATCCCGCGTTCAAGCGGTAGGCCACCATGGGCGCGAAGATGAACCCGCGCGCCTCAATGCCGATGACCCGATCAATCTTCTGGGCCAGGAAAGTATTGGCGAGGACGTCGACGGCCCAGTGCAGGCCCACCGGATCTTTCAGCAGCGTGGTGATGTCGTAAAAGAGGATGCCCGGCTTGGGGTAGTCGGGGATTTCGCGAATCAGCTTCTTGAGATCGATCACAGATCCTCCCTATTATTCGAGGTAGGCTTCAGGCCGGGGTGGTGCTGGGTGCTGGGGTTTGGCTTTCCCCAGCACCTAGCCCCTAGTCCCCAGCCCCATGGTTCACCAGCCTCCCTCAATCATGAACCGATTGTACCGCCTATCCACGGGCTCGTCCGATTCATCAATGGCGGCAACGCGCGCGCTGCGGGGACCCTGGGCCAATTGGCGCTTCAGTTCTTCCATCGCCACCGCATCGCCAATGGCGTAGACCTCCACGTTGCCGTCCCAGAGGTTTTTCACGTATCCGCAGATGCCGAGTTGCGAGGCCCAGCGCTCCGCGAAATAGCGATAGCCAACGCCTTGTACGCGGCCCGTAATCAAGAACTTCTTGGCGATTTTTGGAGCCGTATTGGCCATAGTTGGAAAGCGCCCATCATTGTGCCGAGGCAAAGTAACCGGGCTTCCATCGCAGGATAACTCCGTGGCGGGTAGTCTCAACTTTAATGGACCGATAGGTTCCGTCGAGGGCGTCTCGCAACGGCTTATAGCCAATCGTGTATTGTTCGCTCAAATCGCGCCCAATAGCTTGCAACGCTTCCACCAGGTTGACCAATCGCTCCGAGGAAAACTTTCCAGTTTCCGCCCCTCCACCTTTGTTTTGGGAAGTTTCCCCGATCTGGTTATGGGCAAGGTAACCTGACTCCATGTCGGTGCCTGGGGCGTTGCGCAGCGGGAATGATGGGTAGCCGCCGGTTTCTGTTGACATCTCTTCCAGAAGTTTGTCTCCCGGATTGTCGAATCCATAGGCAGCCGTGCCGACAGTAAAGATCATGGTCTCGGCCATACGCGCCATCGAAACAGCTTGGTCCAACGTGTGCTGGCTCTGAACATCCAAGCCATCGCTCACTACGATTAGGATCCGTCGTATTTCTTCCCGCGGGCCAGTTTTGAGTAGTTTCTCGCGGCAGGCAAAGTAGATGGCGTCGTAGAGGGCCTTGCCCCCGCCGGACTTAAGTTCCTGGATCTTTTCCGCCAGCACGTCCGGGTCGTTGGTAAAGTCCTGCACGATGGAGCTGGAAGCGTCGAAGGTTTCGAGGAATACCTGATTCTTCGGGTTTCCATTCGCCAGCACCAAGTCAACAAACTGCTGGGCGGCATCCTTTTCGTACGACAATCGGCTGCGCGCGGTATTGCTGGTGTCAAGGATCAATCCGATGCGGAGCGGCGTGCGCGTTTCCCGCTCGAAGTGGGTGATTTTCTGCTCCACTCCATCTTCAAATACCTGCAGTTCGTCCTTGCTAAGATCAATAACCCTTTGCCCGCGTTTGGTCACTGCGGTCACGGGGACGTTAACGAGTTCGACGGTGGTGCGAATGGTGGGTGTCGTCGGGGAGGCACTTTCCCTGGTCTGCGCGGTGGGCGCGGCCGGGGGCGTGGCTTGTTGGGCCGACGCGCGAAGGGCACCCACGCCTGCGGTCATGGCAAACAGTGCCAGCGAGGCTGAAATCACCCTCCAGTTTCTTCCTGCCATCTTGGTCAGGCTTTCTCCCCATGATGCCATGCACATTTGTGTTTTCATGACGGCATTTAGATCGCCGGCAATTCCCCCGTGTCCGTAAGCTCTGAAGGCGCCATTTTACCCTAATTGGCCATATGAAAGTGGCTGCGCGGCCCTGGGGCAGGGGCCTGAATCGGGGGAGTTAGTCACAGAAATAGGCCTGAACCTCATCGCTTCAACTCGGACTGCGCCTGTTCGATGCGCTCCAAGACGTCCGTGAGTCTGGCCGGGTAGTTGGTGATCAGGCCGTCCACACCGTCCAGAATTTTGCGGCGCATGTGCAGAGGGTAATTGACCGTCCAGGGTATGACTTGCAACCCCGCGCGATGGGCGCGGCGAATGAGTCCTCGGGAAGCAATCGCCCAGTGTGGCAGCAACGCCTCCGCACCGAGCGCGAGAGCCCGGCGGACTGGCAGAAGGCGCCCGGAAAAGTCCAGCCCGAGGCGCGCTTGCTCGCTGAATTCCCTTGCCATTTGAAGCGACGGCATGTCGAAGGAAACCACCCTCATCAGATGCCACAGGTCGGCATGCTCGATCTCCTGGATGACCCTCGCCGCAACACCCGGCCGGTAGTCTTTGATTTCGACAAAGGCCAGGCATTGGCGCGCTTTGACCCAATGGAGAACCTCCGTCAGCAGGGGAATGCGCGCTCCGGCGTAACGTTCGCGCGCGCGCAGGCGGTGACGGCGATTGAACCATGACCCCGCATCGAGGCGGCGCAACACGCTCGCCCGATGCTCCCACACCCACCCGCCACCGGAGGTTGAGCGAGTCAGACGGGCATCGTGAATGACCATCGGGACGCCGTCGGACGAGAGTTGAACGTCGAATTCAATTCCGTCCGCGCGTTGGCGCAAGGCCAGCTCGAACGAAACCATTGTATTCTCTGGCGCCTCGCCCGCTGCGCCCCGATGGCCGATCTTAACTGGAGGCCAAACGAGCGGCGCGGGAGGACGGCCAAGCACGCGCCTCCATAGGGGAGATAGATCGGCCATATCACGGGCCTACACATTCTCGGGAATCGTAAACGGCTTGCGGAAGCCGCGGTCCTCACCGCGCAGATAACGGTTGGCTTCCTCATCGCCGATCACCTTTTGATTTACGGGATCGAACTTCAGTGTGCGTCCCAGCCGGTAGGAAGTGTTCGCAAGGTGAATTAAGGTGGTGCTGATGTGGCCTTCCTCGATGGGCGCCGGAATATCCTCTTTCTTGCGCGTGCGGACGCAGTGGATGAAATTAGCCCAGCGGTTTCCGGAGAGTGTCGCGCTGGGGCCAGGTTCATTATCCACCCCGAGAAAAGTCCGATAGGATTCGTAGCCTGTCATCGCCATATATCCCTTGGAGCCGTAGATGATATTCCCGCACATGGCTTTTGGTTGTTTAGTGTGGGCTTGGCCCGCAATTTCCGGCAGGGCTGACGCGCCTGCTCCAAAGCCGGGCAGGCCGATGTCCGCTTCCGTATTGGTCATCCAGTGGCGGACTTCGAATTCCAGCACGCGGCGGGTTCCATCCGGCATGTCGTACTCGAACAGACAGTTTAAGATGTTGGGGGTTTGCTGATCGTCTTTGAACATGACGTGGCCGCCGATGGCTGATATCTTGTTGGGGAACCCCACGCCTAGCGCCCAGCGGGCCAGATCCATCTCATGTACGCCTTGATTGCCCACATCACCGTTCCCAGTGTCCCAGGTCCAGTGCCAATTATAATGAAAACGGTTCTTGGTAAAGGGTTTTAGGGGAGCAGGGCCGGTCCACAAATCGTAATCCACGCCGGCAGGAACTGGCTCAACTTTGGCGATGCCGATGGTATCGCGCCACTTGAAGCATAGTCCGCGTGACAAGTAAACATCTCCAATGACTCCTTCGCGAAGCTTGCGCACACCCTCGATGTAGCCCTCGGCGGATCGGCCCTGCGTTCCGTGCATGACGATGCGGTTGTATTTCCGCGCGGCCGCAACCAATTGGTTACCTTCCCACCAGCAGTGCGAGCAGGGCTTCTCGACGTAGGCATCCTTCCCCGCTTGGCACGCCCAGATCCCCATGAGAGAATGCCAGTGGTTGGGAGTCGCAATGGAAATTGCGTCGATGGACTTGTCCTCTAGGAGCTTGCGAACATCCTTGTAAACTTTGGGCTTCGGCGTGTTCCAAGTGGCCATATCTGCCAGCCGTTTGCTGATGACGCTATCGTCGATATCGCAAATGGCGGCCACTTCCGCGTCGGGGACCTTGCCAAAGCCCTTGAGGTGCTCGCCCCCTTGTCCTCGCACACCCACCACTGCCATCCTGACACGGTCATTGGCCCCCCAAACTTTCTCGGGGAGAATAGTGATACCACCGAGGGCCGCCAGACTGGCGCCACTGGTTATGCCTGCCCGCAGAAATCCCCGCCGATTAACTTTCGATTCGCTTTCCATGGGTCCTCCTTGATTTGGGTTTTTAACCGGCTGATGAAGAAGTCCTCCGGCGCGAGGTAGAGGTGGGTTTACCCCGCCATGTCTCAATTGACTTCAAAGCGCGATGGGGGTGAAAACCGCCGCTAAGGCCTTTTTTATCAGCCTGCTAAAGGTCGGCGCTACCATGTATTCTTTCGACCTCCCCCGCGCGGAATAGCATACGCCAAATCGGGGCGCTTTTCCGGCTAGAGTTGAGGCATGTGCCTGCTCGGCGTAGCATTTCTTGGTGGGGGCAAGCGGGAAATCCAGATGACGATTTTGCCTGTCGTTTCTCGGCTTTGCCTCCCAGCGCGTGGTCATGATCCCTTTAGTAAACTGAGTTGTCAGTCATCAGTTCTCAGTTTTCAGTGAGAACCAGGAAAGGGACAATCTGATGAAGTCGATTACTACACGATTACCCATCCTCCTGCTTGAGATTGTGTTCTTTGGCGTGGCCTCCTCGCTCGCCCAATCTTCCATGACTTTCTTTTGACCGTCGATGCGACGCAAGCGCCGGAGAAGATTCTACACACCCGCATGGTCATGCCTTTGAAGTCCGGACCTCTTACCCTTTTTACCCCCAATGGATACTTGGGGAGCACCCGCCCTCAGGGCCAGCGGGTAGCGTGGCAGGGCTCACGTTCACGGCCAACGGTAAGACGATTCCCTGGAGGCGCGACCTGCTCTAGGATCGCATCCTTGCCTCCCCTCTACCGGCAGAGGCATTATCGCACTCAATGTAAACACTTAAATTAAAGGCGCTCTCGGGTCGGCAAAATGTGGATTGCGCCGGAGGCTGGTAAGTTACATTGAGATGGGGGGTTTCCAACCGCTGGTGGTTTTGCACTTTCGACGTCAGGCAGCTTTCCAGAATACCGCTGACCAGAAGAGTGCGTTCGATCGGGTATGGCGCCACGCGGGTTTGAAACATCTGTTCGATTCCGTGCACCAGGCACGCCGAATAGGTCACGTTCGGAGTGGGAGTAAGGAGAAACTGCGTCGCTTGGATGGCGGGCACGCCCTTCAAGCGCGCAGCAAAGTTGAAATCCTTCAAGGCGCCGTTGAGCATCAGCAGGGTGGCCTTCAGGCCATCGCGGTACTCGATGAAGTAAGCCGCGGGATTGGCGACGAGCTTCGGCAACTGGCCTGATGAAACTAAGTCCTCCGGCTTTCCCTCCTCCTCGTCCGTACCCAAAGGCGTATCGCTGCGAGAAAGCGCGGAGATCAGCAGCTCCCTCGACCAGCGGCCTTCTTCGCCCGCCTTCCACACTGCATCGCCTTCGATCAGTTGCACGGCTTTAACCCCAGTCTCGCCGCGCCCACGTCTTTCAACCATGCACTGCAGGCCTTCGAGAGCGTGAAAATCCATCGCATCGGACCCGCCTTCGCCGACCATCAACGCCTCTTCGATCTCGCAGCCGAGGGGCAATTCGAGTTCTGGCAAACGAAATGTGACGGGCAGGGAGGATCCCCCGAGCATGGGAAAGCGCAGGCGGTGCGAGGTTTCCACCATGCTCTGCGCTTTCGTAAAGCTATAGGAGAGATGCTTGTCGTTGTAGACCGGCACGGACCGCACGCTGCGACTGAATACCTCGACGCACTGCTGAAAGAATTCGTATCGGGGATAAAGTGTCTGGCCCTTTTCGTTGTGCGGATAGTTACCATGCTCCGCGACAATCAAGACGGCGTCGACTGCCAGAACCTTGCCCCCGCAGCACAATGCCTCGGCGATGGTGGGATACACCTGGAAGCCAAATTCGCGGGCCCGCTCGCCGCTCAGGTCGCCTTCAGGTTTCTGGTCCACGTAAAGTGCGACCACCTTCAGGTTGGGTTTGTGCCATGCGCCCGCGAAGGGATAGCCGATGAGAAATCGATCGCCAATATGCTGCGCATGGGAGAGGTACCTATAAATGGTAGCGATGATAGCAATGCGCTGGGGTGGGGAGTCGGCACCGCTCAGCAAGAGCCCGGCGGCCCCAGCACCTGTTTGAAGGAATTCCCTTCGTGTCAGCATTGCTTATTCCCTCATAAACGTCGATTCTTGCGTCGGCTGATAGGTGATGGCCAGGTGAGGCGTCTCGTAACGAGCTTGCTGGCGATACATGCTCTCAACTCCGGCGGCCACCAACCCTGTGGTGAGGAGGGTGCGCTCGACGGGATACGTGGGCTTGCCCGTCAGAAACATCTTTTCCATGTTGTTGACCAGCGGGTTGAAGAAGTCGGCAAGCGTGGTGCGCCCGTCAGGCATCGGCAGATACATCTGCGTCGAATAAGGCTCGCGGCGGCCCTCTATGTTGGCGGCGAAATTGAAGTCCTTCACGAGCCCGTTGAATAGAATCATGGTGCAGGCCAAGCCGTCATCATGCTGGTATTGGTAAGCAATGGGGTCCTTCACTAGCCGGCGCAGATCGTCATCCGTCGGGAGTATGTCGTTGAAACCCGGCCGCGTGGGAGTGAGCGTGTGGCTGCGGCACAATGCTGCCTCCATCAGACGGCGCGACCAGCGGCCTTCGCGCAAGGCATCCCAGAATTTGTCGCCCCGATATGCCTGGAGCCATTTCACTCCCGTTTCACCGCCCGCTCGCCGCTCCACCATGCATTGGATGGTTTCGAGAGCATGAAAATCATAGCTGTCCACCCCCCCGTAACCCACGCACAGCGCTTCGCGGATACTCGCCCCTAGCGGCATTTCCACCGAGGGAATCCGCCAAGTCACGGGCAGGCTTGATCCGGCCATGTAGGCGAAACCCATTTCGCGCGAGATTTCGACCATTCGCTTCGCCCAGTCCCAGTTCCACGACAGATGCTTGTCATTGAACATCGGGACCGACCGTTGACTATCTTTGAATACCGGGATGATCTGCTGGAAGAATTCCCAGCGGGGGTATTGGGTCTGACCCTTTTCATTGCGCGGGTAGGTGCCATGCTCACCGACCACGACCACGCCGTCCACCGCCAGCTTGCTGCCTCCCCGCGTCAGGGCCTCGGCGATCGTGGGAAAAATCCGCATGGACGGAAATTGCTCGGGGCGGCTGTGGCTGAGGTCGCCTTCCCCCATTTGATCGACATAGAGCGAGACCACGTCCATCGGCGGGCGATAGTGCGTGCCCTTCCATCCATAACCGTAAAGGAAGCGGTCCACAATGTTCTGAGCGTGCGAGTATTTGAAATAAGTCGTGACAACGGCAGCAAGCTTGGGGCGATCAATGCTCATGAGTTGAGACCGTACACCGGTCCTCGCGCATTTGCATCCTGGGCGGACGATAACCTACACCAGAATGTGTCAGGGTGCAATGATTCGGTTCCTCACCGTGCCAAGCCATCCAATCACAAGTAGTCAAACAAAGTCATGAACCCATAATCCATGTGCAGTTGTTGGTGGCAGTGGAAGAGAGTTAGCCCGGGGTTGTCGGCGAAGAAATCCACTTCGGCGGTTTGGTAACCACCGAGCATCAGCACATCTTTCTGAACGCCAGCGGTGGGCTTTCCTCCCCAGCCCGTCAGCTCAAAGGTGTGGCGATGAAGATGGATGGGGTGAATGTCATCGCTGGCGTTGTGCATGCGGATTCGGTAGCGCTTGCCTGGGTACAAATGAATAGAGGCGGGCGCCATTTCGCTGCTCATGGGGAATGCAACGCCGTTGATGGTCCATCGATTGAAACCCTCTTCGGCGGCATTGTCCTTTCTGAAGATCATGTCAACAGTCTCATCCGGGGGTAAGGGTGAGGCGCCTGGTTTGGCGAAGCGCGTGTAGCTCCAGCGAGAAGGCGGCGGGGCGATCCATTGTCCCTTGCCGCGATAACCGGCGTATTCAACCACCACGCCCATGCCGTGACGACGATCATCGTCTGCAAGATCACCCAAAATCCATACGCCCGGGTGGGCCATTTTGACGATGGCGGAGATGCGCTCGGCGGTGCCCAGCCAGAGCACTGGAACCGTTGCGGGTGCGGGTACAGCGTTGCCGTCAAGAGCGACAACCTGAAACGAATGGCCCGGTAATGCCAGACTCCGAATCTCCGTGGCGCTTCCGTTCAGAATATGGAACAGAACTCGCTCGCCTGGTTTCACGCGAACGGGTTCTCCGTGACCCAGCATGCGCCCGTTGATGGTGAAGGAGCCATAGCCGACTTCGAATCCATGAGGCATGCCTTTGGCGAGCGAGGCCTTCATGGCCGACTCACCCTCCTCTTCCAAAGCCTTCACAGTGGTTGCTGGACTGAGGAAATCCATCGCCATGTCCCCGCCACGACTGAAGGTCGGCTCGAACTCCTTCAGGACAAGAAACACCTCCCGATCAAAGTTGCCAGGCTCGTGCCGGGGTTCGACGTAGACCGCACCGACTTGTCCACTGTACTGCCCGGCATACAGGTTGGCACCGGCGCGATTGTGCGTGTGATAGAAACGAAGGCCCGCGGGCCGGGGAATGAATACAATTCGTCGCATTCCCTGGGCGGGAATAAAGGGCGTGCCTTCCTCCGCTGCTCCGTCCACATCGGTGGGCAAGAATTGACCATGCCAGTGCAGTTGCTCGGGCGTGTCGGTCTCGTTGTAAACGTCCAACGTCACCGGCTGCCCTTCCTTGAAGCGAAGGAGAGGGCCGGGGAACTGTCCGTTGTAGGTTGTGGCGGAGATGATGCGATTCGGCGCGATTTCAATGGGTGAGATTTTGATCCGCAGCGTGTAATCGGGGGAACCTGGTGCTGCTGAGACAGAGGCAGCCGTAGGTTCCTTGGCATGCATGGGGGTCGGCGTTTGACCAAAGCTGTCTCGGCAGGGGATCAGAACTGATCCGGCAAATCCCAAAGAACTTAGAAATTGACGTCGCGATTCAGAGAATTGACTCATAATCTGAACTTGCCCAAGCCGACTTGGAGTGAGTTAACAGCAGCTACCGCCCTTCTTGCTCAGCCCATTGCGCCTTTGCAGTGTCAAGCGCAGCCGGAAGGCGGTAGCTGCTGGTACTGCATTCCAAGGCGGGCTTCTCCCGCAGATAGAATCTCTATTCCGCGGCCACAAGTGAATGAAAAGTATTCGCCATAAATCGGGTAACTTCCAATCCTTTGCCGACAGGCAGCGTTATGGATTCCACGCCCGGCCGCGAGCGGACATAAGCGACGTAGCTCGTGAGAGAATGGGGGATGATATTATCCGCGACCACGATGCCTCCGGCAGGAACGCGCAACATGTGGAAGAAGCGGATGTAGTCCTCTTTTTCGCAATCTATAAAAACAAAATCAAATTCGCCCAGGCTCTCCAGTACCAACGCAGCATCTCCCAGGATGAAGTCCACGTATGCGGCGAGATCAAGATGGGCCAGCGTCCGCCGCGCCTCGGCCTGCCGATCCGGCTCCTTTTCAATAGAAGTGACCTGCCCTGAGACCCGGCGCGCTGCGGCAGCCAGAGCGATGGTGGAGAGGCCGCTCGAGCCGCCAATCTCAAGAATCCGCTTCGCGCTGGTGCCCGCTGCCAAAGAGCAAATAAATTCCGCGCTGGCCGGCTCCAGGTTGCGATGTCGCTCCGCCTGATGCAGACCGACCGCATCCTGCCGGAGCTTTCGCTCCCACAAGCGCGCGATCTCAATCCGTTCGCGTTCCCCCAGCATCACTCTTTAGACTGTAACACGAGAGATGGCTTCGCAAGCTCGGAAGAAAGCCCTCGCCGTGATTGCTGCTCTGCGGTTAAACTGATGGAAGCGGGCTGACACTGAGTGATTTATGAACGCGAATTCAGGGAACGACATTGACCGGCGCGGATTTCTGCTTGCAGGGTTGCGCGGTGCAGGCGGGGCGTGGGCTTCCCTCCACTGGCCCGCGATCCTTGCAGCAGCGCAGCACGCCGCAAACATGCGCCAAGCCAATCCTCCGGCCAAGCTGGAAGTGCTGACCGCGGAACAGGCCGCTGAAATCGGGGCTGCCACCAGCCGTATTATTCCCACCGATGACACGCCGGGAGCGCGGGAAGCCGGGGTGATTTACTTCATTGACCGCGCCCTGGCAACTTTTGCCACCGACAACCGTGAGGACTACGAAAAGGGCCTGCCGGTTTTACAGGCCAAGACGCGGGAGATGTTCCCCAACGCGCCGAAATTCTCCCAAGCCACTCCCGACCAGCAGGATGCGGTGTTGAAAGCGCTGGAGGGACAGCCGATCTTCGAGTTGATCCGCACGCACACGGTCATGGGTTTTCTCGCCGACCCCGCGCGCGGCGGCAATCGCGGCGAGGCAGGGTGGAAGTTGATAGGATTCGATAACAGCGCCGCCTTTGCTCCACCGTTTGGTTATTACGACCACGACTACCCCGGCTGGCAGCCGCCGGACGAGAAATGACTCGGGGCCGTCATGAACACTGCACCAAAACTAAAGACTGTTCTTCCCTCGCCCCTTTGGGAAAGAGGGCAGTAAATTCAAAGGAGCAGGAATTATGCGCAATTCATGGTTTCTCGTGAAGGCGCGATGAATCCCCAAGTCACTTACAAACCGTCGGAAGAAGTTGATTTCGTCATCGTCGGCTCGGGCGCGGCGGGCGGAGTGCTGGCCAAGGAACTCTCCACGGCGGGCTTCAAGGTCGTGGTGTTGGAACAAGGGCGCTTCATCCCTGCCAACGATTTTGGCCATGATGAAATCGCCAACAGGCAGGAACACTCCCTGGTTAACAACTTTCAGCGGCAGCCCCAGACCTTTCGCAAGAGCCTTCAGGACAAGGCAGAAAAGCAGTTCTCAGCCATCTACGGGTGTTGCGTAGGCGGAGGTACGGTACACTTTACGGCCAACTTCTGGCGGTTCCATGAAATCGATTTTGTCGAGCGCAGCCACCGAGGGCCGGTGGCAGGCACGGCGTTCGCCGACTGGCCCATCACTTACGCGGAGATGGAACCGTATTACACCAAGGTGGAATGGGAGATCGGGGTTTCGGGACTCGCCGGCGCGAGCCCCTTTGACCCCTATCGCTCCAAGCCCTATCCTCTGCCGCCGATGCCGGTAAAATCTTCGGGAGTCATCTTTGAGCGCGCCGCCTGGAAGCTCGGTTGGCATCCCTTCCCCTCGCCCATGGCGATTCTTTCCCAACCATACCGGGGCCGGGCGGGGTGCATCCATTGCGGGCGCTGCCTCGGCTTCGGCTGCGAGGTGGGTGCGAAGTCCAGCACACTCGCCAGCGTCATTCCCGTGGCACAGCAAACCGGCCGCTGCGAAATCCGGACTGAGAGTTACGCTTTCCGGGTGAAAACCAATCGCCATGGCCGCGCCACGGGGGTCGCCTATTTTGACGCCCGGGGCCGGCAGCATTTCCAGAAAGCGCGCGCGGTGATTGTCAGTGCCAACGGCGCCGAGACGCCGCGCCTTCTGCTTCTTTCGAGCTCCGGACGATTTCCCCACGGGCTCGCGAATTCCAGCGGTCTGGTGGGAAAGCACTTGATGGTCAATGGCTTCAGCATGGTGCAGGCGGCTTTCGAGCACCCGCTCAACGATTACACCAGCGCCGCCGTCAGCCGCGTGCTTCATGATTTCTATGAGATCGACCCCAAGTTGGGCTTTTATGGTGGCGGGGGACTCGACGCGCGCTTTGGGCACACGCCCATTAATTTCGCACTCGGAACAGTTTCCCCCGATGTTCCGCGCTGGGGCAAGGGTTACAAGAACTGGCTGGCCGAAACCTTTTCGCGCTCGATGTACGTATCGTGCCACGCCACCTCGTTGCCCGTCGAAGCCAATAGCTTTTCCCTTGACCCGGATTTGAAGGACGCTTGGGGCCTGCCGGCGCTCCGCATGACCTATCGTGATCATCCCGATGACCTTAAGACGGTCAAGTATCTGCAAGACCGCGCGCTGGAGCTCCTGGCCGCAACCCCTGCGACCCAGGTTTGGGCGGCGCCCGTCCGGGAGCAGTCGTTTGCCGTGCACCTGCTGGGAACCTGCCGCATGGGGAACGACCCGAAAACCTCGGTGGTGAACGCCGGTCACCGCACCCACGATGTGCCCAACCTTTTCCTCTGCGACGGAAGCAGTTTTGTGACTTCCGGGCGCGGCCAGCCCACCATGACCATTCAAGCCCTCGCCTTTCGCTCCGCGGAACAGATCGCCGCCGCCGCGCGCCGTGGAGATATATAACCTGACGCGCATGCCTTGAGATCCCTTTCACCAAGGAGGCGCTGAGGCGCAGAACTATAAAGCCTATCATCCAAGATGTTAATGGCTCGATCCCCCATGGGCCCAAACGCCAGATTCCTCAGCCACGATGCAAAGTCTTTCTGGAGTGGAGCCGAACCACGTGATACAGTACTTGCCGGCCTCTCGTGCCCTCGCAGAAGAGGCAAGGATGGAAACCAAATTGGGGGCGGGACCGTGTGTGCTCGCGGAAGAACCGCAGGCGAGCAGGAAATCGGCGGCCCGCTCCTCGCGTAGTCCCAAAGTTCTGCTAACTAGTGTTTGCCGCCCCCTCGGGCCCGAGCACGGAGACGCTCCAAGCGTAGGCTATGAAGTGCTGCACGGGCAGGTCACCCGCGCGCAGGGCGCCTTCAGCCCCCGCTCGGTGAATTTCACTTACGGGCTGGATTACATCGCCGCCAATCTGGATGCGCCCGCCGTGGTGCTCCAATACCCGTCGCATCGCGAGTTGATTCGCGAACTGAAGAAGGGGCCGGACTACGTTGGCGTTTCCTTCAACCTGGTTTTATTCCATCGCATGAAGGAAGTGGTGGCCTTGGTGCGCAAGCACGCGCCGCGCGCCAAGATCGTCCTGGGGGGTTATGGGACGGTTCTAGACGACGCCGCGCTGGCCCCCTACGGCGACTACTTTTGCCGTGGCGAGGGTGTAGCTTTCTTCCGTGCCCTGCTGAATGAGCCACCCCGGCCCATGCCGTACGATCATCCCCTGGTATTGCTCAATCTGAAGGTTTTTTCCGTGCCTATGGACCGCACCGGCGTGATCTTCGCCGGGCTCGGCTGCCCCAATGGCTGCGACTTCTGCTGCACGTCGCATTACTTCAAGCGCCGCCACATTCGCCTGCTCCCCACCGGCGACGATATCTTCCGCGTCGTCGAGCGCTACCTCGAGGTCGACACGCACATGAGCATGGCGATTCTCGACGAAGATTTTCTGCTCGCCAAAGACCGCGCCACCCGCATGCGCGAATTGGTGCTGGCCCGCGGCACTCCCCTTTCTATTTTTTCCTTCGCGTCCGTCAAAGCCTTAAGCCGTTTCACTCCTCAGGAGCTGCTGGAGACCGGCGTCGATGGTGTTTGGGTGGGGTACGAAGGAAAACGCTCGGGCTACTCCAAACAGATGGGCAAACCTATCGAGGAATTGATTCCGGAATTGCGCTCGCACGGCATCACGGTGCTCTCCTCGATGATTCTGGGCTTCGAGTATCACACGCCAGAAATCATTCGCGAGGAGATGGCGGAATTCCTGGCGTTGAGGCCCACATATGGCCAGTTCCTCATTTATGGCCCCACGCCCGGCACGCCCTTTTACGACCGGGTGATGCAGGAAGGGCGCATGCGTCCGGAAATGTTGGCGGACCCCGAGCTTTATTACCGCCACTGCGACGGCTTTACCTCCATGGTGGTGCATCCCACCATGAAGCCGGGAGAGATCGAGGCCTTGCAACGCGAGTGCTTTGACACCGATTTCCGTATCAATGGACCTTCGATCTTGCGGTCGGTGGAGGTCTGGTTCCAGGGTTGGAAGCGCTACCACAATTCCGCTTCACCCTACCTGCGCGCGAAGGCGGAGCGCTGGGCAGAGGAAATCCAACGCGCCTTTCCGCTTTTCCGCGTGGCGAAACGCTCCGGCCCCCAGCCAGAAGCCGCCGCTCGCCTGGAAGCGGAAATTCGAGCCGCACTCGGTACGCCCCCATTGCGCCAGCGCGTGCTTTCGTGGCTGGCGCCTGCCGCTGCCGCCTGGACCGGTTTTACCCTGCGCCACAACTTGCTCCAACACCCCAAGCTGGTGCGCCGCGCTTATCGCACCACTCCCTGGGCGCTGCGTTCCGGGGAACTCGGCTCGCTGCGGGTCAGCATGGAACGCGCTTTGCACAGCACCATGGTGAAGATCGAAGGAGCTCTGGACCGCGCCAGCGCGCGACGCCTGGCCGCCGGCATCCGCGCCCATTTGCACAACAACGATGCGGACGTCAAGATGGTGGTGGCCGAGGGGACACACGCCCAGCTTCAGGACCTGCGGTTTCTTGCCCAGGAACTGGCTTCGTTGCGCCACCGCATCTCCATCTCGGTTCCGTCCACTCCTGAAACCTGGACTTACCTGGAGAGCGCTTAGCTCCATCGCCTAATGCTCGATGCAGAAGTCGTCATTTTCTTTGACTTCCGGATCACACCTCAGGTGTCCTTCCACCTCGATGAACGGAATTCCAGCTTCCTGAAGGCGGAAACGGTTGGAGCGGAAATAACCGAATGCCACCTTGAAGGAAGCATGGGAGCGCAGATCAGCGAGACTGGCGGCCGTTTCGCGCGTGGCGTTGAGGTTGGCGAGGAAATTGACCCTTGCGATCCCGGCCACATTCGCACTGAGAATGAGCAACACCAACCAGGAAAGACGCTGCAAATTCGGTCTCTCGAAAGCGCCCGCGAGAGGCGCCAGTGCCACCAGGGGAACCAGCCATATTTGCGGGGCATAGCGGGCCCACCAGCACGCAGATACGGGTAATACCGATGCGACGATTATCAAAATGACGGCGGTGCCAACCCGGGGCGCCGTGCCGCCTTTTGCAACACCCATGGCCAGAAGCGCCAAAGAGAACACCAGGGCGGCGGCGAAGAGCGGGCCGAATCCTCCAGTGAGCGCGTCGGGCTCCGCGAAGGCGGCCCATTCTCCGCGGTTAATTTGCCAGGGTGCTTTGAGATCGGACTGGGGCGGCCAGCTACCGGATCGGGAGGAGATCGACGCTGCCAGATTAACAACCCGATTGGCCTCCAGGAATGCGGGAGGGGTGGTGTTGGTCATGGTGATTTTCGCAAAATCTCCTCGCCCGAAAAAGGGATAAAACGGGTGGCCGTTTTCGAGGATATTGAACACATAGGGATTCTTCCCGAAGACACATGTCCCGAGCCCCAGCGCCAGCAAGCCCACATACAGATGCTTCCGCAAGGGTCGCTTCTGCCACGCCAACAGAGTAATGAATCCGGCAAGAAAGATCGTGACATAAACCAAACCCGTGAACTTGAGCTGAATGATCAAAACGGCGGCCTCGAACAGCAAAAGGTTCACCCAGGGATGGCCACCGTCGGCGCTCAAGAAACAAAGCGTGGCCAGGCAGGCCAAGAGCGAGGCCATTTGTCCATCGACATAGAAAGTGAAAATCTGGCAGAGCGCCACGGGGTTTGCCGCCACCAGCATGGCCATTGCCAATGGCCAGGCCCCCAGTTCTTTTCCAGCATGCTGATGCAAAAGTCGCCGCGCCGCCCCCTGTAGCGCCGGCATCATGCCGGCTCTTTTTGAGGTTAAAGGAGTTGCCGGCTGGAAGCCGGCGCTACGGCAACGCTCCAGAGGTTTTTTCATCCGCCTGCTAAAGCCGGGGAAGACCGCCAGCGCCATTGAAAACGCCGCCGCGACAAGGAGAATGTTCACGAACTTGCCGGTTTCGATGCGTCCGGTTAAACGGTACATCGCCGCGGCAATGATCCAGGGCCCCTTGGGGAAGTGAATCAGTTTGACGTCCTGGTCAATAGAGATCGGACTAATGTAAGGAGTAAAGAGCGGATTCCACCCATGCGCAAGCTGGTAAACACCTTCCTGATGGTACGCCTGGCCATCAAAGGAGACGTCATAGAAAGCCAGGCTGATCCAGGCGGAGGCAGCCACCAGAATGACCACTAGCCCGGCAACCACCAGGGTCACGCGGAAGGGGCGGGGGAAGTAGATCCGCGCTCCCCACCCGGTCACGAGGCATGAACCCAAGAGGGCGGTGGGGAGCACAAATCCGTGAATGGGTATTCCCAGGAGCCACCCGAATTCCGATGTGGCCACGATCAGAAAAAGAAACGTCAGGATCGCCCCGCCTAATAGGGTGGCGAATCCGGAAATAGGGGATCGCGTTCCCACCGTGTTCACGCTCACGGGTGGACCTCGCTAGACCTTGGAGTGTATGACGCGGACGGATGGCATGCCATCGGGCTCATCCACGAGCTCGATATCCTGGAAAATGTTCGGGGATTCCTTTTTGAAGACGCGGAATACCTCAACTGCCAGCAAGCGGATTTCCGTATCGGCGTGGATGCTGCCGCGCAACTCGAGGAAGTGCCGCCAGGCGCGGGAATTTCCCGTCACGAAAATCTTGGTCTCAGTGGCATTGGGAAGGATGGAGCGGGCTGCCTGGCGCGCCCACTTGCGCCGGTCGCGCGGGGCCATTTCCGGATGCTTCTGCTGCACGTATTGGGTGGTGGCTTCGGCGAGTTCGTCATACGCCCGGCGCAGAGTTTCAATGGTCTGCTGCCATTTCTCCCGCAGCTCGGGGTTTTCCTGGTAGAGAGGCGGCACCACGTAGCGCGCGTCGCTCTCATCCACGTAGCGCTGGGAAAGCTGCGAATAACCAAAGCCCGCACGGTGGCGCACCAGTTCGTGCGTGAGGGCGCGGCTGACGCCGGTGATGAGCAGGCACCACACGGCGTGCTCCAGCACGCTGCCATGTTTGGAAGTTAGGATATTTTCCAGGTACTCCCGATTGCTTTTTCGCCCTTTGCCGAACGACATGTAGCAAGTTCGCCCGGCGATTTCCGCAAGCACCTCGCCGGCCGCGGGGGCGTCGGTGGAGAACACCATCCCCTCATCAGCAAGGAAGCGCGCCAGTTCGTCGTCGGCGACGTGCTGGCGCCCTACCAGATAAACTTTGGGCTTGGAGATGTAGGGATCGAGGGGTGGAATTGTGGCCATCCGGCTCCCGTTAAGCCAATTTGTGTAAAGCCCTGGGTCCGAGGTTCCGATGCGCGCGCAACTTCCCGTGCTGCTGCCTTCGGCACGCTCAGCTATGAGCTGGAGGCAGACTTGGTGTCGGCAGGCGCGGCCTTCTTGAATCCGGCGTACTTTCGATTGAACCGCTCCACGCGGCCGGCGCTATCCACAAGCTTCTGCTTACCCGTGTAGAAGGGATGGCACTTGGAACAAATGTCCAGGTGCAGGAGGTCGCTCTTGTGGGTCGAGCGCGTCCTGAAAGTGTTGCCACAGGCGCAGACCACATTGACCTCATGATAGTTCGGGTGAATCTTTTCCTTCATGGGACTCCTTGTTTGCCACCAAAGCAAACTTCCATTTTAACTGTATCACCCGAAACTTTCAATTCGTCTTTTGTTGGGGTAGCAGTTTCGGAAAGTTGGCATAAAGGAACTTTGGGGAGCGGTTTTTGGCAGCGGGTAACCGCTGTGGCGAGGGCACGCTGCCGTCGCCCCCTATT
>Ga0335085_10005079_pt1 | contig 21407 bp, 18 predicted proteins | sample Lox_Sample_45_FD_206712 | JGI IMG/M metagenome (GOLD analysis project Ga0335085, IMG submission 206712) | Soil microbial communities from Loxahatchee National Wildlife Refuge, Florida, United States - Lox_Sample_4.5 | ecosystem: Environmental > Terrestrial > Soil > Wetlands | place: USA...
AACGATGGGGTTTCCCGCGCTAACATGGGTATTGGTGTTGCCGCCACCAACACAAGCGCCGCCATCACTTGCACAGTAGATCTAACCGGACACACCGCGGACCTTCTGCTCAATGCGCTGGTGATGGGAAGTTTAACCAACGTGGGTCCGTATGTATGCACCTTCTCATTTGATCAAGGTGTGCTCGATGCATTGTCCACCAGCCTCGCCGTGCTACGCACTGACAATGGAAATTCTGGCGCCTGCACCTTGAACATCGGCGGCGGCACGGCGTCGCTGGGCCCGGTTAGTCTCACGACCAGCGCAGGTCAGGGCACGCTGAACATCAATAACGCCAGCGTCACAGTGTCGAACATCACCTCGCCAGGCGCGGGCGCAGCCGAGTTGGACATCAACAATTCCACACTCACCCTGGCCCTCGGCGCGGCTGGCAATCCTGTCACGGCTCCGGTGGCGGTGGATACGTTCAACCCGAACGGCACGGTTAGCCTCGGCATCTCCGGCAGCGGGTTCACTGTTGGCCAGTTCCCTTTGATCAGCTACGAGGGTGCGATTGGCGGCGGCGGATTCTCCGCCCTTAACCTGACCAGCCTTCCGTCCGGTGTGTCGGCCACGTTGTCAAACAATACGGCCAACCTCTCGGTGGACGTCGTCGTCACCGCTGCGCCGCCGGTTGTGAACACCCATCCGACGAACATTATCTTCAGCGTTTCCGGCAGCACGCTCAATCTCTCGTGGCCGCCGGATCACAAGGGCTGGACGTTGCAGACCAACGCGATTGCACTTAGCGCGACGAACGCGTGGTTCGCCTATCCAGGGTCGAGCACCAACACAACCGCGGTCATCACGATCAACCCGGCGAAGACAAATGTCTTCTTTCGGCTAGTGTATCCATAAGACCGTGTGCCTGGTGCGAACAGGACTTGGGGTCAATGGCGCGAAGAAAAGAATGTATGGAACGTAAAATCACGCAGTCAAAAAGGGATGCGGGAGGGTTTACTCTAATTGAACTGCTGGTCGTCATCGCCATCATCGCGATTCTCGCCGCCATGCTGTTGCCGGTTCTGGCCAACGCCAAACACCGGGCCTACAACATCAACTGTACCTCGAACATGGAACAGGTCGGCATGGCGATTCAGATGTTTGATGACGACCACAACGACATTCTTCCCAACGGCGAGGACGGTATCACTTCCGGCCGCGGGATGAGCGTGGGCCAGAAGGCCACCTATTGCTACCAAACCGATAGCCCTTATCAAAACGATTGGCTGGTGTATGCCATCCAGCCTTACATGTCAGCGCCTGCGCCGCGAACCTCGGGTAGCATTATCATTATTACCAACGTGATTAAACAGATGTTCTGTCCCGCTGATGAAAAATATAACCCCAAGGTCAGCAGCGTGGGCGCTCTCGGTGGTTTTATCTGCTACCAGATGGTGGAAGGCGTTCCTGGCGGCAATAACGATTATTGTAACCTCCCGTGGCGGCCTTTCGGCTACAACGGGGCCGCTGGCGCCAGTTTAGTTGACCCGCCCAAAAAAGTAAGTGCCGTAGGCGCTGTCAAAGGCTTTTCCTCGATTTGGGCGATGGTGGATGCGGATCGCATGGCCAATGCAGGAATAGGTGGTTCGGGAAATCTTCCTGACACGCCCGCCCACGGCAAAAGCCGAAACTATCTCTGGTTCGACTGGCACGTCTCCAGCGAAAATGTCTCAGCATCGCCTCCCAACCGATACTTTTCGCCCACTCCGCCGCCATAAGACGGATCTGCCGGGCACGCTCTTAACCACCGTGGAGGCGACTGCTGATCTCTCTTTGGAGGGAGGCACCGGTGAGCCATAAATGCCTCTCGCCCATCTTTCACATCCGAACCGTGGTGGTTATTATGTGTCTCGGTGATCCAAACCGTCGAAATCATTTTTGGTCTGCTGGTGGCGATTGCGGGTCTGGCATTGCTTGCCCGCAAAATCGGCGTGGCCTATCCGATTCTCTTCGTTGTTGGCGGGCTGGTGCTGGGTTTTATTCCCGGCTTGCCCCGCGTTCGCCTTGACCCGGAACTGGTCTTTCTGCTTTTTCTTCCGCCGTTGATTTATCCGGCGGCCTTGTTTACATCGTGGCGGGATTTCCACGCGAACTTGCGGCCCATTTCCATGCTGGCCGTCCGTCTGGTAATCCTTTCAACCGTGGTCATCGCCATCGTCGCACACAAGCTCGTTGGATTGCCTTGGGCCGCCGCGTTCGTCCTGGGCGCAATCGTTTCTCCACCCGACGCAGTCGCGGCCACGGCCATCACCAAGCGGCTGCGCGTCCCGCACCACATCATCACCATCATCGAAGGCGAAAGCCTGGTGAACGACGCGACGGCATTAGTCATCTACAAATTTGCCGTCGCCGCCGTCGTAACTGGAACCTTCTCGCTCCCGCTGGCCGGTCTGGAATTTGTTCTCGTATCGGTCGGAGGAATTTTTGTTGGTGCTATCATTGGCTGGCTGGCTTCACGGATTCAACGTCAGCTTGATGATCCGCCCGTTCAAACCACTTTGTCACTGCTCACGCCATTTGCAGCGTATCTTTCAGCGGATAAGATCGGCGTGTCCGGCGTTCTGGCGGTCGTCACAGCCGGTTTGTATCTGGGCTGGAAATCTCCCGAAATCATCAACTCTCGGACGCGATTCCAAATCTTTCCCGTCTGGGAAATGGTCGTGTTTCTCTTGAATGGCCTCATCTTCGTCCTCATCGGTCTGCAATTGCCTCAAATTCTTGAGAATCTTTCAGGACACTCCTTGTTGAAGCTGTGCTGGCATGCAGCTTTGCTGAATTTGGCGCTCATTTTCGTTCGGATCGTGTGGATTTTTGCGGCCAAGCAAGTGCCGGATTGGTTCGCCAAAAGAAGCGCGAAAAGCACGCCACGCCTGAGTTGGCGACACACGGCGATTGTGGCATGGACAGGAATGCGCGGGGTAGATTCGATGGCAGCGGCGATGGCCTTGCCGTTCTGCGTCAGCGACGGTTCGCCATTCCCGGGTCGCGATGCGATTTTGTTTCACACTTTCGCTGTCATTTTGGTGACGCTCGTTTTGCAGGGATTGAGCCTGCCTTTCATCATCCGCTGGCTAGGCGTCGTGGATGACGGGGTGACGCAAAAAGAGGAACTTCAGGCGCGCGTCAGAACGGTTCAGGCCGCGCTCGCCCGGCTGAATCAGTTCAAAGGCAAGTCCGATGACCGGGCATTGGCAAGATTGCTCGTTGAGTATGAAAACCACATCCATGATCTCGAATCGGGTGCCAAAACCGGCGACTACTTCTCACACGAACACAAAACGACCACTTACGAACAATTGCTCTCCGAAGCATTATTGGCCGAGCGAAGTATGATTCTGCAACTGCGAAATGAACACGTCATCAATGATGAAGTGCTTCGCCGTATCCAGCGCGATTTGGATCTGGCCGAACTGCGGTTGACTCGAACATAGTAAATACCTGAAGGGCAAACCAGCATCAGGCGCGTATTACCGGGATACGATTTAGCTGCCGGAAAGAGCAAGAGCGCCATGAGGAAACCAGCAGGGCCTGGATTGAACGCCCGCGTCGTGGAGCCGCTCCTTTTCGAGTTTGAGTTTCGCCATCAACGCCTCCGCCCGCGCGTTGATGATCTGATGGCACGATGCCAGTTGTTGGCTCCGCGTGCGCGCATTCTCGCGCACGATCGCTTCCAAATCGTCAATGTTGTAGAGATACACGTTTTCCAGATGTTGCACCGAGTCCTCAATGTTGCGCGGAACGGAGATATCAATGAGAACCAACGGGCGATTCCCGCGTGCGGCCATCAACTTCTCCATGTCCGCCCGGTGCAACAGAGTGATTGGGCAGCCAGTGGAGACGACGGCAATGTCAGCGTCCGACATGGCGGCGAGACATTCCTCAAACTTCACCGCCCGGCCGCCGAATTGGGTGGCCAACTCGACGGCGTGGTCGAACGAGCGATTGGAAACCAGAATGGATCGCGCGCCTTTCTTCGCCAGATGGCGCACGCACGCCTCCCCCATGGCGCCGGCACCGATGATAACGATTGACCGCTTCGAAAGATCGTGCTGGAAGATTTTTTCAACCAACTCCACTGCCACACTGCCAATGGATGTTGCTCCGCGCCCGATCCCGGTGCGCGTGCGAATCTCCTTCACAGTTTGAAAGGCCCGCTGAAAAACGCGGTTCAACGTGCCGCCCGTGAGACTCGTGGCGCGAGCGAGGTCATAGGCCTTTTTCACCTGGCCGGTAATCTCCGTTTCTCCCAGCACCATTGAATCGAGGCCAGCGGCAACACTGAACAGGTGACGCACCGCTTCGATGTCTTCATGAAAGTAAACGTGCGGGGAGAAATCAAGTGGGTCGGCGCAAAGCAGTTTGAAAAGTGAATCCGACAAAATGGTCCCTTGCGACGTTGTTCCGTAGATTTCCACGCGGTTGCAGGTGGAGAGCAGAACTATTTCGTCAAGACCGGCGCACAACTTCAACCGGCTGGCGCAGTGACCGAGTTGTGACCCATTTACCGCCAGCCGCTCGCGCAACTCCACGGGGGCTGTTTTATAGCTCAATCCTGCTGCAAAAAACATCATGCGGCCATTCAATGCGGGTTGCATCTTCGTCAGGGCCGGAAGACGACCTGCGAACAGTTGCATATCGCACGGTGATGTCATAAAAAATCTACCAGTGTAAAATGGCTGATATCCAAAGCACCAAGTTCGTCATGGCCTCGCAGGGATTGATTTCGTTGAGCATCTCGTGCCGACCACCGGGGTAAAAATGGTGCGAGAGATTTGATATGCCCGCTTTGCGGTAGCGATCCATGAGCAATTGCACGCCCTCGAGGTGCTGGCCAACCGGGTCTTCGCTGCCCGAAAACAGGTAAATTGGCAGATCAGATCGAATTCCGCGCAAGCGCCGCGGATCGGCAAGTTTGGAAGCGGCCGCCAGAAACGATGCCTGCGAGGCTGGCTGAAGAGCGGCAAAACACAACGGGTCTTTCATAAACGCGTCCACAACCGCCGGATCACGGCTCAACCAGTCGAACGGTGTGCGTGCCGGCTGAAATCGGGCGTTCAAAATGTTCTCCGTCGGCGGCGCTGATCTGCCAAGCCGCGCCAGTCCGTCCAGCACACCCGACCCGGAAAGAACGAGGCCGTCAATCAAATCGCTGTGATCGAGAACGTATTGCTGCGCCGCGAACGAACCCATGCCGTGACCAAGAAGTATGAGCGGCTGCCCTGGATTTTCCCTTTTTGCAATGTCGCTTAACTGAACCATGTCTTCGACGAGCAAATTGAAACCGCCTGCCCCGAAGTTCCCGAAATCTTTTGGCGAACGGGCGGTCCGGCCGTGTCCACGGTGGTCATTGCCACAGACCACCATGCCGGCGTGTGCAAATTCTTTGGCGAAATTTTGATATCTGCCGATATGCTCCCCCATCCCGTGGGCAATTTGGATTATGCCGCGCGGGGGGGTGCGGTTATTCCAGCGCATGCAGGCAATTTGCAGACCGTCCTCCTTGCTGGCGAATTGGAATTGATGAGATGTTACCAGGCTCATGATCTTATTCAAGCGACGGCTCGTTGTTTGCCGGTCCAAAAATGCTCACGCAAAACGCGTTTGAGAATTTTGCCGGAGCCGCTTTTGGGCAATTCAGTTTCCGAAAAATCTATGTGCCGGGGGATTTTGTAGGGTGACAGGCGGGAGCGGCAATGCAGGACCAGTTCTTCTTTGGTCAGGGTTGCGTGCGGTTTCAACACCACGCAAGCCGTTACCAATTCTCCCCACTGCTGATCAGGTATTCCAAAAACGGCGGCCTCCAAAACAGCCGCGTGCTCATAAATCACAGACTCGACTTCGCCGCTGTAAACCTTTTCGCCGCCCGTGACAATCATGTCTTTTATCCGGTCAACAATGTAGAAGTAGCCGGCCGCGTCTTGATAGCCGAAGTCGCCGGTGTGAAAGAAACCGTTGCGAAAAACAGCGGATGTTTCTCTCTCGTTGTTCAAGTAGCCCCGCATGATGTTTGCGCCGCGTGCCACAAGTTCGCCGTGCTCTCCCGCCTCCAGCGCTTTCCCCGTTTCGTCCACGACCTGAACTTCAACGCCCGGACAGGGACGACCACAGGACATCAATCGCTCCGGGGTATGCTCTTGATCCCGCAATCCCGTGAGATATCCCGTTTCACTCAATCCATAAACTTGGACCAATCGTGTGTTCGGAAGAATATCTCGCGTCCGGCGAATCGTCTCCGGGGCGATGGGTGAACCGCCATACGCCAGCAGCACCAAACTGCTTAAATCATATCGCTTGATATCGGCGAATTGCGTCAGAAGATTCATCATTGTCGGCACCAACACCGCGTGACTGATCCGTTTATTGGCAACCGCTTCGCAAAAATTCTCCGGACTGAAACGTGGGAGCGCGACCTGGCAGGCACCGAAGGCGGGCGCCGCAAACATGGCGGGAAAATCGGCGATATGAAAAATGGGGGCGGTATGAAGATAGACGCCGCCCTCCCGATAAGTCATCCAGTAATTCAGATCGTGAATATTTGCCAATACATTCGAGTGCGTTAGCATCACGCCTTTGGGCCGTCCAGTCGTGCCACTGGTGTAAATGAGGGCAAGAACGGCATCCGGGTCATAGAATACATCCGGACAGGAACCTGACCAGGCTTCAAACGGCTCTTCATCCAAAACCCGCTGCCATTCCAAATGCGCGCCCGGTTTGGGCAAGGAGGAGTGACGCACCAGACCACGCGGATTCGCATCTTCCAGGGCGAGGTCAATCTCATGCGCAGAATACCGGGTATTTAGCGGAACCACGACCACACCCAAACGGCTGCACGCGTAAATCAATTCAAGGTATTCGGATTCGTTCGGAAGGTGAATGGCCAGCCGGTCTCCGGCCTTGAAGCCGAGCCGGTGCAGTTCGGCGGCAATCTGTTCTATCCGCTGATGGAGCTCGCGAAAAGAAAGCCGCTTTCCGCCGACGGAGAGGGCAACCAGTTCTGGATAATACCTTGCCGCCCGTGCAATAGAATGTGCATAAATCATAGGCTTACTTGAATCCAAGGAGCATAAACTTGATGTACGTGCCAACTTTGGTTGCAATGATGTTCATGGTTAGATCCCGCGTTCATTTAGGATTGTGTTTTTGTTTCCCAGCGCGATCACGGGTGGCTTCCATTATTTGGCTTTCGAGGCATCAACTTGGGTGAAGCTCATAATGGTTAGGCGGTCACCGGGTTTACCCAGATGCGCCGCGGCACCGTTGACGATGATGTCCCCGGAAACGCGGTCGCCCGGAATGGCGTTCGCCGCGCTTCCTCATCAGGGCGAGATCGGGCACGCGAACTTTTTTGGAAACAATGTTCAAGGGGTGGTCCTGAACTCTTGTTCCACCGAGTGCTTTAGATCGAAGCGCGGGGAGATTTTTGATCTGCGTTCCAATTTCTTCATGACGCGTCGCTTTAGGGCTTTTCGACGTTTCACTTTTTCCCGGAGATGAATTGAGTCCAGTAATTGTCGGTACTCGACTGCGCCGCGATTGTACCACAACCAGCCAAAATACACGGTGGTGGCGCAAAGACTCATCATTGGAATTTCCATAAGTACAGCCGGGAAGATTGGGCGTCACTCGGTTCGGATTCTTCTCGTTCCGAGCCAAACTATTAACGAGGCCATCAACTCTCGTATTTGAAAGACAGCATCACACGCGTACGATACGCCTTCACCTCGCCCTTCTCGATCTTCATGTCCTGCTTTACAACCTCGGCAATTCGTAGATCGCGTAGCGTAGTGGATGCGGTTTCCACCGCATTTTTTGCGGCGTCTTCCCATGACTCCGGGCTCGTGCCAATCACTTCCACGACTTTATATATTGAATCCGCAGTTTTATTTCGTTTGCTCATGATTTTCCTTTTTTGCTTGATGTTTAGTTCGACGCGGTTTTCACGTTGAAATCTTATCGCTCATCCTATGGGTGTGTTCTGACACGACCATGCAGTTTGAATGTTTTGGGTGCACGGGATTGAATCCTTCGAGTAATCCGATTACTTCATCGTAATCCAACAAATCCATTCGATAACGTGCCAGTTCCGAAACAGTGATCATCCTGAGCTTATGCTTCTTGCAGAATCGGATGAGGTCAGGCACGCGCGCCATGGTTCCGTCATCGTTGATGATCTCGCAGATCACGCCGGCGGGATACAGTCCCGCGAGACTGGCAAGATCAACAGCGGCCTCTGTCTGGCCTCGGCGTTCGAGGACGCCGCCAGGGTGGGCGCAGAGTGGGAACACATGTCCCGGCCGCGCGAAGTCCTCAGGATCGCTGGCTGGATCAATGGCGGCCCTGATTGTGTGCGCCCGATCGTCGGCCGAAATGCCGGTGGTAACGCCAGGGCCCCTCGCATCAATCGAGACCGTGAACGCCGTGCCGCCCAGCGCGGTGTTATCCCGCACCATCGGGGCAAGTTCCAATTCGTCAAGCCTTTCGCCGGTCATGGCCAGGCAGATCAGTCCCCGTCCGTGCGTTGCCATAAAATTGACCGCCTCTGGCGTGATCATTTCCGCCGCCATGGTCAGGTCGCCTTCGTTTTCGCGATCTTCATCATCCACCACGACGATCATGCGTCCGGCTCTTAGCTCGCGAAGAGCGTCCTCGATGCTCGTAAACTCAAAATCTTCCTCATTTGAATTATCGCCTGCTTCCATTTGCTGTCCCAGATTCAGGTTGTGTCCCATTTTTTCCTTTTTGGTCCGCAGGTAGGGGAGGGAATGTCGTGTGGGCGCAGCTTCGCACGGAATCTGAGAAACAACTTCGATACCGGCATCGGACAGCGCCCGAGACTTGTGGGGATTATTCGTAAGCAGGCGGACTTGCCTGATGCCCATTTCATGCAGGATCGCGACCGGCAAGCTGAAATTCCGGCAATCAGTCGGAAATCCCAGCGCATGATTTGCGTCCACCGTATCCAAGCCGGCGTCCTGGAGCGCGTAAGCCCGCAACTTGGCCATCAGCCCGATGCCACGGCCCTCCTGATACTCGTAGATCAGCAGCCCGCGTCCTTCTTCAGCAATGGCCTGCATGGCCAGTTCCACTTGCGCGTTGCAGTCACAGCGAAGCGACCCGATCATCTCGCCGGTAAAGCACTGTGAATGAATCCGCAGCAGCGGAGCGCCCTCCGAAAGGTCGCCCATAACGAACGCCAGGGCAGTTTCGATTCGGCCAATTCCGTTGACAACCTCGCGTTCGAATCCCAAGGCCTGAAACATACCCCAACGAGTGGGCAGTTGTGTGGAGACAACCCGTTGAAGGCTGAAAACTGCGGCCTGATGAGTTCGACCTTTCATGTTTGAAATGATTGGCGTTTGTCGAAATGGTGAACCGAAACGAAATGCAGTCTCCTTGTCGAGGGTTCAACTGCCATATTTGAAAGAGAGCAACACGCGCGTGCGATACGCCTTCACTTTGCCGTCCTCGACCTTGAGGTCCATTTTCACAACTTCGGCAATCCGCAAATCACGCAACGTGTACGCAGCGGTTTCCACCGCATTCCTTCCAGCGTCCTCCCAGGATTTCGTGCTGGTGCCGATCACCTCTACCACCTTATAGACTGACTCTTCAGTTTGAGATTGTTTGGTCATACTATGTCCTTTCCATTGGCTTTTATGTGTTTGTTTTGCTTGCTTCATCGCGCAGAGCCGGCAACAGCTGCCTCAGCCAAATGCTTTGCGTGCGGAATCGCGCCGCTCTCGTGCAAGCCGTCAATCTCCGTCGCGCCAAATCCCAGTTCTTTGAGTACCTCTTCGTTATGTTCGCCAATTTCCGGGGCGCGCCGGGCCGGCACTTTCGTGACGCCATGCACCTGAATAGGACTGCTGATCGTCGAGGTCAGCTTGCCGCCGGCTCCTCCGAGCGGAACCACAATGTCGTTGGCTTTCAATTGTGGGTCGTTGATGACTTCCTGCGGCCCGCGCACAGCGCCGAAAGTGACGTGAACGCCATTGAAGATTTCATACCAATGCGTCATCGGCTGCGCGCCGAACACTTCGTCGAAAATGGCGGTGAGCTGCGGCATGTTCTGCATCAGCTTGGCGGGATCGGAGAATCGCGGATCGGTAAGGAGGTCCTCACGGCCAATTGCTTTCGCCACGGCAACCAACTTGTCAGGCGTGACGATAAGAACGAACCAGGTGTCATCCGACGAACGATAAACATTCAAAGCCGCATTCGCAGGATGCTTCCGGTCGTGCAGTCCGAAAAAATTCGCCTCGCACAGCGCGGCTTGGATGAAAACACTCGCCGACCAGATGCCTGAAGCGAGGAGCGAAGTCGTTACATAGGATCCCTTGCCGGTGCGCTCACGACGATAGAGCGCCGTCACAATCGCGGAATACAGACCTACAGCGGTTGCATTGTCACCGCTGCCGGCCACCGGCCAAGTCGGCGGCATGCCAGCGTCGCGCGTCAGGGACAATAAACCACTTCGCGCCCAGTAAGCAGTGATATCGAATCCCGGAAGATCGGCGTCGGGGCCTTTCTCGCCGAAGCCGGTGAGATCCGCATAGATCAGGCGCGGATTCCACTGCGCGACATCCTCGTATTCGAGCTTCAATCGCTTGCGCGCGGGATGCGGTGTGTTGACGATGAGCACGTCGGCCCACTTGACCAGCCGCTCGAGCACCGGTTGAGCACTCGGAGATTTAAGATCGAGCGTGATGCCGCGCTTGTTGCGGTTGGCCAATTGGAAGGGATAGGCGTCTTTCGACTGCGGCTGCGGCGGGATCTTATGCCCCGTTCTCCAGAGTTCGCCGGCGGGTGGCTCCACTTTGACGACGTCCGCGCCAAAGTCAGACAGAATCACGGCCGCGCTCGGACCGGCGATGAAGCTGGCCATTTCCACTACTTTCAATTCTGAAAAGATGTTGTCATTTGTCATATTATTTTCTTTCTTGTTTCGCTGTCAGTTGTTGTCATGCCGTCTGAAGCTGGAGCAAGTGCTCTGAGGAATCACCTGCATCTCGTTCCTTCAGTTTCTCCAGCAGCAAAGAGATCCACTTCAGCAGGCGTGCCTGCACTTCATCGCGGTTGATCTCATTGAGCATTTCGTGTCGTCCGCCTGGGTAGAAATCGTGAGAGATGTCTTCGAGACCGGCTCGCCGATAGCGATCAATCAGAACACGGACGCCTTGGAGCTGTTGCCCCACCGGATCCTCACTGCCCGAAAAAATATAGATGGGCAGGTCTTTCCGTATCCTGCAAAGATTGTCCGGATCGGAAAGGCGGGGAGCAGCCGCGAGAAACGACGCGAAAGATGCAGGCTGAAGTTCGGCAAAGCACAATGGGCTATTCATGAATTTATCCACAACTCTTTTATCGCGGCTCAACCAGTCGAACGGAGTCCGAGCCGGTTCAAAGGAGGCGTTCAGGACGTTGCTCCCGGCCGGTGCCGAATTCACCAGCCGTGAAAGTCCGTCCAGGGCGCCTGAACCGGACAGGATGAGGCCATCAATTTCATCGCTGTGTTCGAGCACGAATTGTTGCGCGGCGAAAGAACCCATGCTGTGGCCCAATAACAGGTATGGTTGAAAGGGACATTCATGTCTCGCGATGCGGCTTACACAGAGCATATCTTCCACCAGCGAGTCGAAACCTCCTTCGCCGAAATCCCCGAACTGGGCGGGCGACAATGCCGTGAGGCCGTGACCCCGATGATCGTTTCCATAGACGGTGAGTCCGGCCGACACCAGAGCCTCGATAAGGGCCTCATAGCGGCCAACGTATTCGCCCATGCCGTGGGCAATTTGGACTACGCCGCGCGAAGCGCCCTGGCCGTCCCAGCGGACACAGGCGATGCTCGACCCGTCTGCGCTGGTAAATCGGAAGTGGGTGGGAGAAAACATAGGATTTCTCAGAGTCTGGGTTTTAACGTCCTTGAAACTTTGGAGCGCGCTTCTCGAGAAACGCGGAAGTGCCCTCTTTTTTATCTTCTGTTCCAGCGCACAGGCCGAAGAATGAAGCCTCCAGAGCCAGGCCCTCGTCCTGGCTGGTTTCCAATCCCTTATTCACCGCTTCAAGCGAATGCTTGATGGCGATTGGGGCGTTGGCGAAAATCTGTTTCAGGATTGCCTCGGCGCGGCTGATGAGATTGGCGGCCGGAACAATTTCGTTGACCAGCCCGACGCGATAAGCCTCCTGCGCGGTAATCATTTCTCCCGTAAGAATGAGCTGCAAGGCGCGGCCTTTTCCGACGAGCCGCGGCAACCGCTGCGTTCCACCGGCGCCTGGCAGCACTCCCAACTTCACTTCGGGCTGGCCGAATTTCGCGGACTCAACGGCGATCCGAATCGTGCAGGCCATGGCCGTCTCGCAGCCACCACCGAGCGCGAAGCCATTGATGGCCGCAATCACCGGCTTGCCAAGGTTTTCGACCAGATTTAGGACCGCTTGCCCGTTACTACTGGATTCTTCGGCTTCGACCGCCGACAGATGAGCGAGTTCGCTGATGTCCGCTCCCGCGATAAAAGCCTTGTCACCAGCCCCCGTCAGAATGACACCGTGCACTTCGGCATCATCGCGTGCGGCTTCAAATGCAGTCTGTAGGTCTTCCCAGGTCTTTCCATTCAGCGCATTGAGAACCTTGGGGCGATTAAGCGTCACATAGGCGATAGCGCCCTTCTTCTCATACAAAACGTTCTCCAGCGATAATGCTGTTGCTGTCGCGCTCATAATACTTATTCTTCCCTTTCCGTTTTGGTTTTGGTTTTTTGTCTGGTGAACTAAGCCGCTGCGTCACACAAAGGCGCCGAATCCCGTGATCGCCTTTCCCACAATCAGATTTTGCATTTGGTAGGTGCCTTCGTAGGAGTAAAGTGATTCGGCATCCGCGAAGAAACGCCCGACATTGTAGTCGGCGGCGATGCCGTTGCCGCCCAACAACTCGCGGGCCCACGCGACGGTCTCGCGGCATTTGGCCGTGGTAAATGCCTTGGATAGCGCGGCGTGCGCATCCGTCAGTTTGCCTTCGGCCTCGAGTTGAGCCGTGCGAACTACCATGCATTGCGAGGCCGTGATGTTGGCCAGCATCTTGGCAAGGAGGTCCTGCACGAGCTGAAATGAGGCAATCGGCTTGCCGAACTGCAAACGCTCCTGGCAATATTTGAGCGCGTTCTCATAGGCGCCCATGGCGCAGCCCGTCGCCTCCCACCCCACATAAAAACGCGTCCCTTTCAGCACCCGGGCGGTGTCGCGGAATGAGCTGTCTGCCTGGAGACGGTTTGCTTCCGGCACCCGGCAGTTTTCCATCGTGATCAATCCGTTCTGGACTACTTTGAGCGAAATCTTGTTCTGAATCTTTTCGACCTTGAAGCCCGGGGTCGTCTTGTTCTCGACGATGAAGCCCTTCACCTGGTTGTCAGCGACATCGCGCGCCCAGATGATAGAGAGGTCACACCAGGGCGAATTGCCAATCCACTTCTTCTGGCCATTGATGACCCAGGTATCCCCCTCACGCTTCGCCGTTGAAGTCAAGCCACCGGACGCGCCAGAACCCACCAGCGGCTCGGTCAAGCCGAAGCAACCGATCTTTTCAAAGCGCGCCATTGGCGGGAGCCACTTCTTCTTTTGTTCCTCCGATCCGCCAAGATAGATCGAACTCATCGCCAGGCCACAATGAACGCCAAAAAATGTGGCGACTGACACATCGAAGCGCGCCATCTCCATCGCCACGAGGCCAGCCAGCAGCGGGCTTCCGCCTCTGCAGCCATAGCCGTTTAGGCCAACGCCGCCAATGCCGAGCTCCTTGAGGAGCGGCAAAAGTTCAAACGGAAACGCATCCTCGACCCAATACTTCGTGATGATGGGCGAAACTTTGGTTTCCATGAAGGTACGCACTTGTTTTATGACCGCCAGTTCCTCGGCGGGCAAAGTCTCGACGAGTTCGTAAAAGTCAGGATTTGGTTTCGGCAGCGGCTTGGGTTGTTTTATGGCTTTTGCCGTGATTGGAGCGGCGGATGATTTCGCCGCGGTCGCTGTTTCTGTAGCTGTCATTTTAGTTCTCCTTTATTTGGTTGAGTTTGAATTTTTGTTTTTGCTGTCTCAGTAGCTTTTGATGCGTTTAAGTTTTTTTAATTTACAATTTCTTCGTAACCGCCATGGTTAAGCGGGGACCAGATTCCCCCTGGTCAGTTTGGTTCCTGACTGATTTTTCACACCCAGCGCCTTGGCCACCCCTTCTGCGTATCGTGGATCGGCCTTGTGGAAATGCACCAACTGGCGCTTCACAATTTCTTTCGGCACTCCGTCCATTGCCGCCGCGATATTTTTGAACAACCGGCCTTGTTGTTCAGGCGTCATCAAGCGAAACAAATCGCCTGGCTGCGTGTAATCATCGTTGCCATCGCGATGATTGTAGCGGTCGGCATCGCCGGAGATTTTCAAGGGCGGTTCGGCAAAACGTGCGTCCTGCTTCGGGCCGTTGAAGCTGTTGGGTTCATAATAGGCATCGGTGCCTTTCGGGGCGTCAAACCGCATCGGCCCATCGGCGTGATAATTGTGAACCGGACACTTGGGACGGTTGACCGGCAGCATCTCATAGTGCGTCCCAACACGGTAACGATGCGAGTCGGCGTAGGAGAAGATGCGCGCCTGGAGCATTTTATCCGGCGACCAACTTATGCCCGGCACGATGTTCGACGGACTGAAAGAGGATTGTTCCACTTCGGCGAAATAATTTTCCGGGTTGCGGTTCAATTCCATGACGCCGACTTCGATCAGGGGATAATCTTTGTGCGGCCAGACTTTCGTGAGGTCGAACGGATTCCAGCGATAATTTTCGGCGTCCGTCTCCGGCATGATTTGCACGCAGAAACGCCACTTGGGAAATTCTCCGCGCGCGATGGCTTCATACAGATCGCGCTGCGAACTTTCGCGATCCTTGGCAACGACTTGTTCCGCCTCCGCGTTGGTCCAATGTTTGTGACCCTGCATCGTCTTGAAATGAAACTTCACCCAGAAACGCTCGTTCTGCGCGTTGATAAAGCTGTAGGTGTGGCTGCCGTAGCCGTTCACGTGACGGAAACCAACCGGCAGGCCGCGGTCGGACATCAGAATTGTCACCTGATGGAGCGATTCCGGCGAAAGCGACCAGAAATCCCACATCGCGGTGTTGCTGCGCAGATTGGTTTTGGGATGACGCTTCTGCGTGTGAATGAAGTCTGGGAATTTGTAAGGATCGCGGATGAAAAAGACTGGTGTGTTGTTGCCGACCATGTCCCAGTTGCCTTCCGTGGTGTAAAATTTGATGGCGAATCCGCGCACGTCGCGCTCGGCGTCGGCTGCGCCGCGTTCGCCGGCCACCGTGGAAAAGCGGAGAAGACACTCCGTCTTGGTGCCGGGTTTGAAGACAGCGGCTTTGGAATACTTCGTGATGTCGTGGGTGATGGTCAGCGTTCCGTAAGCGCCCGATCCTTTGGCATGAACGGTCCGCTCGGGAATGCGTTCGCGATTTTGGTGCGCGAGTTTTTCGAGCAGTTGATAATCCTGCATCAACAACGGCCCGCGTGGTCCGGCGGTGATGGAGTTCTGGTTGTCAGCTACTGGATTTCCACCTGTCGTGGTCAATTGCTCTTCATTTATGGTCTTGCTCATGGTTCTCGGTTCCTGCGTATTCGGTTTTTTGCTTTTGTTTCAGTTATTGCGTTGCCTCTGATGGCTTATTTCCTTTCTGGGGATGTGCCCGCACCATTCGCTCGCAACTTAAGAAGCCCGATCATCACCCGGTTTTCATCTTGAGCGAGCTGTTCAACGGTGCGTCCAGCCGCTTCGCGCATGACTCCATCAATGACCGTTTGCTTCAGCTCCGGCGTGATGTTTGGAGTTCCAAGGGCTTTCATCATGCCTTGCAGCGGATCCATCAGGTGATCCATGAAGTGTTTGATTCCCCCCGCGCCACCGCCCAGATGCCATTGCAAACTTTGCCCCATTACGCCCCAGCGAATGCCCGGTCCATAGCAAACGGCCGCATCCGTGTCTTCGACACTCAGCACGCCTTGCTCGATGAGGTAAAGCATCTCTCGATAGAGCGCCGCCTGGAACCGGTTGGCGACGTGCCCGGGAAGTTCCTTCTTCAAATGAATCGGCTTCTTGCCAATCGCAGCGTAAAAAGTCATTGCTTGCTGGATGGCCTCGGGCGATGTCTTGCTGCCGCCGACTACTTCGACTAACGGAACGACGTGCGGAGGATTAAAAGGATGTCCAATGACGACACGTTCCGGGTGCTTGCATTTCGATTGAATAACACTCGGCGTGATTCCTGATGAACTCGAAGCGAGCAGTGAATCAATCGGAGTAACATCGTCCATGTCGGCATAGAGCTTCATCTTGAAGTCCGGGCGCTCCGGTGCGTTTTCCTGGACGAGGTCCGCCTGCGAAAGCGCTTTCTTCATGTCGGTCGTGAAGCTCAATCGGTCGCGCGACGCGCCTTGAGAGAGACCGACATTCGTCAGGTCCGACCAGGCTTCATCAACATACTTGCGCAATGCGGCTTCTGCGTTCGGCCCGGGATCCGTCGCAACGACGTCGAAGCCGCGAGCAAGATATTGCGCCGCCCAGCTCGCGCCGATGACTCCGGTGCCGACGATGGCGATTCGTTTGATTGGTTTGTTGTAGGTCATAGTCATTTCTCCTTTAATCTTTGAATGGTTGATAATTTTTGCGTTTGTTGGATCAGGGGATTTCCACGTAGGCGATGCCGGTCAAATTGCCCTGCGCACCGAGCAACAGCTTCTCTTCGGAACCGTCAAGTTTGGCTGAATAAAGGTCGCCGGCCAGGTCGGTGAAAAACATCCGGTTTCCCTTGAAATCAAGAGCGATCCCAATTCCCTCCAGCAGGTGGGTGACCAGAATCTCCGGCGTGGCCTCGCCAGGTTTTGCGTCCATTGACGCGCGGTTCACCGTGTTGCCGCGCGGCGGATCGCCACGGTCCGTCCAATACAGGACGCGATTCTCAAGATCAAGTTCCAGATCAATCGGCTCCGGCAGCTTGTCGAACAATACTTCGATGTCGCTGCGGTTTGCCGGCGTCTCCCCTTTCGGGATTTCGATGTTCGCGCGAAAAATGCGGCCACTGCCGGCTTTAGTCGGTCCTTTTTGCGTCCAATAGATTTTGCCGCGTTCGGGGTCAACCGTGATGCCGACGCACCATTTCGTTTGATCGGGGCCGGGACGCGCATCGCCCCCGCTGCTGTCCACGAGCGTTTCAATTTTTGAACCATCAAGATTCGCGCGCATCACTCGCATCCCCTCGCGGTCGCACCAATACAGCTTGCCGCTTTTCTTTTCGAGGTGGAGCTGTTTTGGGGTGAATGTCCCGCCTTTGGAAATGATCGTTGTGCGGTTCTTTCCGTCCAGGTCCGCGCGTTCGATGGAGCCGTCGTTTTTGCTGGGAACGCCCATGTTGGTCCAATAGATGTGACCGGCTTCGGCATCCACCACGATCCCATCGGGGATTGGGCCTGCCGCAGTTACGACGACCTTCTTGTCCGAACCGTCGGGTTTCACCGAGAGAATGCGACCACCGCTTCCGTCCAGAAAATACAGGAGGCCAACTGGGGTTTTGCCGCCAGACCCGGCACGTTTTGCTTTAGTAATTGTAGATGCAGGCATATTTGTCTCTTTCTTTAATTTTGTTTGTTTTTCACTGCTGCCGCTGAACGATCTTGATCTTTGGCTTTACGCATTTGCTTCTCGATCGCTCATCAGCGGCTCCGGACTTGTTGATATTTCATATTCAAATCTATGCACACTCTAGCAGCCGGGTGCTTCCGGTTCTATTTGGCCTTGGACAGAATTCAAATTGCCGCAACAGAGCGACTGGTTATTCTTCCTTTCGAGAGAGCCGCAGCCCGGCATCAGCGATTTCTCCAATGCCAACGATTGATCGTGAAACTTTGTCGGATATGTCCTCGTTGATTGCAGAAATGAAGCCGCCGATGCGGCACGAGCCGCGGGCGCATCGGCTGGCAAGGAGCTTTGAGGTTTTTGAAGTGTGGCGGGATTCGGCTCCGAAGGTGAAATTGGTGTCGGATTTGCACCAGGTGGTTGAGTCAGAATATTCTGCTCCATGGTTAGTCCGCCCGCGACTTTAGTATCCTGCACAAAGGTTTGCACCGCCTCCCGAATTGAGCCTGCAACTTGGGCGCGCGGAGTGGCGAATTTCGGAGTGAACCACGGGAACAGGCCGACGAGATCGTGAATAACGAGCACCTGGCCGTCGCAATCCGGTCCTGAGCCGATGCCTATGGTGGGAATGGTTATCGCGGTGGTTATCTTGCTCGCCACTTCAGGGCGCACCAATTCCATCACCACAGCAAAGGCACCCGCCTTTTCCACTGCGACCGCATCGGCGCAGAGTTGTCCGGCTTCAGTGGGCGTCTTGCCTTTGATCTTGTAGCCTCCCTCAACGCGGACTTGTTGCGGCAACATGCCGATGTGACCCATCACGGGAATTCCTGCCTCAACAATGGCGGCGATTTCACGACATCGACTCACACCGCCTTCCAACTTCACGCCATGCGCGCCGGCTTCGTGGAGCCGCATGGCGTTTTGCACCGCCAGCTCCGGCGTGTCCACGCTGCCAATCGGAAGGTCTGCAACCACGAACGCACTTTTCACACCGCGCACAACCGCACGGCAGTGGTGAATCATGTGCTCCAAGGTCACGCTGGTTGTATCTGGATAGCCGAGCACGACCATGCCGAGCGAATCACCCACCAACACGAGGTCCACGCCGCTTTCATCCAGCAACCGGGCCATGGGATAATCGTAGGCGGTGAGCATGGCGAACTTTTCGCCGTTGGCTTTGCGTTCGCGAAAGGAGAGGTTCACAGCGCTACAACCCTTGAGGGACAACCTTCTTGAATCTTGTGGTGCCGAAAGAAAATTTTCTGTGCGATTTTTAGATTCGCCAAACTCGACAAGTCGGTTTCTGATGGCTGTTGAATTCATGTTTCCTTTCGCTCTTCGGCCATCATTTTATTGCGGGCATGGCTTCGGACGTTATCTGTTCTGTGGATTTTGAACTTAGTTGCTGCGGCCCGCGATGATTCACGATGAGCCGCGAGCCTCGCTGGTCCGTGAGAAACGTCCAGATCCACTGGATAAAAACGCTTGCCTGGAGGTTGGCCGTGGCGAGAAACTGAATGTGTATTCCTGCCCACGCAATCCACGCGAAGAATCCGCTTAAATGAATCTTTCCACTCTGCATGATCGCAAAGCCCTTCCCAACGACCGCCATGTTGCCTTTGTCAAAATAACGGAATGGCTTTGGCGCTGCTTTTCCGGACAGGCGTCTCGCAATCAGCCTTCCCGCGTATCGTCCTCCCTGCATCGCCACCTGGGCGACGCCCGGTAGCGGCTTGCCATCCTGCTGAACCGACGCCGTATCGCCGACGACAAAAATCTCCGGATGACCCGGCACGGTGAGATCGGGTTGCACCTTGACGCGTCCCGCGCGATCCGTCTCCACCGCAAGCCATTTGCCCGCCGGGGATGGAGCCACTCCAGCAGTCCAGATCACCGTCTTGCTCGCGATCCTCTCGCCGCCGACGATCACACCGTCCTCATCAATTTGGTCAACACCATGGCCCAGCCGCACCTCAACACCCAATTCCTCCAGGTGTTTCTTAGCCGCCTCCGAAAGGACCTCGGCGAATGTGCCCAGCACGCGATTGCCCATGTCCACCAGGACGATTCGCGCCGAAAGCGGATCAATCCGCCTGAATTCCGAGCGCAGCGTTTTCTTCACCATGACGCCCAGCGCCGCGGCCATCTCGACTCCAGTAGGCCCGGCCCCTACCAGAACGAATGTGAGGAGGTCGCGGTGCCGGCTTGGATCTTCCTCAGCCTCCGCCTGTTCGAAAGCCTGGAGCACGCGGTTTCGGATCGCCACTGCGTCCGCCAGGCTCTTCAACCCGGGAGCGAAGCGTTCGAATTCATCGTGCCCGAAATAACTATGGCGCTGGCCAGTGGCCAGAATGAGATAATCATAAGGGATGTGCACTTGCGAACGGTCGGACGAGTTGGCGACGACATACCGCTCCTCCTTGTTCACGCCGGTCACCTCCGCAAGGATCACCGTCGTGTTGCGTTGCTTCCCCAGGATGCCCCGAATCGGAGCGCTGATTTGGCCCGGTGCAAGGACTGAGGTCGCCACCTGATAAAGCAGTGGTTGAAAAAGATGGTGGTTTGTTCGGTCAACCAAAACGACGTGCGCCGACGTGTGTTTGAGAGCCTTGGCAGCCGCCAGGCCACCAAAACCACCGCCAACGATAACCACCTTGGGAACTTGTTCACTCATAATTATTCACGAGTTGCCGCCGTCCTGGCGGTTGCCTTACGCATTCAGTATTTGTCTTCATTACAGTTGAAACCCTAACCGGAGCGCGAAATCGTCTCAATTTGGCTTTGGACTGAATTCGGATTGCCACAAGAGAGCGACGTTCCTTTATTTCTTTAGAGGGAAGCACCTGGTTCCGGGTATTTCACTCAGGGAGAAATGGGTGGTCGAGAATGACCGTAACTATGTGTCCAATTGAAAATGTAGAGCGAGGGTCGATTTTGGGCAATCGTCATCAGGGCGGCAATTGATTCGTTTTTTCGCTATGCACATATCCTCAACTTTTTTGAGGAATTGTGCAAACCTACGGCCTGCTCAATTTGAACCGTGTGCCGGCTGCGATTCCTGCTTCTTGATTTCGGTGACGGCAATTTCTAGGACGACCGGCTGGCCGTCAGCGATCAAAGAACGCTGGCTGCCCGGCACTTTTGTCAGGAGCGATAATTCCATCCGTTGCATTGCCGTTTCAATGCGCCGCAGGGAGTATCCACGCACCAACACTTCGTGCATGGCGAAAACCAGCCGAAGAATTTGTTCCTTACCTTCGCGCTTGAGTTCGGCGAAGACAAAGTCGTTGTGAGGAAGCAGCAACGATTGTTCTGGTGACATTTCAACGCGAACGGCACGAGCTTGGGTGTCGTTCTCCCAACATTCAGGTGATTTTGTGCTCATATTTTTGTGCAAGTTGACGATTGCGAAGATGCCGGCTGGCAATTTTCCGCCGGACAAAGTTATCGGCGGCTCGACGGCCAAAGCGCAGCATAAAGCCATGAAGTCGCTCCCAAATGCGAACCACGTGGCGAGGAGCAAAGCCAGGTGCGAACTCAATCGCCAGAGGGCGATGACCGGAACGCGCAACATTTTCGCGAAGCTGCTGCTTGTCCGGCGTGAAAATGCGGATGCCGCGCCGCCCGCGTGAAATGGTCACATACCATTGCTGTGCATTGGTAGCCGCCTTGATGGTCGAGTCGGAAAACAAAAC
>Ga0335085_10005080_pt1 | contig 21406 bp, 19 predicted proteins | sample Lox_Sample_45_FD_206712 | JGI IMG/M metagenome (GOLD analysis project Ga0335085, IMG submission 206712) | Soil microbial communities from Loxahatchee National Wildlife Refuge, Florida, United States - Lox_Sample_4.5 | ecosystem: Environmental > Terrestrial > Soil > Wetlands | place: USA...
GCGACGCCGGAAGAGATCGCGGCCCGCGTCCAGCAGACCGCCAAGGGCGTCAACATCTCGACCATCTACCGGACACTCGAACTGCTCGACAGCCTCGGGCTTGTCGCGCACACGCACCTGAACCACGGCGCGCCCACGTACCACCTGGCCACGGAGGCGGCGCACGTCCATCTCGTCTGCCAGGACTGCGGCAAGATCGACCAGGCGTCGGCTGAGGCGATCGCGCCGCTCACGGATGCGCTCGACGGCCGGCACGGGTTCGAGGTCAATGTCTCGCACCTGACCGTGTTCGGACGCTGCCAAGACTGTAGGAGCAAGACAAGTGCTTGAAATTGAAGGCGCCGTCGCGGCGGAGTGGCCGGATGAGGGCGTCGCGGCACACTACGGTGACCCGGCCCGCGAGCAGCGCGCGCTCAGCCAGACCCGCGTCCTCGTCGACCGGAGCAACAGGGGCGTGGTCAGGATCACCGGCCCGGACCGGCTGACCTGGCTGCACAGCCTGACCAGCCAGCACCTGGAGCGGCTTGCTTCCGGTGAGGCGCGCGAGGCGCTGGTGCTGTCCCCCCAGGGCCACCTCGAGCATCACCTGACGCTCACCGACGACGGCGCCGCGACCTGGATCCACGTCGAACCGCACACGGCTGAGGCGCTGACCGAGTACCTCAACTCGATGCGATTCATGCTCCGGGTGGAGGTCGAGGACCTGTCCGGGGTGCTGGTGGTGCAGACACTGGCCGGCCCGCTTCCGGCTGAGGGAGGAGTCATATCCCGAACGGATGCGGCCGACTCGTCACTCGCCACGCAGTCATCATCCGGGGGGGCGACCCCCCGTACCCCCCGAGACGCGCCCGATGAAGAGGCGATTGTATCGGGCGCGTTGGGAGGCGTGGCGCCTGCGGCGCTCATGACGAATCCGTTCGGTATCGACCTGATCGTCAAGCCGGAGGTGACCGGGCAGCTTGCGGCGGCCTTTCCCGTCGCGGGCATGTGGGCGTTCGAGGCGGCGCGCATCGCGGCGCGCATTCCGCGGCCCGGGCTCGACACCGACCACAAGACGCTGCCGCACGAGATCGGGCTCATCGAGTCGGCCGTGCACCTGAACAAGGGCTGCTACCGCGGCCAGGAGACCGTCGCGCGCATCCACAACCTCGGGCACCCGCCCCGCCGGCTCGTGTTCCTGCACCTCGACGGCTCCGTGGACAAGCTCCCCGCGCACGGCTCGCCGCTGACGCTGGCCGACGGCACCCAGGTCGGCTTCACCGGGTCGGCCGCCAGGCACTTCGAGCTCGGGCCGATCGGCCTCGGGCTGGTGAAGCGCTCGCTGGACGTGACCGCACCGCTGCTCGCCGACGGTGTCGCCGCCGCGCAGGAGGTGATCGTCCCGCCGGATGCCGGGGCGAACGTCAAGGTCACACTGCGCAGGGACGCCGTACCGCCGCCTCCCGCCGGCCGCCGTATGCTCTTATCCCCCGGGGGGACGACCCCCCGTACCCCCCGGTGTCCTCGCGCGGCGGCCTGATCGCAAAAACCGCGATCCTATCAGGCCGCCGCGCTGCGGCAGGGCCTGCGGGATACTGTTGACAGCCGCCCCGACGAGCGGAAACGGGAGGAACTTGTGCTGCGCAGGGTGTTGCTTGCGGCGGCCGCGAGCGAGCGGGTCCGCGACATCGTGCTGGCCGCCCCGGCCACGCGTGCGCTTACCGGCAGGTACGTGGCCGGGGAATCCATCGAGGACGCAGTGGCGACCGCGCGGGCGCTGCGCTCGGCCGGGCTGCTCGTGACGCTCGACTACCTGGGCGAGGACACCGCCGACGCGGCGCAGGCCGCGGCGACCGCCGCGCAGTACGTGCAGCTGCTAGGCAAGCTCGCCGCGGAGGGGCTGACCGAGGATGGCGCGGTCGAGGTCTCGGTGAAGCCGACGGCCCTAGGGCTTTTCCTCGGCAGCGACGGAAACTCCGCGCCCAACCCGGCCGGCGAGCGCGTCGCGACAGAGCATCTTGAGCGCATCGCGGCCGCGGCGTCCGACGCGGGCACCACGGTGACGGTCGACGCGGAGGACCACAGGACCACCGACGCGGGGCTGCGGATCGCGGGAGCGCTTCGGTCACACAACCGTTCCGTCGGCACCGTGGTCCAGGCGGCGCTGCGCCGCACGGAAACCGACGTGCGTGTGCTCGCCGCGGACGGCGTCCGGGTGCGGCTGTGCAAGGGGGCCTACGCGGAGCCGGTCTCTGAGGCGTTCGAGTCCAGGCATGACATCGACAAGTCCTTCGCACGCTGCCTGCGCATCCTGATGGCGGGGCCGGGATATCCGATGGTCGCCACGCACGACCCGCGGCTGATCGCCATCACCAGGTCGCTCGGCTTCGCGCGCAGGCAAGGCAGTTACGAGTATCAGATGCTCTACGGCGTCCGCCCGGACGAGCAGCGGCGGCTGGCCGCCGAGGGGGCGAAGGTGCGGGTGTACGTGCCCTACGGCAGCGACTGGTACCCGTACCTGGTCCGGCGGCTCGCCGAGCGGCCAGCCAACCTCGCGCTGTTCCTCCGGTCCCTAGGATCTAGATCATGATCGCGATTCTGGGCACGGGGAAGATGGGCGAGGCGCTGCTGTCCGGCCTGATCAGGGCCGGGCGCCCGGCGGCGGAGCTCGCCGTGGTGGTGCGGCGGCCGCAGCGCGCCAGGGAACTACGCGAGGCGTACGGCATCGAGGTGCTGACCGCCATCGAGGCCGCGGAGAAGGCAGACACGCTGGTGATCGCGGTCAAGCCGCAGGACATGGGCCCGATGCTCGGCGAGATCGGTGGCCGTGTCACGCCCTCGCAGCTGGTGATCTCGATCGCGGCGGGGATCACCACGTCGTTCATCGAGCGGCACTTTCCCGCGGAAGTGCCGGTGGTGCGGGTCATGTCGAACACACCCGCGCTCGTCGACGAGGCGATGTCGGTCATCTCGCCCGGGTCCCACGCGAGCGAGGAGCACCTGGAGCACACGGAGGAGCTTTTCGCGCCGCTTGGCACGGTGATCCGCATACCCGAGTACCAGCAGGACGCGGCGACCGCGCTGTCGGGTTCCGGGCCCGCCTACGTGTTCTACCTGGTCGAGGCGATGGTGGACGCCGGCATCCTGCTCGGGATGCCGCGCCGGACGGCACTCGAGATGGTCACCCAGACCGTCTACGGCGCGGCGACCATGCTGCGCGACTCTGGCGAGCACCCGGTGATCCTGCGCGACGCGGTGACCTCGCCGGCCGGGACGACGATCGCGGCGATCCGCGAGCTTGAGAAGCACGGGGTGCGCGCCGCGTTCCTCGCGGCCATCGAGGCGGCCAGGGACCGCGGCCGCGAACTCGGTGGTGCCTGAGGTCCCTACCCGGGCTTGCCGGGGCCGGCGATCATGGCAACTGGCGAACACTTTCCAACCTGGTGACAGTGCTGGTGACCAATGTGGAGGCGCGTGTGACTGGTCCTGCGGCGGTGGTGTGGGATGACGGGCTCACGCGGTACGACTTCGGGCCCGGGCACCCGTTCGACCCGGTGCGGGTCCGGCTCACGATGGAGCTTGCCAGGTCGCTCGGGCTGCTCGCCTCCGGCTCCGTGACCATGCTCACGCCGGCGCCGGCCACCGACGGCGAGCTGGAGACGGTGCACGACGGCGAGTACGTCGAGGCGGTGCGCGAGGCCGGGCGCTCCCTGCTCCCGAACCTCCGGTTCGGGCTCGGCACGGACGACGATCCGGTCTTCGAGGGCATGCACGAGGCGGCCGCGCTGGTGGCCGGCGCGACCATGGAGGCCGCGCGGGCGGTCTGGTCGGGTGCCGCGCTGCACGCGGTGAACGTCGCGGGCGGTCATCACCACGCGATGCGGGCTGCCGCCAGCGGGTTCTGCGTGTACAACGACCTCGCCGTCGCGATCAGGCAACTGCTTGCCGCCGGGGCCGAGCGGGTGGCCTACGTCGATCTCGACGTGCACCACGGCGACGGCGTGCAAGCCGCGTTCTACGACGATCCGCGAGTGCTGACCATCAGCCTGCATGAGCATCCGGTCACGCTGTTTCCCGGCACGGGGCTGCCCGGGGAAACAGGGGCGGGCGCCGGGGACGGCTATGCCGTCAACGTGGCGCTGCCCGCGGGAACCGGGGATGCCGGCTGGCTGCGCGCACTCGACGCGGTGGCCGTGCCGCTGCTCCGCTCATTCAAGCCGGCCGTGCTCGTCAGCCAGCACGGCTGCGACAGCCACCGGCTCGACCCCCTGGCGCACCTGATGCTGAGTGTCGACGGGCAGCGGCGCGCCCAGCTGATGATGCACGAACTGGCGCACGAATTGTGCGATGGACGCTGGGTTGCCACCGGAGGCGGCGGGTACGCGCTGGTCCAGGTGGTGCCGAGAACCTGGACGCACCTGCTTGCCGTCGCGGCGAGCGTGCCGCTCGATCCGGAAATGCCGGTTCCCGCGGCCTGGCGGGAGCTCGCACTGTCCATGACGGGCGAAACGGCGCCGCTGACGATGACCGACGGGGCTTCGGCTGACTTTGTTTCTTTCGCATCCGGCATGGACCCGGGCGACCCGGTGGACCGCGCCATCATGCGAACGAGGAGTGCGGTGTTTCCATCGCACGGGCTGTCCGCGTTCTTAAATTTTGCCCGGTGACGACCAGCCGTAGCGCGTCGGCGGCTGAGATCCGTCGATGGCAGCGGGGCGACGTGACGTGCTTCTTTCCGCCCCTTTCATGGAATGATCTACGGGGTCGCAAGGGGCGCGGGTCTGCTACCGACCGAGAAGTAAGAACAATGAGGCTATTAGGGGGACTTGCTCTTTTCCGTACGAGACTTACCCTGGGATACGTACGTGACTGGTGCGCTGAATCCGGTCAGGCGTGCTCGGCTTCGCGCGGAAGAGGGCAATGATGGCAACCGAAACTCCCCTTAGCGACGTTCGATTCCTAACCGTCGCCGAAGTGGCCACGATCATGCGGGTATCGAAGATGACCGTCTATCGGCTGGTCCACTCCGGCGAACTAGAAGCCATCCGGGTCGGTCGTTCTTTCCGGGTCCCTGAGCAGGCGGTCAACCAGTACCTGCGGGCGGCGTTCGTCGGCACCGCGTAAGCTCGCCCGCTGCTGAGCGCGGGTGACCGGAACCGCTCGAAGTGGCAGGCAGTGCTTATGCCGTGTGTCCCGTTTTCCATGGGTGCCGAGGCTCGGTGTGCGGCATCCGTGGCGCCGCTGTGGCTGGCGCCGGTGGGGGCGCTGGCCACGGCGGCGGGAGCCGGATGCACGCTGGCAGTTGCCGGGCGAGTATCGGGGCCCTGCCGTACCGGGTACGCTTGAGGACTGCGTGAGCGGTTGGCGTTCACGCGTCTCTAGTTCCGGGCGTGTGCCCAGCCTCCCGTATGGCGGTGGGTGATGGCGTGCCCGTCTGCCGTTGTGCCGAGAGGATGGTGGCCCGTGGGCTCAGTCATCAAGAAGCGCCGCAAGCGGATGGCTAAGAAGAAGCACCGCAAGCTGCTGAAGAAGACGCGGATCCAGCGCAGGAACAAGAAGTAGCGCTGGTGTCCTCGGGGGGAACGATCCCCCTGCCCCAGGTTGCGTGCCTGGTGCTGAAGACCGCCGTCGTGGAGGCCACGCGGCAAACCGGGCTTCGCGGATGTCGCGGGTGCGCTAGGGCGTGCCCGCGCTTTCGCGTGCCGGCACCCGCTCAACCCGTGGTGCGAACCTGTGCCATGCAACCGGATGCTGGGGGAAAGGTACGTATCCTGGCAACACGCCGGTCACGGCGGTCAGGTTGGCCGACAATGGTAGATGCGGGAAGCCCTGTACCGAGATCGGAGCGGATATGAGCGGCAGACGGCGACGTGGAGACGGGTGGGACGAAGGTCGCCGAGACGCGAACGATGACCGCCGCGACCCCTGGGCCGACGGCGGCGCCGACGACTGGACTGGTCGCGACCGTCACCGCGGCGAGGCCGCCGATCGGTTTGACTCGCCCGCGGGCAGTGCAAGTGGCCGCGGTGGCAGAGACGGGTACCGGGCGGCCGGCGGCGCGCAGGCCGGCGGGTATGGCCGCGGCGGCTATGACAATCTTCGCTATGACGCTGGTTCCGGTCGCAGTCAGCGCGATGCCGCCAACGGCTACGCCGCGGCAGGGTACAACGGCAACAACGGGTACGCGGAAACCGGCTATGCGAGCGGCCGTACTGCTGCCAGCGACGCCTACCAGGGCTCCGGTTACGGCAACAACGGGTACGGCGCGGGCGGCTACGAGGCGGCCGGCTACGACGCCACCAGCTATGACGTCGGCTACGGCGGCGACGCCTCGACGGGTGGCTACGGCAACGATGCCGGCTATGGTGCCGGTGCCAATGGCGTCAATGGCAGGTCGGCGTCGGGCTTTGTTCCCGAATTCACGCCCGTCGGCACCGACGACGCTGGCGACGGCCAGCCGGATACTCCGCGGCCGATCGGCCGGCTTTCCATTTACACGCTTCATGACCATAAGGCGGCGGAATTCGACCTGCTAGCCGAACGTGCCGCGGAAGGCGTGAAGGCGACGGAGCCCGACACCCTGGTATTCGTCATTCATGTGGTGCCCAAGGCGCCAATGCAGCGAATCATCTATGAGATTTACCGGGACCGGGCCGCATTCGAGAGCCACGAGCGTCAGCCGCATATCCAGCAGTTCGCGGCGGACTGCGCCTCTTGCGTGCTCGCCACGAACATCATCGACCTGCGCCTGAAGTATGCCAAGGTAGCGGCGCTCGGCGCGATGCCGTCCGAGTCGCCCTCGCGGTCGCAGGCGAGCTGGACGCCGCGGGCACTGGAATCCGCCGCTCCTGTGGCGAGCTTCACGCCTGCCGAGGACCAGTACGCGACGGTGAATGGCCAGTACGCGGCGAACGGCCGCGAGCAGTACTCGCAGTCCGCTCAGTACGGTAATGCCGGTAATGCCGGTAATGGAGCGTACGGGACCGATAACAGTCAGTATGGCGGAACCGGCGCATACTCTGCCGCGACCGCCGCTGCCAACGGCGGCTACTCGGCAGCCAATGGTGCCAATGGTTACCCGAGCTCCAATGGCTACTCCAGTGGTAGCGGGTATTCCAGTGCCAATGGCTACCAGGGTGCCAACGGTTACCCGGGCGCCAACGGGTACGCGAACGGCAGCGGATACGCCAACCCCGCCGCTAGTTCCGCCGCCGGTTCCAGCGGAAGCGCCGGCTACGCCAACAGCGCCGGGTATGCCGGCGCGGCCAACGGCTATGCGAACGGCACCACCGGGTACGCGAACGGCACCAACGGGTACGCGAACGGCGCGGCCGGCTACGCGAACGGCAGCAGCGCGGCCGGCTACGCGAACGGCAGCGGTGCCTACGCCAATGGCGGCAGCGCCTACGCGAGCGGGACCTCGTACCAGAACGGCAGCTCCTACGCCAATGGTGCCGGCTACTCCGCCGCGGCCCAGAACGTGACCGGCTACTCGGCGGTCGCCAACGGCTACGGCACGGCGGGGTACGGCGAATCGGCGGACGGCCAGTACGGCACGGGCCGTTACCGCGAGCTGCCCAGCGGTTCCGAGGCAAGCTCCGGCGCGTATTCCGACGGTACGGGCGCCTACCAGAACGACCGCGGACGCACCAGGGGGCAGGCCACCGAGTGGGATCCGCGCGCGTCGCAGGGCCAGCGGTAGGAGGCGGCCCGGATGACTGCTGCGCGGATCACGCTGCTGGGCCGTCCGGGCTGCCACCTGTGCGACGAGGCGCGCGAGGTAATCAGCAAGGTCGCCGGGGAACTCGGGGTAGCCTGGGAGGAACGTGACATCACGCAGTCGGCGGATGATTTGCGTGAGTACTGGGAAAAGATTCCCGTGACCCTCGTAGACGGGGTGCAGCACGACTTCTGGCGGGTCTCCGCGGAGCGGCTTCGCGCAGCGTTGCGCTGATCCCCGCTGTGGTTGGGGACTTTGTGCATTTGTTCACAAACGACGTATGGTAGATAGGTCGCGCCGAGGCGCGCGCCATCATGACCAACGCGGACCAGGCCCTGACCCGGCCCGTAACAGCGCCGAACCGCCCCCGGGAGCGTCGCATGTCCAGTGCCGCCGAGTTCACCGATCAAGAAGCTGAGCCAGGCAATACCATCGACCGGGCCTACCCTGGCGGTATCCCCGAGGCCACGGTGGCCAGGCTTCCCGTCTACCTGCGCGCGCTCTACACGCTGGGAGAACGGGGGGTGAGCACCGTCGCGAGCGATGAGCTCGCGAGGGCGGCGGGCGTCAACTCGGCCAAGCTCCGCAAGGACCTGAGCCACCTCGGTTCTTACGGCATCAGGGGAGTCGGCTACGACGTCGAATACCTGGTGTACCAGGTATCAAGGGCACTGGGACTGACGCAGCGCTGGCCCGTGGTGATCGTCGGCGCCGGTAACCTCGGCCGCGCCCTTGCCAACTACGGAGGATTCCTCACCAGGGGATTCCGCATCGAGGCGGTGCTCGACACCGACGCGTCGCTTGTCGGCCGCGAACTCGGCGGCGTGCTGATCAGGCATGTCAGCGAACTTGAGCGGATCGTGACCGAGCACGGCATCGCGATCGGAGTCATCGCGGTGCCGGCCGGCGCGGCGCAGGCGATGTGCGACCGGCTGGTGGCCGCCGGGGTGACGAGCATACTTAACTTCGCTCCACTGGTACTTAGCGTGCCTGACGGCGTGGATGTGCGTAAGGTCGACCTATCGATTGAACTGCAGATCCTCGCCTTCCACGCGCAGCGGCGCAACGCTGAGCGATTCGGGCAGGCAGTCGATCAGGCAGCAGCGGAAGCGTAGGCGGTGCAAGAGTGAGCGTTCTGGTCGTCGGCCTGAGCCACAAGAGCGCACCAGTGTCAGTCCTTGAGCGGGCCGCGGTCAGCGGCGACACGCTCGGCAAGCTGCTGCACGAAGTCGCCCGCACGCCGGACATCGCCGAGGCCTTCGTCATTTCCACCTGCAACCGGGTGGAGGTCTACGCCGAGGTGGACCGCTTCCATGGCGGGGTAGCCGGGGTGTGCGAACTGCTGTCCAGGTACTCGGGTATTCCGCCGCACGAGCTGACCTCGAGCCTGTACGTCCACTATGAGGACCGCGCCGTCCAGCACCTGCTCGCCGTGTCGAGCGGCCTTGAATCCATGGTGGTTGGCGAGGATCAGATACTCGGCCAGGTCCGGTCGGCGCTCAAGCTGGCCGGCGACCAGGGCACGCTCGGGCGGTCGCTGCGCGATCTTGGCCGGCTGGCGCTGCGCACCGGCAAGCGCGCCCGCGCGGAGACGGGCATCGACCGGCTCGGCCTGAGCCTGGTCAGCGTTGGCCTGGAACTCGCCGCGGGTACGGGGCAGTTGTCCGGTCACGACGTTCTCATCGTCGGGGCCGGCGCGATGAGCGGGCTCGCCGTGGCCACCGTCGCGCGCTCAGGTCCCGCCTCGGTCACCATCGCAAACCGGACCAGGGCGAAGGCCGAGCGGCTTGCCGCCGGCGTGGACGGCGCGGTCGCGGACCTCGCCGGCCTGACGGCCGCGATCGCGGCGGCCGACCTGGTGATCTCCTGTACCGGCGCCGCGGGGCTCGTGATCACGGTGCCCGAGGTTAAGAAGGCGCTCGAGGCGCGTACGTCAGGCCGGCCGCTGGTTTTCCTCGACCTGGCCATGCCCCGTGACGTCGCACCTGAGGTCGCCGGCCTGCCCGGCGTCAGCCTGATCGACATGGACACCTTGCGCAGCAGCGGTGCCGGCGGCGCCGGCGCCGCCGAGGTGGCCGCGGTCCGCGCGATCGTCGAGGAAGAGTACGCGGCCTACGGGTCGGCCGTCCGTGCCGCGCGGGTGACCCCGACGGTGGTGGCGCTGCGGGCGAAGGCGGCGACGGTCGTGGACGCGGAACTGTCCAGGCTGGCGGGACGGCTGTCGGAGGAGGGCGTCAGCGGGCATGCCCTGGAAGAAATGGCCCAGACAGTGCGGCGAGTGGTAGACAAGCTTTTGCACGCACCTACGGTCCGGGTAAAGGAACTCGCGTCGTCACCCGACGGCGAGGAGTACGCGGCGGCACTGCGGGTCCTCTTTGACCTCGATCCGCGCACGGTGGACGCCGTTACCCGCGCGGAAGTCGAATCCCCGGAAATAAGCGGCGGACCGTCGTCACCCTCTGGAGGGAAGCTGTGAACGCGGAAACGCTGCGGCTCGGCAGCCGGCGGAGCCCGATGGCGGTATCGCAATCGGGCGACGTGGCCAGGCTGCTCACCGAGCGTACCGGCCGCCGGGTCGAGATCGTGGGCGTGACCACCCTTGGCGACGTGAGCAGGGAGCAGCTGACTCAGATCGGCGGCACCGGCGTCTTCGTGAGCGCACTGCGGGAATCCCTGCTGCGCGGCGAGGTGGATTTCGCGGTGCATTCGCTCAAGGACCTGCCGACCGGGGCCGCGGCGGGCATTACCCTCGCGGCGATCCCGCCCCGCGATGACCCGCGCGATGCGCTCGTGGCGCGCGACGGCGCCAAGCTCGCCGATCTGCCCGCGGGCGCGCGGATCGGAACTGGATCGCCGCGCCGCGCCGCTCAGCTCGCCCTGCTTCGCTCCGACGTCACCGCCGTGCCGATCAGGGGGAACGCGAACACCCGGCTGGCCAAGGTGCGGGACGGCGAGCTCGACGCCGTGGTGCTCGCCTACGCGGGTCTCGCCAGGATCGGGCACACCGACCTGGTGAGCGAAATTTTCGAGCCCGACGACATGCTCCCCGCGCCTGGCCAGGGCGCGCTGGCCGTCGAGTGCAGGACCGAGGACAGCGAGCTCGCCGCATTGCTCGCGACGATCGACCATCCGGCCACGCGGGCCGCGGTGACGGCGGAGCGCAGCCTGCTCGCCGCACTCGAGGCGGGCTGCAGCGCGCCGGTCGGCGGCTACGCGACCACGCTGGCCGGCTCGGACCGGCTGCACCTGTCGGGGATAGTGCTCGGCGTCCAGGCAGCAAGTTTCTCACCTGGCGTACTGGACGCGGGCCGGGTTGCCGGCAGAATGGTGGTACGGGAGCGTGGCGAGGCGGACGCGGCGGACGCGGATCGCCTGGGGCACGAGCTTGCGGCACGAATGCTGGCACTCGGCGCCGCGGACTTGATGCGCGGGGAGAACACCGACAGGAATGATGCGCATGATTGACATGGAAGGCTGGGTCGCGTTCGTCGGCGCGGGCCCCGGTGACGAGGGGCTGCTGACCATGCGCGCCGCCCGGCTGCTTGGCGCGGCGGGCTTGGTCGTCGCCGAGGCCGAGGTGGCGGAGCGGGTACGCGGACTGCTCGCGCCTGAGGCGCGGGTAAGCGAGCCCACGGACGTGGCAGAGACGGCGAAGATCCTGGTTCAGGCGGCGAAGGACGGACTGTTCGCGGTTCGGCTGTTCGCCGGTGACCCGCTGCTGGCCGGCGGCGCGGCCGAGGTGCAGGCGTGCGCCAGGGCGCAGGTGCGCTTCGAGATCGTCCCCGGGGTGCCCGCGGCGACCGGCGTGCCCGCGTACGCGGGGATAGCCCTGCCGGGCGACGGAACGGGCGAACTGCGGATCGTGCATGCCGACGAGGTGAGCCAGGTCGGCTACGGCACGGGCACGCTCGTGGTGCTCGGGGCCGAGACCGCCCCTGCCGACCTGGGCAAGATGCTGATTGCGGCGGGCTGGCCCGACTCCACTCCGTTCGCGATCACCTGGGACGGCACGACCACCGAGCAGCAGACGGTGGTCACCACGCTGGGCAGGATCGGGCCTGACCTCAAGGCCGCGGGCGTCACCGTCGCGACCACTCGCGGCGGCGCCGTCGCCGTGGTGGGCGACGTGGCGGCGGCGAAGAACCGGATGTCCTGGTACGAGACCAAGCCGCTATTCGGCTGGCGGGTGCTTGTGCCGCGGACCAGGGAGCAGGCATCGGTCGTCTCCGATCGGCTGCGCGAGTACGGCGCGGTGCCAGAAGAGGTGCCGACGATCGCTGTCGAGCCGCCGCGCACACCGCAGCAGATGGAGCGTGCCGTCAAGGGCCTGGTCACGGGCCGCTACCAGTGGGTGGCGTTCACCTCGACCAACGCGGTCAAGGCGGTGCGGGAGAAGCTCGAGGAGTACGGCCTCGACGCCCGTGCCTTCGCCGGCGTCAAGGTGGCGGCAGTCGGCGAGCAGACGACCGCGGCCCTGGTCGACTTCGGCATCAGGCCCGACCTGGTGCCCGACGGCCAGCAGTCCGCCGAGGGCCTCGCGGACGCGTGGCCGCCCTACGACGACGTACTCGACCCGATCAACCGGGTGCTGCTGCCGCGCGCGGACATCGCGACGGAGACCCTGCTCGCGAGGCTGACCGAGCTGGGCTGGGAGGCGGAGGACGTGACCGCCTACCGGACGGTGCGCGCCGCGCCGCCGCCCGCACCGATCAGGGAGGCGATCAAGGGCGGCGGGTTCGATGCCGTCCTGTTCACCTCGTCGTCCACCGTGCGGAACCTCGTCGGCATCGCGGGCAAGCCGCACGCGGTGACCGTGATCGGCGTGATCGGCCCGCAGACGGCGAGCACGGCGGCCGAGTTCGGACTCCGGGTTGACGTGACTGCCGCGAGGCCGTCGGTCACCGCCCTGGTGGACGCGCTCGCCGCCTTCGGCGCGGCCCAGCGTGACGCGGCCATCGCGGCGGGCGAGCCGCTGCGCCGCCCGAGCGAGCGTCGCCGCGGCGGCCGCCGCCGCCTGCGCTGACAAACACAGCCTGCGCTAACCACCAAGACAGGAGAAGTTCGTGAGCGCTGGGTTTCCTGACGTTAGGGCGCGGCGGCTGCGCGGGACCGCGGCGCTGCGGTCCATGGTGGCCGAGACCGCGCTCCGCCCGGCCGAACTCGTGCTTCCCGTGTTCATCAAGGAAGGCATCGCCGATCCGCAGCCGATCGGCTCCATGCCAGGAGTTGTCCAGCACACCCGAGACAGCCTGCGCAAGGCGGCCGCCGGGGCCGCCGAGGCCGGCGTGGGCGGCATCATCGTGTTCGGCGTGCCGGCCGACAAGGACGCGCAGGGCAGCGCCGCGGACGACCCCGATGGCATCTCCCAGCTCGCCATCGCCGACATCAGGGCCGAGGTGGGCGACGGCCTGGTTGTCCTCGCCGACCTTTGCCTGTGCGAGTACACCGACCACGGGCACTGCGGCATCGTCACCCCCGGCGGGAGCGTGGACAACGACACGACGCTCGAGCGGTACGCGTCAACCGCCATCGCGCAGGCGCGGGCGGGCGCGCACATGGTCGCCCCAAGCGGCATGATGGACGGCCAGGTCGGCGCGATCAGGAAGGCCCTCGACGGCGCCGGCTTCCGCGACGTCCCGATTTGCGCCTACTCGGCCAAGTACGCCTCCGCGTTCTACGGGCCGTTCCGCGAAGCCGCCGAGGGCGCGCCGCGCTTCGGCGACCGCGCCACCCATCAGCAGGACCCGGCCAACGCGCGCGAGGCGCTCAGGGAGGTCGAGCTCGACCTGGCCGAGGGCGCGGACATGGTGATGATCAAGCCGGCGCTCAGCTACCTGGACATCATCAGGCGGGTGGCGGACGAGGTCCGGGTTCCCGTCGCGGCCTACCAGGTCAGCGGCGAGTTCGCGATGCTCGAGGCGGCCGCGGCGAACGGCTGGATTGACAGGGACAAGGCGATCATGGAGACCCTGACGTCGATCCGCCGCGCGGGCGCGAGCGTGATCCTCACCTACTGGGCCACCGAGGTGGCACGCCGCCTCCGCTCGGCTGGTTAGCGCCATCCGGGCCGAACGAGGTGGCCGGCGGCGGTACCATTTTCGCAATCCCATGAACCGTCCGGCGGGCGCTTTGGCATTTACCTAGGGGATGCGGGTCCGCCGGGCTGGGATGGTTGCGAACCACTAGGGGATGGCGGGGCCTGATGGTGACGATGATGCGGCGACGTGGCCGCCGCCGGGTGGCGGGGCGGCCGCAGGCGCTCGGCGCGGCGGCACTGGAATATGCCGCGCTCGGCTGGCCGGTATGCCAGGGGGCAAGTCCGAGCCGGGGGCTTGACGGCATCGGGCTCCCCGAGCCCGGCCGCGCGTGCTCCTGTGACAGGGTCGGCTGCCCGGCACCGGGCGCGCATCCGATATCACCGACCTGGCAGATGCAGGCGACCGCGGACAGCGCGGTCATCGGACAGTGGTGGGAAACCCGTCCGGAGGCGAATGTGATTCTCGCCACCGGGCGGGTTTTTGATGTTCTGGACGTGCCGGCGGTCGGCGGCGCGAAGGCGCTCGCGCGGATGGCGGCCGCCGGTGTGGAAACCGGTCCGGTCTCGGTGCTGCTGTCCGCCGCGGGGTCGAACCCGCGCACGTCCCGCGGTGTCGCGGACGGCCGGGCCGGCACACCGGGCATGCGGAGCACAGACCGGATGCACTTCTACGTCCTGACCAGGGGCGCTCCAGCGGACGAGGATGAATGGTGGACCTGCGGCCTTGACGCCTCACCCGACCTCGGTGAGGGAGAGTCGCTGCGCTGGCACACCAGGGACAGCTTCGTGCTCGCGCCGCCGTCCAGGTGCGGCACCGGCCAGGACGTACGCTGGGTCCGCGAGCCCGCGGGCCGTACGTTGCCCGACGGGCTGCGGCTGCTTGAATACCTGGTCGACGCGTGCGAGGAAGAGGGCTAACCAGTGACCAAGGACCGCCCGGTGACCAAAGATCGCTCAGGCGAGTTGTTCGACCGTGCCGTGGCGCTGACCCCGGGGGGCGTGAACTCCCCAGTCCGCGCCTTCGGTCCCGTCGGCGGCGTGCCCAGGTTCATCGACAGGGCGGCCGGGCCGTACCTGTTCGACGTGGACGGACGGAAGTACGTCGACCTGATCTGCTCCTGGGGGCCGATGATCCTTGGCCACGCGCACCCGGAGGTCACCGAGGCCGTCTCCGCCGCGCTCGCGCGCGGCACCTCGTTCGGCGCCGCGACACCAGGTGAGGTCGACCTGGCCGCGGAGATCATCGCGCGAGCGCCGGTGGAGCAGGTGCGGCTGGTCAACTCGGGCACCGAGGCGACGATGAGCGCGATCCGGCTGGCCCGCGGCTACACGGGCCGGGCCATCGTGGTGAAGTTCGCCGGCTGCTATCACGGGCACGTGGACGCGCTGCTCGTGGCGGCGGGCTCGGGCGTTGCCACGCTCGGCCTGCCTGACACGCCCGGCGTGACCGGCGCCTCCGCGGCCGACACGGTGGTGCTCCCGTACAACGACGCTAATGCGGTGCGGTCGCTGTTCCTGGCGCGCGGCGACGAGATCGCCTGCGTGATCACCGAGGCCTGCCCGGCCAACATGGGAGTCGTGCCGCCGGCGGCGGGGTTCAACGAGCTGCTGCGGTCGCTGTGCGACTCGTCGGGCGCCCTGCTGATCATGGACGAGGTGCTCACCGGATTCCGCGTCACCGGCCAGGGCTGGTACGGGATCGACGGGGTGCGCGGCGACCTGGTGACGTTCGGCAAGGTCATGGGCGGCGGACTGCCGTGCGCGGCGTTCGGCGGCCGGGCGGAGATCATGTCGCGGCTGGCGCCGGTCGGCCCGGTCTACCAGGCGGGCACGCTGTCGGGTAACCCGCTGGCTACCGCGGCCGGCCTGGCCACGCTGCGCGCCTGCACCCAAGAGGTGTACGCCGCCGTGGATTCCACCGCCGACGTGCTGCGCACGCAGGTCTCCGCTGTCCTGGATAAGGAGGGCGTGCCGCACTACCTGTCCACGGCCGGCAGCCTGTTCACCGTCTTCCTCGGCCGCACCGAGCCGGTGCGGAACTTCGCCGACGCCAGGGACCAGTCCACCGTCGCCTACTCCGCCTTCTTCCACGCCATGCTGGACGGCGGGGTCTACCTTCCGCCGTCCGCCTTCGAGGCCTGGTTCGTCTCCGCCGCCCACGACGAGGAGGCGCTGTCCCGGGTCGCGGACGCCGCACCCGCCGCCGCCCGTGCCGCCGCTCAGGCCCTGGGTACAAGCTGAGCCGGCCCCTGGGCTGGCAGCCAGGGAAAGCCGGTAGGCTGACCTCGCCATGGCTGAGATCACTGTCGTTCACCTGCTGCGGCACGGTGAAGTGCATAACCCGAAGCACGTCCTGTACGGGCGGCTGCCCGGCTACCACCTGTCCGCCAACGGGCGGATGATGGCCGTCGCCGCGGCCGACTATTTCCAGGGCCGCCAGGTCGCGGCCGTTTTCGCGTCCCCGCTTGAGCGGGCGCAGGAGACCGCGCAGCCCGTGGCCGACCGCCTTGGCCTGCCGATCACCACCGACGACAGGCTCATCGAGTCGGGCAACGTGCTTGAGGGCAAGTCCGTCAGCCTGGCCAGCCTCGCGGTCAACCCGCTGAACTGGAAGTACCTGTGGAACCCGTTCACGCCGTCCTGGGGCGAGCCCTACACCGAGGTCGTGGCGCGGGTGCGGCAGGTCGTCGACCGGGCGCGGGACGCGGCACGCGGGCAGGAGGCGGTGTGCGTCAGCCACCAGCTGCCGATCTGGGTCAGCCGCCTCGCCGCCGAGCACCGGCGGCTCTGGCACAACCCCAACAGCCGTGAGTGCGCCCTCGGTTCCGTCACCAGCTTCAGCTTCGACGGAGACGAGCTCACCGGCGTTTCCTACGCCGTGCCGCCCCGGCGTCCTGTCGCCGACCCGGATAGGGCACAATAGGTGAGTACTACTTTCTGTAGGAGTGGGGCACGAGGGGTCGTCTCTCCGGAAGTCAACCGCCCGTAAGGAACCGCTGGTGTTCAGACCCAAGGGCCGGACGGTCGTCATCACGACGGCCACGCTCGCCGTGCTGCTCGGCGTGGGTCTCGCGGCGACGCTGCTGACCCAGGGCAAGAGCAACGCAAGCGCCGACGGCATCATCGAGTACCAGCAGCGGCCGGTCGCGCCGGACTTCACGGCGACCTCGCTGACCGGCGCCACGATCAAGCTGTCCAGCTACCGGGGCAAGACCGTGGTGCTCAACTTCTGGGGATCGTGGTGCCCGCCCTGCCGTGCCGAGGGGCCCACGCTGGCGGCGCTCGCCGAGCAGTACGGCAAGCGGGGGGTGGCGTTCCTCGGCGATGACGTGGGCGACACCCCGGCGAACGCGCTGTCCTTCACCCGCGGCATCGGCATTGGCTATCCGAGCATTAACGACCCGGGCTACGCCGTGGTCCAGAAGTTTTCCCAGGTCTCGCCGGTGAGCGACACCCCGACCACGGTCGTGATCGACAAGTCGGGACATGTCGTGGGCATGGTTCTCGGCGAGGTCAGCTATGGCCAGATGACAACGCTCCTGCGGGATGCGGCGGTGGTTCAGTGACAGACGTGCATACTCCCGCCTCCGGGCCGGAGCCGGTAACGGAGCAGGGCGAAGCCACGCAACCGTTCGGAGGCGGCGATACGGGTGCGGCGGACGGCGGTACCGGCGGGACCTCCCAGCCGTCGCAGGGGAACGCCGGCTGGCTGCGCTGGGGCTGGCGTCAGCTCACCTCCATGCGCACGGCACTGATCCTGCTGTTCCTGCTCGCACTCGGCTCGATCCCCGGGTCCGTGCTGCCGCAGCAGGGGGCCGATCCCGCCGCGGTGCAGCAGTACTACGCCGCGCATCCCGCTCTGGCGCCCTGGCTGAACCACCTGGGGCTGTTCAACGTGTTCGCCGCGCCCTGGTTCGCGGCGATCTACCTGCTGCTCTTCACGTCACTCGTCGGGTGCGTGGTGCCGCGGACGTTCAAGCTCGCCGGCGCGGCGCGCACGCCGCCGCCGCGGGCGCCGCGGAACCTGGCGCGGCTGCCGCACTCGTCGACCTACGCTTCCGCGCTGCCGCCCGGCGCCGCGGTCGAAGGCGCCGCGGCTGTGCTCGGCGGGCAGCGGTTCCGGCTGCGGCGGTCCGAGGCGGCCGCAACCGATCAGGGGAGTGCGGAGCACTGGGTGTCGGCGGAGAAGGGATACCTGCGCGAGGCGGGGAACCTGCTGTTCCACCTGTCGCTGCTCGGCGTGCTCGTCTCGATCGCGGTCGGCGGCCTGTTCGGCTACAAGGCGGACAAGCTGGTCGTGGAGGGACAGCCGGCGTTTGCCGACACGGTCTCCGCACTCGACGAATTCCACCCGGGGCGGCTTGTCTCGGGTTCTGATCTCGCGCCCTTCTCGCTGGCCCTGAACAAGTTCACGGCCAGCTACCTCACGTCAGGTGAGTCGCGCGGGCAGCCCTCGGACTTCAACGCGAACGTCACCTACCGGTCATCGCCAGGCGCCAAGCCGGCCAGCTACAACATCCGGATCAACGACCCGCTGTCCGTCGACTCGGTCAAGGTCTACCTGATCGGCCACGGGTACGCGCCGGTGTTCAAGGTGACCGGGGCCGACGGCAAGGTGGACTATCAGGAGGCGACCCCGTTCATCCCGGCCAACACCGGCACCTTCCTGTCGGACGGCGTGGTCAAGGCTCCGTCTAGTGGGACGGGAGAGGCCGACCTCGGCTTCATGGGCGTGTTCGTGCCCACGGCGATCAAGGTCGGCGGCACGCTCGAGTCGATCTTCCCCGCTGCCGACAACCCGGCGGTGTCGCTGATCGGCTACTCGGGGAACCTGGGGATGAACTCCGGTGTGTCGCAGTCGGTCTACCAGCTCGACACGACGGGGATGACGAAGATCTCTGGATCCCCGCACTTGCTCCTGCCTGGCCAGACGTGGCAGCTGCCGGGTGGCAAGGGCTCGATCACCTTCGTGGGCGTCAAGCAGTGGGTGTCGCTCGCGATCACCTATGACCCCGGACAGATGCCCGCGCTCGTGTGCGGAATCCTGGCGCTTGCCGGGCTGCTGCTTTCATTCTTCGTGCGCCGTCGCCGGGTGTTCGTCCGCGCGGTGCCCGCCGAAACCGGAACCGGGTCCGTCGTTACGGTCGGCGGGCTCACCAGATCCGACGCCAGCGGCGGATTTGAGGAAGAGTTCGCCGAGCTGGCGGCGGAGATCGCAGCCGCGGAATCCGTGAAACACCCCGAAGAGGGAGCGTGACGTTTCGTGCCCGTCAATCTTGGCTTCGCGCACGCGAGCAATGACTTCCTGATCGCCGCGCTGCTGATCTACTCGCTCGCGGTGCTCGCGTTCGCTGGTGACTACGCCTTCGGCAGGCCGCGCCGCGCCGCAGGCGCGGCGGCCGGCGTCCGCACCGGCGCGCGCGCCGGCGCCAGGCTGGCGGCAGTCGGCGCCGGCCAGGCCACAGTCGGCCCCGACGCCGGCGACCTCGACGCGGGCGACCTCGACGCCGGCGGGCCGGACACGGCCGACGGCACGCCGGGCGACGGCGCATCGGGCATTGTGGCTCCCGCTGTGCCGGCGCGCCCGGTTGTCCCGCCGGGCGCCTTCCGCGCCATGTGGGAGGCCGGACCCTGGGTCCGTGCCGCCGCGGCGCTGAGCGCCGTCGGCATGCTGGCGCACCTCGTCGCGGTGGTCACCCGCGGGCTCGCGGTGCACCGCGCGCCCTGGGGCAACATGTACGAGTTCATCACGGCCCTGACCTGCGTCGCCGCGATCTTCTTCGGCTACATAGTGCTCCGCTACCGCGCCTGGACGCTCGGCGTGTTCGTGATGGGCGCGGTGGTCCTCGCGCTCGGCCTGGCCGAGACGCTCATCTACACGCCGGCCGGCCCGCTGGTTCCCGCGCTTCAGTCCTACTGGCTGTCCATCCACGTCACCGCGATGACGCTCGCGACAGGAATCTTCTTCGTGGCGGCCGTGCTCGGCATCATGTACCTGGTCTCCGAGATCTACCGGAAGCGGGTCGAGGCGGGCAAGGCGGAGCCGGGCAACGGGCTCATCTCCAGGATCCCGTCGGCGCAGACCCTGGACAAGCTGACCTACCGGACCGTCGTCTTCGGCTTCCCCGTGTGGACCTTCGGCGTCATCGCCGGCGCCATCTGGGCCGACCAGGCGTGGGGCAGGTACTGGGGCTGGGACCCGGTGGAGACCTGGGCGTTCATCACCTGGGTGATCTACGCGGCCTACCTGCACGCACGGGCCACGGCCGGCTGGCGCGGCGCCCGCGCGCACTACATCCAACTGCTCGGCTTCGTCAGCCTGGTGACCAACATGCTCGTGGTGCAGGTATTCATCACCGGCATGCACTCCTACGCAGGCGTCAGCGGCTAATCAAGAATCCTCATCCAGAACGGGTGCGGCTGACTCCGGTTCCCCTCGGGTTACGTCCCTGCCGGGTACCGCCCCGGGCGGTTGCGCCGGTGCCGGTTGCGCCCGTGCCGGGTTACCGCCCGCATCACGGGCCCCGCAGGCCCCGATCGCGTCGCAGCGACGGCGTTGATCACGGAAACTCCGCGTACAACGGAATCTCTGTACGCGTATAGCGCACTTCGTTTCCGTCAGGATCAAAGTTTCCGCGATCTGGCTCAAGCGACGTGGCGTTGCCGCAACCATCGTCCCGGAGGCGGCTGGTGCCGCGGCGGACTCCCGGGGACGCGGGCTAGTCGGGGTGGCGGATGCGCTCCGCTAGCTGGGCGAGGAACTCGGGGTCGTCGTCGGGGCCGATGGGGGCGGCGTGGTCGGGGTTATCCGCGTTCTTGGACCGGCTGGCGGGGTGGCGGGCCAGGGCGGCCGCCTCGGCCTCGGCCGTGGCGGCGGACCGGGGCGGGTACCACAGGATGTTGCCGTCGTCGTAGCCGGGGAAGACCGGGTGGCCGGCCGGCGTCAGTGCCCAGTGGCTGGTGCGCCACGAGCGGCGGGAGATGATCCAGGCGATGGCGCCCACGATGAACGTCGCGCCGATGATGATGAGCCAGGTCCGCTTGGACAGCCCATGGAACGTCCTGGCGGGGGTCAGTGCGGCATCGGTCAGGCAGTACAGCCAGCAACCTGCCAGGAAAAGGACAAACAGGACACCTGACAGAAACATGGCGAAAGCCTAACCGGCTGGTTGCCGCCTCGTAACCGGAATGCTTATCTTTTCTCACCTGCCTATTTGGTAGCGGTCTGTCACTCGGGGTGACGTCTGGGCCGATTCGGAATACTCTGGGCCTTGGGCGAGGAAAACAGGGAGTCCCAGAATGCGGCTACGCCTAATGGAGCGGCTAGGCCGCCTCGTCGGCTGGCGTTTCGGTTCGCAGCGCGACGGCGAGGACCGCGGGGACCCCAGGGGCGGGGTAACGGACGCCGGCGGCAGGCACCGCAGGAATGCTGGCGGCGCTCAGCCGGCGGGAAGAGCAGCCGCGGCGACGGCCGCGCGCGAGATGCCGCCGTCGCCCTTTCAGCCGCTTCAGCCGCCCGCGGGCCTGCCGAAACGATCCCCAAGGTCGACCGGGCCGATTCCGCGTTCACCAGCCATCCGGGCCACTGGCGCGGCGATGCCGCCGATGCCGAGGAACTACACACCTCGCGGCGGCGGTGCCGGCGGAGGCGGTGTCGGCACAGGCGGTGC
>Ga0335085_10005081_pt1 | contig 21403 bp, 19 predicted proteins | sample Lox_Sample_45_FD_206712 | JGI IMG/M metagenome (GOLD analysis project Ga0335085, IMG submission 206712) | Soil microbial communities from Loxahatchee National Wildlife Refuge, Florida, United States - Lox_Sample_4.5 | ecosystem: Environmental > Terrestrial > Soil > Wetlands | place: USA...
CGAATGCCGCCGCGAACGTCGGGAAGCTGACCAGCAGCCTGGCAGCAGAGGGCGTGCGCTAAAGGAGCAATGACAACCATGGCAGGAATCTTTGTTTTTTCGGAAGATAGCGCGCTCGCGAAGCAGTTGCTGACGCCTGCGCTGGAATTGAAGCAACAGTTCTCCCAGCCGGTCACGGCGGTGACACTCAGTGAGGCCGACGCGAAAGAACTGGCCGCATTCGGAGCCGACAAGGTACTCGTGCTGCAGGCGGCGAGCGGGTGGACGGAAGGGCTGAGCGAGGCGATTTACGGCCTCGTCAGTGGCGACGGCGCCAGCATTTTCCTGGTGGGGGGCACGTTGCGCGGCAAGCATGTCGCCGCCTATGTGGCGGCAAAGCTTAACGCCGGGATGAGCACGGACGCCAAGTCAGTGAAGATCGAAGGCGGCAAATTGCTCTCGACGCGCCTGCTCTACGCGGGCCTGGCGCTCTGTGATGAAGAACTCGCTTTGCCGGCGGTGGTCACGATACCGCCCCGCACATTCTTGCCCCCAAGCCCGGCGGCGAAGGCCGGTACTGTTGAGACGGTGAAGGCCGAGAGCGATGGACGAGTCGTGATATCCGATGTCACCGTCCACGGCGGCACGGGTGTGGACATCGCGGGAGTCACCAAGCTGGTCGCCGTGGGCCGCGGGTTCCGTAAGCAGGAAGACCTGAAACTGGCTCAAGATCTGGCGGCTGCCCTCAAGGCTGAAATCGCTTGCTCAAGACCGGTAGCGGAGGACGAGCACTGGCTGCCAATTGAACGGTACGTTGGCATCAGCGGGCATACGGTCAAGCCGGAACTGTATCTTGCGGTGGGCATCTCGGGGCAAGTGCAGCACATGGTTGGCGCCCGCGAATCGAAGGTCATCGTGGCGGTGAACAACGACGAGCATGCGCCGATTTTTGAAGGGGCGGACTACGGCATCGTCGGCGACCTCTATGAGGTGTTGCCGCTGCTGACGGCCGCGGTGGGGAAAAATGGCGGACGATAAGTTTGATGCGATCGTCGTAGGCGCTGGACCGGCGGGTTGCGCTTGCGCCTACGTTCTGGCCAGGGAAGGCAAAAACGTGCTGCTGGTCGAGCGCGGTGACAGCCCGGGTGCCAAGAATGTCTCCGGCGGACGCCTCTACACCTACGCCTTGGAAATGATCGAGCCCGGCATGTACCAGCGCGCGCCGGTGCAGCGCAAGATCGTCCGCGAGCAGATCATGCTGCTTGGCGAACGGGCCGCGACGACCATCGATTACTTCGATCCGGGTCTTGGCGAAAAGGTCCCACAGTCGTATTCCGTGGTGCGCGCCAAGCTGGATGAGTGGTTCGCGGGCGAGGCCGAAGCCAAAGGCGCCACGCTGGCTTCCGGTGTGGTGGTGGACGGGTTGATCGAGGAAAACGACAGGATCGTCGGCATTCGCGCAGGTGAAGAGGAGATGCGCAGCGACGTGGTTGTCGCCGCGGATGGCATCAACTCGCTGCTAGGGCGGAAGGCCGGCCTGTTCGATGATGTCGAGGGACATGCGGTCGGGGTCGGCATCAAAGAGACCATTGAGCTGCCCGACAGTGTGATCAGCGCGCGCTTTGGAGTAAAAGACGACGAGGGAGTCGCGCGTGTTGCCATCGGATGCACCGATGGTATCTCGGGGGGCGCCTTTCTCTATACCAACCAGGGGAGCATTTCACTCGGGATTGTATTCAACCCCGCTCAGGCAGCCAAGCAAGGCCGCCACATTCAGGAGATTCTCCAGGACTTCAAGATGCATCCGGCGATTCTCGCCCTGATTGAGGGAGGCACAACCGTTGAATACGGCGCGCATTTGGTTCCCGAGGTCGGTTACCGGGGAATTCCAGAGAGGCTGTATCGGGACGGCATGGTTGTAATCGGCGATGCCGCGCGATTTGGCATTAACACGGGGCTGATCATTCGGGGAATGGACCTGGCGATGGTCAGCGGACTGGCGGCCGCCCGGGCCATACTGGAAACCGTGAATATTGAGGACATCGGACCTCTCTATATGGACAAGCTGGAGGATCTCATGCTGCTGGGGGAGGAGCGCGCCTACCAGAACTTCCATCGAATATTCGAGATTCCGCGCGTCTTTCGGGAGGTTCCGAAGTTGGCGAACGAGGCTATGCAGTTCTTGTTCACGGTGGACGGCAAAGTTCCCACACCCATGGTGCAGGGCTTGATGGATGTCGTGCGGCGCAATGTGAGCCTCGGCCAAGTCCTGGCCGACGGCTGGAAAGCATATCGAAGCCTATGAGCATCAAACGACTGAGTCCCGAAGAATCGCTGGCCCTGAACAAGTTTGCGGTAGACGAGGGCAATCCGCATATTCACGTCGACAAAGCGATCTGCGCCACCTGCACGGATCGCGCATGTCTGGTCGTGTGTCCCGCGCGTCTTTACAGGCTGAAGGACGGCCAGGTCAGCTTTGAGTACGCCGGATGCCTCGAATGCGGCACCTGCCGCGTGATGTGCAGCGAGGGTGGCGTCACGAGCTGGAATTATCCGCGCGCCTCGTTCGGTGTCACTTACCGCACCAGTTAGAGGCGGAGTGCGGATGTAGGTCAGACAACTCTTGCGGTGAAACCATCGCGTTAACTTGAAGGAGAACATATGGAAACGGTAGCCGAGCAATTTACAGTTGGACGGAAGCACACCTTTTCGGAGGTTGTGGACGACAAGCTGGTCCGCGGTTTTGCAGACGTCACCGGAGATCACAATCCGATTCACGTGGACGATGAGTTTGCCAAGAAAACGAAATTCGGCCAGCGTATTGCGCACGGGGGAATTCTGTTCGGAATCATCTCCCGGTGCCTGGCGATGGAGATGCCAGGACCTGGCACCGTATACCTGAGCCAACTCGTGAACTTCCGCTTCCCGGTGTTCATCAACGACACCGTGACGCTCGAGCTGACGATTACCGAGCTGCTTCCCAAGAACGGCGCCAAGATCAGCACCGTGATCAAGAAGCAGACGGGACAGGTGGTCATGGACGGCGAAGCTACTGTGAAGCTGCCCTTGCCGGCAAAGCCTTGATTGGTGGGGCCGCTCCGGCGGAGCGGAGGCGCGTTTGGCGCGGGTAACCGGACCAGATGCGTCCCGCCGCCGGTCCGCGGACGCCGTGCCGCGCGTTAATTTCCCGGACAGCCCAATTCACTCCTCCATAAACCAGTTTGAACATGATAAGTAACCCCACAATCCAGCGTGTCAGGCAAGTTGCCTCAGCGAACTGTCCCACGCGATGGGGCAACTTCCGTATTTTCGGCTATGAGCGAGATTCTGACCATACCGTGTTGCCATGCCGCCAGACCGCAATTGCACTGCTCATGGGTGGGATGAGCAGCCGTCCCCCGCTCATCCGCATCCACTCCGAGTGCTTCACCGGCGACGTCCTGGGCTCGCTGCGTTGTGATTGTGGCCAACAGTTGCAAATGGCGCTTTCTATGATTGCTTCCGAGGGCGCGGGGATGCTGATCTATGAGGCGCAGGAGGGCCGCGGAATCGGACTGATGGCAAAACTGCGCGCGTATGGACTCCAGGACAGCGGCTGCGATACGGTCGAAGCAAATGAGAAGCTCGGGCTTAAACCGGACTACCGGGATTACCAACTCCCTGCGGCGATTCTGGGCGAGTTCGGCATCACCAAGGTTCGCTTGCTGACTAACAACCCCGACAAGGTAAGCGCGCTCGAGCGCGTGGGAATCGAGGTGGTCGAGCGTGTGCCTTGTGAAGTGGCTCCCAATCGGGAGAACGCAAACTACTTGAGAGTCAAGAAGCAAAAGCTCTTCCACTTGCTATCCATCGAGTGAGGAAGTCCTGCAAGCGCCTGCGAGCCTGGCGATCCGGCAGGCATGCGCAAGCAACAGCGCCACGGCGCAGGATGCCATCCGCGTGTGCACACTGTCGGCCCTGCTGGTCAGGATGATAGGAATCTTCGCCCCCAGCGCCACGCCGGCGGCATCCGCATTCGCCAGAAAGATGAACTGCTTGGCTTAGGATGTTTCCCGCATCGATGTTCGGAACCACCAGGATGTCGCCATCGCCGGCCACTGCCGACACAAGCCCCTTGGTTTTCGCCGCGTCCACCCACCGCATCGGTAACGATCAGTGGTTTGGGATAATTCGGCACGGCCAGCACGAACGCGTGGCTGATGCGGCGGCTGGTGCGGAGCCCTGTCCCCGCAGCGACCCCGGCCGCCATCAGCTCGTCCGTATGTAAGCTCCCCTTCATCAGGACTTCAGTCCTTCCCGCTTTCACCTGCTCCCACGGCTTTGGCCGCGGCGGCACGCGCGTCAGGCACGTCGTCGATCTCGAAACTGGCGATGTTCAGTCCCGATTCCTGAGCGACTTGAACGATCTTTTTTCGCGGGCCGACAAGCGTGGGCGTGATCAAACGGGCACGGGCCGCCTTCACTGCGCCTGCCAAACGCCGTGGCTTACAAGGGAAAACCACGGATGTCGCGAGCGGCTCGAACGCGCGGCACCGCTCGAGCAGATCGTCGTACGCGTGCCTTGGAGCTTGAGTGGAGAGGTCCGTGCTGTTGTCATGACTGGTTTCTGCATGATTTCGAGGAGCCGGAGTTGCCGTGCGCCGAAAGCCGACCCTCACGGCGACGTCCGGCCGCTCCGAAGCGTAGCTTTTCGTCGTCGGTTTCCGGGAGAACGGGAGGTACAGACACGGGCCTGCCGTTCTCGTCCAGCGCTACGAAAGTCAGATATGCGGATGACGTGTGGTGGACTTCTCCAGTGTTGCGGTCCTCGACCCACACCTTCACTCCGACTTCCATCGAGGAGTTGAAAACCCGGTTTACGCTGGACTTCAAGATGAGCACGTGACCCACGCGGACCGGACGCAGAAAGCTTAGGCAGTCTACCGATGCAGTGACTACCGGTCCCCGGGCGTGGCGCCATGCCGCGAGTCCGCCACAAAGATCGATCAAGTGCATGACGTGTCCACCCAGCACGTTGCCGAGAAGGTTCGCATCATTTGGCAGCGCAACCTGCGTGTATTCGGAGCGCGATTCGCTGACGGGACGGCCTTCGAGCGCCGCGTTATTCATAAGTGCTGCCTCGTGGACGCGCCGCTCCAGTAGAAGCTCACTGGCCCTGGAATTTGGGAACGCGTTTTTCGAGAAAGGCCGACGTGCCCTCCTTCTTGTCTCCGGTTGCGGCACAGATCGCAACGAGGGACCTTTCGAGAACCAACCCTTCCGCTTGGCTTGTTTCCAGTCCTTTGTTCACTGCCTCAAGCGCGAATTTGATCGACAGGGGAGCATTGCCGTTGATTTTCGTGAGGATGGCTTCCGCGCGCGGAATGAGTTGCTCCGCGGGCACAACCTCGTTGACAAGACCAATGCGCCAGGCTTCCTGAGCGCTGATCATTTCGCCGGAAAGGATCAGTTGCAAGGCCAGGCCTTTTCCAACCAACCGCGGCAACCGCTGGGTCCCTCCAAAGCACGGGATAATTCCCAGTTTCACCTCAGGCTGGCCGAACTTCGCACCCTCAGCGGCCAATCGGATACTACAAGCCATGGCTGCTTCGCAGCCGCCGCCCAAGGCATATCCGTTGACGGCAGCGATCACCGGTTTCCCCAGGTTCTCGATGAGATCGAACGCTGCCTGCGCGCTTCGGCTGAACTCCTCCGCTTCCACAGCCGAGAGGCGAGCAAGTTCGCCGATGTCCGCCCCCGCGATGAAGGCTTTGGAACCCGACCCTGTCAGGATGACGCCCCGTACCTCGGAGTCCTTACCGGCTTCCTCGAAAACCGTCGTCAATTCCGTAATAGTTTTGCCGTTCAGAGCGTTGAGTACTTTGGGGCGGTTCAGGGTTACATACGCGACCCCGTTTCTCTTTTCGTACTGGACGTTTTCCAGCGTTGGCGCAACAATCGTCGAATCCATAAAATATATCCTCTCTTCGGAACTTCGAATTCATATTCACGAGCTTGGTGCTGGCCTTCACGCCGTTACGGGAGATAGAATCGGACCGTGGAGAAGACCACCAGGGCACCGCCTTGCGGCGTGTGGCCCGTCCCACTCCAAAGGCTCCGATGCATGTACTCGATCTGGTTTCCATACTGGATCCTGCCGAATCTGCCTTGAAAGAGCTTGAACCAATAGCCCCCCGTTACCTCATAAATGTTACGATTGGCGCCGCTGCATGTATTCATCGCAACTTCGTTCGTACAGGATGCATAACTGACCAGAGGAGAACCGTAACCGCCGGCCACGCCACCGGGCGCTGACATTGCGTAGCGGGCTACGTACTCATCGCCGCCGTAGGCGAAGAAATCGAAGCGTTTGTTGGGATGATATTCGATGCCACCCAGGACTTGCGCTTCGCGTAACGGCTTCATCTCGCCAGTTATAGGATTCAAGGTGACATCTGGCAATCCCGCTGAACCATAGCGTCCAATGCCTTGCCCAAGCAATCCTTTGGCAATGACGTCCAGTTTTCCCTTGATGACTGGCATAATTGCCCCGAAGCCGATTCCGTAGCCCTCGGTGTAATTCATGCGCTCACTCGTGGTCGCCGTGGAAGCTATCCGGTCCCGGAAGAAACGACCCAACGCCTTGATTTCGAAGTGTCCCCAGCCGGGTTCAAAAGCCACCTTCGCCAGCAGGTCTGGAGCCAAAGTAGTTGAGTTGCCGTTGCTGTAGCTGGCCAGGTAGGGAAGCAACAGGACACCGGATGACGCGTTTTGGCTGGTGTTCAACCCCATGATGTTCGCCGGCACGAAAGCCGCCGAATAAGTGTTCTCGGGGTCGTCAACTTCAACCGCCGCCCAGATCCGGTTGTGGAAATTCTTGGTCACACGAACCGATCTCTCCCGCACCCAGGAGAAGCCCACGACGTAGCTGCCGTCCATTACGTTTGGGATGTGCTCCGATCGGGGAGCAATGCCTTGCCGATCGGTCACCATCAAAGACCAAAACTGCCCGGCGGTTACCGACCAGCCCGAGGGCCTTTCGATCTGTACCCAAGCTTGCCGCAGGCGCGGCGTGAAGGCACTCGACTGCACGAAGTTGGAGGTCGGCGCTGCGCCTAGGAAGTCCCCTTCGACGTATCCAGTGAGCTTTGTGCTGCCGGCGTTGGCTTCCACCAGCAATGACAACCGTGAATCGCGAGAGGAGCCACGGAACTCGCTCAACTTCGAGTTCGATGTTCCATTCAGTGGGATGCCCGTGTAGCTGCTGGCAATGTCCGCGTTTTCGTTGCGGCTGCGAACCAGCGCCGTGGCTTCGAAGAATCCGCCGGGCGTCAGTGTAACCCCCTTGTAGTGAATCGATGCCGGCTGTTCGAGGGACGTCACCCTGTTGTTTTGCTCCTTTAACGCCGCTTCGACGGAATCAACTGAACTCTCAGCCTTTGCCAATTCCGTGCCTTGGGCTCGCAGCGAGTCGCTAACGGAGGAGACCGAACTCTTTACGTTAGCGGCCACCGTGCCGGCCTGCACAGCGGTATCGCGCGCCGCGTTGGCCTGCTCCTTCGCCTCTAAGACGGATGCTTGTAACTCGCGCTGCTGCTGCTGCAAGATAGCCACGCTGTCCTGCAACGATTTCTGCAACTGTTCGATTTGGGCCTGCTGCTGCTGGATCTGCGCTTGCGCCTGGTCCAGTTTGCCCTGCAAATGCTCCAACTGTTCGGCACGATTTGTCGGAACCGGCGTCTTGGTCGTGATTGTTCGATCTGCCGAGCCGGATTTGACAGCCCCGTTACGTCCATTGGCTGATTGCGCCGCGAGGGGGAACGCGAACGTTCCTGCAAGCGCTACTGCCAAGAGCGCTTTGTTGGTAAGTGACGACATGCCTTATCTCCTGATCTTGCCCGCTTTGCCGATCTAGCTCACACCCAGTGCGTTAGGTAGTAAATAGCGATAACGACGAAGCACGCCGTCGTTTTGATACAAGTGACGGCGAAAATATCCTTATAGGACTGTTTGTGTGTCAGCCCGCAAACCGCCAGAAGAGTGATCACCGCGCCGTTATGGGGCAGGGTGTCCATGCCCCCGCTGGCCATAGATGCGACGCGGTGCAACACCTCCATCGGAATATGAGCGGCGTTGGCAGCGGCGATGAACTGATCTGCCATAGCCGCCAGGGCAATGCCCAATCCGCCGGAAGCGGAACCCGTGATTCCAGCCAGCACGTTGACGCTCACCGCTTCTTTAACAAGTGGGTTGCCGATATGCTCCAGTGCATGGCGGATGACAAGGAATCCTGGCAACGTCGCGACGACTGTACCGAATCCGTACTCGGAGGCTGTGTTCAGCGTAGCGAGCATTGCCCCACCAAGCGCACTTTTGGTGTTTTCGGCGAACGCGGCCGCCACCTTCTTCCAGGCGGAAGCCAGGATCAGAAGGATGCCGATGAAAAGAGCGACTTCGATGGCCCAGATCCCTTGCATCCTTGCCACGGACTGGACAACGGCTTTAGACGTTGAACTCAACTGCACCGTCACCTCGGCGCCGTACCAACTGCTGAACATCCGGGTAATGACAATGTTCACGACGGCAACCAAAACCAGCGGCAGAACAGCGACGGCCGGATGAGCCAAGCCACTAAGATCCATGGGTGCCGGCTCGTTAATGTGTCCCTTGCCATAACCTTCACCCTTGGCAGCAGCTCTCACGCGCTGCAGGTGCAGATAGGTGATGCCAACAATAAAGATGAAGATGGAACCGAGAATTCCAAGGACCGGAGCGGCCGTGCTGGTGGTCTTGAAGAATGTGGTCGGAATGATGTTCTGGATCTGTGGTGTGCCAGGCAGGGAATCCATAGTGAAGGTGAACGCGCCCATGGCAATCGTCCCCGGAATAAGGCGCTTGGGGATATTCAGCGCACGGAACGTCTCCACTGCGAACGGATAAACAGCGAAGACCACCACGAACATCGAGACCCCGCCATACGTCAGCGCCGCACAACATATCACGACGGCTCCCATGGCGCGCGAGGGCCCCAGCAAGTGGATGGACGAGTCGACAATCGACTTGGCAAACCCCGAGACCTCGATCAACTTCCCAAAGATCGCGCCCAGCATGAATACGGGGAAATAGTTCTTTACGAAGACCACCATGTTCTCCATGAACAAGCCGCTGTAAGCGGGCAGAACCGAGGATGGGCTAGTAAGAAGGACAGCCAGTAGCGCCGCAATTGGGGCGAACAGAATGACGCTGAAGCCCCTGTAGGCCACAAACATCAGAAAACATAACGCAAAAATGCAGACTAGAAAAGTCACGGATTCCTCACTTCCGTATGAGTGCAAGTGGACCACCAAAGCGAGGGATCTGTAGCCGAGAGCCACGCCTGAAAGACTTAAATTGGATGCTCCGACTATTTCAGGCAAACCAGGGAGCGCACTCTCGCGATTCGGCAGTTCCCGGATGGAGCATCTGGGCCATGCAGCCAGTCGAGATAGCCCATATAGGCCACTCCTTTCGTGAACTGCTGCCCGGCATTCTAGTCCCAGTCCGATCCTGATTCCGGGCTTCTCTTGCGTTTCCAAAATCTTGCTGGTCTCATACGCCTAACGTGATGCATTGGCGCGATGAGTGCTCTTGTGTGTTGTTGTTCGGAGATGTCGTTGCGTGTGAAGAGACTATCGTTTCCGGGGAGAGTTATCCATGTCGAAAGTCATCAGTGCTCAACAGGCAGCAGCCTTCATGAAGGATGGCGCCACGATTGGCGCCAGTGCTCTTCTGATTTCAGGATGGCCTGAAGAGCTTGCCATCGCGATTGAGAAGAGGTTTCTCGAAACCAGCCATCCTGCCGGCCTTACGGTCGTGCATGGCTCCGGAATCGGCGATTGGAAGACGCGGGGGATGCAGCACTTTGCTCATCCCGGACTGGTGAAGCGCTGGATTGGCGGGCACACCGGGGTGGCGCCTGCCATGGGCAAGATGATCCTCGATGGAGGCTGCGAGGGGTACAACCTTCCGCAAGGCGTGGTTTGCCAGTTGTGGCGCGAAATTGCGGCGCACCGGCCGGGCCTGATCACCAAAATCGGCTTGGGCACGTTCGTGGACCCGCGTCTGGAAGGCGGAAAAATGAACCCGCGTACCACCGAGGATTTTGTCAAAGTCATCCAGTTGGAAGGCCAGGAATGGCTGTTTTATCCGGCTCTCAAGAAGATTGACGTAGCGATCATCCGCGGTACGGTCGCCGATGAAAACGGTAATCTCACCGAAGACCTGGAGGGCGCACTACTCGAGTGCTTGCCTCTTGCGCAGGCCACGAAGAACACTGGCGGTATCGTAATCGCGGAGGTCGAATACCTGGCCCAGAGCGGATCCCTGCATCCCAAGCGAGTGCGGGTGCCAGGCGTTCTGATCGACTATCTGGTGATCGCCTCCGAAGAGCATCATTGGCAGGCGGCCGGCACGCGGTTCAATCCGGCATTCTCGGGTGACATTCGGGTCCCGGTGGGCGCAGTACCGGACATGCCGCTGGACGAACGCCTGATCATCGGGCGCCGCGCGGCAATAGAGTTGGAGCCGGGCTCAATCGTGAATCTTGGTATCGGCATGCCCGAGGGCGTCGCGGCGGTTGCCGGAATGGAAGGCGCTGCCGACCTACTGACGCTGACCACAGAGATCGGCACGATCGGCGGCGTTCCCGCCGGCGGCGAAAACTTTGGCATGTCTTTCAACGCGCAAGCCTTCGTCGAGCAGCACGCTCAATTTGACTGGTATGACGGCGGCGGCCTGGACCAGGCGTTTCTTGGCGCCGCCGAAGTGGACTCGATCGGAAACGTGAACGTGAGCAAGTTCAAAGGCAAGTCCGTGGGTTGTGGCGGCTTCATCAATATCACGCAGAATTCGAAAAAGGTCGTCTACTGCGGGACGTTCACGGCCGGAGGGCTAAAGGTCGCGGTGGAAAACGGCCAGCTCGTCATCAAGCAGGAGGGCAAGGGCAAGAAGTACGTCAAGAGAGTCGAGCAGGTGACTTTTAGTGGCGCTTACGCGGCGGCTACCAAACAGCCCGTGTTATTCGTAACTGAGCGGGCTGTGTTTGAGCTACAGGATGGTCAAGTTACGCTAATTGAAATCGCGCCAGGGATCAACCTGGAAAAAGACATTCTGGCGCAGATGGAGTTTACGCCCCGCATCTCTCCCAATCTGAAACCAATGCTTGCCGGAATCTTCCAACCTAAGTGGGGCGGGCTCCGCCAGATCATCGAAGCGAAGGGCCGTCAAGTTCCAGGAACCAAGGCGGCGTGATGCAACGTCCCGATTTGCAGCCGCAACGAGAGGAGTAGCCGTGACTCGAGAACAGTCCGCCTTCACGGGTGTTAAGAGCGCAATTCGCGAAATTAGAAGGGGACGCGTGATCGTCGTCGTTGACGATGAGGATCGCGAGAACGAAGGCGACCTGATGATGGCGGCGGAAATGATCACGCCGGAGGCCATCAACTTTATGGCTACCCACGGACGAGGCCTGATCTGTCTGGCCTTGACTGGGGCAAGGCTCGATGATTTGAGGATCGGCCCGATGGCGCCGGGCGACACCGCGTTGGGGGGCACTGCTTTCACGGTCTCGATCGATGCGAAGGGACATGGCGTAACCACGGGCATTTCGGCCCGTGACCGCGCGCTGACGATTCGGGCCGCCATTGATGCACACAGCGCCCCAAGTGACTTTGCGCGGCCGGGCCACGTTTTCCCGCTGCGCTCTCGCGCCGGCGGTGTCTTGGAGCGCCGGGGGCACACCGAGGCGGCAGTCGATTTTGCGCGCATCGCGGGACTGCACCCTTCCGGGGTGATCTGCGAGATTCTCAACGAGGATGGCAGCATGGCGCGGGTACCCGACCTCATCCGGTTCTGTAAGCTGCACGGGCTCAAAATGATCACCGTCGCCGACTTAGTAAGGTACCGGCTGGAATGGGATTACGAGGTTGCGGGGAAACATAGAGGAGAACTCGCTGCCGCCTAAACCGAGAATTTGGTACCGGAAATCGGAAGTCGCCCACTGCCTGTTCATTGGCATTAAGCTCTCTGATACCCGTGCGGCAGCGCGGGATCCGAGTGGCGCGCACTTGATTAGAACGACAATGCACGGGTGCAGCCTGGTGGGGGGCATCAAGAGATTGCCGTGCCACTGGTTGAGCTTCCCGACAGAGAAAGTTGATTAGGGATCCTTTGTATGTGGATATCGCGCTTTGCTTCTTCACCACGAGCAGTATTGGCCGTCATCGTAGCAAGCTGGCTCGTTTGTGCTTCGCAGCCTGCCAATAGTGAGCGGCAACAGCCGCAATCGAACTGGACTAGTCCTGATGCGCCGTGCGCGAACTTTGACAATTTGCGAAACCCTGTTCGGCGGGATATCGGTGTCAAGATCGATGCAGCCGGGCCATGGGCTGATGGATTCCGCCGCGCCCTGCGTTTCTGGAACACCGTCTTAACCGCGAACCTGCACGAAGAACCCGACCTCAGCGTTTGCAGCATACGAATTATCGATGGCAACCCTGGCATGTTCGATCAAGCGGTTGCGGCTCGTTCGCAAATGACGGATTGGGCCAAGTTTCGCGGAAAGATTGCTGTCAGCAGCGTAGCAGCGAAGGGGATGAACAGTGCTGAAATCTATGCCGCTGCCGTTCACGAAATTGGTCACATGCTGGGTCTCAAACACAATGCGAACGTCCACTCGGTCATGTACTTTCTCGATGTCGAGGGCAGCGAAGTTCTCGACAGTAGAGATATCTCGGACCTTAGCCGGCGCCATGAGCTGCGGCCGGTAATTCTCGCGGCTGATTTTGTGCCAATCCAGGAGAGTTCAGGGAAGTAGAGAATCATGGCAGAGACTGCGACCCACTCCGTGCGCCCGAGGCAGATCGCGAATAATATCGGCATCGCGATCATCGACAATCCGCCGGTCAATTCGCTCAGCAGCGACGTTTGCGAGAAGCTGATCGAGTCCTTCGACGAGTTTGAGAAAGCCCGTGTCCGAGTTGTTATCATTGGCGCGAATCCAAACACGAAGATCTGGTCTGCCGGGCACGAAATCCGCGAGATACCGCTCGACGGCCATGACGCCGTGACTTGGACGACGGGATTTGAACGAGTCCTCCATCGCGTTCGAAACTGTTCGGCGCCGGTAATCGCCATGCTTCACAGCAGCGTGTGGGGCGCCGCCTGTGACCTGGCCGTGACTTGTGACCTGGCAATCGGCACACCCAGGACGACCTTCGCCATCACTCCTGTCAAATTGGGGATCTCCTACAACACGGCAGGGATGTCTCATTTCCTTGGGGCCTTGCCCCTGCACATCATCAAAGAGATGGTCTTTACGGGCAATCCCCTCTCGGCGGAAGACGCCTATCGTCTCGGGCTGCTCAATCGCCTCGTGAGCTCCGAAAAGCTGGAGGCGACGACGATGGAAATCGCAAGCACGATCGCCGATCGCGCGCCTCTTGCTGTCTCGGTCGTCAAGGCCGAGTTGAGCAGCCTGAGCAGGGGCGCCCCAATGAGCGCCGACGAGTTCGAGTGCATTCAAGCAGCACGGCGAGCCGCATTTTTTAGCGACGACCTCAAAGAGGGAGTGAAGGCGTTTTTTGAGAAGCGACCGCCTGTCTTCCGGGGCAAGTGATCGGGGAGGGCATGATCCCAACCAGTTCTCGCGGCTAAGCCGGCTGAGTCGATTGGCGGTCCGGCGCCTCGGAGGAGCGTTCAACATGATAGAGGAAGAACTGAAAGTCTTGGACGATTTCCCGCCTGTCAGTTACGACACCTGGAAGGCGCAGGCGGTGACTGACCTGAAAGGTGTGCCTTTCGAAAAGAAAATGATCGCCCACACCTATGAGGGCATTGATATCCAGCCGATCTACACCCCGGAGAGCTGGCCCTCGGCGAACGACCCGTCCGGCTTCCCGGGCAGTCCGCCCTACACCAGGGGAGCGACGCCGCTGGGGCATTCCGTGGACGGCTGGGACGTAAGGCAGGAGGTCTTGCATCCGGAGCCTGCCGACGCCAACCGGATCGTGCTCGAGGAATTGGACCACGGCGTCACCTCGGTCGAGCTGAAACTCGATGCGGCGGCGTCCTCCGGACTCGACGCCGACGATCCCCGATCGGCCGAGCTGTGCGGTCGCGGCGGGGTCATGCTGTACAGCCTGGGTGATTTCGACCAGGCCCTCAAAGGCGTACAGATGGACGTCGTGCCGGTCTCCCTGGAAGCCGGCGCTGCCTTCCTGCCGGCCGCGGCCCTACTGGCCGCTCTATGGGAAGAACGGGGCATCGAAGGTTCGAAGACACTGGGTGCCTTCAACGCGGACCCGCTGGGTACCCTGATGCGCGACGGCGCTCTGCCGCAGCCACTGGAGGTGGCTCTCCTGCACATGACCGATCTCGCGGCTTGGACGACATCCCACCTTCCGAACGTGAACTCTGTTCGAGTGTCAACCGCCGTATATCACCATGCAGGCGCCAATTCGGTCCAGGATCTGGCATTCGCCATGGGGACTGCGGTCGAGTATCTGCGCGCCATGACCGCCGCCGGTCTCAAGTTCGACGCGGCAGTCAGGCAAATTGCCTTCCACGAGACCGTGGGATGCAAGTTTTTCCAGTCAATTGCCAAGCTCAGAGCCATACGAAAACTTTGGGCCAAAGTGATGGAGGCTTGCGGCGCCGACGTGAAGGCCGCATCGGGTCTGCGGTTGATCGTCGAAACCAGCCGGCGCGTGATGACCCACCGAGATCCCTGGGTCAACCTTCTCCGCAATACTGCCGCATCCTTCGCGGGCGCAGTGGGCGGGGCCGACGTGATCATCACGCTTCCCATGGACGCCGCGGCAGGGTTGAGCGTCGAATCCACTCGGAGATTGGCCCGGAACACTCAACTGATCCTGCATGAGGAATGTCAGCTCAATCAGACCGTGGACCCGGCAGGCGGCTCATGGTTTCTTGAGAAGCTCACGGACGAGACGGCCGAGAAGGCATGGTCTCTGTTCCACCAAGTCGAAGCCCTGGGAGGAATGATAAAAGCGGCGACGAGCGGCTGGGTTCGCGATCAGATCCAGGCGGTCGAGAAGCGGCGCGAGCAGGACATCGCGACGCGCAAAGCCGGAATCACCGGGGTGAGCGAGCATACCAACGTGTTTGAAAAGGACCTCAGTCGCCCTGCCCCAGATTACCCCGAGTTACGCACAAAAACGGCCGCGAAGCTGCTGCAGTGGCGCCACGATCGCCGTCAAGGCAACTCGGTCGCGGCTCTGGGGGCCGTAGTGGCCAAGTTACGGCGCGGCAGCGGTGAACTGATGGCCTCGGCTGTCGAGGCGGCACGAGCGGGAGCGACGATCGGCGAACTTACATCGACCCTCGCCGAACCGGGGGCGAATCGCCAAGGTGCATCCACGCCACCGCTGGCTTCCCATCCCTACGCAGCCGCGTATGAGCAGTTGCGCGACATGGTTGATGCCTATGCCCAGGCGCATGGAGGCGAGCGGCCCCGGGTCTTCCTTGCCAACATGGGGACGAGAAGGGAGTTTCTCGCCCGCTCTAACTATGCACGGGACTTCTTCGAAGCGGGTGGCTTCGAACCCGTCGACAATGACGGCTTCACCGATGCGCAGTCCGCCGCCGGCGCCTTCGCTGCGTCCCGCGCAGAGATCGCCGTCATCTGTTCGACTGACGCTCGCTACGCAACCGACGTAGAACAAGTGGCAGCGAGGTTGCTGGCCGCCGGAGCCAGGATCGTCGTGCTAGCCGGGAACCCGGGCTCGAACGAGGCCAGGTACCGCGCCGCCGGCGTCAACCAGTTCATCTTCATCAGATGTAGCGTTCTCGAAATCCTTCGCTCGCTGCTTCATCAAGTAGGAGTGGTGCCATGAACAAGATCCCAAGGTTCGAAAGCATCCCGTGGAACAGCGGGCCTGAGGCCGATAACCGATTGGCCGACTGGCGCGCCGGCGCGATGGCTCGGTCGGGCCGCTCGCTGGATCAACTCGCCTCGTACACGCCCGAGCAGATTCCCATTCAACCCCTCTACACCAGAGCCGATCTCGAGGGGCTAGAGCACCTAAGCACGATGCCGGGGCTTCCGCCGTTCTTAAGAGGCCCTTACTCCACGATGTACGTAGGCCGGCCCTGGACCATCAGACAATATACCGGCTTCTCGACTGCGGAGGAATCGAACGCCTTCTATAGGCGGAACTTAGCGGCCGGTCAGAAGGGCCTCAGCATCGCCTTCGACCTGGCCACTCACCGCGGCTACGATTCGGACAATCCTCGGGTCGCCAGCGACGTCGGCATGGCTGGCGTGGCCGTCGACAGCATCCTCGACATGAGGATCCTCTTCGATCGTATCCCGCTGGACCGCATGAGCGTGTCGATGACCATGAACGGGGCCGTGCTGCCGGTTCTGGCCTTGTACATCGTCGCCGCTGAGGAGCAAGGGGTAAAGCAGGAGCAGCTCTCGGGAACCATACAAAACGACATCCTCAAGGAGTTCATGGTCCGCAACACCTACATCTATCCGCCGCAGCCCAGCATGCGACTGATTGGGGATATCTTCGCCTATACGAGTCAACATATGCCGTTGTTCAACAGCATCAGCATCAGCGGATACCACATGCAGGAGGCCGGCGCCACCGCCGACCTGGAGCTCGGCTACACATTGGCGAACGGTCTTGAGTATCTGCGGACGGGCTTCAGCGCCGGCCTGAGCATCGACCACTTCGCGCCGCGACTGTCCTTCTTCTGGGCGATCAGCAAGAATTTCTTCATGGAAATCGCCAAGATGCGCGCCGCCCGGCTGCTGTGGGCGAAGATCGTCAAGCAGTTCGGCCCTCACAACCCCAAGAGCATGGACCTTCGCACTCATTGCCAGACGAGCGGGTGGACCCTTACCGCGCAGGACGTGTACGACAACGTCATCCGCACCTGCATCGAAGCCATGGCCGCCACCCAGGGCCACACCCAGAGCCTGCATACGAATGCATTCGACGAGGCCCTGGCGCTGCCGAGCGATTTCTCCGAACGCCTCGCGATCAATACGCAGGACTTTCTTCAGGAAGAGACCGATACCGATTCGGTGATCGACGCCTGGGGCGGCAGCTACTACATGGAGCGGCTCACGCACGAACTCATGCACAAGGCCTGGGCTCACGTAGTCGAGTGCGAGCAGGCCGGTGGCATGGCTAAGGCCATCGAAGAGGGCTTTCCCAAAAAACGGATCCAGGAAGCCTCGGCCCGGACCCAGGCCCGGATCGACTCCGGAGCCCAGGTCATCGTGGGATTGAACAAATATGTCCTGGACAAAGAGGAGGCGATGAAAGTCCTCAAGGTCGACAACTCTGCTGTTCGCCAGGCACAGGCAAGGCGGCTTGCGCAACTCAAGTCCGAGCGAGAGGAAGCGAAGGTCTCGTCGGCGCTGGACGCGCTTACCGAGTGTGCCCGCACCGGGAAAGGGAACCTCCTCGAGCTGTCGATTGGCGCTGCGCGCGCCAAGGCAACGGTTGGTGAGATCAGCTTCGCCCTGGAAAAGGTCTTCGGCCGGCACAAGGCCGAACAGGAACTGGTCACAGGAATCTATGCGCAGACTTACGGAGCTAACAACGCGTCGATCGTCGCCGTGCAGAACAAGGTCGAGCAGTTCGTGAAGAGGCAGGGCCATAAGCCACGCATCTTCATCTGCAAGCTCGGTCAGGACGGTCATGACCGCGGCCAGGAGGTGGTCGGAGCGGCTCTCGCGGATCTCGGATTCGACGTCGTCCTTGGCCCTTTATTTCAGACGCCCGAAGAGGCAGCGCGCCAGGCGGTCGAGGAACACGTCGATATCGTCGGACCAAGTTCGCTTGCCGCCGGTCACCTGACCCTGGTGCCCGCGCTTCGCCAGGCCCTCACGAAACTGGGCCACGAAAACATGCCCATCGTAATCGGCGGCGTCATTCCACCGCAGGACTACGATGAACTTTACAGGGACGGGGTTCTTGCCATCTTCGGACCGGGCACGGCCATCCCACCGGCTGGACTCAAAATTCTGGAAATTCTGGAAAGCTCTCTAACCGCAATGGAGTCACACTAGGAAGGAGAACAGAAGCGTGCGCCCACCTGCGCTCTCCCTCGATCAACTCGCGTCGTTGCCCGCGGTTTACCGGGCGGTGATCCCGCCCGCCTACGAAGACCGGCAAGGGCACATGAACATGCGCTGGTATTTGGCCCTCTACGACGAGGCGGGGGACGCGATGTACCCGATGCTCGGGCTCACCCCGGATTACTTTGCGGCATCGGGCGCGGGCGGCTTCGATCTTGAGCATCACCTCTGGTATTCGTCCGAAGTACGCATCGGGGACACAGTGGTGATCAGAGTCCGCATGCTCGCGCGGAGCCAGAAGCTCTTCCATTACATGATGTTTATGGTCAACGAGACGCGTGGCGTGCTCTCCTCCCTCTTCGAGTGCATGCATGCTCATGCCGACCTCAGAACCAGACGCACCGCCGCCCTCCCGGCCCAGGTGGCGGCCCAGATCGACGCCCTCATCGCCGAACACCGTGCGCTGACCTGGCCCGCGCCGGTCTCGGGGTCCATGGGTCTTAAAGCAGCCTCCAGCGAGTAAGAAGAGAACCGTGAGGACGCACATTCCTCACAAATAGTGCGAGGGAGGTATGAAATTCGGCAACCCCTCGGACTACTTGTCGTCGCCGACTTGCCGCGAGAGGTATCGCTCATAGCCAATCTCTTTTATCTGATGCACTTGAGCCTCTAACCAGTCCACGTGCGCTTCTTCATCCTTGAGGAGCCTCTCGAAGAGTTCGCGGGAGGCATTGTCGCCCTCCTCCCGAGCAATCCGGATTGAGGCATTGTACATGGCGACCGCGTTCAGTTCCAGCTTGAGGTCGCTCTCGATCTGCTCCTTGACACTCTGGCCGACGTTGATCTGCAGCAACTCTGTCAGGTTGGGAGTCCCATCGAGGAACAGGATGCGTTCTATGATCGCTTCCGCGTGCTTCATCTCGTCGATGGATTGCTTCTTGATGAAGTGTCCGAGCTTATCGTACTTCCAGTTTTCACACATCTCAGCGTGGAGGAAGTACTGGTTGATCGCAGTCAGCTCCTCTTTCAGTGCGGCATTCAGTTCGGCGATGACTTTCGGATTTCCTTGCATATGGCCTGAATTGTAAATCAGTTGCAATAAGACTCGCAAGGGCAATCGGGGGAAAGAGGATCTGGAGGAGGGGGCATCGCGCATTCCGCGCCTTGTTCCCTGCCGTTCAGCCGCAGAAATACATATTTCAGAGCGGTTCGGCTTTTTTCAATCATTTTCCAGTTAACACCCAGTTGCAACATGGATTCTAATAGTTTTGGGATCTGTTGCGACTGAGTCGCAACTAGTCGCAGATGATGAAATCCAACATCTCAGAACGCCGTTCATTGCTACAGGAACTGACACTGCGAGGCATTCGCATTACGGGCCAGCGAAAGATTATCATCGAAACGATCCAGGCCGCCGACCGGCATCTGGATGCTGCAACGCTGCTGGAAATGGCTCGGCAGCGCGACAAAGAGATCAATCGGGCAACGGTCTACCGAACGATCGAACTACTGAAGAAGCTGCGCCTCATCGACGAACTCGATCTGATGCACCTGAACGGTGAAAAGCACTTCTACGAGGTTAAAACCGAGATCGATCACATCCACCTGGCATGCTTCGAGTGCGGCAAGATCGAAGAGTTTACGACGCCACTATTCGAAGAGCTAAAGACCCAGATATCGCAACAGAGAGGATTTCATATTCGCGTCACTCGCCTGGAAGTCGGCGGGCGGTGCAAGCAGTGCTGCGCGCAGGCGCGAACGTGCGGTGAATGTGGAGAGGAGGCCTGCTGCAAGGGCGAGAATTCGAACTGCTGAGTGAAGCGCAAACGAGGCCGCCCGGTTGACTTTTGGCGAAGCGCACCGGGCGGCCCATTGGAAATCGACAACCCGAAGGATGACGAACCCATTCCCATTCTAGGTTCGCCAGCCTCGGCATTCAACCGGGAGGGGAATAGAAACATGGCTGGGAAACTACGTTCGAGAGGACCAAGGTTGTTGGCATCGTTTTTTTCAGGAGTGCTGGCTCTATGGCTCGGCCAGGCACTGGCCCAGAGCAGGGGCACCGTGAGTGGCAGAGTGCTGGACCCCACGCGGGCTCCCATATCCGGGGCGCGGATCGCCGTGCTCCATGACGGCCGCACATCCGCCTCTTCCGCCGTTTCCGATCGGAACGGCGACTTTTCTCTGACGCTCGATCCGGGAAACTATGCAGTCAGGGTCTCAGCCGATGGTTTTCTGGAAGCGTCGCAAACAGTGAATGTTCCGGATGGAGGTTCCGAATCGCGCGAGTTCATCCTGCAAGTTGCCGGGATTCATGAGACGGTGAGCGTTTCCGAATCGGCGGGCTATCAGGTAGCGGCCGTCAGCAGCGCCACCAAGACGCTCACACCGTTGCGCGATGTGCCGCAATCTATCACTGTCATCCCGCAAGAGCTCATGAAAGATCAGATGATGATGAGCATCGGCGACGTGGTGCGTTACGTGCCGGGCATCACCGCGATACAGGGGGAGAACAACCGCGATCAACTGGTCATCCGCGGCAATAGCACTTCCGCCGATTTCTTTCTTGACGGCGTGCGCGACGACGTGCAGTACTATCGCGATCTCTACAACTTGGATCGCGTGGAGGCACTGAAAGGGCCGAATGCAATGATGTTCGGCCGCGGCGGCGGCGGCGGTGTGGTCAACCGCGTTACCAAGGAAGCCGGCTCCACGCCCATCCGAGAGATCACGCTTTTGGGAGGATCGTTCGGCAACAAACGGTTCACCGCGGACCTCGACCAGCCGCTCAGCGACAAGGTGGCCCTTCGCCTGAACGCGATGTACGAGAACTCCGACAGCTTCCGAAAGTTCGTGAATCTGGAACGTCACGGCATCAACCCGACTCTTACCATCGCTCCCGCAAAACGAACGAAGATCACGCTGGCCTACGAGAACTTCCGTGACGACCGTGTTGCCGATCGGGGCATTCCCTCCTTTCAGGGCAAGCCGGTGGATGTCGACACTTCGTAAGCGTCCGAGAATCACCGTCGCCGGGCAACAACGCAGGCCTGACCCTTTCGAATTCGAACTTCGGGATTAGGCCTGCGCGAGCTTCCAGTTGTGCGGCAGCAGTTCGGCGAGCCGGGAGATGGGATAGGTGGCGATGCGGGTCAGCGCATCCTTGAACCAGGCGTAGGGATCGATTTCTACGCGCTGACAGGAGGCCACGAAACTGCGCAGCACTGCCGCGGTGTGGCCGCCCTGGTCGCTGCCAAAGAAGATCCAGTTGTGGCGGCCAACAGCCACGCCGCGAATGCTCCGCTCGGTGCGATTGTTGTCGATCTCCAGATCGCCATCCTCGCAGTA
>Ga0335085_10005082_pt1 | contig 21395 bp, 27 predicted proteins | sample Lox_Sample_45_FD_206712 | JGI IMG/M metagenome (GOLD analysis project Ga0335085, IMG submission 206712) | Soil microbial communities from Loxahatchee National Wildlife Refuge, Florida, United States - Lox_Sample_4.5 | ecosystem: Environmental > Terrestrial > Soil > Wetlands | place: USA...
GCGCCGCCGAACCCGGAGGCGTCGGGCCTCTCGGTGTCGACCGCCGCAGCGCGGGCGGCCGAGCCGGACGAGCCGACCGAGAACCCGGCGCACTACCTGGGCCTGCTCGAGGAGCTGCACGACTCCGGCGTGCTCACGGACGACGAGTACGCGGCCGCACGGATGCGGCTGCTCGAGTCGCTGCGGCGCTAGCGCCGCGGGAAGCGCCGCTCCGCGCCGAGCGTCCAGTCGCCGCCCCGCCAGATGTACGTCGACACGGTCAGCGCGTCGCTCTCGACGGCGTGGACGTGGACGCCGCGCGCCTCTCCGGTGCGGCCCGGCCGCGGCTGCCCGAACCCGGGCGCGACGGCGAGCACGGTCGTCCCCGCCTCGTCGCCGAGGACCTCGAACTCGCGCCGCTCGCCGAGCGTCGCCTGGTGGATGTGGCCGCCGAGGATCAGCTCCGCGCCCGCGCCGGCGAGCGCCCGCAGCACACGGTCGCGATGCGCGAGCGGCCGCTTGCGCGCCGCGCGCCAGGGCGCGCCGAGCAGGTGGTGGTGCAGCACGACGACCCTGTACTGGCCGGGCTCGGCGAAGGAGAGCCGGTCGACCGCGTTCTGCAGGTGTGCCTCGGGGATCGCCCCGCCCTGCTGGCGCCAGGGCCGGGCGGAGTTCAGCCCGAGGACGTAGAGCCCGGGGGAGGCGTGCGTCGGGTCGGTCGTCCCCCAGCAGCGCTCGAACTCCCGCCACGGGCGCGTGAACCTCGCCGGGAACGTGTACGGAAGGTCGTGGTTGCCCGGCACCGCGAGCACCGGCGGGCCGAGCGAGACGAGGAAGCGGTGCGCGCGGTCGTGCTGATCGGGCCGGCCGCGGTGGGTGAGGTCGCCGGAGGCGACGACGAGCTCGGGCGAGACCCGGGAGACGAGCGCCGCGAGCGCCGCCTCGACCTCCGGGTCCTCCCGGCGGCCCATGTGCAGGTCGGAGACGTGGACGATGCGGGTTGCCACGACCGGCTGAGGCTATACATTGATCGTATGGCCGATGAGTCAGCGGAGATCTTCGACGACCTCTATCTCGGGCTTCGCGCCGGAGGCGCGCTGCGGAAGCAGCGGCGCGGCGAGGCGCTGACGACGGAGGAGCAGGAGGCGCTCGGCCGCTGGCAGCGGCTCTCGACCGCGCGGAAGGCCGTCGCGATCGGCTCGTTCTCGATCGGCACCTTCGGGCTCGGCTTCACCCTCGGCGGCCTCGTCTTCGGCCGCTGGCGCAAGGCCTGACGCGGCAGGCGGTCCGGCTCAACTCGTCGGGGCGAGGCGCTCGACGCGGTCGCCGACCCAGGCGTGGATCCGGTCGAGCGACGCGATCGCCGCGGCGGCGCCGACGAGCTCGACGACCAGCGGCGTGTCCCAGTAGTAGAAGACGCCCATCGGGTCGATCGCGAGCCGCACGATCGCGGTCGCGGCGGGCACGACGAAGATCGCCGCTTCGAGCCCGCGCATGCGCCGCGCGAGCGGTATCACGACCCCGAGCGTGACGAGCGCCTGCACGAGTCGCAGCGGCCAGCCGAACGCGTGGCCCGGAATGATCAGATGAAGAGGTCCGCCGGTCACGTACCAGTGGTACCGGGTCATCGCGAAATCGCCCGTCGCGACGAACGGCGCGAGCTGGACGGCGAAGACGGCCCCGGCGAGGGCCGCGCCCCGGGCCGCATCCCGGAGGCTCGGCGCCAGCGCGAGGACGGAGACGCCGAGCAGGCCCCACGGCTCGAGCGCGGCGGAGAGCCCGACGAGGACGCCCGCGCGGAGGACCCGGCCGCGCTGTGCATCGCGGGCGGCCGCGATCCACAGCACCGCGGCGAGCGGCTCCGCGAGGTGGCCGGCCGTGTACGGATGCGTGACGACACCGGCGGCGACGGCGCCGCAGCACGCGACGGCCAGCGCGAGCGGACGTCGTCCCGCGAACGCGCGCACCGCGAGGACGAACACGATCGCGACGAGGAGGTCGGCGGCGAGCGCCAGCGCCGTCGGCCATGCCGACAGGCGCCATAGCGCGCCTTCGAGCGCGAGCTCGAGCGGGCCGGCCTGGATCGCCGGGCTGTGATACGCGTGGAGCGCGGCTCCGGACAGGAGCGTCTCACCGGCGCTGCCGTAGATGTGGAAGTCGCGTCCCGTCCACTCGTGCGCGGAGCGGACGGCGAGCGCGGCCGTCGCCGCGAGGAACGCGACCCCGACGAGCTCGAATCTCCCCGGTCTCGGAAGCCGCATGGACGGTAGATCGGCACCGGACGGAGCCGCCTTGACCGCCAGGGTTCTCCCCGGCCGCGTCGAAGGCCGACGCCCATGCTCGAGAGCCCGGACGAGCACGTGTTCCTCGACGCGCGCCGCCACGGTGTCGTGCTCGCGCGGCCGCTGCTCCGCGCGTTCCTGGTCGCCGCGCTCGGCGCGGTCGGGATGCTCGGCGGCTGGCCGCTGTCGGCCGCCGGGGTGGCGCTGATGGTCGTCGCGGCGCTCACGGCGATCGCCGCGGTCGTGCGCTGGGACCGCACGCACGTCGTGCTCACGACCGAGAAGCTGTTCGTCGTCCACGGCGTCCTGCGCCGGAGCGCCGCCGCGGTGCGGCTCGCCCGGGTCGGGTCGGTCGAGGTCGAGCAGTCGCTTCCCGGACGCATGCTCGGGTACGGCACGATCGTCGCCGGCGACCTCGAGATCCGCTGCGTCGCCGCGCCGCGCGAGCTCTACCGGCTCGTCGACAACCTCGTGCGGAAGGGGCTTCCCGAACACACGTTCGCACGATAGAATGACCCGCGAATGGCTGCCGACGAGCTGGTCGTCCACGGCGCCCGCGAGCACAACCTCAAGGACATCACCGTCCGGCTGCCGCGGAACCGCCTGATCTGCATCACCGGGCTGTCCGGGTCCGGGAAGTCGAGCCTTGCCTTCGACACGATCTACGCGGAAGGGCAGCGCCGCTACGTCGAGTCGCTGTCCGCCTACGCGCGGCAGTTCCTCCAGATGATGGAGAAGCCGGACGTCGACCACATCGACGGGCTCAGCCCGGCGATCTCGATCGACCAGAAGACGACCTCGCGGAACCCGCGCTCGACCGTCGGCACCGTCACGGAGATCTACGACTACCTCCGCCTCCTGTACGCGCGCGTCGGGCGGCCGCACTGCCCGATCTGCGGGAAGCCGATCGCCGGCCAGTCGATCGACGCGATCGTCGACCAGGTGCTGCGCCTGCCGGACGGGACGCGCTTCACCGTGAACGCGCCGGTCGTGCGCGACCGCAAGGGCGAATACCGCGACGTCTTCGAGGAGCTCCAGCGCGAGGGCTTCACGCGCGTGAAGGTGGACGGCGAGCAGTACGTGCTCGAGGAGGGCGTGCCGGCGCTCGACAAGAAGTTCAAGCACACGATCGAGGTCGTCGTCGACCGGCTGGTGATGAAGGCGGACCTGCGCCTCAGGCTCACGCAATCCATCGAAGCGGCGTCGGGGTTGGCCGAAGGCCTCATAGTCATCGACGTCGTCGACGGCGATGACCTGCTCTTCTCGCAGAACTTCGCGTGCCCCGACCACGGCGTGTCGCTGCCGGAGCTCCAGCCGCGGATCTTCTCGTTCAACGCGCCGCACGGCGCATGCCCGCGCTGCACCGGGCTCGGCTCGCAGCAGGAGATCGACCCGGATCTGCTCGTCCCCGATCCGTCGCTCTCGATCGACGACGGCGCGCTCGTGCCGTGGTCGGTCGGCGGCTCGTCCGGGTTCTACGAGGCGGTGATCCAGGCGATCGCCGAGCGGTACGAGATCGACACGTCGCAGCCGTGGGAGGAGATGTCGGAGGACGAGCAGGCGAAGTTCCTGTACGGCACCGACGGCGAGCGCGTCTACGTCCAGTACCGCAACCGGATGGGGCGGCGGCGCCAGTACATGCTCGCCTTCGACGGAATCGTCGCGAGCCTGCAGCGGCGCTACAAGGAGACGGACTCGGCGCAGCAGCGCGAGCGGATCGAGGAGTACATGTCGTTCCGGCCGTGCCCGGTCTGCAAGGGCGCGCGGCTCAAGCCGGAGGTGCTCGCCGTCACCGTCGGCGGTCTCTCGATCAACGACTTCACGAAGATGTCGGTGACCCGCGCGCTGCGCTTCCTCGACGAGCTCGGGCTGACGGAGACGGAGCAGCTGATCGGCCATCGGATCGTCAAGGAGATCCGCGAGCGGCTGACGTTCCTCGACGACGTCGGCGTCGGCTACCTGACGCTGGACCGCGCGGCGGCGACGCTGTCCGGCGGCGAGGCGCAGCGGCTGCGGCTCGCGACGCAGATCGGGTCGCAGCTCGTCGGCGTGCTGTACATCCTCGACGAGCCGTCGATCGGCCTGCACCAGCGCGACAACGCGAGGCTGATCGCGACGCTCGAGCGGCTGCGCGACCTCGGCAACACCGTGCTCGTCGTCGAGCACGACGAGGAGATGATGCGCCGCTCCGACTGGCTCGTCGACATGGGGCCGGGCGCCGGCCTGCACGGCGGCGAGGTCGTGGCCGAGGGGCCGGCGGCGAAGGTCGCGCGCAACCGAAAGTCGGTGACCGGCCAGTTCCTCTCGCACAACCGCGCGATCGCGATCCCGGAGCGGCGCGTCGACGACCGCGGCTCGTTCCTCGTCAAGGGCGCCTCGCAGCACAACCTGAAGACGATCGACGTCGAGTTCCCCGTCGGCAAGTTCGTCTGCGTGACCGGCGTCTCCGGCTCCGGCAAGTCGACGCTCGTGAACGAGATCGTCTACAAGGCGCTCGCCAACCGGCTGAACAGGGCGCGGGTCAAACCGGGCGCGCACCGCGGCGTCGAGGGGATCGAGGTCTTCGACAAGGTGATCGAGATCGACCAGAAGCCGATCGGGCGGACGCCGCGCTCCAACCCTGCGACGTACACGGATCTGTTCACGCACATCCGCGAGCTGTACTCGCTGACGCCGGAAGCGAAGGTGCGCGGCTACAAGCCGGGCCGGTTCTCGTTCAACGTGCGCGGCGGCCGCTGCGAGACGTGCAAGGGCGACGGTCAGATCAAGATCGAGATGCACTTCCTTCCGGACGTCTACGTCCCGTGCGAGACGTGCAAGGGCGCGCGCTACAACCGCGAGACGCTCGAGGTCCGGTTCAAGGGCCGCTCGATCGCGGACGTGCTCGACATGTCGGTCGAGGAGGCGCTGCAGTTCTTCGCGAAGATCCCGAAGATCCGTCGCCGGCTGCAGACGCTGCACGACGTCGGTCTCGACTACATCAAGCTCGGCCAGCCGGCGACGACGCTCTCGGGCGGCGAGGCGCAGCGGGTGAAGCTCGCCGCGGAGCTGTCGAAGGTGGCGACGGGGCGGACGCTGTACATCCTCGACGAGCCGACCACCGGACTCCACTTCGCCGACATCGAGAAGCTGCTCGAGACGCTGCAGCGGCTCGTCGACGGCGGCAACACGATGCTCGTGATCGAGCACAACCTCGACGTGATCAAGCAGGCGGACTGGATCGTCGACCTCGGCCCCGAGGGCGGCGAGGCCGGCGGCGAGATCGTCGGCGCTGGCACGCCGGAGGACGTAGCGCAGATCGAGGGCAGCTTCACGGGGCGGTTCCTCCGCCACGTGCTGCCCGAGCCCGCCGTCGCGGCCGCGTAGGCGAAGCACGTCCACCGGCCGGGGCCAGGCCCCGACACTGAAGCGCAACGGCTTCGCAACGCTCCGTGGCTAAACGCCTGCACACGCGGACAATCGGCCGTGACGCTTCCGTCACACCACCGTATCCGGGCCTGGTCCCAGCCTGTGGAAAGCGTCGTGCTAGAGAACTGCTTGGGTCTGCGTGACGCGGGCGACGAGCCTGCCGTCGTCGTCGTAGAGCTCCGTGTCGACGACGATCGTCCGCCGGCCCGTGTGGAGCGGGCGGCCGATCGCGTGCACGTGGCCGCCGCGCACCGGGCCGAGGAAGTTCGTCTTCGACTCGATCGTCGCCGTCCCCGCGGCGCCGTCGGGCAGGTTGAGGAAGGCGATGAAGCCGCCGACGTTGTCGGCGAGCCCCATCAGCGCGCCGCCGTTCAGCATCCCGCCGGTCGTGCAGAGCTCCGCCTTCCACGCGAGCCGCGCCCGCACCTCGTGCGGCGACGCGGAGACGATCTCCATCCCGAGGAACGCCGTGAACGGGGACGCGGCCGCGACCTGCGCGGTCAGCTCGGGATCCGCGGGCTCCATGGGCGGAGGCTACTCTCCGGCGATGAGCAGCGAAGCCGCTCCCGCAGGCACGGCCGCGCAGAACTGGTGGTTGCGCGCGCCCGGCGTGCTGATCGCGCCGCGCCCCGTCTTCGTCTCGCTTCGCGACGAGTCGGTGGAGGCGGGGGAGGCGCGAGGCGAGCCGATCTCCGCGATCGTCGGGCTCGCCGGGATCGCGGCGGTGCTCGGGACGCCGGTCGCGCGGACGCTGCTCAACGACCCGTCGATGTCCGTCGCGCTGATCCCGATCTGGGCGTTCCTCGGCGGGGCCGTCTACGGGCTCGCCCTCTACTGGCTCGGCGGCGGCCTGCTCTACGGCGCGGCGCGCCGGCTCGGCAGCCTCGGCAGCTACCGCCGCGCCCGCCAGACGCTCGGGCTCGCGACCGCCCCACTCGCGCTCTCCCTCGTGACGCTGTGGCCGCTGCGCATCGCCGTCTACGGGACCGACCTGTTCAGGACCGGCGGGAACGACTACGGCCGCACCGACGCGATCTTCGGCGGCGTCTACTTCGCCTGCATCGCCTGGAGCGCCTGGCTGCTGCTCGTCGGGGTCCGCGCCACCCACGGCTGGACCTGGGCCCGCAGCGCCGCCGCGGTCGCCCTCGCGGCGGTGTTCCCGGTGCTGATCGTGGTCGCCACGAAGCTCTAGGAGAAACCCGCAGCGGACCTGCGTCGGAGCGCGGATGCCGTGCTCCCGCGCCGGGAGGCATCGTCCTCCTGTGCAGACCATGTGGGCGATCCGCAAGCGCGGTCCCGAGCCGGGGCTCGCGCTCGAGGAGGTGCCGGTTCCCGTCCCCGACCAGGGCGAGGTGCTCGTCGAGGTCGAGGCGGCGAGCGTGTGCGGCACCGACCTCCACATCTTCCGCTGGGACGCGTGGGCCCGGCACCGGATCTCACCACCTCTCACGCTCGGACACGAGTTCGCCGGGACCGTCGTCGACGTCGGACGCAGCGTGCGCCACGTCGTACCCGGCGAATTCGTGTCCGCAGAGAGCCACGTCACCTGCGGCGCGTGCTTCCACTGCCGCACCGGCCGCGCGCACATGTGCGAGCACACGCAGATCCTCGGCGTCGATCGCGACGGCGCGTTCGCGCAGTACGTCGCCGTCCCCGAGTCGGTGATCTGGAAGAACGACCGCGCGAAGCTCCCTCCGGAGATCGCGACGCTGCAGGAGCCGTTCGGGAACGCCGTGTTCGCGCTGAGCCACGAGGACGTCGCCGGCAAGACGGTCGCGATCCTCGGCTGCGGCCCGGTCGGCCTGTTCAGCATCGGGATCGCGCGCGCGTCCGGCGCCGGCCGCGTGCTCGCCTCCGACCGGACGCCGTTCCGGCTCGAGCTCGCCGGGCGGATGGGCGTGCACGCCGCGCTCGACGTCCGCGACGTCGACGACGTCGCCGCATGGTTCGTCGAGCAGAACGAGGGCGAGCATCCCGACGTCGTCTTCGAGATGTCGGGCGCGGCGTCCGCGATCGTCGACGCGTTCCGCATCGCGCGCAACGGCGGGCGCGTGATCCTGTTCGGGATCCCGGCGCAGCCGGTCGAGCTCGACGTGGCCGAGGCGCTGATCTTCAAGAACCTGACGGTCTCCGCCGTGAGCGGGCGCGAGGTGTTCGCGACCTGGTACAAGACGCGCTGGCTGCTCGAGCACGGCGTCGTCGATCTCCGCCCGCTGATCACCGAGGAGCTCGAGCTCGCCCGGTTCGAGCGCGCGTTCGCGCTCCTCGAGTCGGGCGAAGCGTGCAAGATCGTCCTGCACCCGAACGGCGCGCCGCAGGAGCCGGTCGTCGCCACGCCGGCCGCCGAGGCGCACACGAACGGGCATCTGCCGAAGCTCGGGAGGTGGGCTCACCGATGACGGTGCTGACGGAGCAGATCGAGGCGGAGCTCGAGGCGCTCCGCGACGCGGGAACCTACAAGCGGTTCAACACGCTCGAGTCGCCGCAAGGCCCGGTCGTGCGAATGGCCGGGCGCGGCGAGGTGATCGTCCTCTCGTCGAACAACTACCTCGGCCTCGCCGAGCACCCGGACGTCGTCCACGCCGGGATCGACGGGCTCGAGCGCTACGGCGCGGGCACGGCATCGGTGCGGTTCATCTGCGGGACGTTCGCGCCGCACCTCGAGCTGGAGCGCGACCTCGCCGAGCTGTCGGCGACCGAGGCGGCGCTGACGTACGTCTCGTGCTGGAACGCGAACGAGGCGGCGATCCCGACGCTCGCCGACGAGAGCACGGTGATCCTCTCCGACGAGCTGAACCACGCGTCCATCATCGACGCGGTGCGGCTCTCGAAGCCGGCGCGCAAGGAGCGATACGCGCACTCCGACATGGCGCAGCTGCGCACGCTGCTCCAGTCGTGCGAGCGGGGGCAGCGGAAGCTGATCCTCACCGACGGCGTCTTCTCGATGGAGGGCGACCTCGCGAGGCTGCCGGACATCCTCGAGCTCGCGCGCGCGCACGGCGCGGTCGTCCTCGTCGACGACTCGCACGGCGTCGGCGTCGTCGGCAAGACTGGCCGCGGCGTCGCGGAGCATTTCGGGGTGCTCGGCGAGGTCGACGTGATGACGGGAACCCTCGGCAAGGCGCTCGGCGGCGCCGCCGGCGGCTACGTCGCGTCGTCGGCGGAGGTCTGCGACCTGCTGGCGCAGCGCTCGCGCCCGCAGCTGTTCTCGAACGCGCTGCCGCCGACGGTGGCCTGCAGCGCCCGCGCCGCCGTGCACGTCCTGCGGACGCGCCCGGACCTCGTCGCGAAGCTGCGCGAGAACACGCGCTGGTTCCGCGGCGCGCTCCGCGAGCGCGGCTTCGAACCGCTCGACGGCGAGGCGGCGATCATCCCGATCATCGTCGGCGAGACGGCGCGCGCGATCGAGCTGTCGCAACGGCTGCTCGAGCGGGGCGTCTTCGTCACCGGCTTCGGCTATCCGGTCGTGCCGGAGGGAACGGCGCGGATCCGCGTGCAGATGTCGGCCGCCCTCGAGCCGGTGCACCTCGAGCGCGCGCTCGACGCGTTCGTCGAGGTCGGCCGCGCAGCCGGGCTCGTGCCGGCATAGCGCTCACCGGCTCCCAAGTGACAACTTGTCACTTGCTAGTCGGAGGAGGAGCGGAGGCGCCATGGAACGTCTTCAGCTCCTCGTCCGGCATCGCGTACGTGTGCTGCTCCTCCGGGAACGCGCCGCTGCGGACCTCCTCGGCGTAGCGGCCGAGCGCCTCGGTGATGACGTCGCCGAGATCCGCGTAGCGCTTCACGAATCGCGGCGCGTGGCCCTCGTAGTAGCCGAGCATGTCGTGCCAGACGAGCACCTGCCCGTCCGTGTCGCCGCCGGCGCCGATGCCGATCGTCGGGATGCGGAGCGCCTGCGTCGCGGCCCTCGCGACCGCAGCCGGCACCGCCTCGAGCACGATCGCGAAGCAGCCCGCCGCCTCGAGCGCGAGCGCCTCGTCAATCACCGTCTGCGCGCGGTCCGCCGTCCGCCCCTGCGCCTTGAACCCGCCGAGGACGGTCGCCGTCTGCGGCGTCAGCCCGACGTGACCCATCACCGCGATCCCCGCGTCGGCGATCGCGCGCACGCGCGACACCGTCGTGCCGCCGCGCTCGAGCTTGACCGCGTCGGCGCCGCCCTCCTTGACGAGGCGCACCGCGTTTGCGACCGCCTGCTCGTCCGAGACCTCGTACGAGCCGAACGGCATGTCCGCAACGACGAGCGGGCGCTTCGCCCCGCGCACGACCCACTGCGTCATCAGCAGGATCTCGTCCATCGTCACCGGCACGGTCGACTCGCGGCCGTGCACGACCATCCCGGAGGAGTCGCCGACGAGGATCATGTCGACGCCGGCGGCATCGGCGAGGCGTCCGCTCGGCGCGTCGTACGCGGTGACCATCACGATCTTCTCGCCGCGCTTCTTGATCTCCAGCAGCTCGGGCAGCGGTAGCTTGCCGGCGGTCCACGACGCGTAGCGGGGCGGCTTCGCGCTCACGAGAGGTCTCCTTTCAGCACGACGTTGTCGATGAGCCGTGTCGAGCCGACGCGGACGGCGGTCGCGAGCACGACCGTGCCGTCGAGGTCGAACAGCTCGACGTAGTCCGGGGTGAGGCCGTTCAGCGCCTCCCGCGTCGCCGCGACGGGATCCTCGCCGCGCGCGTGCGCGTCCGCGCCCGCGTCGAGCGCGACCGGCAGCGCCCGCGCGCGCTCGCGCTCCTCGGGCGAGAGCAGGACGTTGCGGGACGACAGCGCGAGGCGGTCGGCCTCGCGCACGGTGGGGAGGACGCGAACCTCGAGCGGCAGCGCGAGGTCGCGCACGAGCCGGCGGACGACGGCCGCCTGCTGCACGTCCTTCTGGCCGAAGTAGGCGCGGTCGGGCCGCACGATCGAGAACAGCTTGAGGCAGACGGTCGCGACGCCGCGGAAGTGACCGGGCCGGGCGTCGCCCTCGAGCCCGCGCGACACGCCCTCGACCTCGACCCACGTCTGGAAGCCCGGCGGGTACATCTCGTCCGCGGACGGCGCGAACACGACATCCGCGCCCTCCGCCTCGGCGATCGCGAGATCGCGCGCCTCGTCGCGGGGATACGCGGCGAGGTCGCCCGACTCGTCGAACTGCGCCGGGTTCACGAACAGCGAGACGACGACGACGAGGTTCTCCGCGCGCGCGGCGCGGATCAGCGAGAGGTGCCCCTCGTGGAGCGCGCCCATCGTCGGCACGAGCCCGATCCCGGAGGCCCCGTCGAGCTCCGCGCGCAGCTCGCCGATGGTGCGGATCGTCTTCACGTCGCGATCGCCGCCGTCGCGCCGGCGAGGGTCTCGTACAGCTCCTCGAGCTCGGGCCGCGCCTCGCGGATCGCCGCGCGGTGCGCCTCGACCGTCGCCCAGTCGCCGCGCGAGATCGGGCCCGTCAGCTCGAAGTCGTTCTCGATCGTCCGCCGCAGCAGCGGCTCGAGCGCCTCCGGCGGCACGCCCGCGGATTCGAACAGCTCGGTCGCCGCCGAGTGCAGCGTCACGAGGTAGTTCGAGACGAAGACCGCGCCCGCGTGGTAGAGCGTGCGCGCCGAGTCGTCGAGCTCGAACGGACGGAGCCCGAGCGTCTCCGCGAGCACGAAGCCCGCCGCACGCGCCTCGCCGGTCTCCGCGCACACCGCCGCCCACGCACCGTCGAGCTGCTCCGGCCCGCGCGAGCGCGTGAACGTCTGGAGCGGGTGGACGCTGAAGCGCCGCTCGTGCGGCGCGAGCGCGGCGAGCGGCGTCGCGCCGCTCACGTGCGCGACCCACGGCCCCGGCTCGACCGACGCCGCGACCTCGGCGATGGCGCCGTCCGGGACGCAGAGGAGCACGAGCTCGGGCGCGTCCGGGCCCACGGCGAGGCCCCGCTCGCTCAACCTCGCGGCGACCGCCGAGCCGACCCGGCCCGACCCGATGACGTGGATCCTCTCGATCACTCCTCGCTCCAGCTCCGTAGCGGATGCCGGGCACCGGAGATTGTACGGATGCGGGGCGGCGAGGCGATGCCGATGGTCTCGGCGATGCCCGTCAACGTCTGGACGGTCGCGGTCGCGGCGACGATCACGGCGCTCGCGACCGGGCTCGGCGCGCTCCCGTTCCTCTTCGTCCGCGGGAGGGCGATGCCGAAGCGGTGGCTCGGCGTCTCGAATGCCGTCGCCTCGGGGTTCATGCTCGCCGCGAGCGTCGGCCTCCTCTGGCAGGGCTTCGGCCTCGGCCCGTGGCGGCTCGTGATCGGCGGCGTCGCCGGCGGCGTCTTCATCTTCGCGTTCCGGCGGCTGATCGGCGAGAACGAGGGCGTGGAGATCGCGCGGCTCGCCGGCGCCGACGCGGCGAAGGCGCTCGTGATCGTCGGCGTGATGACGGTGCACTCCGCCGCCGAGGGGATCGGCGTCGGCGTGTCGTACGGCGGCGGGCAGCGGCTCGGCCTGCTGATCACGCTCGCGATCGCGGCGCACAACGTCCCGGAGGGTCTCGCGATCAGCCTCGTCCTCGTCCCGCGCGGCGCGACCGTCGCCGCCGCTGCCTGGTGGAGCGTGTTCTCGAGCCTGCCGCAGCCGCTGATCGCGCCGCTCGCCTACCTGTTCGTCGAGAAGTTCACGCCGTTCCTGCCCGTCGGCCTCGGGTTCGCGGCCGGCGCGATGATCTGGATGGTGTTCTCGGAGCTGCTGCCGGATGCGGCGCACGACGCGTCGAAGCGGGCCCTCGCCCTCGGCGGCGGGATCTCGTTCGCGATCATGCTCGCGGCGCAACTGCTCCTCTTCGGCATCTAGACTTCGGGTCGTGCCTATCTACGAGTACGTCTGCATGGAGTGCGAGTCGCATTTCGAGGAGCTCGTCCGCGGTGAGCAGCAGGTCGTCGCGTGCCCCGACTGCTCCGCGACGAACGTGTCGCGGCAGTTCTCGACGTTCGCCGTTCACGGCGTCGCGAAGCAGCCGTCGTTCGGCGGCGGCGGGGGCGGCGGATGCTGCGGCGGCTCCTGCGGCTGCGGCCACTAGGTCGTCCCCCGTGTCGGAGTCGCAGGGGGAGCACCTGACGCGTGCGCAGCGCCAGCAGCTCGAGGCGGAGCTTGCCGAGCTCGAGGGCCCGCGCCGGAAGGCGATCGTCGAGGCGATCGCGGTCGCGCGCGGGCACGGCGACCTCTCCGAGAACTTCGAGTACCACTCGGCGAAGAACGAGCAGGGCCTGCTCGAGCGCCGCATCACGATCCTCCGCGCGCGGCTGCACAACGCGGTCGAGATCGACGAGGAGGCGGCCGCCGCCAGCGGCGTCGTCATGGTCGGCTCGACGGTCGAGATCGAGCGCGACGACGGCGAGCGGATGACCGTGGAGATCTCGAGCGTCGGCGGGGTGTCGCCGGAGTCGCCGGTCGGCAGGGCCGTTCTCGGCAAGGCGGCCGGCGACGAGATCGTCGTCGAGGCGCCGCGCGGCACCTGGAAGGGCCGCGTCCTCTCGATCGGCCGCTGACGCTCGTTTCGGGGATCGAGCGCCCCGGCGAATCCGCCGATCCAATGACGGTGAGCGAAACGCGCCCTGGCGGCGGGCGTTCGGACGCGGACCGGAAGCGGTATCCGCTCGAGTCGCGTCCGGAGACGCTTCACCCGCGGTTGACCGGCAAGGTCTCGGCGTTCGCGGAGCGCGACGAGAACGGCCTGCTGTGGATCGAGGAGGCGCGCCTTCGCGCCGACGGTTTCGACGAGCTCGCCGACTTCGACCGCGTCGTCGTCGACGGGCGGATCTTCGAGCTTCAGGGATTCCGCGCGTCCACGCGCGAGTGGTGGGTCGAGGACGCCGGCCCCGCGGCCGCGTGACCGGTTGACCCGCGGGCGTCGCTCCTGTAACGATTGTCGCAAGGGGTAGGGATCACAACACAGGGGGAGGGGAGCCCATGCGGCATCTCTTGATGCGCCGCTGGTGGCGGTTGGCCGTCCTGACGGCGGCGCTGTTCGCGCTCGCGGCGGGGATCGCGTACGCGACGATCCCGGACGGAGGCAAGGTCTACACGGCCTGCATGCTCAAGAACGTCGGGACGATCAGGCTGATCGACCCGTCGTTGCCGGCGCACAACCTGATGAGCCACTGCACGCCGTTCGAGACGCAGGTCACCTGGAACCAGCAGGGTCAGGCGGGCGCGCCCGGCCCGCAGGGACCGCCCGGGGTCAAGGGCGACACCGGCGACACCGGACCCGCCGGTCCGCAGGGGCCGAAGGGGGACACCGGCGATGCCGGCGCCGCCGGAGCGCAGGGCCCGAAGGGCGACCCCGGATCGCAGGGGCCTGCAGGCCCGCAGGGACAGGCCGGCACGCCAGGCCCGGGGAACACGGTGTTCAGCGGCTCGGTCAATCCCGACGGGTCGCCGCAGGTGTCGGGCTTCACGGTGCAGCACACGGCCGGGAGCGGGCTCTACCGGATGGACTTCCCGGCCGGGAGCTTCTCCGGGAGCGCCGGGAAGTTCCTGATCGCGACCGTGACGCCGATCGGGCCGAGCACGAACGTGGAATTCGCGTCGTCGATCGCGCCGATCGCGTCCGACGGCTCGGGCTCGTTCGAGGTCCAGTTCGCCGGCGGCGACACGCTGTTCACGTTCGTCGTCGCCGTGTCGATCACGCCGGGGAGCACCGGCAACGTGTTCAGCGGCTCGGTCAATCCGGACGGGTCGCCGCAGGTGTCGGGCTTCACGGTGCAGCACACGGCCGGGAGCGGGCTCTACCGGATGGACTTCCCGGCGGGGACGTTCTCCGGGTGGGCCGGGAGGTTCCTCATCGCGGCGGTGACGCCGATCGGGAACACGTACGTGGAATTCGCGTCGTCGATCGCGCCGATCGCGTCCGACGGCTCGGGCTCGTTCGAGGTGCAGTTCGCCGGCGGCGACACGCTGTTCACCTTCGTCGTCTCGGTGGCGGGCAGCTGAGCCGCAGAGGGCGTCCGGGAGGGCTCGGCTCTCCCGGACGCCCTCACCGCTTCCGGAGGTAAAGCCGCCACGCGTAGTACTCGCGGAACGCGGACGACACCGTCGCCATGCGGTGCGCGAGGTGCAGCACCGCGTCCCGGTAGAGCGGCGAGCGGTTGTAGTGCATCAGCGCGCGGCGCTCGTTCGTGCGGCCGCCGTTCGCCGCGAGCAGGTTCGCGGCGGCGAGCACCGCGTCGCGCTCGTCGTAGACGTCGCCGCGCATCCCGTAGCGCCGCCACGTCGCCGGCTCGAACTGCATCGGCCCCTGCGCGTCGGCGCGCGCCGTCGTCCGCGCGCGGCCGAAGTCGCTCTCGACGAAGTTGATCGCCGCGAGCAGCTGCCAGCGGATGCCGAAGCGGCGCTGCGCTGCGCGATAGTCGGAGAGAATCGCGCCCGCCGGCTCCGCCGGTCCGACGCTGACGCCGCCGATTTGCGGCGGGCTCTCCGCCGAGAGCCTGTCGAGGTCGAGCCGGGCGGCGACGTCGTCGCGCTCGCCCGGCGCGAGCCGGACAACCTCGGCGGCCACCCTTGCGTTGCGGGAGAGGGTCCGCAGCAGCACCTGCCGGTCACGCGCGGCCGTGACGAACGCCTCGCCCGTGGCGGTGCGCAGCGCGCGCTCGTCGGCGCGCAGCTGCCGGACGAGGACGGGTGGGCTCGGCAGCGCGACCACGGCCCGCGCCACGGTACCGGCGTGTCTACCTGAGCGGCACGGCTCAGCGCAGGGTTGAGGCGGCCGTCGTCGATGATCAGCGGCAGGCTCTGGCGGGCGAACGCGATCCGGGGGCCGGCGTTCGGGCCGCCGGCCCACGAACGGATGTCGACGCGGCCGTTGCGGTAGCCGATCAGCGGGGAGATCCGCGAATCCGCCGGTCTCAGGCGCGCAGCGCGTCGAACGGCGCCGTCGTCACGATTCCCGCGACGCGGCGCGCGAGCTTCGCGTCGAGCGTGACGAACGCGTCCCCCTGCAGCTGCGTCAGCGCGAGGTACTCGGCGGTGTACGTCTCGGCCCAGCCGAGCTGCTCGGCGATCTCCCAGGCGCGGCGGCGGAGCACCGCGTCGCCGAGGAGGCGGATCGGCATGCGGTTGATGCGCGCGAGCCGCTCGCGCGCCGTGTCGGCCGGAAGCTCGCCGCGGTGCACCGCCTCGTGCAGCGTCGACAGCGCCTGCGAGCGGAGGAGCGTCGGCGCGAGCAGCGTGTGCTCGGCCGGCACGTCGAGCTCCTCCTTCGCCAGCCGGAGGACGACGCCGCAGTCGACGACGAATCGCGTCATGCCGTCACCGTATCGCTCGACCCGCTCGCCGCGAGCCTGCGGATCTCCCCGGCGAGCGCCGGGTCGACCTCGGTCCGGCTCTCCAGCCAGGCGAGGACGGCGAGCGCGGCCCCGCGGTTCCGGTCGTAGCCGAGCACGATCTCCGACAGCGGCAGCGCCTCCGGCCCGAACCGCCTCTCGGCGCCGCGCTCGGGCGCGAACGGATCCTGCCGCGCGACGCCGGGCGTCGTCAGCTCCAGGTAGCGCAGCAGGCGGTCGACTGCGTGCATCTGGATCAGACGCATCGCCGCGAGACGCTCTCCGCGCGCGTCGCGATGGAGCCCGACGTAGAGATTCGTCAGCGCCTCGTTCACGTGGTACCCGGGGTCGTCGTGCGGCGACGGGGCGGGCACGCTGCCCCACCGCTCCAGCCCCGCGGGCGCGTCGGCGCGCGCCCAGACGAGGCGGCCGGGCGGATACGAGGCGGCGCGCAGCTCGTCGAGCGTGAACACGGCGTACTCGGCGAACAGCCCGTCGGCGAACAGCACCTTCCGGCCGTCGACGGTGTTCTCGAAGCTGAACTCGACTGCGCAGAGCGCCTCGAGCCAGTCGATCGAGTCGAGATAGCGCTGCTTGCCGCCGTCGTCGACGACGACGAAGAAGTCCAGGTCCGAGTGCTCGTCGAGCCGGTCGAGGTCGAGCCCGACGGAGCCGAGGCCGATCAGCGCGACCGCGTCGCCGCGGCCCGCGAGCACCGTGCCGAGGTCGTCGAGCCGCCGCAGAAGCCGCTGCGGGATCGTCTGTGCGTCGCCCACCACGGCTGTCTATCAGGCGCGAGGAGCCGATACGGGCAGCCGCGGATGTCCGGCGGGCGGCGGCGGCCGAGGCTCGTTGCGATACGTGCGAACCGACAGGAGTGACGATATGGACAGGAGAACGATTCGGGATGTGGCGGCCGCGGTCGCGGCAGGCGCGGCGGTGCTGCTCCTCGCCGATCTCAGCCTCGGCTGGTTCTCGGTCAAGGTCGCGGTCGCCGGCGTCGTCGACGTCAGCGCGAACGCGACCGGCTGGGGAAGCACGGGGACGGTCGCGGGGCTGCTCGCGCTCGCGATGCTCGTCGGCATGATCGGCCCGGTGCGCCGTGAAGGGTCGGTCACGCTCGCGCGGGCGGCCGCGACGGGCGTGCTCGGGCTCGGTGCCTTCGGCTTCACGGTCGCGCGTGCGCTCGACGGCGTGGCGTCGGTGACGACTCCGGTTACCGCGGTGCAGGTGCAGGCGACGCAATGGCCGGCCTACGTCGGGATCGTGCTCGGCGCAGCCGTCGCCGGCGGCATGATCACGGCGCTCGTGCTCGTCATGCAGGGCGTGCGCGCGCCGTCGGGCGTGATCCATCCGACGACATAGGAGCCGGGAGCTGAGCGCCGACGGGTACGCCTACGACGAGACGCACTGCCTCTCGGACGACGGCGAGCATCCGAACGCGGCGGGCCATCACCAGATCGCGACGGCGGCCGAGCGTGCGCTCCACCTCTAGGCTCCGTCCGTGACGATGTCCGAGCAGCTGACAGCCGAGGATGCGCGCCGCTTTCTCGTCGCACGGCACTTTCTCGCGCCTGCGCGGTCTCTCGCGGGACGTCTCGATGCGGTGATGGAGGTCTTTCGCAGGTTCGGATCGATCCAGGTCGACCCCGTGGCGGTCGCCGGCCGGAACCACGACCTCGTGCTGCAAGCGCGGGTCGCGGGGTACGAGCCGGCCTGGTGCGACGAGCTCTACGAACGCCGCGAGATCTTCGAGGCGACGAACAAGGCGCTGTCGCTCGTCCCGGCGAGCGAGTTTCCGTGGTTCCGTCACGTCATGGGCCGCAAGGGGCCGCGGTTCCATGCGCAGGCCCTCACCGACAACGCAGCGGTCGCCGAGCGCGTCCTCGAGCGCATTCGGGCGGAGGGGCCGCTGTCCTCGGCCGACTTCGAGCGGGAGAGCAGCCCGACGAAGAACTGGTTCGGCCTTCCGGAGAACGCCGTGCGCGCCGTGCTCGAGGCGTACACCGTCACCGGCGAGATCGGCCTTGCGCGGCGCGAGGGCAACCTCCGCTACTACGACCTGCTCGAGCGGCTGCTCCCGGCCGAGGTGCTCGCGCGCGAGGTGCCGGAGCGAGAGCAGGTCATGCACAAGCTCCTCTCCCGGTATCGCGCCCACGGCCTGCTCGCAGCCGGCGGCGCGGGCGGCACCTTCGCGCGCATCGCCGACCCGCAGGACCGGAGGGCCCTGCAGAAGGAGCTCGTCGAGACGGGCGCGCTCGCGCCCGTCGAGGTCGAGGGCATTCGCGGCAGGCGCTTCGTCCTCCCCGAGGAGCTCGCGCTGCTGGAGGCGCCGCCGGAGCCGGCGCCGTCCGTCGCGTTCATCGCCCCGTTCGACGCGCTGCTGTGGGACACGGCGCTCCTCGCCGGGCTGTTCCACTTCGAGTACGTGTGGGAGGGCTTCTTCCCGGCCGCGAAGCGCCGCTGGGGGTATTACGTGCTCCCGATCGTGTTCGGCGATCGCTTCGTCGGGCGGATCGAACCGCGCATCGAGCGCGACGAGGGCGTCGTGCGCGTCCTCGACATCTGGTGGGAGGACGGCTTCACGCCGCGCCGCGCCGGCGGGTTCGTCGACGCGATGCGCGATGCTCTCCGCGCGTACCTCCGCTTCGCAGGCGCCGACCGTCTCGACTGGCCGCCGTCGCTCGCAGCGGAGAAGCGGCTCTTCCTCGCGCGACCGTGACCGCGGCGACGATCAGTGGTTGTGCAGCGGGAAGCCACACGTCTTCGCCGCCTGGACGAACGCCGGCGACTGCGTGTCGACGGTGGGCGCGGGGAACACGAAGATCACTCCGTCGATGTCGGAGATCACGCCGCCGTCCGGCAGGACCTTGGACGGATCGGACGGGACCGTGGTGGCCGGGTCGGGGAAACCCGGGACGCCGTGCTCACGCATGCACTGGGCGACCTTCACCATCTGCGCGAGCCACTGTGGGGTGGGGTGCGTGGTCGAGCCGGGCGCGAGTCCGCCGTCCGGCAAGAGCTTCTCGCACTTGGCTCGCGCTGCCTTGAACGCCGTCGAGGCAGGATCGACTCCGGTGCCCTGCTCTATCTGGAAGCCTCCGCTGGAGTTTGGGTCTGGGAAGGTGGGCTCGCCGTTGGCGCGCATGCATCGGGCGTACTTCAGCGCAGCCGACTGCGGCTGCCCGCCCGAGGAACCGGAGCTCGCCTCACCACCGGCGGCGTTCGCGCCGGACGCGCGGCTCGAGGTCGCGGTTGCCACGCTCGCAACGGAGGGCGACGTCGAGCCGCCGCACCCCGAGGCGAGCAACGCGAGGCCCGCAAGCGCGCCGAGACACAGTCCACGCAGGGCGCTCCAACGAGACATCGTCCTCAGCGAAGCACGCGACTCTAAAACGAGACGTAAGCCTCTCTAAAGCGGCTCTAATGATCACGCCCAACTCCGCGGCCGGGCGGAACCCGAAGCGGCTTGCTGCTCCCTGACGATCACCGGATAGTCTGCCCGCGTGATCCCGTGGCTCATCTTCGCGCTCGTCGTCGTGCCCCTGGTCGTCGTCGCCTTCGTGGCCGCGCGTCGCAGAACGGTTGCGGGTGAGCATCGCACGAGTGAAGACGCGGAGGCGAGAGCGCGAACCGAGCAGGAGTTCGCCGAGGCGGAGGCGTACGAGGCGAAGTGGCGTGAAGAGGACAAGGCGAGGTATCGCCAGGAGCGCTTTCCCTAGTCCGCTCGAGCGGGGGGCCTCAGCCGCGTCGGCGCCAGGTGCCGGTCGAGAGAAACGCCGCGACCCTGTCCACTCCGACGATGAAGGCAACCCACCCGAGAGCGGCGACGCCTGCGATGATCAACAGAGGGCCAAGCAGCGAATGGGCCTTCAAGGCCACCGCGAGCCCGGCTGCGACCATCACGATTCCGAGCACGAGCGCCAGCAGCACCCCGGAGCCGCCCTCGTCCACGTCAACCTCGGTGCCGCAGGCGCGACAGCGCTTGTACCAGCGGCCCTCCGGCGTTCGTAGCTTCTGCCAGCGGTGGATCCCGAGCCTGCAGCGCATCGCCCTCGACACGATTCGACGATAGATCAGATTCCACCGTCGTCAAAGCGCTCTGGTGACAGGACGAGAGCTGGGCTCACGCCTATCCTTCGAGGGCATGAAGGGGATCCGTTACCTGCTCCGCAACTTCACGGCTCTCTCTGTCAAGGAACATCTGCGCTCGCAGATCGAGCGGGCGGGGAGCGGCGCCGAGCTGACACCGAACGAGGTCGAGCTCGTGCGCTTCGCAGCCGATCGCTCCGATCAGCTGAAAGAGCTTGCGGACAAGTCGCCCGCAAGCGGGCGACCCTGACGCTGCGGGGTTACCGCTATGCGCTCCGAGCCTGGCGGAGCCGCACCGCGATCAGCCTCTTCACGAGCGCCTTCGGCAACGGTCGGTCGACCGGAAAGTGCAGAGCACTCTTCGTCATCGTGTACCCCTCCAGCTCGGAGGCGAGCTCCGGCAGCACCGAGCCGCTGAACGGCAGGTAGCTCAGGTGATCTCGAAACGCGGCAAACCCCGCGACCGTCTTCCCGTCCACGCGGAAAGCCGGTACGCGGTAGGAGAGCACCTGCTCGGCCTCCGGGACCACCTCGAGAATCGTCAGCCTCAGCGCCTCGAGGGTGCTGCGCTTGGGCTCCTCGACACCCTGCAAGTATTCGTCGACATCGCAGGCCGACATGATTCCGAACTCTACGTTCCGTGAGCCGGCGTCCGGGCCCGTCACCCGAATGCGCTCCTCCGCGAGGTAGGAGTTAGGTGTTCGACGCGTCCTTCGTACCAGGTATCGGTCGAGGTCGGCTGAAAACCGATGCTCTGGTACAGGTTGGCGGCGGCCTCGGTTCCGTAGCCGATCTTCACGCGCTGGGCTCCTTTGTCGGCGAGGCGGCTGAGGCCGGCCGTCAGCATCGCTCGTGCGAGGCCCCGCCGTTGATACTCGTCGACGACTCTGACGGGCTCGACCAAGCCGGTCCTCGTCACGGGGTCGAACCAGTAGAGCGAGTAGCCTGCGATCCGTCCGTCGCTGGTCTCGACGGCAAGGTCGAGTTCCGGGTCGTAGAGCGGGCACTCGCGAAGGCGCTCCTCAACCCTCTCGCCGTTCCGCTTGCGCATCGGATGCGCTGTCGTGCCGTGTTGCTGAGCGCGGTCGACCAGTGCAAAGCCTTCCGGAAGTGTCCGCAGGCTCGGCCGGTCGACGGCGTCGATCCAGGCCGTCGTGCCTCGCTCACCGACGACCAGACCGGAACGCGCGGCGAGCCCGCCGAACACCGAATCGCCGCCCTGCACAGGCACCTCGACGTTGCCGACCGCATTGGCGCACATCTCCTCCAGCGCGCGTCGCCACAGAGCCTCCGGCTCGAAGGCCGAAACGCCCGGAACGACGACCGGGTCGCACTGCCATCGCGCCTCCGTCCAGCTCGTCAG
>Ga0335085_10005083_pt1 | contig 21393 bp, 19 predicted proteins | sample Lox_Sample_45_FD_206712 | JGI IMG/M metagenome (GOLD analysis project Ga0335085, IMG submission 206712) | Soil microbial communities from Loxahatchee National Wildlife Refuge, Florida, United States - Lox_Sample_4.5 | ecosystem: Environmental > Terrestrial > Soil > Wetlands | place: USA...
GTGTGGTGGGAGTACATGCCGGTGAGGATGCTCGCGCGCGAGGGCCCGCACATCGACGTCGTCACGTGGTTGTTCGTGAAGGTGACGCCGTGCTGCTGGAGCAGCGTCCGGACGTTGGGCATGACGGCGGTGCCGTCCTCGCGCTCGTCGTCGCTGAGGATGAAGACGACGTTGAGCCGCCCCGCATCGTCGTGCCTGCCCGCGCGGGCGCGCGCGGGCCTGGCCGCCGAGATCGCGACCGCCGCACACCCGGCGCAGAGAAGCGCGAGGACGCCTGCTCGACGGGATTGCACCGCGGGCACAATCGCAGCGCCCCTCGTGAGCGCCCGTTAAGGATCGCGTACGGCGCGTTAAGACGACTGTCGTCCGGCGCTAGCGCTCGTCCTCGACGATGACGTCGAACTCGCCCGCGAGCACGCGGTCGAGCCGGCCGGTGCGCCAGTTGCGGACGGAGTCGCGCACGAGCGGCGACGGCGTGGTGCGGTAGCGGCGGACGATCGCGTTCGACACCGGCAGCTCCGCGAGCGCCGCGCGCGCGAGCTCGATCCCGTCCGCCTCCGGTGCGGCCGCGTGCGCAGGCGCGACGGCGACGTGGACGGCGACGCGGTCGACCGCGTTCTCGACGTCCTCCCTCCGCGACTCGAACACGTGGAGCCCCGTCTCCGGCGAGAGGATCCGGTACGCGCCGATCCCGGTGACCGCAAAGACGTGGCCGCCGTTCGTCCACAGCCGGCGCACGCGCATCCCGCGCCGGCGGCCCCAGGCCTCGTACATCTCGCGCAGCTGCCGCGCGACGTCCTCCTCGGCCCGGTCGACGCTGCCGGCCCGGACCTCGAGATAGGCGTCCGCCGGCTCCGACGCGTCCGCGCCGGTGCACGCGCGGTCGAGCAGGAACAACCGCTCCGCGAGCAGCTCGACGAGCTCGCGCGCGCTGCCGCGCCCGTTGCCGCTCGTGCGTGCGAGGCGCGCCGTCAGCTTCTCCGCGGTCCGGAACGCAGCCTGCACGCGGTCGACGTACTCGATGCGCGCGAGCACGGCGAAGCGGTCCGGCGACTCCCAGAACTCGGGGCTCCGCATCTCCTCGAGGTCGCGCTCCTTCCGGCCGAGCCAGCCGTCGCCCTCGACGACGGCGCGGATCCGCTCCAGCTCGGACTCGAGGAACGCCGTCTCGTCGGCGGCTCCCGGCGCGGCGACGACGCGCTCGAGGCTGAGCTCCGCCGGCTCCGGCCGTTCCGGCAGGAGCGGCGCCTCCTGCTCCGCGTCCGGGTCGACGAAGGTCACCTCGATCCCGTCGTCGCGCGCCGTGATGAAGAGGAACTGCTCGCCGTCGGGGAACGTGCGCGCCACGATCGCGTTCGCAAGCGGCGCGAGCAGGTAGTGCTCGACGGCGCGCTTGAGCGGCCGCGCGCCGTACTCCGCGCTGAAACCCTTCTCGGCGAGGAACTCGAGCGCCGCCTCGTCCCACTCGACCGCCCACGGGCGGTTGCGGAAGCCGCGCCGCTCCGTCACGAGCTCGAGCTCGCGGTCGAGCAGCTCGCGGATCTGCTCGCGCTCGAACGGCCGGAACACGACGATCCGGTCGATCCGGTTGAGCAGCTCGGGCCGGAAGACGCGCGTCAGCTCGCGCTCCACCGTCTGCGCGCGGAACCGCGGGCCGCTCTCGCCGGTGAAGCCGAGTGCCGTGCCGGTCTCGACCGCCGAGCCGACGTTCGAGGTGAGGATGACCACGCACTGGCGGAAGTCGGTCGTCTCCCCCTGCTGGTCGGTGAGCCGCCCGTCGTCGAACAGCTGGAGGAACACGTTCCACACGTTGTGGTGCGCCTTCTCGAACTCGTCGAGGAGGACGACCGAGAACGGCTTCGCGCGCACCGCCGAGATGAGCCCCGCCGCCTGCGGGTTCTTCGCCGAGTCGGCGAGCAGCCGGTCGAAGCTGTGCTCGGTCTGGAACTCGCTCATGTCGAGGCGGACGATCCTGTCCTCCGAGCCGAACAGGAACTTGGCGAGCGTCTTCGCGAGCTCGGTCTTGCCCGTTCCCGTCGGCCCGATGAAGAGGAAGACGCCGAGCGGCCGCGTCGGGTCGGTCAGGCTCGCCTTGATCAGGGCGATGCGCTCGACGAGGCAGTCGACCGCCTCCGGCTGGCCGAGCACGCGGGTCGAGAAGAACTCGCGCACCTCCTCGAGGTCGAGCGGCGTCTCGGCGTCGATCACGTGCAGCGGCAGGCCTGTCCCCTCCGACAGCGTCGCCACGAGGCGCTGCGGCGCGACGTCGCCCCCGCCGACCGCCGTCGCCTTCAGCAGGCGCATCAGCCCGGCCGGGACGCCGACGGCGCCGAGGAAGTGCTGCGCGAGCTCGTACGCCTCGTCGAGGGTCGCGTCGGTCGCGATCGTCTCCGTGCGCTCGCGCCAGTCGCGGGCGACGGCGAGCGCCTCCGCGCGCGTGAGCGGATCGAGCCGCAGCACCTCGAAGGTCGAGGCGACCCTCGGCCGCTCCTGGACGAGCAGCTCGTACGCGCGCGGCACGAGCTCGCCGACGATCGCAATCTGCCCCGCCTCGATGTAGGGCATCAGCGCGTCGAGGAGCCCGCGCGGGCTCCGCGTGCTCTGGCCGGTCCAGAGCGCGTCCTCGAAGCCGGAGAACATCCAGACGACGCGCTCGCCCTCGGCCTGTTCCGCGATCTCGTGCACGCGGCCCTCGAGTTGGCCGACGTACGACTGGCCGGCGCCGACCTCCGCCGCGCCCGCCTCGAAGACGAGCCAGCCGTCGCGCCGGAACGCGGCGAGCGTGTCGCGGATCACGGACGACTTCCCCGTCCCGTGCTCGCCGACGACGAGGACCGAGCGCGGGCGGGTCGCGCGGAGGGCCGCGTCGAGCGCGTCGGCGACGGGCGCGCGCCCGCCGACGGACATGAGCGCGCGCGCCGGCGGCGGCTCGTCCCAGACCCGGCCGAACGACCGGAAGAACTCGATCCTCTCGCGCTCGCGCTTCCACGTCTCGAAGACCTGGACCGTCTCCGGCGGGAGAGCGCCCTCGAGCTTCGCGATCGCGCTCGTGACGAGCTCGAGCGTCCCCGGCCGCGCCGCCGCGTCGAAGTCCTCCGCCGTCGGCCGCTCGCCGGCGGCGATCCGGCTCTCCGTGAAGCGCGTGACGACCGCGAGGTTCCAGCCCCAGCTCCAGTCGTCGTCGGCCCGGGCGAGCACGCGGGCGAGGAGCGGCGGCTCGCCGTGCCGCTCGATCCCGGCGAGGAGGAAGACGAGCTCCCCGGCGTACGCCTGGGTCAGCCGGGTGTACGCCCACTCGACCCACTCGGGCGGGGTGTCGCGGCGGATCGCGGCCGCCCGATGGGCGATCGCGGCGACGATCGGGTCGCCCGCGCGGCCGAGCCGCTGGACGGTCTCGAACGGCACCCAGCTGCTGCCCAGCAGCTCGCTCGCCCGGATCAGCTGCGGGTCCAGACCGAGCGCCTCGTACTCCGGGTAGTCGCTCTTGAACCGCTCGGCGATCTCGCGCGCCGTCGCGCGCACGATCGAGTCGACGTCCTCCGTCTCCTCGCCGGGGAGGAACTCGTGCTCCTTGCCCTTGCGCCTGCTCATCTCCTCGTCGTACACGGTATCGCGCGGTCCGTAGAGGCGACCCCGCTAGAGTCCGACGCCGGTGGATCTCTACGAGTACCAGGGCAAGGAGCTGTTCCGGCGCGTCGGCATCCCCGTCTCCGACGGGCGCCGCGCGGACTCGCCGCAGGACGCGCGCGCGGCGGCGCAGGAGCTCGGCCTCCCGGTCGTCGTCAAGGCGCAGGTGCTCACCGGCGGCCGCGGCAAGGCCGGCGGCGTCAAGCTCGCCGACTCGGTCGACGACGCCGAGCAGAAGGCGAAGGACATCCTCGGCCTCGACATCCGCGGCCACGTCGTCCGCCGCCTCTGGATCGAGCAGGCGTCCGACATCGCGAAGGAGTACTACCTCTCGATCACGTTCGACCGCGGCGCGAAGAAGCCGCTGTTCATGTTCACGACGCAGGGCGGCGTCGAGATCGAGCAGGTCGCCGAGGAGAGCCCCGACGCGCTCGTCCGGCTGCACGTCGACCCGTCGGAGGGGTTCCAGCCGTGGGTGGCGCGGCGACTCGTCTACGGGGCCGGCGTCGAGGACCCGTCGGAGCAGAAGCAGATCGCTGCGATCGTCGAGAAGCTGTACCGCGCGTTCGTCGAGTTCGACGCGATGCTCTGCGAGATCAACCCGCTGATCGTGACGCCGGACGGCGAGGTGAAGGCGCTCGACTCGAAGTTCACGGTCGACGACAACGCGCTGTTCCGCCATCCCGACATCGCGGAGATGCGCGACACCTCGGCGGCCGACCCGCTCGAGACGTTCGCGCGCGAGAAGGGCGTCACGTACGTGAAGCTCGACGGGAGCGTCGGCATCTGCGGGAACGGCGCCGGGCTGTCGATGTCGACGGTCGACGTCGTCGCGCACGTCGGCGGCGCGCCGGCGAACTTCTGCGACCTCGGCGGCGGCGGCTCCGCGGAGGGCGTCGTCGACGCGCTCGAGGTGATCACCCGCGACCCGCAGGTGAAGTCGATCTTCTTCAACATCTTCGGCGGGATCACGCGCTGCGACGAGGTGGCGCGCGGGATCCTCGAGGCGCTCGACCGGCTCGACATGTCGCGGTACCCGATCGTCGTCCGGCTCGACGGGACGAACGCCGTCGAGGGCCGGCAGCTCCTCGCCGACGCGGGCAAGCCGAACATCCATCCGGAGGCGACGATGCTCGACGGGGCGCGGCGAGCCGTGGAGCTGGCCAAGTGAGCGACGTCTGGTCCGAGCGCGCCGAGGCGTACCGGCAGAGCGCGATCCACGCTTCGGGCGCGGATCTCGACCTGACCGTCGAGTGGTGCGAGCCCGGGCCCGGCGTGACGGTGCTCGACGTCGCCACGGGCGGCGGCCACGTCGCGCGGCGGCTGCGCGAGGCGGGGGCGACCGTCGTCACCGTCGACCCGGCGCCGGGGATGCAGCCCGACGTCGTCGGCCCCGCGGAGGACCTGCCGTTCGCCCCCGGGAGCTTCGACGCGGTCGCGTGCCGCGTCGCCGCGCACCACTTCGCCGACGTGCTCGCCGCGGTGAAGGAGATGGCGCGGGTCGCGCGCGGCCGCGTCGTGATCTCCGACAACACCTTCGTCAGCGAGTCCTCCGAGGAGGCGGACCGCGTGCGCGACCCGAGCCACGTCCGCAACTACTCGACGGCGGAGTGGCACAGCTTCTTCGAGCTCGCCGGGCTCGAGGTCGCGGCCGAGGCGTTCATGGAGCGGCCGCTCGAGGTGGAGCCGTGGCTCGCGCGCGTCGGCTGCCGGGGCGCGGACGCCGCGCGCGTCTACGAGCTGCTCGGCGACCGCGTCGTCGACGGCGTGATGGCGCTGCCGACGCTCGTGCTCAAGGGAGTGCATGCGTAGTGGCGATCGTCGTCGACAACGACACGCGCCTCGTCGTCCAGGGCCTGACCGGCAGCGAGGGCCGCTTCCACGGGCTGCGCAACCGCGCCTACGGGACGAACGTCGTCGCCGGCGTCACCCCGGGCAAGGGCGGCCAGGACGTCGAGGGCATCCCCGTCTTCGACACCGTCGCCGACGCCGTCGCGCGGGCCGGCGCGAACACGTCGCTCATCTTCGTCCCCGCCCGCTTCGCCGCCGACGCGATCTACGAGGCGGTCGACGCCGGCATCGGCACCGTCGTCTGCATCACCGAGCACGTCCCGGTGCACGAGATGCTGAACGCGTACACGTACTTCCGTCCGAAGGGCGTGACGATGATCGGCCCGAACTGCCCAGGCGTGCTCTCGCCCGGCAAGGCCAACGTCGGGATCATCCCGGCGGAGATCTTCAGCGAGGGCGCGGTCGGCCTCGTCTCCCGCTCGGGCACGTTGACGTACCAGATCGGGCACGAGCTGACGCAGCTCGGGCTCGGCAACTCGACCATCGTCGGGATCGGCGGCGACCCGGTCGTCGGCTCCTCGTTCATCGACGTCCTCGCGAAGTTCGAGGCGGATCCCGAGACCGAGCTGATCGTCATGGTCGGCGAGATCGGCGGCGACGAGGAGGAGAAGGCGGCGCAGTACATCTCCGAGCACGTGACGAAGCCGGTCCTCTCGTACATCGCCGGCTTCTCGGCGCCGCCCGGCAAGACGATGGGGCACGCCGGCGCGATCATCTCCGGCTCGTCCGGGACCGCGCGGGCGAAGAAGGAAGCGCTCGAGGCCCGCGGGATCGAGGTCGGCACGACGCCGACCGAGGTCGCGCAGATGGTCGCGGACCGCATGCGGCGCTGACGTTCCGGCGCTGCCGCTAGGCTGACCGTCGTGGATGTCGTCTCCTTCGCGCGGGGCGTGCCCGCGCCCGAGTGCCTTCCCGTCGACGAGATGGCGGACTGCGCGCGCGCCGTGATCGAGCGCGACGGCCCGACGGTGCTCTCGTACGGGCCCGGCGGCGGCTACGCGCCGCTGCGAGAGTGGATCGCCGCGCGGCACGGCGTCGAGCCGGCGCGCGTCGTCGTCACGACGAGCTCGCTCCAGGGCTTCGGCTTCCTCGCCGAGGAGCTCGTCGGCGCCGGGAACCGCGTCTTCGTCGAGGCGCCGGCGTACGACCGGCCGCTGAAGATCCTGAGCCGGCTGCGCGCCGACGTCGTCGCCGTCCCGCTCGACGACGAGGGGCTCGACTCCGAGGTGCTCGAGCGCGACCTCCGCGAGGGCCCGCCGCCGGCGTTCCTCTACACGAACCCGACCTTCCAGAACCCGAGCGGCCGCACGCTCTCGCTCGAGCGCCGCAGGCACCTGATCGAGATCGCGCACGAGCACGACCTGTTCATCCTCGAGGACGATCCCTACGGGCTCGTCCGCTTCGAGGGCGAGCCGCTGCCGACGCTGTTCGACCTCGACTCTGCCGCTGGAGGCGGCGGCGAGCGGGTCGCGTACGCCTCGTCGTTCTCGAAGACGATCGCCCCCGGCGTGCGCGTCGGCTACCTCGTGCTGCCGAAGGAGCTCGCGGCGCGGGTCGAGGCGCGCGCCGTCGGCACGTACATCTCGCCGCCGTTCCTTACGCAGGCGACGGTGTTCGAGTTCCTCTCGCGCGGCATCTTCGAGTCGAACGTCGCACGCGTGAACGGGCTGCTGAAGCTGCGCCGCGACGCGATGCTGGCCGCGCTCGAGCGCGAATTCCCGCCGACCGCGAGCTGGAGCCACCCGCAGGGCGGCTACTTCCTCTGGCTCGAGCTCCCGCCGGAGATCCGGGCCGACGACCTGCAGGTCGCGGCCGAGGCCGTCGGCGTGACGTTCGTGAAAGGCGCGGACTTCTTCACGGGCCACCTGGCCGGCGAGCACGAGGCGCGCTTCGCGTACAGCTTCGTGTCGCCCGAGGAGGTCGACGAGGGAATCTCGCGGCTCGCGCCGCTAGTCACCGGTGCTGCGGCGCCGGCGCCGTCGCTCTAGCTGCGCGAGCAGCAGGGTCACGAGCACGCCGATCCCGATCCCGAGCAGCAGCAGCCAGATCAGCGAGACGGTCGCGGTCAGCACGATGAAGTGCACGTGCACGTGCTGCCGGTTCTCGAGCACGAACGCGATCGCGTAGGCGACGAGGACCGCGAGCAGGATCACGCGCACCGCCAGGCGGCGCTGCGAGCCCCCTTGTCCGTCGGCGGCGGCGGTGTCGGCGCTCTTGCGGCGGAACCCCACGCCGCCAGACTACGCGGCCGCGTGCGCGGGGACCTGCGCGAGCGGTCTCGCCACGAGCCGCGGCTGGGGCGGCGGGGCGAGCCGGCCGACCGACGAGGCTCTGAACGTCGGGCAGATCGTCTCTCCGGGGAGGGCGCAGAGCCCCGAGCGACGGAAGTAGCAATCGCCGCAGGTTGGTTGGTTACCTTTGCTCATAGCTCTTCTTGTTAGATCTACTGGACTGGGCTTCCGAGGAGCGATCATAGGGCGGAAAACGGCTTTATCAAGCGTTGCCGGGGACGAAAACTGACCATTTTCCGGCACTTTCGACCGACCGGTGTCTGACCCGTGTCAGCGCTTCGGCGGCAGCGTTGCCAGCGCGTGCAACGCCTGTTGAAAACTCTTCACAGCGATGATCCGGAGCCCGTGCGCGTAGCGCCGCGCGTCGCTCGCGTTTTCCCCAGCGGGCACGAGGAAGACGTCCGCCTTCGCCTTCCGGACGCCGTAGGTCTTCTGCTTGACGCCCCCGATCGGCGACACCGCGCCGTTCAGTTCCATCTGCCCGGTCGCCGCGACGCGGTAGCCGCGGTCGACGTTCTTGCCGAGCTCCTCCATCACCTGGAGCGCGAACGCAAGGCCGGCCGAGGGGCCGCCGACGCCGCCCGCGTCGATGCGCACCTTGATCGGCAGCTTGATCTCCGCCGACTGGTCGGGGCCGAATCCGATCATCCCGCGGCCCGGGTCGGCCGGGTCCGGGACCGTTGCGATCTTCACGGTCAGCGGCTTGCCGTCGCGGACGACGCCGAGGGTGACGACGTCGCCGGGCTTCACCTTCGCGAGCTCGGCGCGCAGCTTTGCGATCGTCGTCGTCGGCACGCCGTTCACGGAGACGATCCGGTCGGACGGCTCGAGCTTGCCCGGCGCGTGCGTGCCGAGCACGATCGTGTCGACGAGCACGCCGTTCGGCTCCGCGACGACGTGGTAGCCGAGCTTCCGGAGCGCCACCGCCGCGGCGACCTTCTGCGACGTCGACATCTCCTCCAGGTCGGCCTGCCGCTGCTGGGAGTCGCTGACGCCGGGCGGCACGATCTCGCTCGCGGGGACGAGCGTCGAGCCCGAGCGGATCCACGGGAACAGCTTCTCGAGCATCGACGCGCGCCGCTCGAACACGTCGACGAAGTAGATCCCTCCGGGCCCCGTCGGCTCGCGCCCGCCCTGCACCTTCACGAGCGGCGCGACCGGATGCGCCGTGTCCGGCAGCAGCACGTAGTCGTTCGACGGAACGAGGTAGAGGACGACGAGCGCGACGACGAAGAGTCCGGCGAGCGCGCCCGCGAGCTTGGCGGGAGAGAGGAGGCGCTTCACCGGGCGGAAGGGTAGCCGCCGCGTCAGAAGAGGAAGCGCTGGAGCCCGCCGTCGACGGCGAGCGTCTGCCCCGTGACGTAGCGCGCCCGGTCGGAGGCGAGGAAGCAGACGACGTCGCCGAACTCCTCCGTCGTCCCCCAGCGCCCGAGCGGGATCTCGGCGAGCGCCTCCGGTGTCGGCCCGCCCGGGTAGAGCTCCTCGAGCCGCGCGGTGGCGATGCGGCCGGGCGCGACGCAGTTGACCGTGATCCCGCGCGGGCCGAGCTCGTTCGCGAGCGTCTTCAGCCAGCCGGTGACGCCCGGCCGGATCGCGTTCGAGAGCGCGAGGTGCGCCGTCGGCTCCTTCGCCGCGAGCGAGGTGATGCCGATGATCCGGCCGCCGTCGCTCTGCTCGAGGTACGGAAGGCACAGCGCGACGAGTCGGACCGCAGGGACGAGCAGGAGCTCGAGCGCCTGCCGGATCGAGTCCGGGGTGACGTCGACGGCGCGGCCCGGCGGCGGGCCGCCGCTGTTCCAGACGAGCACGTCGAGGCCGCCGTACGCCTCGACGGTCCGCGTCACCGCGCGGTCGAGATCCTCCTCGGAGGTGACGTCGCCGGCGAGCGCGAGCCCGCCGATCCGCGCAGCCTCGCGCTCGAGCAGCTCCTCCCGGCGGCCGAGCAGCCCGACGTTCGCGCCCTCGCGCGCGAGCGCCTCCGCGCTCGCGAGGCCGAGCCCGGAGGAGGCGCCGCAGACGAGCGCCGTGCGTCCGCTGAGGCCGAGCTCCACTCGTTCGCTACGTCGTGAGGACGCCGACGACCTCGCGCACGGCCTCCGATGACGCCTTCAGCGCCGCCTGCTCCTCGTCGCTGAGGTCGAGCTCGACGATCTCCTCGATCCCGGACGGGCCGAGCTTCACCGGCACGCCCATGTAGAGGCCGTCGATCCCGTACTCGCCCTCGAGGTACGCGGTGCACGGGAGCACGCGCCTCTCGTCGAGCATGATCGAGTCGACCATCTGGGCGGCGGCCGCGCCCGGCGCGTACCACGCCGAGGTGCCCATCAGGTTGACGAGCTCGCCGCCGCCCTTCGCGGTGCGCGCGACCATCGCGGCGATCTTGTCCTCGGACACGAGCTTGCGCAGCGGGATCCCGCCGACGGTGGTGGCGGAGACGACGGGGACCATCTGGTCGCCGTGGCCGCCGAGCACCATCGCCTGCACGTCCTTCACGGACGAGCCCGTCTCCCACGCGATGAAGGTCGAGAAGCGCGCCGTGTCGAGGATCCCGGCCATGCCGAAGACGCGGTGCTTGTCCCAGCCGGAGACGTTCTTCGCGACGTGGCACATCGCGTCGAGCGGGTTCGAGACGACGATGAGGATCGCGTCCGGGCTCTGCGCGGTCACCTTCTCGGCGACGTCCTTGACGATCTTCTCGTTCGTCGAGACGAGGTCGTCGCGGGACATCCCCGGCGAGCGGGGGAGGCCGGCGGTGACGACGACGACCGACGAGCCGGCCGTCTCCTCGTAGCCGTTCGACCCGGTCGCGTTCGGCTCGTACCCGAGCACGGCTCCCATCTGGTTGATGTCGAGCGCCTTGCCCTGCGGCAGGCCCTCCTTGATGTCGACGAGCACGACGTCCGCGTAATCGCGCGTCGCGAGCACCTGCGCGCACGTCGCGCCGACGTTCCCGGCTCCGACGACGGTGATCTTCCTTCTCTGGCTCATGCCGGCACCTCGGTCTCCAGCTTCTCGATGATCGCGTCCGCCACCTCGCTCGTCCCGACCGCGGTCGGGTCGTCGCGGGTCGGCTTCATGTCGTACGTGACGCTCGCACCCTCGGCGATGACGGCGGAGATCGCGGCCTCGAGCCGCGCCGCCGCGTCGCGCTCGCCGAGGTGGCGGAGCATCAGCATCCCCGACAGCAGCTCCGCCATCGGGTTGACCTTGTTCATGCCCGTGTACTTCGGGGCCGAGCCGTGCGTCGGCTCGAAGACGGCGACGCTCTCGCCGTAGTTCGCGCCCGGCGCCATCCCGAGCCCGCCGATCATCCCCGCGCAGAGGTCGGAGAGGACGTCGCCGTAGAGGTTCGGCAGCACGAGCACGTCGTACTCCTCCGGCCGCTGCACGAGCTGCATGCACATGTTGTCGACGATGCGGTCGTCGAACTCGATGTCGGTGTTCTCCGCGGCGACCTCGCGCGCGACGCGCAGCCAGAGGCCGTCGCTGAACTTCATGATGTTCGCCTTGTGGACCGCCGTGATCTTGCGGCGGTCGTTCTTGCGGGCGTAGTCGAACGCGAACTCGAAGATGCGGCGCGTGCCGGTGATCGAGATCGGCTTGATCGAGATGCCCGCGTCGGTGTGGCGCAGCGTGCCGCCCTTCGACTGGATCCAGGCGATCAGCTCCTCGGCGTCCGGCGTGCCCTCCTCGTACTCGATGCCGGCGTAGAGGTCCTCGGTGTTCTCGCGGACGATGATCAGGTCGACGTCCTGGAAGCGGCTGCGGACGCCGGGGTAGCTCTTGCACGGGCGTACCTGCGCGTACATGTCGAGCTCCTTGCGGAGCGCGACGTTCACGGAGCGGAAGCCGCCGCCGACCGGGGTCGTGATCGGGCCCTTCAGCGCGACGCCGGCCTCGCGGATCGCGTCGAGCACGGGCGGCGGCAGCGGGTTGCCGCCGTACTGGTCCATCACGTCGGCGCCCGCCTCGCGGACGTCCCAGTCGAACTCGACGCCGGTCGCCTCGAGCACGCGGCGCGTCGCCTCCGTCAGCTCGGGGCCGGTGCCGTCCCCGGGGATCAATACGACTCTGTGTGGCATGCGCGCGAGCCTAGCGGAGCCCGTCGCGCGGTCGCGTCGGTAGATTCCCGGGGGTGACGGAGCGCGCACTCTTCCGGCAGGTCGCCGAGCACGCGGCGGACTTCGTCGAGACGCTGGAGATGCGGCCGATCCGCCCGGAGGCCGGCGTCGAGGAGCTGACCGCGGCGCTCGGCGGGCCGCTGCCGGAGGACGGTGCGTCGCCGGACGCCGTGCTGGCGTCGCTCGTCGAGGCGGCGGAGCCGGGACTCGTCGGGATTCCGTCCGGCCGCTACTTCGGGTTCGTGATCGGCGGCGGCGTGCCGGCGGCGGTCGCGGCCGACATGCTCGCGACGGTGTGGGACCAGAACGCGGGCCTCTACGTCGGCGGCCCGGCGGCCGCGGTCGTCGAGGAGGTCTGCCGCGGCTGGCTCGCCGAGCTGCTCGGGCTGCCCGCGGACGTCTCGGTCGCGTACGTGACCGGGTGCCAGATGGCGCACGTCACGGCGCTCGCCGCGGCGCGGCACCAGGTGCTCGCGGATGCGGGCCGGGACGTCGCCGCGGACGGGCTCGCCGGCGGGCCGCCGATCCGCGTCGTCGTCGGCGCGAAGCGTCACGTCACGATCGACCGCGCGCTGCGCCTGCTCGGCATCGGCGCGTCGTCGCTCGTCGTCGTCCCGGCGGACGACCAGGGGCGGATGCTCGTGGACGGGCTGCGCGCCGCCCTCGCGGCGGGCTCGGGCCCGACGATCGTCTGCGCCCAGGCGGGCGAGGTGAACACCGGCGCGTTCGACCCGCTCGACGAGATCGCCGACGCGGTCGAGGGGACGGGTGCGTGGCTCCACGTCGACGGCGCCTTCGGGCTCTGGGCCGCCGCGTCGCCGGCGCTGCGCCATCTCGTGCGCGGCTCCGAGCGGGCGGACTCATGGGCGACCGACTGCCACAAGTGGCTGAACGTCCCGTACGACTCGGGCCTCGCGTTCTGCGCGCATCCGGACGCGCACCGCGCGGCGATCGGCGTGACGGCGTCGTATCTCGTGCACGCGGAGGACAGGCGCGAGCGCGACGAGATGGATTGGACGCCGGAGTTCTCGCGCCGCGCGCGCGGGTTCGCCGTGTACGCGGCGCTCCGCTCGCTCGGCCGCGCAGGCGTGGCGGAGCTCGTCGACCGCAGCTGCGCGCACGCGCGCCGCTTCGCGGCGGAGCTCGACGCCGCCGGTGCGGAGGTGCTGAACGACGTCGTGCTGAACCAGGTGCTCGTCCGCTTCGGCGACGGCGAGCGAACGCGGGCGGTGATCGCCGGTGTGCAAGAGGAGGGAACGTGCTGGCTCGGCGGAACCGAGTGGAACGGCGAGCACGCGATGCGCATCTCCGTCTCGAACTGGCGCACGACGGACGAGGACGTCGACCGCTCGGTGCGCGCGATCCTCGCGGCGGCCGAGCTCGACGCGCCGGTGCACGCATGACGCTCGCGGAGGCTGCGGCGAGCGCGGACGAGCTCGCGCAGGCGGGCTCGGAGCGCGAGCTCGCCGACCTGCGCAAGCAGTGGGGCGACGAGCTGGAGGCGGCCGCGCGCAGCTCGGACTTCCGCGAGCGGGCGGTCGCGTTCCGTGCGGTCGGCCAGTTCCGGTGGCGCGCGAAGGAGGAGCTGCTCCGCCGTGGGCTCGACGACGAGAGTCCCGCCTGCCGCGGCTCCGCGCTCCTGTCGCTCGAGCTGCTCTCGCGCGATCATCCGAGCACGATCAACAGCGTGCGTCCGCTCCTCCACACGATCGCGACGACGGACGGGAACGCGGCGGTGCGCCGGCTCGCGGTGCTCTCCCTGAAGAACGGGTCACCGGAGCGCAACACGATCGTGCTGCTCGAGGGGCTCGCCGGCGACGACGAGAACGTCGACCCGGAGCTGCGCCGCGCGGCCGCGGGCGTCGCGCAGCAGCTGAAGCGGAAGCAGCCGCGTGCGAGCCGCTAGGCCTTCGTCCGCTTCTTGCGGGCGTGCGGATGCGCCTGGAAGTAGAGCTCGCGGCGGCGGCGGTCGGAGACGTGCGTGTACAGCTCGGTCGTCGCGAGGTCGGCGTGGCCGAGCATCTCCTGGACGGAGCGGAGGTCGGCGCCGCCCTCGAGCAGATGCGTCGCGAACGAGTGGCGGAGCAGGTGCGGGTGGACGCGCTCGGGCTCGAGCCCGGCCGCGCCGGCGAGGCGCCGGAGGATGAGGAACGCGCCGGCGCGGGTGAGCGCGCCGCCCTTTGCGTTGAGGAACAGCTCGGGCCGGTGGCGGCGGTCGAGGAACGGGCGGCCGCGCGCGAGGTAGCGGCGCAGCGCGTCGGTCGCCTCGCGTCCGATCGGGACGACGCGCTCCTTCGAGCCCTTGCCGACGGCGCGGACGATGCGCTGCTCGAGGTCGACGGCGGAGCGCCCGAGGCCGACGGCCTCGCTGACGCGGAGCCCCGCGCCGTAGAGCAGCTCGACGAGCGCACGGTCGCGAAGCGCCCGCGGCGTCGTCCCGGCCGCCGCCTCGATCAGCCGCTCCGCCTCGCCCGGCGAGAGCGTCCGCGGCAGCGCGCGGCGCCGCTTCGGGAGCTCGAGCTCGGCCGCCGGGTTGTCCGTGCGCGCGCCGAGGAGCACCTGGTGGCGGTAGAAGGAGCGGATCGCCGCGACGCGCCGCGAGATCGTCGTCGGCGCACGGCCCTCGGCGCGCATCGAGGCGACGTACTCCGCCAGCCGGTCCGTGGTCGCGTCCGCGGGCGAGCCGCCGAGGAACGCCTCGAGGTGCGCGAGGTCGCGGCGGTAGGCGTCGACGGTCCGCGGCGCGAACCGCGCCGACGCGAGCGCGAGGAATGACTCGACCGCGGGATCCATCGGCTCACTAGATTCGTCCCCGCGAGCCCGACGCCTCCCATCCTTGTAACAGACTGTTACTTGGCGATTTCAGCGGCGTTCCTCTCTCGGGCGCCGGACGTTGTCCATCGTGCTCGCAGCGGAGCGATAGCCCGCTCCCGCCTCGAGCAGGAGCTGGATCGTCGTCGGCCCGCGACGGCGACGGCGGAGGCTGCGCTCGACGTGGACGAGCTCGCGAATTCGCTCGTAGCTCGGCTGCGTGAGCCGGCGCCGGTCGGCTTCCCGGCCGACCCGTCGGCAGACCTCTGCGATCGGCATCTTTCCGTTGTCGAAGCGGGCGATCGCCTCGAGCAGCGGATAAGCGATCCTCGGCGCAATCCTCGTCACGGGGCAAGTGTCGCCCTCGCAACGTCACGAAATCGTGCCAAGTAACAGACTGTTACTAGGGACCGGAGGGGCGTTGTGCTGGGTCAGGAGCGCGGATGCGCGCGGTCGTAGACCCGGCGCAGGCGGCGGGCGTCCACGTGGCTGTAGACCTGCGTCGTCGAGAGGGAGCTGTGGCCGAGGAGCTCCTGGATCGTGCGGAGGTCGGCTCCCCCCTCCAGCAGGTGCGTCGCGAACGCGTGGCGCAGCCGGTGCGGATGCGGGGCGAGCCGGCGCAGCGTGCTCGTGTCGAGCCGGCGGCCGCGCACCGACAGGAACACCGCGTCCTCCGCTCCCGCGCCGGAGGCGCGCCGCTCAGGCCGGGCGCCGCCGGCTCTGCCGACGGCGCTTCCAGCCTTGAGCGCGAACGCGGGCCGAGCGTCCCGCAGGTAGCGCGCGAGCCAGAACGCCGCCTCCTCGCCGAGCGGGACGACGCGCTCCTTGCCGCCCTTGCCGCGGCGGACGTGGACGAGCTCCTGCTCGAAGTCGACGTCGCCGAGGTCGAGCCCGACCGCCTCGGCCGAGCGCAGCCCCGCGGAGTAGACGAGCTCGACGAGCGCGCGGTTCCGCAGCTCGACCGGCCCGTCGCCCTCGAGCGCGGCGAGCTCGCGCTCGACCTCCGCCTCCCGTGGCGCGTCCGGCAGCCGGCGTCCGCGCCGAGGCGCCACGCGTGCGTCCGGCACGCGCGCCGGCCCGAGCGCATGCCGCAGGAACGCGCGAACCGCCGCCAGCTTCCGCGCGATCGTCGTCGGCGCGAGCCGGCTCGGCCGTCGCCCCGGCCGCGACGCCCCGAGGAACGCGGCGTACTCGACGAGCACGCGCACGTCGACGTCGTCGAGATCCGTGCCGCGCACGCGCAGCCACGAGCAGAACTCCTCGACGTCGACGCGGTACGCGCGCCGGGTCCCGTCCGAAAGCGCGGGCGACGCGAGGAACGCGGCGGCTGCGGAATCGGCGTCCACGATCGACCCATTCGACGTTCCCGTCCCGCAGCCTCCGCCGGATCGGGCAGTGTTGGACGGTGAGCCATCGGCACAGGGTCTGGTTCGCCCTCGGCACCGTCTACCTCATCTGGGGATCGACGTACCTCGGGATCAAGCTCGCCGGGGAGACGATCCCGCCGATGTTCGCCGTCGGCACCCGCTTCGTCGCCGCCGGGCTGCTGATGGCGCTCTTCACCGTCTGGCGCCGCGGCGCCGGCGCCTTCCGCGTCAGCCGCGCCGCGGTCGGCTCGTGCATCCTCGTCGGCGCGCTCCTTCCGGGTGCGAACGCGATCCTCTTCATCGCGGAGCGCCACGTCCCGACCGGGCTCGCGGCGCTGATCATCGGCGCGGTGCCGCTCTGGATCGTCCTGCTCCGGACGATGACCGGCGACCGGCCGCCGCGCGTCGCGCTGCTCGCGGTCGTCGTCGGCTTCTGCGGGCTCGCGATCCTCGTCCGCCCGAGCGGCGGCGCGCCGCTCTGGGGGCTGCTGCTCTGCGTGTGCTCGTCGGTGATGTGGGCGACCGGCTCGTTCCTGTCCGGCCGGCTGCCGCTGCCGGAGGACGTGTTCGCCTCGACCTCGCTCGAGATGCTCGCGGGCGGCGCGATCCTCCTGCCGATCGGGCTCGCGACGACGAGCCCGCATCCGTCCGAGTTCTCGACCCGCTCGATCGCCGGCTGGGTCTACCTCGTCACCTTCGGCTCGCTCATCGCCTACACGGCGTACGTCTGGCTGCTCGACAACGCGCCGCTCGGCACCGTCGCCACCTACGCGTACGTGAACCCCGTCGTCGCGATCGCGCTCGGGGCGATCGTCCTCGGCGAGTCGCTGACGTGGACGATCGTCGTCGGCGCCGCGCTCGTGCTCGCGTGCGTCGCGCTCGTCATCCGCCGGGAGTTCCCGTCGCGGACGTCACAGCCAGGTGTCGCCGAGCACGCGCAGCCAGTTCCGATGACCGAGGGACCGTAGCTCGTCGTCGCTCCAGCCGCGCACGCGGAGGGCCTCGAGCGGCGCCTGCACCTTCGTCGCGTCGGAGAGCGCGCGCGGCGGATGCGCGCCGTCGAAGTCGGAGCCGAGTGCCACGTGCTCGACGCCGATCCGCTCGGCGGCGTACTCGACGTGGTCGAGGATCGTGTCGATCGGCGTGTCCGGGTCGATGTCCGCGTCGGCGCGGGTCATCGGTGTGTCGAAGACGATCCCCACGACGCCGCCGCTGTCGCGGATCGCGTCGAGCTCCTCGTCGACGAGGCTCCGCGGGATAGGGCAGCGCGCGTGGACGCCGGTGTGGGTCGAGACGAGCGGGCGGTCGGAGAGCCGGGCGACGTCGCGGAACCCGGCGAGGTTGAGGTGGGCGACGTCGAGCATCACGCCGAGCTCGTTGCAGGCGCGGACGAGCTCGCAGCCCGCCGGCGTGAGGCCGGGCCCCGTGTCCGGCGTCCCCGGGAAGCGGAACGGCACGCCGTGGCCGAACGCGTTCGGGCGGCTCCAGACGATCCCGAGCGAGCGGAGCCCGCGCTCGACCCAGTCCTCGAGGTTGCCGAGCCCCGGCTCGACCGGCTCCGCGCCCTCGAAGTGGAGGATCGCGCCCGGCTCCGCGTCGCCGGCGACGCAGCGCTCGAGCTCCGCGACCGTGCGCACGAGATCGAGATCCCGCTCCGCGATCGCGGCGAGCTCGTCCGCCACGCGGGCGGCGCGCTCGAACGGCAGCGGTGGCTCCATCGGCACCTCGTAGCCGTCCTCCGTCGGCACGACGAGCGCGCGCGGGTCGGCCGCCGCTTCGTCCTCCGCCGGGACGAAGATCGCGAAGAAGCCCGCGGCGACGCCGCCCTCGCGCATCCGCGGGAGGTCGAGGCAGCCCTCGTCGTCGCGATCGCGCAAGGAGCCCCCGCTGCGCCACACGCGCAGCAGCGCGTCGTTGTGCCCGTCGACGACGGGGATCACGCGAGCTCGCCGGGAAGGAGCGAGTACATCGCCCAGTCGACGCGCCGTTCCAGCCGCGGGTTCCAGTACGCCGACCGCAGGATGCCGTCGAGGCGGAAGCCCGCCTTCTCCGCCACCCGGCGCGAGGCGTCGTTCCCGACCGCGGCGCGGAGCTGGACGCGCGACGTACCGGCGTCGAGCGCCCATCCGGCGACGAGCCGGAGCGCCGCCGTCGTCGCGCCGTGGCCGCGGGCGTCGGCACGAAGCCAGTAGCCGACCTCGGCGACATCCCGCTGCTCGTTCCACGACGCGCCGATCGACCCGAGCAGCCGTCCGGTGCCCGCGTCCGTGACGGCGAATCGTGTCTCGCCGTCAGGGCCCGCCGTCCCGCCGATGTAGGCGAGGGCGTGCTCGACCGTGTACGGCTGCGGGATCTGGTCGAGCCAGCGCGTGATCTCCTCGTCCCCGTCGATGCACGCGACGAGCTCGGGAGCGTCCGTCTCGAGCCATCCCCGCAGCCGGACCAGCCCGTCTCCGAGCGGTTCGACCTGCGGTAAACCGGACATTCGGCTTACGATAGAGAAGGTGCGCGCGGAGGTGTCCTGGATCCGATGACGACGATGGACGTGGGCGGGGGCGTCGATCTCGCCGTACATGGGATCCGACCCACCGGCAAAGTGGTCCGCAACCCGACGACGGCGCTCCTCTACGAGCACGCCGTCGCGCGGGGCGAGGCGAGGATCGGCGAGGGCGGCCCGCTCGTCGTCGACACCGGCCTGCACACGGGCCGCTCGCCGCGCGACAAGTTCGTCGTGCGCGAGCCGGGCTCGGAGGAGCGCATCTGGTGGGACGGCAACCAGGCGTTCTCCGAGGACGCGTTCGAGCGCCTCCGCGAGAAGGTCACGGGCTTCCTCGGCCGTGAGGCGACGCTCTACGTCGTCGACGCGTTCGCCGGCGCCGACCCCGCGCACCGGATCGCCGTCCGCGTCGTCACGACGCACCCGTACCACGCGCTCTTCGCGAAGACGATGTTCATCGACCCGACCGAGGAGGAGCACGCCGAGTTCGAGCCGCAGGCGCTCGTGCTGCACGCGCCCGCGCTCGAGGCGAGCCCCGCGGACGACGGCACGCGCACGGGCACCTTCATCGTCCTGCACCCCTCGAGGGCCGAGGTGCTGGTCGGCGGCACCTTCTACGCAGGCGAGATCAAGAAGTCGATCTTCACCGTCATGAACGACCGGCTCCCGCTCGAGGACGTCTTCCCGATGCACTGCTCCGCGAACGTCGGCGACGACGGCCGCGTCGCCGTCTTCTTCGGGCTCTCCGGCACCGGGAAGACGACGCTCTCCGCCGACCCCGAGCGCTCGCTGATCGGCGACGACGAGCACGGCTGGGGCGACGCGGGCGTCTTCAACGTCGAGGGCGGCTGCTACGCGAAGGTGATCCGCCTCTCGGCCGGGGCCGAGCCGGAGATCTACCGGACGACCCACACCTTCGGGACGATCCTCGAGAACGTCGCGATCGACGAGCTCGGCGTCGTCGACCTCGACGACGACTCGAAGACCGAGAACACGCGTGCGGCCTACAAGCTCGAGCAGATCGCAAACGCGCTTCCGGAGAAGCGCGCAGGCCATCCCTCCGCCGTGATCATGCTCACCGCCGACGCGTTCGGGATCCTGCCGCCGATCGCGCGCCTGGGCCGCGACCAGGCGCTCTACTATTTCCTCTCCGGGTTCACGGCGAAGCTCGCCGGGACCGAGATCGGCGTGACCGAGCCGCAGCCGACGTTCTCGACGTGCTTCGGCGCCCCGTTTCTCCCGCAACCGCCGCTGACCTACGCCGAGATGCTCGGCCGCAAGCTCGACGAGCACGGCTCCACCGTCTGGCTCGTCAACACGGGGTGGACCGGCGGGCCGTTCGGCGAGGGGCGACGGATGCCGATCGCCGCGACGCGGGCGCTGCTCCACGCGGCGCTCTCCGGCGGCCTCGAGAGGGCGGAGTACCGGGCGGATCCGACCTTCGGCTTCGCCGTGCCCGTGGCGGTCCCCGGAGTGGAGGCGTCGCTGCTCGATCCCCGCTCGACCTGGCGTGATCCCGCCGCCTACGACGGGAAGGCGAAGGAGCTCGCCGCGATGTTCCGCGAGAACTTCGAGCGGTTCGCCGCCGCCGCGCCGGGTCTCGCGGCCGCCGGACCCCTCGGCTGATACCGTCACGAGATGTGATCGGAGAGCACGACGTTCTCGTGGTGGGCGCCGGCTGCGCGGGGATGCGTGCGGCGATCGCGGCGCACGACGCGGGAGCCGACGTGGCGATGGTCTCCAAGCTCCACCCGACGCGGTCGCACTCCGGCGCCGCGGAGGGCGGCATCAACGCGGCGCTCGGGAACGCAGCCGACGACAGCCCCGAGACGCACGCGTACGACACCGTCAAGGGCTCGGACTACCTCGGCGACCAGGACTCGATCGAGCTCTTCACCGCCGAGGCGCCCGGCGACATCTACCAGCTCGAGAACTGGGGCGCCGTCTTCTCGCGGCGCGAGGACGGCAAGCTCGCGCAGCGCCCGTTCGGCGCCGCCGGCTCGCCGCGCACCGTCTTCGCGGCCGACATCACCGGCCACGTGCTCATCCAGGTGCTGTACGAGCAGGTCTGCAAGCGCGACATCAAGGTCTACGAGGAGTTCTTCGCGTGGCAGCTCGTCGTCGACGACGGCCGCTGCCAGGGCGTCATCTGCTGGGATCTGATGAACGGCGGGCTCGAGAGCGTCGGCGGCAAGACCGTCGTGCTCGCGACGGGCGGCGCCGGCCGCCAGTACCGCGTCACGACGAACGCGTACGCGTGCACCGGCGACGGGATGGCGATGGCGCTCCACGCCGGCGTACCGCTCAAGGACATGGAGTTCATGCAGTTTCATCCGACGACGCTGTACCCGTCCGGGATCCTGCTCACGGAGGGCTGCCGCGGCGAGGGCGCGTACCTCGTCAACAAGGACGGCGAGCGGTTCATGAAGCGCTACGCGCCGAACGCGCTCGAGCTCGCGTCGCGCGACGTCGTCTCCCGCTCCGAGCAGACCGAGATCGACGCGGGCCGCGGGATCAACGGCTCCGTCATGCTCGACATGCGCCACCTCGGCGCCGACCGGATCATCGAGCGGCTGCCGGGCTCGCGTGAGCTGGCGATGACGTTCGCCGGCGTCGACCCGATCTTCGACCCGGTGCCCGTCCGCCCCGGCGCGCACTACCACATGGGCGGGGTCGAGACCGACAACGACGGCGCCACCGAGCTGACCGGCCTCTACGCCGCCGGCGAGTGCGCGTGCGTCTCCGTCCACGGCGCCAACCGGCTGGGCGGCAACTCGCTGATGGAGACGATCACCTTCGGCCGGCGCGCCGGCACCGCCGCGGCGCAG
>Ga0335085_10005084_pt1 | contig 21393 bp, 39 predicted proteins | sample Lox_Sample_45_FD_206712 | JGI IMG/M metagenome (GOLD analysis project Ga0335085, IMG submission 206712) | Soil microbial communities from Loxahatchee National Wildlife Refuge, Florida, United States - Lox_Sample_4.5 | ecosystem: Environmental > Terrestrial > Soil > Wetlands | place: USA...
AGCAGGTGGTTTAGCTGACGCCGACGAACTGGAGCAGCGCGCAGGTCACGTTGGCGACCGTCCCGAACGTCACCTGAATCAGGCCGCCCGCCTGGTTCTCATCGGCCGGGAACGGGCCGATGACATTGATCGCGGAGGCCGTCAGCGTGGGGGTGAGCGCCGCCACAGCCTGCCCCTCGATGGTGGTCCCGATCGCGATGCTGCACGTTGAGCCACCCGAGGCAACGTTGCAGTACAGGACTTCCTTGCCGGTGTTGCTGAACGAGACGCCCGTGTTGCCGGTGAGCACCCCGGCAGCCATCAGGGTGGTCAGGTTGAGTGGTGCGCTGGCCCCGGTCTTCGGCGTGGGTGTCGCGGTGAGGGTGAGCAGCGACATGGGTCAGGCTCCTTCAGGCTTGGCGGGCTTTGCCGTGGGTGCCTTCACGGGCGGCGGGGGTTCGTCCTCGATGAGGAGGCCCTGGTGGCGCAGGACGGGGATCTCGTCCTCGTCGACCTCCCACGGCTCGCCGGGCTGCAGGGTCAGCCGGACTTTTACCTTGTCGGCCATCAGGCCCTCCAGTTAGTGAGCGATGGTGTCGCCGATCGTCTGCCACGACAGGGCCATGTCGGCCTGGTAGCGGGCATAGTCGGCTGCGTCGGAGTACAGGCGCCGGAACTCAGTCGCGAAGTATGCGGAGGTGACCACAGCACCCGGGTAGGAGACTCCGCTGGCGCCGAGGGTGAGCGGGCGGTTGAACCCGGTCCGCTGCAGCGTGGCGTACCGGATCGTCTCGGCGATCACGTTCGCCTGCCCCCATGGGGGCTTGTTGGAGCCGGGCCGGGCGGCCCAGCAGTCGACCTGGATGACGGGCTTCTTGACCGGCAGGTAGATGTCCGGGGAACCGCCGACGACGGCCACGGTGATAAAGCCGGTTATCAGCCATGACGCCGGGGTGCCGTCAGCGTTCGCGTCCGGCGGGAGGGTGGTTGCGACCATCTGGGCGGACAGGCCAGGGATGGAGCCGATCCAGGCGACGGCCGCCAGTTCCGAGGTCGCGAGCAGCGGCAGGGGAATGGTCACGCTCACTCCCCGGCGATGCTCATTCGCTGCGCTGCTGGAATAGCGCAGGCCGCAGGAAAGGCTCAGGCGGCACAACCTCAGGACCCACGATCCCCGTGCTTGGGTGGTACACGCGATGGCCGAGCTCGACCCAGGCGGCATAAATGCGGCCACCCGCGCCACCGGACGCGGACACAATGAGCGTGTCCTCTTCCATGTGGTTCTCGATGGAGTCCTTCAGTGCGCCCGTGTCCTCCGGGCAGTATCGCCTGGCGTCGCGGGCGATGTCGGGGCCGAGGCGCTCGTCAGCGAACTTGCCCCAGGCGGCCATGACCTGCTCTTGCCAGTCGTTGTCAACTTCGGTCCGGGCCACAGCTCACCGCCCGCCGGAGTACCGTGAACGCCACAAAGGGGGAAGTTATGTTCCTGCTCTGCGCGTTTCTGTTGGCCCGGCCGCGCACCATCAATGTCCGGCATGTCCACTGGAAGCATCCGCGGTTCCATCACGCCCTGTACTGGCTGTCCGGGCTCGCCTTCTGTGAGATCGCCCTCTGGTACATGGCGGCGGAACTGCTGGGCCTGTGGTGGCTGGCATGGCTGGGCGCACGGCTCGCGGTGACACTGGCCGGGCACGGGCGGCCTGTCCCGCAGCAGTGGCATGAGGTGATCAGGGCCACGCGGCCCATCTGGCCGCGTCCGGCGCCCGCCAGTGCGCCCTGACCCCGGTTTCCGCCACGGTTCACCGCCTAGCGCTACGGTGATCGCATGACCGTCTGGATCATCCTGGGTGTCTATGCTGCGGGTGTCGTCATCGCGGCGCGGCGCGCTGCCATCTGGTTCGGGACCCAGGCGGCATCCGATGCCGGGGACTTGCTAGAGGGCCGGATAATGGGATTCATCACCGGGCTGTTCTGGCCGCTTGTTCTCGTCGTGGCGGCGGTCACGGGGAAACTGCCGAAGACCGACAGGCAGATCCGCGCCGACCTGGAAGCCCGGGATGAGCGCATCAGGGAACTAGAGCGGGAACTGGGTATGCGGCCCTAGTCCGACCCCACGCCGACCCCGGAACGCCACCGGAGCGTGAGGATCATGTCCGCCGGGGCGCCGATCAGGGACGGCTGCCGCTGAATGGACTGGATCATGAAGTAGTCCCCGGTGTCCTCACGCTGGATCGTGTCGCTGTCGAGGACATCCGCCCATGAGGGCAGCACGCACATGCTGGCCCGGACCGTCTGGGGGCGCTGGGTGGCCGGGTCGAACACGGTCTTGCTGGTCTCGGTGACTGCGGCGGGCATGTGCTGGTAGAGGGGTGTGCCGACGTCGGACAGGTCACCATAGGCGTTGGCTTCGGTGCCGCGCATCACTGTGATCAGGCAATTCGCAACATGCATCACGGTCAGTTACCCGCCCGTCACCAGTTGATTAGGGCGGCACTCCCCAGCACGCCCGCCGTGTGGAGGATCGCGGCGGCCTGTGGTGCCAGCGGCGGGAACGTCATCGCCGTCATCGCGGCGGCCCGGGTCTGCGACACGCCGCCCATGCTGGTTGACACGTACTGCCGCTTGATCCCCGTGGGGTCATTGTCGGCCAGCATGAACTGGGTTTGCGCGCAGGTAGCCCGCATCAGCACGTCAATCAGCATCGGGTCGGTGGGCATCCCGTTCGCGTTCACCGCGTACACGGCACCGATGAGGTAGTGATCCAGGGCTTCACTGGCCCGCTGGATCATGACCTGCACCATCTGGTAGGGGGTGAGAGTGTCCCCGGACCATGCCTGGTACTGGGGGACGGTCGCGTACAGGCCCGGGGCGGGTGACCCGGACGCCATCGCAGCGACCGTGACCGTCTGGACGTACGTTTCGGTGCGGGTGCCGACGGTGGCGGTCCAGGTGACCAGGTAGTCCCCAGTCGCCTGCGACGCGGGGCACGCCCACGTGTACTGGTACAGGCCCGAGCTGAGCGCGACCACACCCGTTGAGGTGGGCGCGAGAGGTGTCCCTGTCCCGCCGGCCGCTGTGGGTGCCGCGGTGATCCCGATCGTTACCCCGGACGCGATACCGCCCTGACCAGAGCCGGGGTAGGTCTCGAAAAGCTGGGTGAGGGTGATCTGGGCGTTCTGGAGGACGTCGGACTGCTGGCTGCCGAGGATCGTGAAGGACACGGCACCCCCTGGCTAGCTGCTGACCGCGACGCTGATATTTGCCGTGGAGGCCGTGACCCCGTACAGCGTCACAGGCGACTGCCCGAGGTAGTCCAGCAGCGTGAACGTGACGGGCACGTTCGCCGGCAGCGTGAATCCTGTGCTGGTCGTCACCGTGTTGCCGGTACCGGCCGCCGATGATGCCGAGGCCAGCAATGTGACCGTCTGGCCGGGGGATACCGTGACGAGCTGTGTAGCGGCCGATGTGACCGCCACCTGCGTTAGCGTGAGCGCCATTCAGTCACCGTCCGGGTTGCTGGTGAACGTCGCGATCAGGTCCGCTTTGGTCGCGCTGGCCGCTGCCGCCCGGTCCATCCCCTGCGAGATCGCGAAGTCCGTCCACACCTGCCGGTTCGCGGTGCGTTTCGGCAGCGGCGGGGCATCTGGCGGCGGTACGTCCTCTACCTCGCCGGCGGGTTCGGTCCAGCGGGTACCGTCCTCGTGGGCGCGCACGAGGTCCCCGCGGTCAAGGCGATGCTGGACACCGGGCGGGAGTGGGAGGTCGTGGACGTGCAGCATGCCGTTCTCGCCGAGGAACCAGATCTTGCCGGCCGTCATGTCATCTCCCGGTAGTCCTGCGGGGGGACGTCACCCGCGAAACAGCGGGACTCCAGTGCCGTGAACTGGCCTGGCATGCAGTGCACGCCGCCGTGCTCGCCGATGTGCTGTGACCGGGCCATGGCCGGCGCCATGATCCGCATGCCATGGCCGAGTACCCAGTGGTCGCGGATGCGCCAGTCCCAGCCGCGATAGGCGTAGGTGAAATCCCAGTCGCTGCGGAGCAGTTTCCGCCACCGGTCCCGCCATGTCGCCCACACCCACAGGTGCGGCGGGTCATCCCCGGCCCAGCGTGCGGGAGCGATACCGGTGAGGCCGCCGGGCTGCGCGTCATGCTGGTGGGTAGTGATCCCGAGCACGCCCGGGTCATCCCGGTACCGCCGGTCGCACCAGGTGAAGTATTCGAGGACGTCAGCGGAGACGATCAGGTCCTCTTCGGCGAGGATCACGTACCGGGCGGCACTGAAGCCGTCCTCGAAGGCGTGCCACGGGTTCGTCAGCACCCCGTAGCGGCGCGGGTTGACCGTGACCGTGGCCTCCGCGAAATCCACCGACCGGCACAGGCTCACCGCTTCAGGGCAGCCGGGTTCACAGCGGAACACCAGGCGTGCACCATCGATGCTGCGGACGTGTGCCCAGGACTCCAGTGTCCGGCGGAGGTAACCGGGCCGGGTGCTGACCGTGAAGACGACGGATGGTTTCACCGGGGCCGGAACCATGACGGGGGGCATTTACGCTGGGCGATCCACCATGGCCACGTCCCGTCCACCTCAACGGGGATCATCTGCGCCCCGCCGTGATGCGCCCCGTCCCGGTAGGCGGCGCCGCTGCCGATCCGGTCATGCTCGGCGGGAGTCATCTCTGAGTGGCAGTGCAGGCCGAGTTTGCGGCGCTGCTCATCAAGGCCACCCATCCAGGACAGGTGCCAGCCCGCATTCGTGATGCGAGGCAGGTCCCACCGCTGCGCGCGGAGCCACTGGAACCCGGCCACGTCCCGCACCCGGGCGGCGATCGTCCCGGGCCAGACGAGCCCCGGGTACTGCCAGTCGGCCGCGTACATGTAGTGGGCCTGCTCGAACACCAGGGGCGGTGATGGATCGTTAGCCACCCGCCAGACAGCCCCCGTCGCGGGGATCTCGTCCACATCCCCGTGCAGCACCACGTCATCAAGGTCCGCATCGGTGAGGCCTTCGCGTGTGTGCTCACGCTGCGCGTGCTCACGCTCCCACGGGTCCGGCGCGTCCGCCACCGAAGGCAGGTCGCTGGCGCTGACCGGGATATAGGTGATCCGGTCCGCCCACCGCGCGAACCGATCCCGGTGCTCCGGGAAGACCAGCGGCTTCAGCTCGCCGCGGTGCGTGATGTCCGCCTCAACGATCACATGCCGGTATATGGGCGCCCATTCGAGTTCCACGAGGCGGCATTGCAGCATGTCCAGCTCAACGGGGGTGCCGGTGAACATGAACGTGTCATAAACCCTGGCCACAGTCGCCTTCCGCGATGAACGCCCCGGCAGTCAGGCCCGGCGGTGAGGCTGGCGGCCCGGTGAACGCGACGATCCCGGCGAAACTGGCCAGCACATCCGCCACGGTCCACTGGGCGACGTGCGCCTCATGCGGGTTGCCCTCACATTCGCCTTGCGGGTACGGGTGCACCGGCAGCGTGAGGACCAGCAGCGGGCAGACGGTACGGGCGCGGCCCCATACTTTCACCGCGTCCGCCATGGGCATGTGCTCCATGACGTCCCCGAACAGGTACAGCTCAGCTTCCGGGAGCGGGTCCAGGGTGCGGACGTCGGCGGTGATCACCTGGTCGTAGGTGTGGTCCAGGCCGAACCGGGCCACGTACGGCTCCCAGATTTCGATCGCCGTCCACCTGGCCGCGAGCATCGACGGGCCGTAGAACGTGCGCGCGGTCCCGGCGCCGGCTCCCACGTCCACCACGGACGGCAGTGCGGCGAGGTCGCAGCGGGCGCGCAGCCGGGACAGTACCCACGGCCGCCGGGCCGTCTCCGACCAGGGCATTACTCCCAGCCAGCCATGATCTCAGCCAGGACCGTCTCCCACTGCGGCACCAGTGCGTCAGCGTCGTAGCCGAGCGCGAACGCGCGAGCCTCTTCAGCCAGGTCAAGTGCCCGCTCACGCGCGTCATAGGCCTGCTCAAGCGCAGCCGTGATGCCGCTGACGTGGGGGGTGCACCACCAGGCCAGGTGCCCGTCATTCCAGTACGGTTCCCCGTCCACAAGCCAGCCCGCGCCGCACAGCTCCGTCATCGCCGAAGCGTCCGTGGTGATGACCGGCACGCCGCATGCCTGGAACTCGATCAGCGGCAGCCCGAACCCCTCCGCGCGGGTGGCCTGCAGTCCCACGTCACAGGCGTTACACCACAGGGCCATGTCCGCCGGGGTGTAGCTGCCGGTCGCGTACTTGTAGCTGTCCGACCATCTGACTGCATGCTGGATGCCGAGCCGCTGCACGAGGGCCGTCAGGTCCAGGCCAGGACCACCCGGGACCGTATGAGCCAGCAGCAGCGAATCCGGGTGAGAGGCATGGAACACAGCGAATGCGGCGAGCTGCTCCTGCCACGCCTTCCGGTCCCGGTCCGCGTTCGTCGCGTTGATCCCGGCCACGAACGCGCTGCGGGGGATGCCGAGCCGGTCCCGGGCCGCGTCCCTGTCCTGCGGTGCGAACACCTTCGTATCGACCGCGTGCGGTACGTACAGCGGCTTGAAGCCCGCGCGGCCGAGTTCCTGCCGGCCGAACTGGCTCACGGCGATGGGCGTCCCGCGGCCTTCCCGCAGGATGTGCGCATCCCGCACCGACAAGGGCGTGCAGTCGACCGGCATCCAGTGCGCCACCGGCAGTGTCCGGATCACCTCAGGCTGCAGGCCCCAGGCGTCCATTACCGTCAGGACCAGGTCCGCTTTCCAGTCCTTCGCATGCCCGGCTAGCACATCGTTACCGCATGGGTTCATTCCGCCCGGGTAGACGGGGATGCCGTTCCATGTGATCCGCGTCCCGGACAGGCCGCAGAATGCGGCGATAGCAACGTTGTGGCCGAGGGAGGCGAGCCGTGGTGCCAGCAGGGCGGCCTGCTGCGCATACGCGGACGGCAGCCACGGGCCGTTCGTGTCGATGAGCATGTTTGACACGGCTCACCCCCCTCTAGCGGTCACGTCACGTCAGATCTGGTTGAACGGCCCCTGGATGACCGCGTAGGTTACCGGGCCACTGACCGTCGACCAGTCAAGGTACAGGTTCCCGTCGGACTGCTCGAACCGGTCCGTGGTGAACGGCCCTACGATCGCCGTGCCCGCCGTGGTGCCCCACGCATAGGTCAGGTCACCGACGGACCCCTGCGTGAATACGCCGTTGGACGGGTACGGGCTGGTCTGCGCGGTCCCGGCGACATTGTTGCCGTTGCCGGTCGCCCGGACGGTCAGCGTGCCCGCCGTGGTGCCCCACTGGACAGCCAGGGTCACCTTCCCCAGATTTGCCGTGGACAGGGTGCCGGCCGCCACATAGTCACCCGCAGTGTGCGGGGTGTTCCACGTCACGGCGGCGCCGCTGTCCTTGGCCAGGGCGGTGACCGTGGCAAGGGTGCGTGCTGTCATGTCTTACTCCTTTCCAGGTCAGATGCCGGCCGGGCGGGTGACGTAGGCGACGGCGATGGCGTCGGGGCGGACCAGCTTGGCACCGAACACGTGCAGGCCCCGGACGCCATCAGCGAACGTGGTCTGAAGCCTCAGTGCTTCCGTCTGGACGATCTGCTCGGCGTAGGTCAGCGCCATCGGGTGGCCGGCCTGCACAATCCAGTTGGACCCGGAGTAGTTGACGGCGTTGTTCGACACGTAGATGTCGAAGCCGGCGGCGCGGCCGATCATGCCGGTCGTGAACACCTCGGACGGCTGGCCCTGCATGTCGGTGATCGCGATGAACGCCTGGGTCTGCTCCAGCAGCGCTTCCGCCCACGGGGGGACCACGACGTAGCGGCCCTGCATGGGGATGTTCGCCTGCGAGAGCTGCACCTTCAGTGGCAGGAGAACCTGCTGGTAGAAGTCCGCCGGGGTCGTCGAGGAGTACACGGCGGGAGTCTTCGGGGAACCGGAGGTGCCGACCGTGTTACCGGACGCGACACCCGTGTAGAGGCCGGCGATGTACTGGTCGGCGTTGTCGGCCAGCTTGTAGGAGGCTCGTTCTTCCAGGTACGACTGCATGTCACCCGCGGCCTGCCGCCGGTCCACGTCGTCGACGCTGAAGCTGAACGAGTACGCCTGGTCGATGTTGAGGTCCAGGCCGGCGTCGTTGAGAGCCTGGTAGGTCAGGGTGCTGTTCGGCGTGTACGAGGTGATCACGGGGTCGCCGAACTGCGTGATGTGCACGACGTTGCCGGGGCCGCTGATCTCGCCCTCGTAGTCGTTGTTGACGATGCCGGGGCCACCGAACACAAGGTTCTTCTGCAGGGCAGCAAGGATGACCTTGCTCCAGATTTCGGGCTTAAATGCCAAAACCGACATATCTCACCACCTAGGGGTGTTTCCGCCCGAAATCGGGCACGGGTGAACGGATGGGATTACTCCGGCCACCACGCCTGGCGGTGCATGCCGTTGTGCGATGCGCGCCCGCGCGCCGGGCGCAGGCGATGAACTAGCTAGCGGCGCGATGCGCGCCGCGGGCCGAACCCGAGAGTCTCCAGTAGTCCCTCATTGATGGCCTTCTGAAGCTGCGACGGGGACGCCGCCTGCACGTCCGTCTCGGTCCACTGCCTCGGCGCGTTCGGTGCCCCCGTGAACTGGCCGGGACCGGACTTCGGCACCGACGGCGGGGCAGGCGGCTCCGGCGCCGCAGGCGCGGGCGGGGCCAGCTTGTACTGCGGATGCGCCTCAAGCGCCGCCGTGATCGCGTCCTTGACCCGCTGCCCGAAGCCGTCCGCAGCCGGGTCCAGCCCGGCGAGCGTCGCGGCGAACGAGCGGGAGTCCAGCAGCGCGTTCCCGTCCGCAGCCATCGTGGCGGCGTTGCGGAACACGGCCAGTTCCACGGCGGCCTGCCGGGCGCGGTCCCGTTCGGAGTCCCGTTCGGACTGGGACCTGGTGAGCTGCTCGGTGAGCTGCTCAGCGGTCGGCGGTTCCTCGGGGGCCAGGCCGAGCGCTTTCGCGAACGCTTCCCGCTGCCGCACCTGCTCGGCCTGGAAACCGGCGAGCTGGTCAGCGACTTCCTTGGCCTTGACCCGGTTGGCGGCGTTCTCGGTGCGCAACTCCCTGAACTGCTTCTGCGCCCATGGGGGGAGTTCGTCAGCGTTCCCGGCTGGTGCGGGCGGCTGGCTGGCTGGCGGCTCCTGGCCACTGGCCGGCCTGGGTGGTTCGCTTTGCGGTGCAGGTGCCGGGTCGGCTGCTGGTGCGGGATCTGCCGTCGGCGCCCCTGTGGCCGGCGGTTCCGGTGGGGTTTCGGACATGGCGGTAGCCCTCCTGGAGCTTCGCGAAAGCCCGGCACCTGGCCGGGCATGAAAAAACCCCGCACTAGGCGGGGCGGCTTAGGGTGAGCGCATGACAGGTGAGGACGCCTACCTGCTGGCGATCATCGGGCATGAGCTGTACAGGGCTACCCTGATCGGCCATGCGCCGCCGATCATTGAGAAGCTGCGCGAGCGAATGCTCAGCCCGCAGCCCGGCGATCTCGTGCTGGAGGTGTCACGCCTTGGCGGCTTCCGCCCGGACCGCTTTGACCCGGACAGCATTGGCCGCCTCGTTCGCGTCGAAGGTGACCGGTTCGTAGTTGAGCCGCTCCACGAACCCGGCAAAGAGCAAGGCTGGCAGAACGCGACGTTCGTGGCGCTTCCCGATCGCAACGGCTGGCTTGACTAGTGCGCCCGGGCCGGATGCTCCCGCCGCTGGACGCTGACCTTCATCATCCGCAGCCCGGTGCGCTGCCTGTGTTCCGCTGACGCTGCCCGGGCGGCAGCCAGTTCCCGCCGCGCCTTCGTGCGTGCCTGCGGTGTGATCGCGGCGCTGGCCCTGCGCCCGGCCGCGCGGACTTTCCGCTCGAGAGCGCGCTGTTCCTGGCTGGCCTTATACACCTCGGCCGCTTGCCCGATCGCAATCGGGTTCGTGACCTCAGGGGCGATACCCGCGCCGAGGGGCACGTCGAAGCAGCGGCAGTTCGGGTGTCTCCACCCGGCCGCCCGCGCCTCGCCGTAGGTCGGGTAACCGGCGGTCGCGCCGCTCAGCGAGATCGTGCGGCCAAGCCAGGGCAGGCATCGGGGACAGGACCCTTCGGTGCTGTGCGTGCCGATGACGGCGAGGTCGATCCCGGCGCGCAGCATGGCCGCGTGCTGCATGTCGTCCCACGAGTTGCTGACCGCTGTCCTCGTGGCCATCTCCACATAGGAAACGAGGTCCCAGTTCCGGCCAGCCTTGTCGGTGAACCCGGTGATGCCCTGGCCGGTGAGGTCGTCGAGGGCTTTCTGTGCGGCCTGGATACGGGACAGGGACAGCGACGAGTACGGGGCGCCGCCGCGGGTGTCCCCGATGGCACTGCTGATAGCGCGCTCGAAGATGGTCGGCTGGCGGGGTGCGGCGGGCAGCGCACGGCGTTCCGGTGCGGCGGGCAGCGCGAGACGCGGTGATGGCGTCCCGGCAGCCCTGGGTGCGGACGGGACCGCCCGGAGCGGGACGGTGGGCAGCGGCTCGGCCGCCTTGTCTGCTGCATCCGCTACGGCGGTGAGCGTGTCCTGCAGCGCCCCGGTGGCCTTGTCTGCGGCGTCGTCGAGGGAGCGGGCGAGCGGCTGCGTGTATGGCCTCGTATCGGCCGGTGCTGGCGGCAGGGGGCGCGGGGTGGCGGGGAGGGGGGTCGCAGCAGCCTCATGGGCCGCCTCAGCCGCTTGCGCCGCAGAGTCAGCCGCTTGCGCTGCAGCGTCGTCCAGGACGGCCCGGACCCGGGGCGCTGCAGCCGTGAACACGGCGTCCGCGGTCCGCTGCAGCTGCCGGGCTGCCACGGTCCGGGTCATTGTGCGGGTGGCGATCTTGCGGGCCAGGGATGCGGCAGCGGCGATGAGGTGCTGCTCGATGCGGGCGTAGATCGCGGCGATGATGGCGGCGGCGGCTTCGGCGTGGTCTTCGCGGCGGTCGCCGGGGGTCTGGGGCTGGGGAGTCGTCACAGGCAGCGGTCCCGTCCATGCGCACCAGTCTGCGGCCAGAATCCCGGAAACTTCGTTAACGCTGTTGCACTGTCCTGCTCACTCCGGTAGTGTTCACATTGTGAACGAGGTTAAGGGAATCGCGAGCGTCACCTACGCCCACTGCCTGCGCTGCGGCCGGAAGCTCCGCGCCGCCGCCAGCATCACCCGCGGCTACGGGCCCGGCTGCCGGGCGCGCATCCTCGCCGCAGCGAAGCTCACCGCGCTCGCCGGCTTCACCGCCGACCAGATCAGCAAGGCCCGCGAGCTCATCGAGGACGGCGGCGTTGCCCGCATCCGGCGCGGCATCTACCGCATGGCCAGCAGCGACGGAACCCGCACCTACCTCACTGCGGCGACCGGCCAGTGCAACTGCCCCGCCGGGCTCCGTGGCCGGGCCTGCTACCACGCCGCAACCGCCCGCATTGTCAGCGCCTGAAGGAGAATCTGAAATGACCACCACGGATCTGGCTGCCGCCGCTGCTATCGCCACCGCTATCACGCCGACCCGGCTGCTCACCGTCGATGACGCGGTTGCCGCCGCTGAAATCCTCCGCGAGACGTACGCCGGGCACGAGGGCGCAGCGCTCGACCTCGCCACGGAGAGCCGGCTGGAAGACCTGCTCACGCCCGAACTTGAGGCACTGTGCGCCGCGTTCGGCGTCGAGGTGTGAAACCTCGTGCACACCGTTACATTGGATGGCGTGACCACCGAGTACCTAAGCCAGGCCGATGTCGGCCGCGCGCTCGGCGTGAGCCGGCATGTTGTGGGCGCGTGGCGCAGGCGGCACAAGGACTTCCCGGCCCCGGACGCGACCGTCAGCGGTTCCCCCGTATGGCTGGCGAAGCGGCTGCCCGAGATCAGGGAATGGGAAGCGAACCGTCCCGGCCAGGGGGCCGGAGGCGGAAGACCACGAAAGGACAAAGACCAATGACACCCACGGCCGCTGACTTGCCTCCGATTCCATGCGCCGGCGGCTGCGGCAGGCAGATCTGGAGCAGATATGACCCCGACTGGTGCGAGCCGTGCTTCCTGGTCCACATTCAGTCCAGTAAAAGCTGGCCGAAGCGGACGCTGCGCACTGCGGAACCGGTGACGCCCGGCTAGTTCGGTGTGTGCGCTACCCGCGCGTTGCCGTTCTGCCCGGTCAGCATCTTCGCCGACAGTTCCCGCAGCTCCCGCATCGCGCCCGTCACCGCCCGCTCCACATCCGCCTCTGACGGGGACGGCGACTGGATCTGGGTGATGTTCTGCAGCGGCCCCTGGCCGAGCAGCGGGGACCGTTTCGTGGTGATCAGTAGGTAGATCACGGCCGCATGCTGCCCGGCCGTGATCATCATGGGCATGCAGTCGAACCCATAGTCCTCACCCATGCACTGCTTCCCGATCACAGCAAGCGCGGTGGTGCGGATCTTCGCCGCGATGTCAGTGGCAGGCATTATCCTTCACCTTCGCCTGCACAGCAGGTGCAGTCCTTGTCGCGGCAGCGGTGGCACTGGTTAGCCAGGCACTTCCCGCAAATGTACTTGGCGTCCATCAGTACCGGGCGCCCCCGCCGACCCATTTCGTGGCTTGTGAGTACGGTCCCGGTGCGGCCACCTCCACCCCCGTGTCCGCCTCGTCGCTCACCTGCCGGTCCGCCGGCGGGTGCGGATTCCCCCCCACCGTCACCGGGTACCCGCCCGGCGGTTCCGTCACCGAGGCGTCCGGCCTGTCCCGGTGCCGTTGCAGGTCCCCGGACAGGTCACGCGGGCCCGGGCCCGGGGCGATCGACGGCACCGCCTTCCCCTCCGGATTAGGCAGTGCCTCCCCCGGGCCGCGGGTCAGCATGACCGGCTGGCAAAGACAGCGCTGATCTCCGTCACTGCGCGCCCTGGTGCAGTCGCTCGCGCAGGAGATAGCCCTCCAACTGCCAGATCTTCTCACGGGCGTCGGCACGTGCGATCTTCCGGCCGATCTCCTCGTCGAAGTTCTCCGGGCTGGCTGCCGCCGACTGGCCGGTCACCGTGAAGCCGTTCTCCAGCAGCAGGCAGCAGACGGTCAGCGTGGTGCCCGGGAAGACGTGGTACATCTCGCCGGTGATCTTGTCGTCCAGGCTGGCAGGGGTGAGGCGCGGGGCGTTCAGCCTCTTCGCCTGAATCTCGCGCTCGATCTCCTGCTCGCCGTACTTCATGCTCATGCTGTCCTCCGGGGTGGCAGGTATGTCACATGCCGTCGTTGTCAGCGTCACCAGGGGTGGCGCGCTCGTTCGCCTGCTTACTCGGGCCCGCCGAGGCGCCCGTGCCCGGCATCGCACCCGACCCCCGGACATGCTTCCCAACCCGCGCGGAATTGTCGGACGGGCCATGCCCCGGAACCGTGGACGGCTCATGCCTGCCACTGTCACCGATCGCCATCATCTGCCTCCTGGGAGCGGGCCGGGCATCCCCGGCATGCCGTAACTGGACCGGCCCAGCGGGCCGTCATTGTCGCCGTCCCGCATGTCATCCGACAGCGGCGGCGCGGGCGGCTGCGGGGCATCCCGGAACCGGGGCGGCCGGAAACTGGACTGCGGCACCGTCACATGAGGACCCGCAGCGTCCCGGTGCCGGTCCATCGCCGCCGTGTTGTCCCGGATACAGGCGTTCGGGTCCACGGACGTGACCGTCTTAGCCATCACTTCCCCTTCGCCGCACTGCGGCCCTTAGCCGCGGGCTTGCCGTCCACGGCCACATTCGGGTACTTCTTCCGCACCGCAGCCTTCACCTTCGCCTGCTCCGCCGGGGTCGCGCTCTGCGCCGCCCGGGACAGTGCGTTCCGGGCACGCCCCGGCGTGTCAATCGGGTAAGCATCCTTCCCGCCGGGACCACCGCCGGGCAGCGCAAAGTCACCCTTCGGGATCGGCTTCCCGCCGGCCATGCGCCGCCCGTTCTTCTGGGTCAGCTTCGATGACTTAGCCATCCGCCCCGCTCCTAATCGTCGATAGCGCCGGTCTCGGGAAGCTGTGCAGCCGACGGCGCGTGCTCCGCCTCGGCGAGTTCTTCCACGTCCTCCGACAGTGGCTCACCTGGCTGCGGGGACAGTGCAATCCGCGCCCGCCCCAGCAAGGTCGTGCCCAGCTCCGCGTACAGCATCCGGACTTCCTGCTTGACCTCTTCATCGGTCCAGTCCGGGTGAATGATCCGTACCAGCGTCTCTTTCGACGCTGCCTCAGCCTGCGCGATTGCGTTCGCGGTCTGCGCGAGCTCCAACGGGTCCTCGCTGATCGTCTCCGGGAACTCCGCTTCCGGCCGCTCCGGTGTCACCGAGTTGTCGTAGAACACGGACTGCTTGACTGCCAGCCAGCCGTACAGGATGTCCCGGATCGCAGGCCGCCAGTACAGGACCTTCTTATCCCTGGTGACCAGCGTTTTCCGTTCCCGCGCCCGGATCTCCGTCGCGGTCATCGCCGCACCCTGGGAGTCGTACTCCCCGAACGTCTGGCCGGAGTAGCCGGCGCCCTGAACGATGCGGTTGATCAGCTCCCCCGCCGTCGCCTGATGCTCGGCGTAGCGGATATTGAACTGGTTCGCCATGATGTCGCCGGTCCCGCCAGCGGACGTCATCATGCCGATCGGTGAGTACACCTCGCGGTCCGGGTCAAACACGGCACCCTTACCGCGGCCGATGTTGTCCAGGTACTGCTGCGGCACGATCAGCCGGGCTTTCGCGAGCTGCAGGTCACGCATCCACGAGCTGTAGGTCTCGTCGAGAGCGTCCATCAGGACCTCGGTCCCCGAATAGTCGCTGCGCCCGATCGGGGCGACCGCAGGGCCGAGGTCCCGCCAGATCTTGTTGGGCAGCATGTTCGGGATGTAGACGACCGTCGAAGCGTCCTGCGGCATGTCCGGGAACGTGATCGCATTCCCCTCGGACAGGTACTGCGCGAACGACGCTGTTTCCGGGAAGTCTGTCAGCGGGTAAATCCGGCCAAGGTCCGTCTGGTCACCGACGTAGACGGCGTGGTAGATGGCGTTCTGGCCGGGGGCGTGCATCTCCAGATGCCGCACCACTTCGGCGCCGTCGTCGCTGATGATGCGCCAGAACGTGACCGCCATCAGCTTCCCGTAGGAGAACAGCGGCACCGCCGCGTCGGCGGGTACCACGTCAAGCATCGGCTCATCCGACACGTCCGTGTCCCACACAACGCGGACGAACACGCCACCGAGCGCGCTGCCGGTCTCCGCCGCCTCCAGCAGCTTCGCGTGCGTGTTATCGCCCATCAGGTCATCAAGCGCCGCCTGATTGCCCGGGTTGCTCGCGGTGATCACGGGAGGGCGGGAGAACAGCAGGTCCGACGACGTGGAGGCGATGTCCGACGCTATAGGGACATGTACCTTTTTTCGCTTTTCGCCCGGAGGGGTCGGTTGGCCCCAAAATGTCCGAGTTACTGAGCCGAGCAAACCGCCGCGAAACTGACCGGGGCGCGGCATCGGAAGGCCCGGCTCACCCGTCGTCGCGAAGTATGCGCGCCCAACCGGACTATTCGCCCCAAGGTTATAAAACACCCATTGCAGCTTAGTCGGGTCACCTGACCAGAAAGCATCCCAAATACGCCATTGATACGTAATAGGGTTGAATTCGGGCGGGGGCCACGGCCTCGAGGCCGTGGGCATGAGCATGCGGAGCCTGTTATCGGCGATGGGCATGCTCAAATGCGGAGCACCCCCGATCACGCTGCCGGCAACTCCGACATCAGCTTGTTGCCTTTGCGGACGTTGCACCAGCCATGCGACGGCCGCACGTTGCTGTAGGCATGCAGGCCGCCGCGCGTCAACTAGCGGGTGGGTATGACAGCGCCTCGCAACTCACCTTCGCAGTGAACGCACATCCACCCGATGCGGTAGTCGTAGCAGCGCAGGTCGATAGCGCAGACGAATCTCGTGCAGCGCGGGCATCTCACAGGGCGGCTGTCCTGCGACGGCTGCCTTCACGCGGGTACCGTTCAACGCGGACGCCCTGCGCGACGGTCACCATGACCAGGCCATCCTCACCGGTCGTCACGGTCGCGACGATCACTCCGTTGTGCAGGATGTCATGCACAGAGCATGGCTTCGCGTGATGCCGGTGCACTCCGCTCTTGTGCATCTCCGCCTCGGCGGCGGTGCCAGCGTCCTGGACTTGCCGGTGTTTTGCCGCTGTGCGCTGGGGTGTTTCTTTCAGCCATTCCTGCTCGGTCACCGTGTCAGTTCCTGCCGTTCAGTCCTGGTACGGCAGGAACTGGAATGTCACCACGTCACCGTTGATGCTCGTCACGGCCCTGAGTCCGCGCCTCCGTGCGGTAACAGCAACATTGCCGCGAAAGGTGCCCGGGGAAACGTGAAAGTCCTCGCCGCGCTTGACCTGCCACACTGAGCCATTTGCCCATTCGTCCCACGGATAGATGCGGTTCTGGCCGCCAGTCCTGGAGGGGTGGGGCATTGCGTTGAGTTCGGTTGCCATGATCACTAGCGTATCGATAGCTAGCGCATGGCGTGTCAGTGCGACCTACGACGGGATAATGCCATTGCCCATCGCCCAGGCCCGCTGGTGTGACTTGCGGCAGAACAGGTACCGCCAGGTCCCGTCCTCACCCTCGATGGCGTGCTCGTGCCGGTAGAGCCCTGGCCACCGGCAGTCCCCGTGCGCGCAGCCGAGCGGCCGGAGTCCCTTGCGGGCGCACATCCGGCCGTGGAGCGCGCGGGCCAGCCTTGCCAGCGGATGCCCCCGCCGTTGCCGTTCCCGCGGCGCGCGGGTGATGGTGACGCTCGGGCGGTCGTGGCCGGTGCCGCAGCCGGGGCAGACCTCCAGCACGTTCACGACCGGCCCTGCCGTGGTGCCGGCGTGGAGGGGGATGCGGAGACGGGTGGGGGTGCCGCAGGTGGCGCACCAGCAGTGGTACTCGGGCTCGCCGGCGACGATTGTTACTCGCCGGTACGAGTGCGACCTGCGCAAACGCGGCACCTCTACTCGCCAGTAACCATCTCACGCCGCCGCCGCGAGCTGAACCTGCGAATACCAGAGCCCCTGCGACGACTTCGTGACATACCGGCCAGCGTCAAGCGAATGGTCATCCGCCTTGACCGGCTTGTCCTCGCCGAGCAGCGCGGCCCGGTCATCCCACGAGTACCCGCCGATCTCATCAATCCACCCCTGGCAGGACCGGCTGACCTTCAGCAGCCGCCTAGCGAGCAGCGAGGAGACGAGCCGGATGCCGTCGAGGACGGAGTTGTCGGCGTCGGCGACGTTCCACCCGTCCTGATGGCATTGCACCTTCAGGCTCGCCGCGGAGGGGTCAATGATCAGGTACTGCGGGACCGGCCCGTGGAGGCGGGTACCGGGGAAACGGACGGTGGTGAGCCATTCCCGCAGCTTCCCGGACAGTTCCACGTCGGTGAGCTGCCGGTGCCGCTGCCGGGAATCCCACCGCCATTCGTCGACGAGGTACAGGCATGGCAGGGTTCCGTCCTCGCCGCCGCCGCGATTGGCGAGGCCGAGCAGCAGCGCGGCGGTGGGATTGCTGGTCCCGTAGTCGAGGCCGATCCCCAGCCATGACGTGATCGGCGGGATGATGTCGACGACATGCACGTCCGGGTCCCACATGTCATAGATGGCCCCTTCGGCGGCGCACCATTCGCCGAGGACGCGGCGCCGGTACCAGAGGCCCACATTCTCAGCCTTGATGCTGTCCTTGTACGCCTCATCCAGGGACGGGTTGTCGTCGAGGATGAAGTGCCAGTGCCGCAGATCCAGCTCATGCTCACGGAGCAGGTAGTTGCGGCGGAGCCAGTGGGCCGGGTTGTCCGGGTTGGTGGTGGCGAACAGTTTCGCGCCCGGCACGGACATGCGGGCCAGGAGCTGCGAGAAGAACTCCTCGCTGACCAGGGACGCCTCATCGACGTAGGCGCCTGCGCAGGTCAGGCCACGGAGGCGCGTCTCAGAGCGCACGTCGTTCGCGCCGATCACCCACACGCGGCGCCCCAGGATCGTGCCGTACGCGGCGCCGGGCGTGTACCGGGTCTGGGTGGCCAGGTCCCCGAACACGGCGTAATCCTGAAGCGGGGAGAACACGTTCCGCATCGCCGTCTGGCTCGTCTTGGCGACCACGACGAGCTCACCACGTGGCGCTGACGCCACGTAGATCAGCCAGCACAGCAGCGACGACACCGTTTTCCCGGACCGCACTGCACCAGCCCAGACGTTGATCCGCGAATCAGCCTCAGCGATGGAGCGGATCTGCTTGCGGGACAGGAGCGCGGTCAGCCGGTCAGGGTTGACCGTCATCGCCGAGATTCCGTGCCGCCACGCCAAGCGCGTCGCTCAGGCTGCCGAGCAGGTTCTTCGCCTCTGCAGCGGAGTCGTCGCTGTCGTGCTGCTCAAGCCGGATGCTTTTGTCCACCGCGATACCCAGCGCCGTGAACCCGGCGCGCATCTCAGACAGTGGCGCCTCGTCCAGCGTCACGATCTCCGCACCCTCAGCCGTGGCGACAACCACCTGATGCTTACCCCAGATGCGCGTACGCACCCGCTGCGCATCGTGCAGCAGATCCACCTTCAGCTGCGCCCGCAGCGCCTTGCAGTCCGCTTCATGCGCGCGTGTCGCGTTTTCCGTGGCTGACCGGTCAAAGGCGTTCGTGAGCCCGGCGGCTTTGGCGATGTTGGTGACGGAGCCGACGCTGATGCCGTGATCCCGGGCGATCTGGTTCCGTGCTTTCTGCCCTGCCTTGATGTCGGCTAGTACCGCGTTGCGTTTGCGGGGGCTCAGCGGTTTGGGCATGTGTGGTTGTCCTCGTCGTACTGGCAGCCTCCTGGGCCGCGCTGGAGTGAGGGGTCTTACGGCGTCACCGGGGCCTCGTCAGATGCGCGGTGAGGATCAGGATTCCTGCGAAGCCGAGGATGGTGAGGCCGGAGATGACGGCGACGAGGGCAGCGTGAAGCATGACGGTACCGATCGGGTGAGGCTCGGGGAATGGCCGAATGGCCTGCTCAAAGCCTACCGGTCACGCTGCCTGCGGGTATATGGGGCGCATGTCACAGCCGCATGACGATGACGCGCTCAGCAGGACAATCCCCGCGGCCTGTACGCGCACATGCGGGCACACCCAGCCGGTGATCCGCAGCGACGAGCCGAGCGCCTTGGGCTCACCGGCACACCCCGAGCCGGGGATGTCGCCTTCCGGGTGCTCGTGCATCGCACTCACTCCTCAGGCCGCTGCCTCATCGCGGGCGTACCCATGGAACTTGTGCTTGCACTTGGCGACGTCAAGGGCCCGGTACAGGGGCCAGCCGCGCTCATTCAGGCCCGCGCGCTCAAGGTGACCGCGGCGGTCCCACTTGCGGATCCGGTCGGGTTTCACGTCGGCGACTTCGGCCGCTTCGGCGGTGGTGAGAAGCATGTCCGGGCTCGTGATGACAACCACGAAACACCTCCGGACACGCAAAAAGCCCCCCGTCGCGGCCGGCTTCCGCGCGGAGGGCATAGTACTCCTGGGTCAGGACTGTACTTGTCCAACTGACCTGCGGCAAGTTACGCCGCGTCAGCGAGCTGGCGGAACTCTTCCCTTGTCATCCGCCGGTTGCAGTCATCGTTAATGCAGCGCACATAGTCCTCGCCGTCACGGGCCCACAAGGTGTAGAGCTTGCACCTCGGGCATGGGCGCTTCTGGTGCTTGTCGAGCGTCCCGGCGCGGGCGTTGCCGAGCAGTTCCCGGTGCCAGCGGCGGGTCTCCGACCCGAAATCCGCGGCCAGGTCCGGATGGGTGATGCACGGCTCGAAATGGGATGCGAGGTAGGCGACGATCGTTGTGGTCTCGGTGGCGAGGTAGCCGCGCCGCGCGGGCGGGTCGGTGCCGCGGAACGCTGATTCCCAGTTGCGGAGCCACACGTTCAGGTCTTCGAGGTCGTCCATGCGGGGGGATGGGGATTTCTCCTCGCGGGTGCCGGATATGCGGCCGACGTGAGCTTCCTCGCTGCTGCCCGCCACATCCAGGGGGGGGCGGGCAGCGAGAATCGAGGCGAGGTCGTCCAGTTCGCCGAGTTCCTGGTGGATGGTTGCCTGGCATTTCGGGCACCAGGGGTTGCCTAGCCACGGCTGGATGTCCGGTGATTCAGGCGGTTCGGGGGGTTCCTGGCCAGTGCCGGGCGTGTAGACGGTGAGCGCCTGCTCGTACTTGGCGCAGGCCGCCTCGTATTCGGCGGTGAGGCGGCGGTAACGGGAGTTGCAGGGGCCAGCGCATGGGACCTCGGGCATGCCAGGAATCTTCGCGGAACGCTGGTCATGGTGCCAACCGGCGTGCGCCTGCTCAGTTCCCGCCGGATGCCGGAAACCAGCACGGCACGCAGTTGAACGGTTACGGCAGGTCAGGCTTGAGTGTCCCGGGTTCAGGCGGCCGGTCGTGCCGCAGCTTCCTTATGCACCCAAGCACAGGTGAGGCAGTGGCCGCCATCGTCATGCCCGCATGGGCACGGGCAGACGGCTTCCGCCGCGCGAATACGCCGGTCAGATGCCGTCGGGCCGCCATTTGCGACGCCCATATCAGGACCACCAGACCCGGTTGCAAGTGGCCAGATCCTCGGCCACCTCAGGTGAATACCTCGGTCCGCTGTCACACTGGCAGCCGCCCTCGCACATGCACGAGTCGCAGCCCTGGCAGATCGGGCCGTCGCACTCCTCGTGGGCATCTGGCGCGGCGATAGCGGTTCTCATCCCGTCATCACCCGAAGTGCTGGAGTACCGCGCCCAGGATGCCGATAGCCACGCCCAGCGCCACGCCCTCCGTGATAGCCACGGCAGTCCACCGGGCGTAACACCGCCATTGGTTGCTCATCCCGTCATCCTCCCACCAGGCGGAACGGCCTGCTTAGCACCAACACGGGCGCGCGCCGCTAAAAGTCCGGGCCGTTCCCCATCATCCGGGACCACGTATACACAACCATGTCCGGGCGCCCGTCCAGTACGCAGCCGGCGGCTTCCCAGTCTTCCGGCGTGGCGGCCAGGCATTCTTCGCATGATTCGAGGCCGTGCGAGATCGGTGCGTGGCAGGTAGGGCAGCGGTGCTTATCTTGCCGGCAGTCGGGGCAGCCGGCCTTACGGAGTACCTTCAGCGGGTCCTCCCTGCGAGGTGTACATGCTGATGGAGCCCGCCTTTTACGGGCGGGAGTACCTGTCCGCCACGCCCCCTATTCGTCAGCCCGGCATGCCGCAATGAAGCCCGCCCGTAAAAGGCGGGAGCACGGCTCCCGGATTCCAGGCCATCTGACCTGCGGAAACACGGGACCGTGCGAGATGATCCCGGCGCTCACCTCTCGCCCCTGACCGGCCACACTCGCTGTGTATCGTCGCTGACGGCCTCCCACGCCGAGACGATCTCGATGTCACGGGAGAGGATGCCGGACAGCGCCTCAGCGGCCTCCGGCAGCGTGTAGATC
>Ga0335085_10005085_pt1 | contig 21393 bp, 17 predicted proteins | sample Lox_Sample_45_FD_206712 | JGI IMG/M metagenome (GOLD analysis project Ga0335085, IMG submission 206712) | Soil microbial communities from Loxahatchee National Wildlife Refuge, Florida, United States - Lox_Sample_4.5 | ecosystem: Environmental > Terrestrial > Soil > Wetlands | place: USA...
CCCGCACTCATCATCGTATGTACCGACCTGCGCAGGAGCCATTGTCCCACGCCGCCGCTGCCGTTAGCATCAAATTCGTCATGAGTTCGCAAATCATCTCAGCCGCCTTGAGCGGCACGTTCGCGATCGGTGGCGATCTGCCCGTTCACCGCCTCGGTTACGGAACCATGCGACTGGTCGGCGAAGGCGCGTGGGGCGAGCCGTCCGATGAAGCGGAAGCGCGCCGCGTGCTGCGCCGCGCCGTCGACCTCGGCGTCACGCTCTTCGATACCGCCGACGCCTACGGCCCCGAAATCGCCGAGCGCCTCATCGGCGAGACGCTTGCACCCTACCCGGATGGCATCGTCATCGCCACCAAGGGCGGCATCACCCGCCAAGGCCCGTCGAAGACCGAATACGTTGGCCGCGCCGGTTATCTCATTCAGTGCGTGGAAATGAGCCTGCGCCGCCTCCGCCTCGAACGCATCGATCTCTACCAGTTACACAGAATCGACCCGCGCACGCCGCTTGAAGAGTCCCTCGGCGCGCTCCGCCGCATGCAGGAGCAGGGAAAAATCCGCCACATCGGCCTCAGCGAAGTTACTCCGACTGAAATCGAAGCCGCCGAAAAAATCGTCCCCATCGTCTCCGTCCAGAACCGCTACTCGCTCGCCGACCGCCGCCACGAGGAAACGCTCAGCTACTGCGAGCGCCGCGGCATCGCCTTCCTGCCCTGGTACCCCAACGCCGGCGGCAAGCTCCTCAAACCCGACCACCCTGCCGCGCAGGAACTCATCCGCATCGCGGGCTTCCATCTGGTTTCCGTGTCGCAACTGTCGCTGGCGTGGTTGCTTTACCGCTCGCCTGTCCTGCTGCCCATTCCCGGCACATCAAAAGTGGCGCACCTCGAAGAGAACATCGCCGCAGCCGCAATCAAGCTGCCTGCCGGCGAATGGCGCGAGGTAGAAGCCGCTGCTGCACCCGCGCCTCAAAAATGAGGCCGCCCGTGCGGCGTCACAAACACCAGCATCCGCAGCAGCAGAATCACCACGAAAATCAGCGCAGCCCCAGCAAGGAGCCACGTGCCGCTGCGCCTCTTCGCCGCATCAGCCTTTCCCTTTCGCTTCATGCACGCTCCGAATTCCCGGGAATGAAAAGGCCCTCCAGAATTCGCGGAAGGGCCTCGCAAGATTCAGCTGGCAGCTAGAAGCTAGGAGCTAGTCGCCGTCTTTACCGGCTTCGATCCCCACAGCCCGTACCACGCAATGTAGAGATAGCAGAAGAGCGGAATCACAAACGCGTGCTGAATGCCGTACCGATCCGCCGCCGCGCCCAGCAGCGCCGGAATAATGGCCCCACCGACAATCGCCGTCATAATCAGTCCCGATCCCTTGCTTGTCATGGGTCCCAATCCCGCGATGCCCAGCGTAAAGATGTTCGGGAACTGAATTGAATTGAACAGTCCACACAAAACGAGAGTCCAGATGGCCACCTGTCCGCTTGTCGACATCGAGATTGCCAGGAGCGCGGCACCGCTAAACGCGAAAATTCCCAGCAGCTTGCCTGACTTCACCCTGGTCAGAATCCAGGAGCCAGCCAAACGGCCCACCAGCGCGCCAAACCAGTAGAGCGAGGCAAGGTCCGACGCCGTCTTGAACGAGCTCATGCCCTGCGACTTGAAGTAGTTCACCGCGATCGACGCCAGTCCAACCTCTACGCCTACATAAAGGAAAATCCCCAGCGCTCCGAGCACCGTGTGCCGGTAGCTCCATACGCTCTTGCTCGCCACCGCACCCTCGCTCACATGCGACGACGGCGGCTGGTCAATGTGCGGCAAATGGCTAAACGCCACGGCGATGCCGAGCACCAATAGCGCCGCAGCAATCGCGATGTACGGCGTGCGAACCGTGTCCGCAATCGCCGCGGGAGTGGCGAACTTTGTGGGATCGGTCAGGATGAATGCGCCCGCAAAAATCGGCGCCACCGTCGTTCCAATTGAATTGAACGCCTGCGCGAGCGTCAGCCGCACCGGCGCGCTCGCCTCAGGGCCGAGAATCGCGGTATATGGATTGGCCGAGGTCTGCAACGCTGTCACGCCCGCGCCCACAACAAAACAAGCCGTAAGGAACAATGGGAAGTTCACCAGGTTGGCCGCCGGAATAAACAGCAGGCAGCCCACCACCTGAATGAAAAGCGAGACCACCATCGTCTGCTTGTAGCCGATCCATTCAATCAGCTTTGAGGTCGGCGCGGAAAAAACAAAGTAGGCGAGAAAGAACGCCGACTCCGCCAGCATCGCCGCCTTGTACCCTACGTTGAAGATCAGCCGCAGGTGCGGCACCAGCGACATGTTCAGCGTGGTAATAAAACCAAACGTCAGGAACAGCGCCGTCACCGTGACGAACGGAATAAAGTAGCCCGGCGATGTAAGCGGCGCCGACGGTTTTGAGTTTTCTGCCATAAAGAGTGATTCCCGCTTTCCGGTGTTTCTCTGGTTCAAGATCGGAAGGCTGCTCCGTCATTCCCGGATCGGCCTTCCCGAGCCCACACAACACTATACGGGAGACGGCAGCAAGCTGGCCTAGCACCTCGCGCACCATCAGGCCTTTGTTCTCCCCTGGGGGCCGCCATCCGTTATTCTCATCTTGGATGCGAGGTTAGAACGATGCCGATTGCCATTCTGAGCGGCGCCCGAAACAAGAAGATCCTTGCCGCCCTCGAAGGCAACTGGCAAGCCGAGATGGAGGGCTACCACACCTACCTGACCCTCGCCGACCGCGACTCCGACCCCGTCCGCGCGCAGGTGCTCCGCCACCTCGCCCAGGCTGAGATCGAGCACGCCACGCTTTGGGAAGGCCGCATCAAGGAGCTCGGCGGCCCCGCGCCCGTCTACTCCGGGGGGCCCGGCGGCCAGGCCGATTCGCTCGCCAACCGTGCCGGCGGAATGCGCATGGCCCTGCGCCGCCTCGAGATCGAAGAAAGCCGCGACATCGCCCGCTACGGCGAGCAGCTTAAGGCCCTCGGCGACGAAGGCTCCATCGCCATCCTCGAGCACGTCATTCAGGACGAAAAAGACCACTACCGCGAGCTCGGCTCACTGCTTCGCGGCCACTACATCGCCCCTGCCACCACGCGCAAGATCGACGCCAAAGCCGTCCTCGATGAAATGCTCGCCAAGCGCAACCAGGGCCGCAGGCAGCCCGGCGCGTGGATCGGCGACGCCATCTACGGCGTCAACGACGGCCTCGGCGCCATCTTCGGCATCGTCTCCGGTGTCTCCGGCGCCACCCTCGGCGACCCCGCCCAAACCAGCCACTACGTTCTTCTTGCCGGTCTCTCCGGCATGATCGCCTCCGCGCTTTCCATGGGCTCAGGCGCGTATCTCGCCGCCAAGAGCGAGCAGGAAATCTACCACGCTGAGATCGCCCGCGAGCGCGAGGCGATCCAGATGAACGGCCCCGAGGCTCGCGAGCTGCTCTCGCTCTACTACCAGGTCAAGGGCCTTCCTGAAGAAGACGCCATTCACATGGTCAACCACATCGCCAACGACCCCGAGCAGTTGCTGCGAGCGCTGTCTGCCGAGCGTCTCGGCTCCAGCGAAGGAGCTCTGGCCAACCCCCTCGTCTCCGCCAGCTCCGGCGCACTCTCCACTGCCGTTGGCGCCATCATTCCTGTCATTCCCTTCTTCTTTTTGCAGGGAATTCCCGCCGTCATCGCCGCAGCCGTCGTCTCGCTCGCCGCGCACTTCGCTGTCGGCGCAGCCAAATCTCTCATCACCGTCCGCTCATGGTGGTCTTCCGGCCTTGAAATGACCATCGTCGGCGCTGTCGAAGGCGCCGTCACCTACGGCATCGGCATTCTGCTCGGCAAGGGCGGCATCTAAGTCAGGGCTATCGAACCGAATTTTGGAGATGTCATCTTGAGCGAAGGTCGCTCGCAGCTGCGAGTGACCGGAGTCGAAAGATCTGCGGTTGCTTCTTGATTTTCGCGCTAAAATAAGAACTGCAATGTCCCTCCGCCAGCCCATCCCGGCTCTCCTCTAGCGGCTCCCGCCGCCTACGCTCTCCTGCGCCATTTCTCTTCTCTCTTCTCTCTTTTCTCTGTTCCCTGTTCTCACCCCCCGGCCGGAGGCCCACAATGTTAGATCGTCTTGAACAAATGGAGCAGCACTACAACGACCTTCAGTCGCAGTTCGCCCTGCCTGAGGTCGTCAGCGACCATGAGAAATATCAGAAGATCGCCAAAGCGGTGCGCGAAATTGAAGCTCCCGTCGAAAAGTACCGCGAGTTGAAGCAAGTCCGCCAGGGGCTCGCCGACGCGCGCGCCATGATGGCTGAAACCGACCCCGATCTCCGCGCCATGGCTCAGGAAGAAGTCGCCGCGCTCGAGCCGCGCCAGCAGGCCCTTGAAGAAGAGCTCAAGGTGATGCTGCTGCCCAAAGACCCCAACGACGAGAAGAACATCATCCTCGAAATCCGCGCCGGCACCGGTGGCGACGAGGCCTCGCTCTTTGCCGCCGAAATCTTCCGCATGTACACGCGCTTCGCCGAGCAGAAGCGCTGGAAGGTCGAAGTGCTTTCGCTCTCAGAATCCGGCATCGGCGGCTACAAGGAAGTCATCGCCATCATCGAGGGCGACCGCGTCTACTCGCAGCTCAAGTGGGAGTCGGGCGTCCACCGTGTGCAGCGCGTGCCCGAGACCGAGCAGCAGGGCCGTGTCCACACCTCCGCCATCACCGTCGCCGTCCTCCCCGAGGCCGAGGAAGTCGACATCAAGATCGAAGCCAAGGATCTCCGCATCGATACCTTCTGCTCCTCCGGCCCCGGCGGCCAGTCCGTCAATACCACCTACTCCGCCGTGCGCATCACCCACCTGCCCACCAACACCGTGGTCAGCTGCCAGGACGAGAAATCGCAGATCAAAAACCGCGAAAAGGGGCTGCGCGTGCTCCGGTCTCGTTTATACGAGATGGAAATGGAAAAGCAGAACGCCGAACTCGCGCAGGCGCGCAAGCAGCAGGTGGGCTCAGGCGATCGCAGCGAAAAGATTCGCACCTACAACTTCCCGCAGAATCGCGTCACCGACCACCGCATCGGCCTCACGCTGCACCAGCTCGACCTGGTCATGCAGGGCCGCCTGCAGCCCATTGTCGACGCGCTCATCGCCCACTACCAGGCCGAGCAGCTCAAGGGCGAAACGCAAGCCGCGTAAGCCTGTCGTAGCGCCGGTCTCCAGACAGGCTGTCGTGCGAGTCTCCTGACCCGCACTCGCTTGTGGCCGGCCGCGCGCCCTTGGTGCTTCGCTTTCGGAAACCAGGGACAGCAAGACTTGCCAACCGCCCTAAGCTCCCATAGGAAACACAAGATGTTGGCCCACGTCAAGTCAAAGCTCCCGAAGGGAGCGTGGGAAGTTAGCCCAGGACAAGCGGAGCGCAGTCCTGGGAAGCCGTCGTAAAAAGAATTCCCAGCCCCGTAGGGGCGACAGAACCACAAGAGCCTACACAAACAAAATCCGCATTGGCGCTTCCACGTCTACGCTGCCCTTCACCTCATCGGCCAACAAACCCGTCGCCGCATCGCGCGCGAACACGCTAATCCCGTTCGAATCCTGATTCGCTACCAGCATCCACCGCTCCGTGGGATCGAGCGTGAAATTCCGCGGCGTCTTCCCTCCGCAATTCGACCGCTTCATCGGCGTCAATTTGCCGGTCGCAAAATCTGCCTTGAAGGAATACAGAAAATTGTCATCACGGTTCGCAAAATAGACGAACCGCCCGTCGCGCGTGATCACCGTGTCGCATCCCCGCGTCGGTCCCTGATAATCCGCGGGAAGCAAATCGACGCGGTTGACGAGTGTCAGGCTCCCATCCGCCTTGTGCCACTCCAGCACATCCACCGTCGACGCGATTTCATTCATGCAATAGGCCGTGTGTCCGTTGGGATGAAACCGCAGCGTCCTCGCACCCGAGCCTGGCGCTCCGCGATACGTCCCTGCCGAAGTCATCTGCGCCGTCGCCACGTTGGGCCTGTAAATGTGAATGCAATCGTCGCCCAGGTCGTTGATGTACGCAAATCGGTTGTCCGGCGAGAACGATGCAAAGTGCGCGTGCGCCGTCTGCTGCCGGTCCGTGTTCGGCCCATGCTCCGTGTAGTGTTCGGTCCACACCGCCTCGCTCAGCTTGCCATCTTCAATGCGAAAGCTGGCCGCGCTCGCGCCGGTGTAGTCGGCGGAAACGAGCATGCGCCCCGTCGCGTCCACGGCCACGTGGCAAGTGCCGGTGCCGGCCGAGTTGCGCGCCGAAAGCGCCTGCAGCTCGCCGCCCGCCAGTCGAAAGCTCGCCACTTCCCCGGTCGGCTTGCCCTCAAAGGTGTCCAGTTCCGACGCGGAATAAACAAACCCTCCCGACAGCGCAAGCCACGCCACGCTGGGCACCTTCGCCGCCACGCCGATTCGTGTCAACGTCGCATTCGTCTCATTCCAGTCGAAGGCCAGAATTCCGTCCGGCGTGTGAGACGCGACGAATACGCGCCTACGCTGCGCAGAAGCAGGCGTGGCGCCTCGCAATGCATCGGGCATGGCAATAGCTCCAAAGGTTACGGCGGAAGCAAGCATCATGAAATCGCGGCGCGTGGTCGGTGTCATGGCAATTGCCATTGTCGCCCACGAGCCTGCTCTCTCGCCATCGTCACAATCTTTGATGCTCTGCCCCGATCTTGAGTGATCCTGGATGCAGCATCCAGCTCCGCTAACACCGCTAGCTCCACTGCTTTTTCTCAGTCCAGCTTGAACTGCACGTCCACCGTCGTCTCCACTTCCACGGGCTGCCCGTTCAGCATGTACGGCCGATAGCGCCACTGCTTCACCGCATCGAGCGCCGCCTGCCGCAACATCGCCGGTCCATCCACGACGTGCAGGTTCTCAATCGCTCCAGTGCGCGATATCGTCGCCTGCAGCACCACCGTGCCCGACGCGCGAATCGCCTGCGCTACCACCGGATACGCCGGAATGACTTTGTAGATCAGCATTCCCTGCATCACGCCTGACGACACATGCTGCGTCGCCGCTGGCGTCGCCTGTCTCACATCGGGATGCGTCCCCCGCCCGTTGAATGGACTGTCCGGGCTGCCCATTCCGTTTGGGCCGCCACCAAGATCTACAGGCCCCATTGGGGCGGGATCGTCAACTGTACCGGAAATCCAGGGTCTGCTCAGAATTGGCTGTGGAGCTTGTATATTCTCTCCTGGCATTTCCGACCGCGAAGTCGTCGCCTGATCCGTCCGCGCCACCGGCTTCGGCTCCTGCACTGGCGCGGGCTCATCCATCAGGATCGAGTTCGTGATCTGCGGCAGCATCTCCGGGTGGATGATCGGGATGATTACCAGCGCCAGCAGAATGGAGCTGTTGAAGGCCAGCGTCGCCATCATCCAGCCCCGGCTGCGGGTCTGGATTCTGCCCATGGTTTCAAACGTCGAGTCTTCGAACATGGTCGCCTCCCCCGAACTTCAATTCAGCCGCGCCGGCCGGGAGGATCGCAAAGCTCAAAGGAGCGCACGGTTTCTGGCCACACCGCGCATCATCACCAGCGCGGCGCGGATTCTACGGCCCTCCGCCCATCCCGTTCGGTACCACTGTGCTTGTGTAGACACCACGCCTCATCAAACTGTTCCCATGCCGCGCAAATTATTTGTGCCTTGCGTTACACTCCGAGAAATCGCGCTTTGGTATTTGCGCATCCGTTTTGGAGCCGGCATGAAACTCTCTTTCCTGCTTTTCTTCGCTGCAATCGCAGCGCCCCGCGCCCAGGCTCCTATTGCACCCCCGCCCGATCCCCAGGCGACTCTCCGTTACATCCACGCTTCATGGGACTCGCTCACGCGTTCCGTCACAGACTGCCAGGCTCTTACCGACACAAAAATCGCAGCGGCACCTGTCCTTTATCTTCCGTACGGATTTGCCGAGCCGCCAGCAGTTGCCGCGGCCGCCGAAAAATGCCATCTCCGTGTCCTGACCCTACCGCGCTCCATCGCGAAGCTCGGCGATGTCCGCTCTGATGAGTTGCCCGCGCCCGGCCTTCTCTATCTGCCCAATCCCTACGTCGTTCCCGGCGGCCGCTTCAATGAAATGTATGGCTGGGACAGTTTTTTTATTTGTCTCGGACTGGAGTTGGAGCACAGGGAAAGTCTCGCCAGAGGAATCGTCGACAATTTCCTTTTTGAAGTCGAGCATTACGGCGCCGTGCTGAACGCCAACCGAACTTACTACCTAACGCGCTCGCAGCCACCGTTCCTCACTTCCATGATCCGCACCGTGTATGAGGATCCAGCCAGCTTTCCCGCAACTCCGCAAGGCCGCACCGAGGCCCACGACTGGCTTTCGCACGCCTATCAAATTGCCACGCATGACTATTCGACCTGGACTCGCCCCGAGCACTTGGCCGGCCACACCGGCCTCGCGCGCTACTTCGATTACGGCGCCGGACCCGTGCCGGAGTTGGCCGACGACAGCACTTACTACTCCGACGTGATCCGATCGCTCGTCGAGCACCCCAGTGCCGAAGGGACCACTTTTCTTCTTCGTGCCCCTGAGCATCCCAACGCCGCCGAGGCCGCCCGCCTCAAGCAGACCAGTTGCGACGTCAACGCCTCCGTCGTCTGCGCGCGCGCGTGGTATCACGGCTATCGCCTCACCCGCGACTTCTATCTGGGCGATCGCGCTGTCCGCGAGTCCGGCTTCGATACCAGTGATCGTTTCGGTCCCTTTTCCGGCGCCACCCATCATTACGCGCCGGCCTGTCTCAACAGCCTCCTCTTTCGATACGAGCGCGACATGGCTCACTTCGCGCACTTGCTCGGCCTGCCGCAGGATGCTCACCGGTGGGACCGCCGTGCCAACGCCCGCGCCGCCGCGATGCAGCGCTACCTTTGGCAGCCGAAGCTCGGAGTCTTCGGGGATTTCGATTTCATCCGCGCCAAACCCTCTACCTATGCATTCATTGCGTCGCTCTATCCGCTTTGGGCGGGAGTCGCCACGCGCGAGCAGGCCGCCTCCATCGAGAGCCATTTGAGTCTCTTCGAGCGGCCCGGCGGCCTCTCCACCAGCGACACGAACACCGGTCTCCAGTGGGACGAGCCCTATGGCTGGGCTCCGACAAACTGGATTGCTGTCGCCGGCCTCGACGCCATGGGCTTTCACGCCGATGCCCAGCGCATCGCGCGCCACTTCGACTCCACCGTGGATGCGGGCTTCGCCGCCGATGGCACCATTCGCGAAAAATACAATGTCGTCGCGGGCAATGCGCAAGTGACAGTCAGTCAGGGCTACACGCAAAATGTCATCGGCTTTGGGTGGACCAACGCCGTATATCTCAAGCTGAAGGAAATCGCGGACCGCTCCGCGCCGTAGACTCACCGCGAAATGGGGTGCCCCATTCTAAAACTCAATGCGAAGCAGGGAGTTTTAGGGTGGGGTGACACAACTCTTGCTCTCGCTCCAATTCGCCCGCATTCGCCTCAATCTGCCTGTTAAACCGGATCAGCGCGATCCACATTCCGTCATCGTCGCGCCTCCACACCAGATCTCCGCCCAACTGGCGCGCGATCGCCTCCGGCGGCAGATCGTGATGCAACCCGAAGTAGCGTTCATCGAGCGCTTTTCCGCTCAACCGTTCCAGCGCCGAGTCCGGATCGTACTTCGTTGAGAACACCAGCGCGGCGGAGTAGGCTTGCGGCTTCGCGGCAGCCCGCGCGATCTGTCCCGCGGAAAAGTCGTCGATCGCCACCACATCCCAGGGATGCTTCACGTAGCCAAGCTCGGGATGCGTCAACTCATCCGTTACAGGCCACGCGCTCAGTACCGTTGCGCCCGGATAGAGCTTCGTGAGCTCCACGATCCCCGATTCATGCATCCGCACCACGCGCGCATACGCCAGGTTGTCTTCCGGAGCAAATCCGTAAGGCGGATTGACAAAAAGACCTACGAAAAATGCAGCCGCTGAAATCAGCGCGAGGCCCTGCCAATACGGCACGCGCCGGTAAAACGTCGTCACCGCCACGAGCAACACCAGCGGATACATCGGCAGCAGGTAACGCGTCAACAGCGCGCCGCCCAACACACTGAAAAGCACGGCATTCGCCAAAACCAGAAAAAGAATCCGCATCTGCGCCGCTGGAGCAATCGTCGCGCGCTCGTGGCCGTTCTCGTCAGGCCGCGGACTGAGCAGCAGTGCGGCCAGGGCCATCCCCACCGGCACGAACATATTCATGTGCGCCGTCAAGTGCAGGATGCGATGGCCGAATGCCGCCAGAATGCGCAGCGGAGTGAGTGTTGCCTCGGCGTTGTATCGCAGGTACTCGGGATTGCCAAAGAGAAATCCTGTCTTCGCGTAGTGATAGGCATACCAACCCGCCAATGGCACAACGCAACTTGAGAACCACGCCGCTTCCCGCCAAAGTTTTGCGCGCGCCGTGCCACCAAATCTGAATCCCTCCGCGATGTTCACCGCCGCGAGCGTCAGCGGAATCACCACCGCTGTCTCCTTGCATAGCGCGGCCGTCGCGAACCACAACGCCGCGGCCCACGGCACCCGCCCGCGGCTCGGCAACGCATACACCAGCCCCCACAGCGAACACGCGGCAGCAAAAATGTCGGCCTGCGCCAGCGAGCTCTGCGCAAACCAGATCGGATAAAGCCCCGTCAGCAATACCGTCCAGAATGCGACCGAGCCCACGCCGACCAGCCGCATCGCCAGCCGCCACACCGCCAAGAGTCCCAGCGAGGCCACCATCAGCACCGCTTCGCGCGTCACCTCGGGATAGTAGCCACAGACCTTCCACCACAGCGCCAGGTAAATGCTCGGCAGCGGCGGATGCGCGTTACTCAGCGTTGTCGTCGGAATCAGCGAGCCGGTGCGGAAAAAGTCCCACGCTGCGGGAATGTAATAGCCCGCCTCGTCCCAGTAATAAGGAACGCGCAGCAGAGTAAAGTGGCTGGCATACAGCGCCATGAAGATGACTGGAAAAATCATCCAGATGGGCAGCGGCGCGTCCAACCGCGGATTCAGAATTCCCTTCAGGCGCACATGCTCGCTCCTGCGCTATGCGCAATCCATTGGCGTCTGGGCCTAACCCAGACGCAGGCGATCCCCTGTTCCTCGCTCGGCATCTTTCCCCGCTCCAAACTTTGACACCACGGCACGCGCTAAAGTTCCGCAACGCGCATCTCGACCGCAACCGGCACCGACCGCTGATCACTGACAACTCATCACTGTGTTTAATTCACCGGCCCTTGGGGAAAACTCTGCCCTTTCGGCTCCAGGTTCAGCGTGCCAAAGGCCTGCTCGTATTGCGCAATGTTCTGTCCCAGCACGTTAAACAGGGCCTTGGCCTGCTGCGGGCTCAGAAAAATGGCCTGGTGGTTGCGGATCGTCACCTGGTCAGGGCTTTCGCTCGAGGCAAGGCCGAAGACCAGTTGGAAATCCCACACGCTCACGCGCACCTGCACGCTATTGGCATAGGACTCCCGGTAGTCCGCGGTCTGTGCAAGATTCAGTTGGGGTTGCTGCGGAGTTGGGCTCATAGTGCTTCCAGCTTACAGCCATCAGCCTTCAGCTTTCAGCTTCTGCCCGTCTCCTCGGAGCGCTGATGGCTGAGGGATGATAGCTGCTTTAAGGTCTTTCTCCAGTGGGCATCCCTCGCATCGCGCCGTCTTTCCGCAATGCTCCTTACCCACTGCCACCGTCAACGCGTGAAATTCGTTAAACAATTGGGCTCGGCTCTCCACGGGATCATTCGCGAACACCCTCCGCGTCAGATCTGCAAGATCGTCATAGGAGATTCGCTTGCGCCCTGTCGGTGGTGTCAAAAGCCCATGCCGCTCTGCGATCCGCCGCAGATACTCGTCGGCCACCGGAACCGCGTGCCCCAGCGCGTAGAGCAAAATCGCGTCGGCCGTCTCGTTCCCAACTCCGGGCAATTCGAGCAGCCGCTCGCGAAGCGCGGCGGTCGGCGTCGCCGCCATCGTATCCAGCGACCCGCCAAAATCTTCATCGAGCATCGCCACAAATGAATTCAGCGCCGGCGCCTTACGCGTGATAAATCCCGAAGGCCGGATGAGCCGCCGCAACTTTCCGAGCGGCGTCGCCCGCAATCCCTCCACCGTGAGCGCGCCCGCCGCGCGAAGATTCTCCAGGGACCGCTCTACCGCCTTCCACGCGGTGTTCTGCGTTAGGTACGCGCCCAGAATAACTTCAAACGGCGTCTTCGCCGGCCACCAGGACTGCGGACCGTACGCACGCATCAACGCATCGTGCGTCTTGCGCAGGCGCTTAGCAGATGTAGCGCCGGTCTCCTGACCGGCTGTCGTGAGGACCTCCAGATCCGCACGGTGGTTCGGCCTCGGCTTCGTTCGACTTGTAGCCTTAGCCGTGCTCACAAGTCTTAGCATAAAGAGTGGAGCCGCACACATCTCCGAGGCGTAAGTCTCGGTAGAGCGGAAAGGACCTTAGCATTGATGCGCAGGGAGGGTACATGAAGAGTCACACCGAATACCTCGTCTTTGAGACGCGCGAGCGCCGCGAGATGGTGCACATCACCGACCAGGTCGAGCAGATTGTCGAGCGCAGCGGCGTGAAAGACGGCTTATGCCTTGTCTCGCCGATGCACATTACGGCCGCCGTTTATGTCAACGACCATGAGAGCGGGCTTATCGAGGACATCGGTAAGTGGCTTGAAGAGCTTGCCCCCGCGCGCCCCGATTACAAGCACCATCGCACCGGAGAGGACAACGGCGACGCACACCTCAAATCGTTGCTGCTCCACCACGAAACCACCTTGCCCGTCACCAACGGCAAGCTCGACCTCGGCACCTGGCAGCGCGTCTTCTATGCCGAATTCGACGGCCAGCGCCGCAAGCGCGTCATCGTCAAAGTCCTCGGAGTCGAGTAACCTGCAAATTCGGGGTGCCGCAGGTCCCTCGCATTTGAGGACCTGGGATAGCAAAATCTCCAACGCACTACACGCCGCCTCGCTAAACCCGCTATCTCCGCTGCCTCCGCTACTCCCCATCCGTCACTTTGCGCCACGGCCCCGACGGACCAGTACTCGCCGGCGCCGCAAAACTGATCTTCGTTCGCGGCATCACCACCAAATCCACGCGGCGGTTCTCCGCGCGGCCTTCCGGCGTGTTATTCGTCGCCACTGGATGAAACTCCGCATACCCGGCTGCCGAAAGCCGATCCGGCGGAATCGCATTCATCTCCAGAAACAGCCGCGCAATGTGCGTTGCCCGCGCCGTCGAGAGCTCCCAGTTCGAATCGAACTCCGCGGTATGAATCGGCATATTGTCGGTGTGGCCCTCGATCCGCAAATCGTACGGCGTCGATCCCAGCTTGTCGGCAATCTGGCGCAGCGTCGGCAACGCTTCTGTCTTCGGTATGGCCGAACCGGATTCGAAAAATCCCGCCTCGCGCAAACTGATCACCAGGCCGTCGCGCCCCATCTCGAGTGATACTGTATGCGCGGCAACCTGCGAGGCCAGCGTCGCCGACAGATCGCGCCGTATGCGATCCAGATCCTCCTTCACCTGCGCCGGTGAAACCAGATTTTCGTCCATCACCGCGTTCGCCGGCGCCGTTGCATCGCCCTCGCCGGATTCCGGATTGGGTGCGTGCGGCAAAGCACCCATGGAACGGAATGCGCTGTCGATCGCCTTTGACACTTGCGCCTGCTTCTTCTCGCCCGCTCTGGCAAACGCGTACATGACCACGAACAAGCCGAAAAGCAGCGTAATGAAGTCCGCATACGAAACCAGCCACCGGTCGTGCGTCACGCGGCTGCGGGGAACACGCGCGTTCATGCTGCCCGCTCCTTATCATCGCGATCCGCATCGTCCACAAAACCCGCCAGCTTGATCTCCAGCATGCGCGGATTCATTCCTTCCAGAATCGAGATCACGCCCTCCAGCATCATCTCCCGCCGCCGATGACCGCTGCGGATGCGCAGACGCATCTTGCCCGCAAACGGCAGAAAGAAAAGATTGGCGATGCCCACCCCATAAATCGTCGCCACAAAAGCCACCGCGATTCCGCGCCCAACCTCCGCAATGTTGTCCAGGTGCTGCATCACCTGAATGAGGCCTAGCACCGCCCCCAGAATGCCGATGGTGGGCGAGAATCCTCCCGCCGATTCAAAAACCGCCGGAAGCCGCTCCTCATCCTCCGTCATCGAATCCAGACTCACGCGCATGATCTTGCGCAACTCCGCCGGCTCCGTGCCATCCACGGCCAGCATCAGAGTTTGCTTCAGAAATGGATCGCCGATCGCCGCCAGGTCGGCATCGAGCGAGACGACTCCCTGGCGTCGCGCCTTGTTGGCGAAGGCGATCATCTGGCGAATCAGGTGAGTGTCTTCCTTGCGCGGCGCCGCGAAAACATGCGCCAGACTTCGGAATGCCCCCACCACTGTGGTCAGCGGAAACTGCAGCAACACTGCGCCCATCGTGCCGCCGAAAACGATCAGCGCCGCCGTCGGCTGCAGAATCTGGCCGATGTTGCCGCCCTCGATCAGTAGTCCGGCAACGATGCCCGCAATGGCCAGTACCGCTCCGCCGACGCTCGCCTTATCCATCTGCCGCTCCCAGGAGATTTGCCGTCGCAAATGCCTTCAGCCCGCATCGCTGACTTGCTTTGGCTTTCGCGGCGCATTGCCCGCCGAGCCTGCGGCCTCCAAACTCACCAACGCCGCTGCCCGCTCCAAATCGCCAAAGTGGTGCAGTCGCTTGGCCACCACCGCCAGCAGCCGCGCGCGATACACCAGAATCCTTTCCACCACTTCGCCGATCTCCTCGCGCACAATCAGCTTCTCTCCATTGATCAAAGTCAGCATCGTATCCGGAGAGGCCTCCGCGGTCTTGATCAGATCGCTGTTGACCACCATCGGCCGGCCATTCAGCCGCGTCAGTTCGATCATCGCCCGATCTCCTTCGCTTCCGTTATCGGCGCGCGTTGCGGAACGTTAAAGAAACAAAACAAATGAAACAGAACTGTCCCTTCGCGAGACACAAACTGCTCACCCGTAAAGTCCGCAAGTACCCCGCCGAAATAGGGGCCAGATGCGTCGGCTCCTGACCGCGAGCAGCAACCCAGGTCAACACATAGGGATGCGCAACCGGAATCGGAGCCGCAAATCACCGCATCCACAAGGAGAACCCCATGTCCCTGGGTGTCTTGAATAACCTCTCCGCGGTGTATGCGGAGAACAATCTCAACAACTCCAACAACAGCCTCTCGAAGACTCTGCAGCAACTGTCTTCCGGATCGAAGATCAACTCCGGCGCCGACGATGCAGCCGGTCTGTCGTTGGTCGACGGCCTTCAGGCGAACCAGACGGCGCTCACACAGTCCGAAACCAATGCTTCGGAAGGCGTCGGCCTTCTGCAGGTTGCCGATGGCGCCCTCTCGCAGGTCACAACCCTGCTTAACCGCGCCGTTACGCTTGCTACCGAAGCTTCCAACGGCACGCTCAACAGCTCACAGGACATGGCGGCTAACCAGGAGTTCCAGTCGATCCTGTCGGAAATCTCCAACATCGGCTCCACAACCACCTACAACCAGGAAGCGGTCTTTGGCTCCAACAGCAACATCTACACGGGCGATTCCTCAACCGTCGGATCTTCCGTCGACGCTCTGAACATCCGGTCGCTCTCTTCATCCAATTTGGGTGACACCGGCGGCACAATGTCCTATGCGGCCAGCGGCAGCACCTCCAACGATGTGTTTATCGACATGGGCACGCAGGCGAACACGACGCTCGGTACTGCCACAACCGCGGCCAACAGCATCACCATCAACTATCTGGCCAGCAATGGATCCACCGCGACCAAAACGCTGAACATCGCGTCCGGTCAGGATATTAGCGCCGTAGTCTCTGCGATCAACGGCGCGGGCCTCGGCCTCACCGCCACGTTGACCACGGGGCAGGCTGCAGGCGGCGGCACGGCAGGCGACGAAGGCATCATGATTACGGGCTCCGTCGGCACGGGCACCGTCTCTTCGGCCAGCTATTCGGGAACACTCGTGCCCACTGGAACCGTTGCCGACACCGACGTCCTCTCGGGAAGCGTCACTATTCAGGATGGCACCAACGCCGCACAGACCATCAAAATGACCGATGTAGCTGCGGCCGAAGGCAACGCCCAAATCGGCAGCCTGGCAAAGTACCTGGCGGCAGATACATCGCTCGGCGTCGCCGTCACCGATACCGCCGGCTCCTTGGCCATCTCGACTGCCAACAGCGGTACCGCGGGATTGACGATCAGCGCCAACCTCACTGATACGACAAACGGCAACGCGATGACCTATACGGCCAATGCGGCGTATAGCAACTCGATCTCCGGAGCGACCATTACAACCGCCCACGATACGGTGACAGCCGCCGATATCGATGCGGGCACCTCCACCACAACCAGTCCGACCGCCACCATTGGTTACACCGATGCCGCTGGTTCCGACCTGGCAGGCACCGACCTGGTCAACCAGGCCGACGCCCAGGTGGCGCTCACCGCTCTCAACTCCGCCATCACCGACGTGGCCGCGCAAGATGGGTACATCGGCGCGCAGATCAACACGCTGAATGCAGTCAGTCAGGTCATCAGCACACAACAGGAAAACGTGCAGTCGGCCCAAAACGCAGTCCAGGCCACCGACTACGCGCAAGCCAGCTCCAACATGTCGAAGTTCGAAATCCTCAGCCAGACCGGCATCGCAGCCCTGGCTCAGGCCAACAGCATGCAGCAGGAAGTGACCAAGTTGCTGCAGTAAACAGGCAGCAATGCCGATAGCCAGGGAGGGGCGTCCTGCGGATGCCCCTCTTTGCTTGATTCAATGCCCCACGGGCTATGAGAACTCTTTAATCCGCCTTCCACCCGAGTTGGCTCATGGGCTGCATCGCATTTCAATGGAGGATTCGATGGGCACAGTCGGATTGAGCTTCGGCTCTCCAACCAGCGGCGCTGGCTTCGACGTCAGCTCCACCGTCGCCGAGATTGTCGGCAATCTCCAAAACGTCGAAACGCCCTGGAAGAACCAATTGACTTCGCTCGAGAGCCAGGACGCCGTCATCTCGAATCTCGGCACACTCTTCTCGAACCTCTCCAACGATATGAGCTCGCTCACCGATTTCCAGGGCATTTTGGCGCAAAAGGAAGGCTCCAGCTCCGACACCAACGTCCTCGAGCTCACCGCAGCTTCATCTTCGGCGACGGCAGGCACGCATACTGTCGTCGTCAACAACCTCGCCCAAACCTCGAGTGGCTATCTCGACGCCATCGCGACTGCATCCGACGTGCTCTCCGGTTCCATGACCATTAAGCTCGGCAACGGAACCACCAAAACCATCGTGATCGGCGCCGCGCCCCCGACCCCCGCCGCCAACACCATCTATACCGGCAGCGGCAATGACACGCTTGCCGACATCGCTTCGGCCATCAACTCCGCTAATCTGGGCCTCACCGCTAACGTCCTCGCCGATTCAAATGGCTCCGTCCTCAGCCTCGTTTCCGGAACCTCCGGCGCGGCAGGCCAGTTGACCATCGCCTCGTCTCTGACCGATCCCAACAACGTCACCTCCACCAACACCACCGGCACGCTCAACTATAACGACGGCGTCGACGGCAAAGACGCCTCGCTCACCATCGACGGCGTGCCCCTCGCCAGCGCCTCGAACACCGTCTCCAATCTCATCCCTGGCGTTACGTTCCAGTTGCTCGCGCCCAGCGCCCAGGAATCCGGCAACACCCTTGAGACGGTCCAGGTGGTCATCGCCAATGACAACTCCGGCGTCGAGAGCACGGTGAATCAATTCGTCACCGACTACAACTCGCTCATCAGCGCCATCAACGCGCAGCATGGCAACACCTCCTCCGGAACGCCCGAGCCGCTCTTCGGTTCGCCCACTCTCTCTCTCCTCCAACAGGAACTTTTGAGCGGCCTTAACACGTCCAACCCCAACGGCTACATCGACGGGGTATCGACGGCCTCTGACGTTACGCTCGCCGGCTCCATCACCATCCAGGTCGGCGCGAACTCCCCCCAAACTATCAATGTCGGCGACTCTTCCACGCCCGCGACCATCGCCGGCCTGGCTGCGGCCATCAACGCCGCAAACATCGGCGTCACTGCCGGCATCTCCACCACCAACGGTGAATCCACTCTCACGCTCAATTCGCAAACCGCCGGCTCCAGCGGCGAGTTGGCTGTGAGCTCGGCGCTCTCCACCAGCACGCCGACTCCGGTCACCTACTCCGACACCACGCCGTATACCGACTCGACGCCCGACAGCGGCACGCTGGGCGCGGTCGCCAACGCAAACGACACGCTCTCGGGCACTCTCACCATCCAGGTCGGCACCGGCGCCCCGCAAACCATCACGCTCGATTCTTCCGACAACACACTCGCCGGGCTCATGGGTGCCATCAACGGATTGACCAGCGTCACCGCCGCGCTGAACGACGCCGGTACCGGCCTCACGCTCACCTCTGGCACAAACGGATCGGCCGGCGCGCTCAAAGTCACCTCGAACCTCGTCGACAGCTCCAGTTCCACCGTCACGGCTCTGAATTACAACACCTCGTCCGACTTGAGCACTCTCACTGCCCTCGGCATCAGCGTGAATAACGACGGGTCGCTCACCTTCGACGCCAACTCGCTCGACTCCCTGCTTAATACCGACTTTTCCGGTGTTGTCGGCTTCTTTCAGAACGCCGCCAGTTGGGGGCAAACCTTCAACAACATGCTCACCGGCGCCGGATCTAGCTCTTCCACCGGAATTCTCTCGCTCGCATCTCACTCCAACAGCATGATTGAATCCACGCTCAACGCCGATATCTCAAAGGAACAAAGCCTGATTTCGGCCGAGCAGTCCAGCCTCACAACCGAGCTGAACCAGGCCAACCAGATCATGCAGCAGCTGCCCAACCAGCTCAATGGCATGAACGAGCTTTATTCGGCCATCACCGGCTACGACAAAAACATGAACGGATAAGGAGATTCAAGCGATGGCAGGTTACCGCGAACACGCGCTGGAAGGAGCTTCGGCGCTCGACCTCGTCGTCGCGCTCTACGACGGCATCATCCGTTTTCTCTATGCCGCCATCGCTGCTGTCGAGCGTGGCGACGCCGACGCCCGACGCGCCGCCGTCAAGCGCGCCATGGACATCATCATTCACCTCCAGGCGCGGTTGCGCATGGATGTCGGCGGACGCCCCGCACAATCCCTCAGCGATTTCTATACCGCCATCTTTGCCCAGATCCTGCAGGCTTCGCAGTCGGTCTCCACAGCCAAATTCGAACATGCCATCGATTGTGTGAGAAACGTTCGCGATGCCTGGCGCGAAGCCGCACGGGATCCGAACGCCCTCCCGACACCATCGCACCAGCTCAATCCCTCTTCGCCGGCGCCCATCGCCGCGGAGCACCCGCAAAAGGCCTCAGGCTCTTCCTGGACCGCATAACTCACTGCACCGGTTCTTCATTTGGATAGAAGCTCGTTGTTCCGCAAGCCCAGCCTGACGGCTCATGGCTGATGGCTGAGGACTGAAAGCTAATAGCCAATAGCTGACGGCTGAGGGCTGACGGCTGATGGCCGAAAGCTGCTTCTCATCCCGCCACCGTCAGCTCCTCTTCCAGTTGCTGCTTCTGGTAGAGGCTGGCATAGTAGCCATCGAGGGCCAGCAGTTCCTCGTGCCCGCCCACCTCGACGATCCGCCCTTTGTCCAGCACCGCGATGCGGTCGGCATTCCGCACCGTCGACACGCGGTGCGAAATCAAAATCGTCGTCGCCGTCGCCGTATACCCGCGCAATCCGCCGAGGATGCGTTCTTCGGTGTAGGTGTCCACGCTGGCCAGCGCGTCATCCAGAATCAGGATCGCCGGCCGACGCAGCAGCGCGCGCGCAATCGCCGAACGCTGCTTCTGGCCGCCTGAAAGCGTCACGCCGCGCTCACCGACCATGGTTTCAAAGCCCTGCGGAAACTCCTCGAACTCCCTGCGGATGTGCGCCGCCTCCGCCGCCTCCAGCAGTTCTTCCGCACTTGCTTTCGGCGCGCCGAAGGCCAGGTTTTCGCGAATCGTTTCGCTGAAAAGGAAAGTCTCCTGCGGCACCATGCCGATGTTGCGCCGCAGCACGGCCAGCGGATAATCGCGCACCGGCCTGCCGTCGATGAACAGCGTTCCCTCCGGCGCGTCGTAGATGCGTGGAATCAGATTTGCGAGCGTCGATTTACCGCTGCCCGTCGGTCCCACGATCGCCAGGCTCCCTCCTGCCGGAATCTTCAGCGTGATGTCGCGCAGCACCGGCGTATCGCCGTAGCTGAAATTCAAATGCCGGAATTCGATCTCGCCGTTCAGGACCGTCTCCTGTCCAAAACCCGGAACGGCGGAGCCGTCATCGATTGCAGGCTCGGCTTTGAGCAACTCATCGATGCGCTTCACGGATGCCGTGCCGCGCTGGAAGATGTTGATCACCCAGCCCACAGCGATGATCGGCCAGATCAGCATGATCATGTACGTGCTGAACGCGACGAAGTCGCCGACGTTGATGCGGTGCGCAAGCACCAGGTGCCCGCCAACCAAGAGCGTGATCACCATGGAAACGCCGAGAATAAACTCCAGCGTCGGCCAAAGCATGCCCATCAGCTGCACCAGTCGCAGCGCCCGGCCAATGTACTGGCGGTTGAGCCGCTCAAACAACCCGATCTGCGACTCCTCGCGCGCGAAAGCCCTGATCAGCCGCACGCCGGAGTAGTTTTCCTGCGCCTGAGCCGAAATATCGCTGAAGCTGGCCTGGATGCGCTCAAAGCGCTCGTGAATCCTGCGCCCCAGATACTGCACCAGGATGCTCGCCAGCGGCATCGGCGCCAGCGCTACCAGCGTCAGGTAGGGGCTGATGCGAATCATAAAAAACAGCGCGAAGACGCTCAGAAAAATCGTGTTGGCGCTGTACATCAACGCCGGCCCCAGCAGCATGCGCACCGCATTCAGGTCGTTCGTCATGCGCGCCATGATGTCGCCGGTGCGGTAGCGCTGGTAAAAGCCGGAATCTTGAATCTCCAGTTTGCGGAACAGGTCGTTGCGAAGGTCGAACTCGATCTCGCGCGAGATGCCGATCAAAATCCAGCGCTGCGCGTAGAGAAAGACGCCCTTTACCAGGCTGATCGCCACCAGAATCGCCGCGAAGATCAGAATCAGTTCCCGCGTGGTCCCCTGCTGGATCCGGTTCACCGCCATTCCCAGAACGCGCGGAAACTGCACGGCAACAATATTCGTAGCTACGCACGCCAGCGTCCCCTGCACGTACTGCCAGCGGTAGCGGCGCATGTAGTTGTAAAGGGGACCGAGGTCGCCAAGCATAGCTCTATCTTACG
>Ga0335085_10005086_pt1 | contig 21392 bp, 29 predicted proteins | sample Lox_Sample_45_FD_206712 | JGI IMG/M metagenome (GOLD analysis project Ga0335085, IMG submission 206712) | Soil microbial communities from Loxahatchee National Wildlife Refuge, Florida, United States - Lox_Sample_4.5 | ecosystem: Environmental > Terrestrial > Soil > Wetlands | place: USA...
CAGTGGACTCTCCTCCAGCATCGACAAGGACCGCGGCCTTCTTGAACTCCAAGAGGATTGAGTCTGCCTGACCCACGTCCATGACGTGGATCTTCATCTGAGCCTTAAGCCACATCGGCAAGGAAAGCAGAGTGATCAGGAAGATGACGGATTTTCTCATCGTCGTGCTCCGAATCTGAAAGCGATCGCGCCTCGTGAAGGCATGTGTTTGCAAAAAAGTTCTGTTAGCCCTGGATTTGCAGGAAAACGAATCGTGCGTGCATTCTTCATCAAGTGCCGCTCATGGTCAAGAGAAAATAGTCCAAAACCGCTAACTACCCTGCGCGGGTAATGATGCCAAGCCTGAATAACCCAAAATTTACTTGACGCTCCGCGCTGGAAGGGAGTACAAACCCGCCTATAACCTCATCGCTCCGGATCGTCTGTCCTCATCCCTGAGGTAAGGCCCCAGCCCCGGTTCGGCCCCAAGCACGTCGGCCCCATCCTCAACTCGCTCCGAGTGCACCACTGTCCCCGGACTGCTGGCCCAGGAGGCCACCATGAATCGCCGTTGGCTACTTCTCCCCGCCATCCTGCTCGGCGTTCCAACCTTCATGTTCGCCCAAAGCACCCCAGGCACCTTTGCCTACACGGGCAGCATGAGCATCCCGCGCAATCAGGCTACGGCAACCCTGATTACGGGCTGCAACTGTCCGGCTGACGGGAAAGTACTCGTAACAGGCGGAGTGATTTCCAGTGGCGACATAGCCTTTACGACGAACACTGCCGAACTCTACGATCCTGCCTCGGGAACTTTCACTCCAACCGGGTCCATGAATGTTGCCCGTTCTGGCCAGGCAGCAGTCCTTCTTCTCGGCGGCAAGGTTCTCATCGTCGGCGCCTTCAACGCTCAGGGACCGGTCGATGCCGAAATATACGACCCTGTCGCTGGCACGTTCAGTTGCGTCGCAGGTCTCGATCCTTCAACCGGCTCCTGCAATTCCACACTTGTGCACAATGCCCTATCGGTCACCGCGACGATGCTCCAGAACGGCAAAGTGCTGATTGCCGGACTTCCAACGCCCGATTCTGCTGGAGAGAGTTCAACTGGTGCCGCCCTCTTCGATCCCTCGCAATCAAACTTCACATGCGTGAGCGGGATGAGCTCGACCCCAGGCATCTGCAATTCCAGCATGGCGAGCTTCCACGGATCCGGCACAGCGACGCTCCTTGCCGATGGGACAGTGCTTGTGGCTGGAGGTTTTGACCCGAATAGCGGCTACACGAATTCAGCCGAGCTCTATGACCCGACCGTTTCGCCGAACGGAGCATTCTCGATTACCGCTAACTTGCTCACGACCCGGGCCAATCACGCTGCGGTGCTCTTGAAGACGGGGGAGGTGTTGATCGTCGGCGGCGGCAACGAAAACGGCAATTTCAACACTGCCGAGGTATACGCGAACGGGGTGTTCGCCTCCGTCGGGAACATGGCGCATGTTCGGTTGTATCCGGGGGCGACCCTCCTGAACGACGGAACCGTACTCGTTACCGGAGGCTGTTGCGAGGTCTCTAACGCCCAACTTGCCTCAGCCGAAGTCTATAACCCGACTGCGAAAAGTTTCTCCCTGACCGGCGATATGAACGAGGCCCGCGTATTCCATACCTCGACGCTCCTTCAGAGTGGTGAAGTCCTCGTCGCCGGAGGATTCGACAGCCCGACCGCCGAACTCTACACGCCGGTTACTCCAGACGCGATTACCTCGATCGCACCCACATCAGGCCCACAAGGCCAAACAATTACGGGCTTTACAGTCGTCGGTACCAACTTCGACGCGAACGCGGTCCTCTCGTTTGGCGGATCCGGCGTTGCGGTCGATTTGTACACTTCACGGACAGCCACGCAGATCATTGCGAGCATCACGATCTCTAGCGACGCCCCGCTTGGTCAGCGGGATGTTTTCGTCATCAATTCCGCTGGTCAGCAAGCAATGCTTCCAGCTGCTTTTACGGTGGTAGCTTCGGCGCCGGTGACGCACACCCTCACTGTGGCATCGACAACTCCAAACAGTGGCGCGAACGTTACGGCGATTCCTTCGGACAACAATGGGCAGAGCAGTGGCACGACCCAATTCGCGCTGACTTACAACGATGGCGCGGTGGTAACTTTGACGGCGGCACCAACTGCCAGTGGAAACAATTTCTCGAACTGGTCCGGCTGCGACTCAACCTCAGGAATGAGTTGCACGGTGACAATGAGTACCGAGCGGACCGTACTTGCGAATTACACTAACCCGTGTAACGTGAGCGCGATTCAAGTTGATAGGAGATTTGCAAACGGTGTTGTCAACGTGTCCGCTACGGGTTCGGGATGTGACTACACGGTCACAATTACAAATCCAAAGACATATTGGACAAATTTCATTCTGACCAAAGTGGGAGACGTGACTATTCAACCAGTAGGACAATTTAGCCTAAATCTTCAATTTCAAATTCTTGCGCCGGGGAAAACCGCCAGTTTTCGAGCTCACTTTTCTGTCCCGGCACAAGCAATCAGCATCTTTGTGGACCCCGAATTCCAGTCGGGAACACTCGCCGCATTTATGAATGTTCTCCAAGTTATTTTGGATTCGCTATCGCTCATCAATCCTGCAAGCGGCGCTGGCGCCATCGTTATTGGTTTAGAAGACGCGAATGAGATCGTGCAGGCATTCAATCAAATGCCACACTTAACACAGCTAGCCCAGGATTTATTTGGTGGTCGGCCAAATTTGCGCGACGCGGTACTAGAATTCATCGCCTTCCGGTCAAGTTCCGAGCCACAGATTCTAGCGCGACTACTGGGGCAACTTGGTGGAGATGTGTTCCAAGGTGTTGTAGTGGATTTACTCAATAAACCCGGCGCCGTTGCGGACTTTACGCTCACACTGCTCAAGACGTTTAGGTCGGCAGCCTTTGAGCCATTGGCTGGCTCTATTCTTATCGAGGCACGGTAAGAGACTAAAGTGTGAGTGCGTAGAGAACTAGAAACAACGCGATTATTCCAAGCAGCAGGAGGAGTTTTCCGAATTCCATGCGAAGAAAATTGCGAAACCTCTCCTTGGTTGGATAAAAATTGTCAATTCCTTCTTTGAGAGCTTGACCAGCAGGTTTATATGGGTCTATTGGCATAAAAAGGGACGCATCCCGCCAAGACCATAGGACTTGACGGCGCATTTTCTCCTTGAGCGATTTGGGGCCGATCAAGCCCGCGAACAATAGCAAGACCAAGATTCCGACTAGCGCCTCTACCAGGATAAGAAGAATTTGGCCGAATTCGGAGTTCATCGTAGTTGAATTTGGGAGAATGATTTGAAAATAAAAACCCTCACCTTAATTTTAGGATGCACTCGCGCGAAGTCAAACCCCGCGTCGCCTCACGGCGCCACGCCCTTTCGAGTCCGCACCCCCCGATACTTCCGACACTTGCACTTCGGAAAATTGCACGGCGACCAAAGCCCCGGACGACTCTTGTCCGGATGATGAATCGCCTTCCCATGCCCGCACCGACACGCCCGCATCCGATACCTGCCTCGCGCCTTCATCCGCCCATCCTGCGAAGTCGCCCTCATCCCTTCGCCGCGGCCCTTTTCAAGCCCGCAATAATCGCCTCGCTCGAAATGCGTTGCAGACCGTACCGGAAATTGCCGGTGATCTTTAGCAGTTCCTGAAACCAAGACGATGTCTTGTCGAGCTCCAGGCGATACAAAGATTGTCCGTCCTCGCTCGATATCCGATAGCTGAATCTGCCAACGCTCTGGGGAGAAATCTTTTCGACCGAAAATGTCTCGCAGAGGAAATACTCACGAGGCCTGCCTTCGCCCGTGAGGAGCCATACGATATCGCCTTTGCCTACGCCCTGGAGTTTGTTCGTTACGATGCCGAAGTTTTTCGTTGACGGACGATACGAGCCCATCTTGTCAGGATCAGAATTGTGATATTGGACGAAATGCCGCATGCATCCCTCCGCCTTTCCGATTTATATACCCAACGAGGCAGGAAAAGACATATTTCGCAGAATTAAACCGATGTACCCGTCTCATACATGAATTTGACAAGCTGGGCTCCCCTTCTAAACTGAAATTGAACATGGACGCTGATCCTCCTTGCCGTCGAAAACGTGCCATCAAAAGTCGCCGCTCAAACCAAATCACACTAACTAAATATGTACAAATTCTTGGCGCTGGAGATTTTACTGCTGGCCGGTTTAGTATTTAGCTATTTTGATTGGCGAAAAGAAAAGAGCTCACTTAAGTCTTCTTATATCTGGCTGTGTTTTGTAGGCATGATCGAACTTCTTTGCCAAGAAAGCCTAGCAGTCGTCACACGCCACCTATCAAGGGATGCTGCTCTGTGGGTCGACTATTGGCCTAATCTGATATTTTGGATAGCGGCTGGCATCTTTTTGGTTTTCATAACGATTAAATCGTCGAGAAAAGGGTTTGATAAGGTAAAAGTCAGCAGATCCAAAATTGCCTACTTGATATTGATGGTCATTTCGACATTGGCCTTGATCACCGCATCGGTATATTTCTGGCCATCAATTTACGGGAAGTAGCTATTCCCTCAAATGCCAAAAGTTTTCCAAAATAACCAAATAAAGACGAATTCCTTCCGCGGTCTCCTCAGGACCCCGCAAGGCACCACGACCCTCGCCGCCTCTTTCAAATCTCCGGTCAGCATACCAGGAGTGTTTTCCTTGCCGCTTTTCGTCGACCTTCAAAGATTCTGTTCAGTTTTCTGTCTTGGCTCCGCTTTTTGGCCTCTGCTTGTGATATCGGCGGACCCCCAGCCGAATCCAGTTCTTCTTTCGATACCTCTTGCCACCGCCGCTTCGGAGATTTGTTCATAGAGTCCCATTCTGCCTTGAGAGCACACCTTGTAGTTGCGTGCGGAGCTCGGACGTAATTTCATAACACTTGCCAGTATCGCTGCGGACTTTATCGATTACCGGCAAGCTCGCCTCTCCGGCCACACTGTGTGCGTGCCGTGTGATGGCCGCGAGCAAGCCTGCTATGTCGATACCCTCCTTTTTGTCCAAGTGATCCATCAGCTGTTTTAGCGTGACAGGGCCCTTTTTGAGGGTGTACTCAATGAGTTTTCTTTGTTCTATCGAAAGTCGTTTCCAGAAGGTATCCAGGGTTGTATCCGCCCATGCGAGTGATGACTCACCGTTCGTGCTGGCACGATGGTTTGTCCTGCTGCCTGACTCTCGGGTTCCGAGCTCTCGGATGACAGCGGCTATTTCTGCTGGAGTACCTTCGACCAAGATTCCGTTCTCAAGTGTTGCTCTCACTGTCGCCTCCTGATTCCTAGTAATATCTACTAACAGCTACGTATTATAGCATATTATTAGGATAGGGTCAAAACTGTGGCCTCGCACACTACAGGCAGCGTAAGTCATTCGCACCTCCCTGATACTCCCGACGCCGACACTTGGGAAAAGTGCCGGGAGACCAAAGCACCACCCCAGTCACCCCAGAAGAGTTAGCTTCTACGAAACCCTGTGCTGAAAGAAGCTTTCGCTTTGGCACGTAACGCATGAAGCTATAGCTATGGAAATTACATACAAAGGCCACAATATAAAAGCTACCGCCCGCCTATTACCTGGGACGGATGCATGGGAGCCTCATACCGTCGTTGATGGGCAGCGGATTACTTTCGACCCCCTGAATTTTAGAAATAGACGTTTCAACAATGAGCAAGAGGCAACTGACTATGCCCTAGAGTACGGAAAATGGTTGATCGACCATCCCACTTCTGTGAGCGCCGACTCCCAACTAACGACTAAATGCGAAATTTGCGGTAAGGCGACCAATCTGAGTTTTTCGTTTGGCGGGAAAATCTATTATTACTGCGAGCAGCACAAGGAAGAACTGTACAGGCGGGTAACCGGAAAAACGCCCAAGAAGCCCGCGAAGCCCAAGAAGTAGGTCGGTATGGTATGCAAGGGGAACGGTTAAGCCAGTGCCGTTTGCGGAGACGAACCCTGGCAATGGAGAAGGCAGAGGTAATTACGTTTCCCCGCACGGCGGATCATATTGGCCCCGCAGTTCTTGTTCGATTGCGCGTCTTCCGGCCTGCTGCGCATTGGGGGTATAGAGGGCAGACACGGTCAATGTGCCGGAGCAGTTTCTCGGCCAAGACAGAAGATGGCATATTGCGCTACTTGCCCCAAACACTCCACCGGGCTACCTTCCTGAAAATATGATGTCTAATGGACAGCCAGGCTATCTCGACCAAGGGATAATCCTTGCCCATGAGATTGGCCACATACGGGGCGAATGGGGCATTGACAATCCTCTTGGCCTGACGAGTCGTGGTGGTGCTGAAGCTATCAATCTTGAGAACAAGGTAAGGAAGAGCCGGCGCACAATAGAGCGCCACCCTCCAACACGAAACCAAAACACCGACGTAGAGTAGCTAGTTGGACCATCTGTAGGAAATATACGACAGAGTTGAGCACACGGGCATGACAGTCAAACAAAGTTCTACGTGGTCCGGTCGGCGAATTATTCTATCCATACTCCTACTTCCCATCATGTTCCTAATCGCTTGGGAGTGTGTGCATTTCCTCAGATTTGGAGATTTTTTCACTTATGGTTACCACGTAGACCTTGTTGAAGACCACTCCGACATTGGCGTGCCACGCTCAGAGACTGCTTACCGTCTCAGAATAACTAACTATACGTTCACACCCCTCAAATTTGAAGGGCACCGATGGCCGGAAGGCACAATGGATGGCGCGATCACCTACCATGACCGTCTTGAGAAATGGGATCAGCAATCTAGCTCCTGGCGCACAATCTTTGATCATGGACACTCCGCTAAGGACGTGAATACAGAAAAGGCTCTTTGGTTCGGCCAGTCAATCTACCCAAGTGGTTCTTATGAAGTAGCCACCGTGGAAGGTATCCATCCAGGCGATACGATTCGCATAGTCGCCTTCACATCATTCTCGAACAGCAAGGCTGGGGGCAACCAGCACGTGTTCTACTCCCAGCCTTTCAAGGTCCGAGACCGACCTGGTGATCTGCCCCTAGCTCCACGCACGGGATCATACGAAACAAGATCACCAATCGCATCACCCCCGGCCGTTCGGTCACGTACAGTTATGACGAACTCAACCGCATCAAGGAAGCTCTCACCGACGCCACCACCGGCAGCACTTGCTGGGGGCAGCTTTTCGGCGCCATGAACGGGTCGACGTTTGTCTCCGGCTACGACATTTGGGGTAATCTGAGTACCATCAGTGCGGACCCGGCACGGCCCGGATGCGGCGTGAATGTGCTCTCCCAATCCGCGAACAACAAGAACCAGATCACTGGGGACTGCTACGACCTCGCCGGAAACCTCCTCGGACTCTCCCCTCCGCCGTGTCCGGCGCCCACCTACAGCTACAACGCAGAGAACCAGCTGACGCTGACGGCGGGCGTCACTTATACCTACGACGGCGACGGCAAGCGGGTGAAGAAATCCAGCGGGACGCTCTACTGGTACGGCGGGGGCAACGACCCGCTCGATGAAACCGACCTCGCTGGCAGCACCGCCAACGCCGCGTTCAAGGAATATGTATTTTTCGACGGCAAACGCATCGCCCGCCGGGACTACCAGAACAACGTCAACTATTATTTCACCGACCACCTGGGCACCACGAGGATCGTAGCCAACTCCTCCGGTACAGTGCTCAATGATTCGGACTTTTATCCCTTTGGCGGAGAACGCGTCATCACCTCGTCGTCCGGCAACAACTACAAATTCACCGGCAAAGAGAGAGATTCGGAATCGGGACTAGACGATTTTGGAGCTCGATTTTATTCCAGTGCAATGGGCAGATTCACGTCTGCGGATCCAGTTGTCATCACGCCTGAGCGCTTCTACGACCCCCAGCAATTGAATGAATATGCGTATGTTCGAAACAACCCAACAAGGCTCGTTGACCCTACCGGCATGCTCCTGCAGCTCTCGGGGAACGTAGCGGACGCCAAGTCTGACCTCTGCCAAATTGTTGGCGCGGACAACTGCTCGCGGATAACAGTGGACGAGAAGACCGGTGTCGTGACGTTCGACACAAAGGATCTCGACCTGTCCGCGAATGCCGGAGCGGCTCTCGTCAGCGACTTAATCCAAAGCCAGAGCACGTACGACTTCAGCTCTGGACCAACGGTTGAGACGGCCGGTGGAACAGTCAAAGTCGACTACATCAAGAACCTGCCGCCAACAGCGGATCAGCTCCAGTATCGCAAGTGCCAGTGCCCTGCTGACACTGAAACTCCCAGGAAGGGGGTGGCCGACCAAGTAGCCTTTAATCCCAACGACACGAGAGGTGTGCGCGAGAGCTTGACCAACCTAAAGCTTGCCGTGCCGTATACTGTCGTTTTCCATGAATTAGCAGAGGCTTATGCAAAGGTCGACGGTGCGCAGAAAACGTACGCCGATGCGCACGGCGCTGCTATGAAAAGGGAGAATGCTTTGAGAGACCAACGGCCATATTTGAAGGAGCATAACCCTGGCTCAGGAGGCCCTCCAAACCAGCCAGACAACAAGATAATTATCAAGAATAAGTGAACACTATGCTTAAGAAAATCGCTCTACTCGGACTCTTTTCCACATTTTCGCTCTTAATGGCGGCGAATGCCGTTTGCCAAAACGAAGTCATCGAGAGAGAGAAGCCCCTGAAGGCACAGTCACTCTCTGGGCGAGTTCAGCTTGGCGATTCACCAGAAGGCGTCAAGGGAGTTCTTGTCGAAGAGTGCACGAATGACTGGAAACTTGTCAAAACCTCAACCCATACGGACGACAACGGATACTTTAATTTTCCAAACGCGTCAAGGAAGCAAATGCACTTTCTACGTTTTTCCTTTCACGGCGCGCACACACTCCTGATTAAAGTTAGGATCGACCGCTCGGGACAGAAGGAGCTTTCGATAGTTCTCTCGTTTAGCACATGAACTCGATCTTAGTGTGCTACAAATTCACCGGCAAAGAACGCGACTCCGAGAGCGGGTTAGATCATTTCCAATTTCGCAACTTTGCCTCGACGATGGGCCGCTGGATATCTCCGGATCCGATCACCTTGACGGCGAAGCGGCTGGTCAATCCCGCCAACACGCTGAACAAATACATCTACGGTGGAAATAACCCCCTTCTTTATACCGACCCAACGGGACAAGACATTACGGTTTTCTACCGCGCACCAGGCGGGGGAGCCCGGGACGTCGGACACATCCTACTGGCGGTCACGAACCCAGTGACCGGCGCGGTGCGTTTCGCGGACTACTACCCCAAAGGAGGCAACAAGCAAGGATTCCGCCATGCTCCAGGAGAGATGAATCAAAACGAAACCTCGGATCGTCTAAAGCAACACGCGGCACTCACCATTCAAACCTCGCCAGAGGTCGCGCAAAAGCTGATTGACGCGATTGACGCTATAAGCCCTCCCAATACGGTACCGGACTATTGGCTGCCGACGAGCAACTGCATCACGGTATGCACTGACCTCCTGAATCTCGCCGGCATCGATCCTCCTTCACCGTTAGCGACGCCAACAGATGTGTGGGGCTACCTCTACGGAAATTATTCCGCTGAAGCACTTCAAGGTGGCCAACTGAAGATGGGTCTGTACCGATATCAGGCCGGTAGAGACTTCGGCAACTCCATGAGCGTGTTTCCGAGAGGGACAGACCCGTTCTACAACCTCCAGCTCCTCTACCTACTCGCGGACCAACAAAGGCAGACGCCACCAAGGGCCTGCACGACTATCCTGGGCCCCAACGGCCCCGAGACTCACTGCCTAGACTGAGGAGTGAACGTCTATGTCCATAGCCCTTACGCAATTCGGTTTTCGGAACAAGAGAAGCCTCCCTTGGCTCCTGCTGGCTCTAGTCTGCATGCTCGCGTCGGCTTACTGCTTCTTCGGCTGGATGGGCGCCGTTGGCCGGATAAGTGGCTGGATAGGTCTTCCGCAGTATGAGCCACAAATTCCGCGACTCGAAACCCAGGCAAGAGTCTGGTTGGCTCTGGCATTCACGTTGCCCTTCGTCGCTGCGCTGGTACTCAGCTTCGGCAAGAGGGCGGCAGAGGAACAGTCGGTCCCAGCTTCCCCGACTTCGCTAACGTACCGGCCCGAATCAGCAACCGAGAAAAGGCTTGCGCCCATATTCCAGTACCTCGGACAGCTTGTGATTGCTTTCCTTGGAACGTTATGCTTCGTAGTTGGGCTATTCCTCCTTGAGTTATTGCTCCACAAGCACGGAATCCGTTCCGGTTAGCGGGAAGCGCCTGGAGAGCAATGCCTTTGGCATGGGGAGGAGGTATCGGCCGACAGTGATGCTCATGGTTTCACCGTCACGTCTTTGATTTCGGGAAACTTCACGTGCGCCGGGTTTTCTACCCGTACGAGAACGACTTGTTGAAAGTCCTGCCCAACGACATATTGCTTTTCGGCGCCATTCGAGTACAGGTAAAACCAACTAAGTTTGTATTGCCCTGAGGCGTCGTCGTCCCTTACATGGCCTGCAATTTCGTATTCGGTAGGCTCATGGTTTGCTTCACGCCTTTCTGCGCGGCGGAGTTAGCAAAGCGGAACGCGACAAGCTTATACCGGTGGTTCGCCACTCTCGATCTGGCGCAAAATCTCGCGCGCTCTGAATTCATCTTTCGGATGAACGAAGTACTGGCGCATCCCATCTTTGCCGCGTTCTATCCGGTAGTGAATAAGGTTTTCCTTAAGGGAGAGTTCGACAATCGAAGGCCTATCGGTCTCCGACCAGACCTTGATAGTTGCGTCCTGAGGACGCCACCTTTTCAAGTAATCCCCGGCGGGTACCTTGGTTTCATTGGGACGAACATCCCCGGCCGTCGCGGCGGTATCCTTGAGCTCAAGATTTTCACCGGTTGAGTCATCCACCGCTATATCCAGACCTAACGCGCTCCTGGCGGCCTTGTAGTCGGAACTTGAAACTCCGATTGCAAACTTCCAATCAACCCCCATTCTGCCCGAGAGCCCTACGGGGGTCTGAGAGACTCGATATTCGATATTCGCCGACTGCAGGTCGCGGCAAATCTCAACGCAGTCAGTCTCACTGTCTCCGGTCCAAACGACGCGAAGTGCCCCGCCGCCCAAAGTCCCACCAGATGGCGATCGCATGCTTTAACCCTGTCGGAACTATACACCGATTGTGGGCACGCAGGACCGGCACGCGGGGAAACTGGCGGACATGTCTAGCGAAGTCTCCCGTGTCAAGAGCGATGATTGACCTTCAGCCGGTGGGTGGCGCATTCGATGGGGACCGCCCAAACTGAATCGTCACGGTGAGTGGCCTACCCTTGCGTTTTTGTTTTTGGCAAGGGTGGGCGATTCTTCTGTTCTCCTCTACTATCCTCGGAACTTAAAGAGGGGATGCGTCGCCCTTGCTGTTGGTATGGCTGTGTGCACCGAAAGGATAAGCAATTGAGCCCCTCGCAAAAATTCGTACTGAGTAGACGATCTAAGAGGTAAAGGCAGCAATTCCCGTGTACCGGGGCTTAGAGAGGTGGCGTTACCAGGACTCCGCCCTGTGACCTCCGTCACAGCTTTCTGATTTCCCGAGTCTGATAGTCACCCAATTTCCACTTCGAAGCGCCGTGGGGCGGCATTGAAGAGCCGAAACACGGCGCAAACCTTTTTAGGTAGCCATGCATCCCCCCGAACGAGCGGCACATTCCCCAGACCACACCAGCCTTCCCAGCCGCCAGCCCCGCCAATTCCCGAGGCCTGGACTGCACCAAAAAACCGAGACCCGCCCCGCCAAAATCCGAGACCTGACATGAGCCCTGCTTCTCCTGGACAGATCGGAAATCACGGATACACTCTAGGTATCCCTCCCCGCAATGCTGAGTCACAAAAGCGCAAAACCCAACCCGCCGTGTCCCGAGTGTCATTCCAAATCCACTATCAAAAAGGGGAGACGCCTAAACCGATTCAGGAACCTCCAAATCTTCCAATGCAGGGAGTGTCTCCATAAATTCACCGCGGAAGCGGGGAAGAACAAAACCTACACGCCACGCGTGATCATCGAAGCGGTGTCGACGTACAATCTCGGCAACTCCGTGAGTGAAACTCAGCGCCTGATCCGCAAGCGTCTGCACGTCGAGATTCCCGAAGGCACCATCCGCTCATGGATTCGCGAGCATAAACCATTCACCGCATACGCGCGCTTGCGGAGTGCCGGTCAGAATCTCTTCAGCCCGGACGAGGTGATCCGGAGTTTTCTTTTGAACCACAGGCAGGTATATCGCTTCCAGGTTCACCGAGCCAAACTCGAACTGTTATTCGAGCACACGCACAACCGCCACCTGGCATCGGTCAAGAAACATCTCGAAGCAGTCGGCGAAGAATTTCCTCACGCGATGTTCCAATCGACCGAGCATCGGTCGTCCAAATTCCCGACGACGGTCGCGATTCCCGTGACCCGCAAAGAATATTATGCCACGCGGCTCGCGACGCTTGTGCTCCCCGCGGCAATCGCGAACAAGATGCGGCATGAGACGCTGCAGCGCTTCATGCTCGTGAATGACTCGGCGACCGTCGCGGTCGAGATTCCCGTGTATCTCACGAAAGAGGACATCGCGTATTACCGCAGCCAGGGTTTCAAACTCGATTTCGAGAGCGACGTGATCACGGGCCACATCGATTTCCTGCAAGTGCGGGATGGGTATCTGCAGATTCTCGATTACAAGCCCGAAGGTAGCCGTTCGTCATGCGGTTCACGGTGCCTTGGAAAACTTTGGCGATCACGTCGCGGCGGTCGCCGTTCGTGCTGCGGAGTGAGCGGAGATAGGCGAAGAGTCCCTCGCCGCGCTTGCCATCGGGGCGGACCGCCTCGTCCTGGTTTATGAAGGCGATGAGCTCCGGCCCAGTCATACCCTGCCCTGCACCCAGATCGGACACCCACACTTCTTATAGGTCCGCGAGCGGTGCGGGCAGGAGGTGAGGTGCCTGCGCCAGAGGTTCAGCACGACGCAATGCTATCACAAAGTGGACCGTATCTGGAACGCGAGCTTTTGATAGGGGAGAAACGCAGTGCTGTCGCGGTGGAAAATGGTGCCGGCGGGGGGAATCGAACCCACGGCCTAGGGATTATGAGACCCTCGCTCTACCACTGAGCTACGCCGGCATCGTGCAATTCTTCATGCTACGGAGGAAAGGCTAGGGGTGTCAAGCAGGCCGGGATTCAAGCAGGGTGAAGGAAATGCGGATTTAGAGGGCAGATCCTTCAAAAAGCGCGACTCACATGGACTGTCCTAGAATGGTACTTTCGTACTACGCGTGTTGGCACTTACGTACCGTTGTTCCTATGCGATTTGGAACGCTAGAGTCACCCCTGACGGAAGAGCCTCACCCCTTTGCTAGGCGAAAGTCTGGCGAAAGGAAAAGGCATCTCTCTGTTGACGGTTTTGCACAGGACCGTAGTGTGCCCTACTTGACACTATCCTGAGACAGGATAGAGTGTCTCCGTTCGTTTTCCCGCTCGGAGGCACTAAATGTCACGTAAACTGGGTGTGTTGGTCCTTGCAATGGGTATCCTTGTCGGCGCGATGGGCCTCAAGACCATCGTCGGCGCTAACGCGAAGACGCCGGTCATGATGGCGAACGGTTGCTCACCGGTTCCGCCACCGCTGCCGCCGGATCCCAAGAATCCGCCGAAGTAGTCTGACCGGCTAACCCGAATTGGAACTACTGATTCCCGGATCCGGTCAAGCGAAGCGAGGAAGATGCCGGATCGAATCGCCTTGATTATTTGGGTCTTGGGAATAACGGCGGATGTGTGCCTGATAGCCACTTCGCTGGTTCGGGGTTCTTTTTTCAAATACTTTTTTCTGAATTTCTACGTGATTCTGGCCATGTCCGCCGATCTGACGCGACAGTACGTGCTGCGGACGTGGGGTCTGAATTCCGTGGAATATCACTACGTCTATTACTACACGGACTGCCTGCTTACGATTGCACTCTTCGTCGCCGTCATTAGCCTCGCTTCGCGTGTGTTCGCCGAACTGAAACTCGACAAATTCGTCCGCGTTATCGCGGTTCTGCTGCTGCTCGGCACGGCGGGATTTTCTTACGGAGTGGTGGCCCAGTCCGCGCAGCGCCTGAGTACCTCGTTCACCAATGAACTCTCTCAAAATCTCTATTTTGTCGGCCTGGTCCTGACCTACCTGCTCTGGGGCGCGGTCCTGAAGCTTCATGAAACGCGCACGAGGCTCGTCCAGATGGTTCTTGCATTAGGACTCTATTTCAGCGCCTATGCGGGCAGTTATGCGCTAGTGAATTTGGCCTCGAAGTACGAGGTCGTTCTCTATCTCGGGCCCTTGCTCGGCTGCTTCCTGCCGATTTCCTGGTCGTTGACCATGTTGCGCCATTCGGAAGATTCACGCCTCACTCCGGCGCGCCTGGTGGCGGTGCCGCGATGATGGCCGCCTTTATTCTCGCGTTCTCTCTACTGACCTTGCTGATGTTTTTTGTTTCCTATTGCCGATCGCTGACGGCGGCGTCCATGCACAAGGCCCTGTCCGAAGAGGTTCTGGACGTCACGGGAATTCAGGCCAGGGCGTCGGGGCGCGATTTTGTGCGTGTGATGCAGCTTTTGCAGCTCTGTCCGGATCGCACGGAAGATCGCTCGGGCTTGCAGATCGTGGGAACGTACTACGCGTTTCTCAATCTCCTCGACCAGAGCATTGCCAAGCTGAGCCCTGCCGTTCATACGTGGGCGGAAGAAGAACGCGCCGGCTGCGCCCACTTTGCCGCCGTGGCCCTGGGCCGCCGCATCGCCCTCAACCGCGAAATGCTGGCGCAACAAGCGGAACTCTGATCCATCCTGCTATCTCTTTCGCCGCACTCGCTGTAATCCTCCCTTCCCGGCTTCCCTTCCTGTTGCTATGATTTGTGTCTCTGCTCCTCACCGGAGTGGGAGCGTCCGCAGCGCAAAACGCACCGGTGAACAAAGTCTGCTTGCAGTGCGGCGCCGTGCTCGCTTCGGGCGAGCGCGCCTGCCATTTTTGTGACCATCCCGAACATTCCGCCGCGGAGTCATCCGAGTCCACGGTTGGAAACCTCGCTTTGCGCAAATCTGCAGAGGAAGAGTGGCGTGGCGAATTGAACCAGCGCCTTCAGGCGTATCGCGCCCGGCGACGCAAGTCTCATCCAAACGAAGCGCAAACGGAGCTTCCCTTCGAGCCCAAGCCGCCCCGCCCGGCGGTGGCATTGCAGACGGAAGAAGTCTCGCAGGACCCGCAGGCGATCAAGGAAGATTTTGCATTTACGATCGCCATCGGAAGGCCGCCGCGCAAAGAAGAACCAGACGATCCCCGGCTGCTGATTGACGTTTCCCTGCCGCCGCTGGCCGAAGAAGAGCCGGAACCTGCGCCGCAGAGCGACGTCTCGCCTTCTCAGCTGTATCCGGTCGCCTCGTTGCTCGAGCGCCGGCGCAGCGCCATGATTGATGGGGCCTGTCTGGCATTTGCCTATGGCGGATTCTTGGCCTTGTTTGGTTCCCTGGGCGGCTCTTTTACGTTTAGCAAACTCAGCGCCGCCGTCTGCTTTTCTACGTTTGCCTTCGTCTATGTGCAATACTTTTGCCTGTTTACGATCTTTGGGGGCACCACACCGGGAATGATGGTGCGTGGTCTGCAAGTGGCCAGCTTTTCCGGGGAAGCTCCCACGGCCCGCCAGCTTTTCTGGCGCGCTACCGGTTATCTGATTTCCGCCGGCACTTTCTTCTTGGGCTTTTTCTGGGCTCTCTGGGATGAGGACGGCATGACCTGGCACGACCGCATTTCACGCACCTATCTGGCGGTCCCGGAATCGATCCCCGATGCGGAGATTTCCCACGCCACGCCGTTGCGCTAGGGGTATGGCCAGCTCTTTGGCCGGTCGGCAGATCTACTTCTTGATGACTTTTTCGTCCGAAGCGATCTTTCCGTCGCGGATGAAGATCACGCGGTGTGCGTGCTGCGCGATGTCCATTTCGTGCGTCACCAGGATGATCGTGTTTCCCTGACCGTGCAGGTGCTCAAATAAATTCATGATTTCTTCGCCGGTCTTGGAGTCCAGGTTCCCGGTGGGCTCGTCGGCGAGAACAATCGAGGGATGGTTCACCAGGGCTCGTGCAATGGCGACGCGCTGCCTTTGGCCGCCGGAAAGCTCATTGGGTTTGTGGTTCATGCGCGGGCCGAGATCCACCTTTTCCAGCGCTTCCTTGGCACGCTCAATGCGTTCCTCCGCCGGCGTGCCGTTGTAAATCAACGGCAGTTCAACATTGTGAAGTGCGGTTGCGCGCGGCAGGAGGTTGAACGTCTGGAAGACGAAGCCAATCTCCTTGTTGCGGATGTACGCCAGTTCATCATCGTCCAGCTCGCTGACTAAACGCCCTGCCAGCCAGTAACGCCCGGAACTCGGCGAATCCAGGCAGCCGATTAAATTCATCAATGTGGACTTGCCGGAGCCCGAGGGGCCCATGATGGCCACGTATTCGCCCTTGCGAATCTCCACGTCCACGCCGCGCAACGCATGCACTTCTTCGGTGCCCATCTGGTAGACCTTGGTCAGGCCTTCTGTACGAATCACGATGCCGTTGTCCACCAGGTCCTGGCGGTAGGTTTCCGAACTGGTTGTTTCCGCTGGCATTCGTGTCTCCCTGTGCACGAAAGGTTATGGATTATTATCTTCGGTCTTTTTCGGCGCCGAATTATCCACCTTTACCGAAGCCTCGGGCTTCAGCGTACGGAGCGCCTTGTAACTGCCGACTACGATTTCATCCCCTGGCTGCAAACCTTTCGTAATTTCGATATCAGTGACGCCCGAAATGCCCGTTTCCACGGGACGAAATAGGGCTTTCTTCCCGTTGACGACGAACACGCCTTGAATTTCATCCTTCTTGGGATCACCCGGGTCCGCCGGAGGAGGCGCGGCCAGCGTGACGTTGCTCTCTTTGCCGCGGTTTTTCGCGGCTTCCGCAAGATCTTTTCGTGAACGCACCGCCAGCGCTTGAATCGGAATCGCAATCACATTCTTCTTTTCTGCAGTCTTAATTTTGGCCGTGGTGGAAAGTCCGGGGCGCAAATTCTCCGGCGGATTAGCCAAGGTGATCACGACTTTGAAGTCCTTGGCTTCCTGATTGCTCGTTGTGGTCTGCGTGGTGGCAAGGCCGGAACTCCGCAGCACCGCCTGTGAGCCGATTTCCGTCACTTTTCCTTTGAAAACTTTTCCTGGAATGGCGTCAATCGTTACATCGGCATCCTGCCCGATATGCACATTCACGATATCGGTTTCATCCACTTTCACTTCCGACGTTACAACGGACATATCCGAGAGCGTCATCAGGAAGCTGCCGTTCGCGTTCTGAATCCCCGGCACCACGTATTCGCCCACACGAACGGGCAGGTAGCTCACAATGCCGTTAATTGGTGAAACGTATGTCGTTTTTTGCAGCACGTCTTTCGTGCGGACCAATACGGCCTTGCTCTGATCCAGTTGCGACTTCATCTGATCGAGTTGCGCCTTCTGTGCTTGCACGCGCGCCCGCGAGGATTCCACGGCGGCCACCGCGGCGTCATACGCGGTCTTGCGCTGATCGTAATCCTGCTTGGGAATCAGTCCGTCCTTGAAGAGCCCCTGGCCACGCTCGTAATCCAACTTAGCTTTTTCCAGATTGGCCTCTTGCTGCACCAGGTCCGCCTGCGCGGCCTTGTAACTCGCGCTTGCCGCTTGCACCCCGGATTCATTGGAATTAATCGCTGCGGCCTGTGCTTGCACGTCGGCGTTAGCCTGTACGTTTTCCTGCAGTAGCAATCGTTCACCCTTCTGGATGTGGTCGCCTTCCTTCACCAGAATGTCCGTGATGCGGCCAAAACCCTGGGCCGTAATGTTCGTGTACGTCGTCGGCTTGACTTCTCCCGAAGCCGTGACTTGGGAAATCAAAGTGTCCATCTTGGCGACTTTTGCCGTCTGGACGGTAACAACGCCCTTATTCGCCTGAGTAATACTGAACACCACAAGGCCGGCTAGCAATGCTGCCACGCCGATTCCAATACCGACCTTTTGCCACGTCTTCATACTCCGCCTCTCACAATTCCGCTACGAACCACTCGCGCGGAGGGACACGATCCAATGGTTCAATTTCGCCGCTGTCTATCATTAGTACGCCTTGGGCGTACCAAATGTTTCGTGGCCAGTCCTCGTTCAGTTGGCAACTCAGGCAGGGTAGGGCTCGAGATTGCGAATGAACTGTGGTTTCGTGCTCGAAATTCCCGCGAACCCATTTTAGTCTGAAGTTCAGGCAAAGAAAAGACTTGCACTTTGGGCCTCACCGAAACCCGACCGTACCACCGATTAGCTTAGACGCGGCTTCCGCCCGTTTGGTCAGCCCTTCGCTTCACGACTCATTTGCGCTTCCACCGCTCGAAGCGATGGCCTGTGGTCTTCCGGTCATCACTAGCGTTCAGAATGGTCGCAAATCATCAGCCAAGGTCTAGATGGATTCGTGCTCAACAACCCCGAAAATGTCGCGGGAATTGCCGATCTGATTCACAGCCTCTATCAACAACCGGAACTCTGCCGCACGGTTGGTTCTAACGCCGCCTCTACCGCAAAATCTTATACTTGGGAGCGTAACGCCGGCGAGACGTGGTCATTTCTGCTCTCAGCTCTTCAGCGGAAGGATATCGAGGCATCTCATCCTTTTGTGGAACGGGTGTTGTCTCAGGGGCCGATGGTTGCTATCGGGCGTGCATTGTACTCACTCTATTATGGCATTGGCCGATCTTCTCCCTCATCGATTACCGGTTGTTTCTGTCTTCCCCGGCAGTGCGAATTGGAAGTAAGGTGTTACTGACAATTGCGGCCACAACAATCTCTTACCTCTTCGTTGAAAGGCCGAGCCGGGTGCTCTTAAATGACCCTGCCAAGCGATGGCTGGCCTTCGCCGTGTTCGGTTGCTCGCTGGCTACATTGGTCCCTCTTGGTATCGAGATCAGGCGAGCCAATTACGTGGATGCCACGATAAGAGATGTGGCCCGAGGGGGGCTGCACTTCAACCAGTCGGCCAAGGGCGGCTCGATGGTCTTAATGGGAGACAGTAACGGCGCGATGTACGGCAAGATGATGGTTGAACTCGCGAAGGAGCAAAATCTTAAACTCGATGTGATCAGCGTGCCAGCCGGAGACCCTTTGCCTCATTCCTCCGGAGAACCATCTCCTTTGTGGCTCTATTCCCTTAACGTGGTAAGGCGCGAAAAGCCAAACTTCCTGGTCCTTGTCTGTAATTGGAACAAGCTGGAAGGCGATGAAGGACGGTTGAGAGTCGCGTTAGACCAGCTTGCTCCAGTTGTTGGTCAGATTATCTTATTTACACAACCACCTGAACCGCCGCCCTCGGCTACGCGTGAAGGCATGCGAAAGGGCGCGCGCCCACCGTTCATGGAAGACACGGAGGAGCGGGCGCATCGGCTGGAACATAACGAAGTCGTAAGAAGTGCCAGAGGTGAAAAGGTCTCAGTTGTGGACGTTGAGCCGATGTTTTCCAAGAAGAGCGGAGAGGTGGTGTTTTTCGACGAACACGGCAACCCAGCTATATCAAGATCGAGATCACCTATCGGATGTTGGCGCCCAGATCGTGAAACAACAACTTGCCCGAGTAATAAATAACGGGGCTCGTTAGTCAGGGCTCGGCTAACTGAACATCTGCCGGAAAGCCTTCAATACAAAAGCGAATCAGGATCTACCGTGCGCCAGCACGGCCGTGCGTGTCGCCCCCAGCGTAAATTCCAGCGTCTCTTTCGGAATGCTGATGACAAACGGCTCGATCAGCCAGCCCAGGCCCGTCGGAATATCCCGAGTCAGCGTGACCGCTTCGTTTTGCACATACACTCCGTCCTCGCGCTCTTCCATCATCCACCAAGTCTCCATCTGCCACAGAAACCCGTTGTCTTCATTCGGCGATTTCTCTCTTTCGTCGGAGGCACCCGGATTCGCCACTTCCCGAATCCGCGTGGCCGTGCTACGGCTGTGCGCCAGCGTGGGCGAATCGCGAAAATAGGTGATGTCCTGTTCCGTGTTCAAAACCACTGTCACAATCTTGTGCCTTCGAAAGCGCATGAACACGCGAAAGTGATCTCCATCGTGGGATTCAATCCGTGAGCGCTGCACGTCCGGCGCGTAGTATTTGGCGTGGTTGTTGTAGTCCTGCAAAGCCGCAAGCACTTGGTCTAGCGTGACGCCGGGAATAAAAACCATTCCCTGCCAATCATGGATCATTCCACCAGGAATCTCGGTGGACTTGCCATTCTCGCCTGGAGTCACGTGTTGCATCACCACTTCGCCCTGCTTCAATTTGGTGTAATCGGAATTTCTGGCATCGGCAGGCAATTCGTCGACCCAAAGGAATTTCCCATTCTTCAGGCTGGCCTGGTTTTGCTGTTCGACTTTGGCTACATACTCACGAAAGCCGCGAAGCGTGGCCTCTCGGAGCTCCACGAATCCAGCAAAGGTTGTGCCCGCCCCCGCGGATAACGCCAGCAGAAAGAGCGGGAGGCTCCAAAGCTCTCGCCTGCCAACGGAAGCTTGCAGTCGTCGGATTTTCCCTTGCGTCACCAGGTCTCCTTGCGCACAAATCCGGAAGCTTAGAGCTTCCCACACAATGGATGCACGCGCTATGCCGTTGGTGTTCACCGGGAGAGAAATCCGCTCGAACGGAAGGAATTCATGGTGGGTTGGGTAGCTCGCACACGGCCCCTTGCGGGACCGCTGTCCCCGCGCGGCCCCCAACCCATCGTGATAGCAGATTAGAGGCGGCCCGCCGCCCCAACAATGGCCCGATGGCCCCACCAAACGGAGTACGGGGGTCTTAGTACTAGGAGCGCTTTGCTCGTTTGGATTAGCTGTCCATAACTGAAACAATTTATTATAGTTAGTAACGTGCTAGCCCATCTCGCCAATAACCTTGCTGACAACCCATTCCTTCCTTCCCTCCATTTCCCGGACGCAAAAAACCGCTGGCCCTCGCCTACTCCTTAATCCAAGGCTTTGCTGAAGGAACTGGATGGAAGCGCGCCCCACGGTGGCCACAGTCAAGGAAATCGAAAACGGTCGCGAAACTCCGTCCTCGATTTCAGCGGCATGGATGCCGCGCAAGCTCTCCAGCGCATCTTCCACATCGCTTAATCTGATGCGGACAGTTGCCGCCTGCGCGGTAATGTTCGGCCATTTGCGCACGCTTTTTTTTTGTGGATTATCAGCACCTGGAAGTGAAGTCCTGGCCTATGGGAGCTCTTTACTTCTTCACCGGCTTTGGGCACCAGGCGGTCATGGTGTTTTTTGTCTTGAGCGGTTTTTTGATCTCTTC
>Ga0335085_10005087_pt1 | contig 21386 bp, 23 predicted proteins | sample Lox_Sample_45_FD_206712 | JGI IMG/M metagenome (GOLD analysis project Ga0335085, IMG submission 206712) | Soil microbial communities from Loxahatchee National Wildlife Refuge, Florida, United States - Lox_Sample_4.5 | ecosystem: Environmental > Terrestrial > Soil > Wetlands | place: USA...
GTTCCCGAGACTCTGCACGCGCTCGTGGCTGCACGGCTCGATGCGCTCGGTGCCGAGGAACGCCTCCTTCTCCAGGACGCCTCCGTCCTCGGGAAGACTTTCACCATCGCAGAACTCGCCGCGGTGAGCGGTCGGTCAGGGGCCGAGCTCGAGCCGCTTCTCGCGGGCCTGGCGCGAAAGGAGGTCTCGGCCTGGAAATCGACCCGCGCTCGCCCGAGCGCGGCCAGTACGGCTTCCTGCGGGACCTGCTCCGGCAGGTCGCCTACGAGACGCTCGCGCGATCCGAGCGGAAGGCCCGGCATCTGGCGGCTTCGTCGTGGCTCGAGAGCCTCGGCGAGGAGCCGGAGACAGCGGAGGTGGTGGCCTCGCACTACCTCGCCGCGCGCGAAGCGGACCCCGAGGCGGCGGATGCGGACGCGATCGGCGCCAGAGCGTGCGAGATGCTCGTGCGGGCCGGCGAACGGGCCGCCTCGCTCGCGGCCGGTGCCGAGGGGAAGCGCTATTTCGAGCAGGCGCTCTCCCTCGCGACCGTGCGGCGCGAACGGGCAGAGCTGCATGAGCGGGCCGGCCAGATGGCCCGACTGGTCGGACGGCTGCCGGATGCGCTCGCCCACTTCGAGCAGGCGGTCGAGCTGTACCAGGCGGAGGGGCTCGCACACACCGCCGCGCGTGTCACGGCCGCGCTCGGCGAGATCGCCTATCTCGACGACCGGCTCAGGGACGGGATCGCGTTGACGGAGCGCGCGCTCGAGACGCTCGCCGAGGACGAGGCCGACGCCGACCTCGCCACGCTCGCCCACCAGCTCGGTCGGCTGCTGATGCTCGCCGGTCGGTACGACGAGGCCCTTGCACGGATCGAGCTGACGCTGGAGACAGCCGAGGCTCTGTACCTGCCGGACCTGTTGGCGCACGCACTCAACACGAAGGGGACGATCCTGGCCTCTCGCGGCCGTCCCGAGGAAGGTGAGACGCTCGTACGGGGTGCGCTCGAGCTCGCGCTCGAGCACAACCTCCACGCCGCGGCGACGCGCGGGTACCACAACCTTGCCGGCCTGCTCGACATGGCCGATCGCCGCAGCGAGGTCCTCGCGGCCGCCGAAGCCGGGCTGGAGCTCGCCCGCCGGATCGGCGACCGCCCTGGAGAGCAGAGCTTCCGCACAGTCATCGCGGCCACTCGGCTGGGCCTCGCGCAGTGGGGAGAGCAAGCCGAGTCCGACCTGCTCACGCTCGGGGAAGAGGCACCATCGGTGTGGCCGGGGGTTCTGCTCGGCCAGCTTCACCTTCTCCGCGGTGAGTTGTCCGCTGCCCGGCTGGCGTTCTCGAACGCCGGTCGGCGGGACCCTGCGGCGGCCGAGACCGAGGCGGGCCTGCTCGCCCTCGAGGCGCAGCTGCTCCTGGCAGAAGGGCTGCCGGGCGACGCGCTCGAGCGCGCTCGAGGGTTGATCGACCCGGGCGCCGCCTACGGGGGCATGCGCTCGGACGGCGTCAGATTGGCGCTTTCCGCGGCCCTCGAAGCCGCCCTCGCGCTTCGCGACGAGGCCACGGTCGACCGACTGCTCATCCTCGTCGAGTCGCTGCCGCCGGGCCGGACGAGCCCGCTGCTGCGGGCGATCGGCGCACGATTCGCGGCGAGGCGGGCCGGCCTCCGCGGCGACGAGACGACAACCGAGGCCGGTTTCGCGTCCGCCGAGGAGCTCTACCGCGGCATCCCGGCTCCACTCGAGCTCGCAGCGACCCAGGTCGAGCACGCCGAATGGCTCGCCTCCGCGGGACGAGCAGACGAGGCGGAGCCGCTCCTCGCCGAGGCGGAGGAGATCTACGAGCGCATGGGCGCGGCGCCGTGGCTCGAGCGGATCGCCGGCTACCGGAGCGAGGCCCGCATCCCGGCCGGCTGACTCAGCGGTGCCGGCTCACCCAGTGCAGCAGCTCGCCGAGCGCGATCACGAGGATGAAGACCCCGCCGGTGGCGAGCATCATCAGGATCGTCTTGCGCCCCTCCTCCGCGGCGGACTCGGCGGCGAGGAGGCGCAACGGCTCGAAGAGCGCGGCGAGCATCCTGTGCGACTCTAGCGCAGGCGCGTCACGTGCGCGGCGAGCGCCCGGTCGACCGCGCCGTCGCCGGCGGCCTCCCGCGCAAGCGCGTCGAGCGCTGACGCGTCGCCTCGCAGGCGGAGCGCCGAACGCGGCTCGTCGAGCGTGCCCGTGCCGAGCAGGGCGGCGGTGGCCGCCCAGAGCGAACCGTCTCCCTCCGCGTGCTCGGCGCGGAGCTGGCTGCAGAGAGAGATCAGCTCCGAGAGGTCCGCGACGGCTCCGACCTCCTGCTCGGCTGCGACGCGGACGAGGCCGTGCGCGTAGAGGTAGTCGCCGAGCAGAAGCGCCGCGTCGGAATCGGCTGGCGCAAAGAGACGCGAGCTGCCGTAGTGGACGAGGTAGCCCTCGTAGATCGTCTCCAGCCCGAGCGCGTAGCGCTCCTCCGCGAGCGGCGAGAACACTGCGCAACGCTCGCGCGCCGCGCTCGGAACGAGGCAGTTCTCCCAGAGGCTGCTCTCCTCGGCTGCCCCTGCCGCAATCGCCTCCCAGACGTCACGCATCGAAGCTCGCCGCCGCGGCGATCGTGCGGTCGATCGCTTCGTCGTCGTGCGCCGTGGCGGGAAACAGCGCCTCGAACTGCGACGGCGCGATGTAGATCCCGCACGCGAGCAGGTGCCGGAAGAGCGCCGCGTAGCGCTCCGTGTCGCAGCGCTGCGCGGCCTCGAAGTCGCGCACCGGACCGTCGCTGCAGAAGAGGGTCAGCAGCGCCCCGATCCGCTGCACGCGGCCGAACGGCCCGAGCCCCGCTTCGAGGCGGGCGCTCTTCCGCTCGAGCTCGTCGTAGACGGCGGGATCGCGCAGGCGCCGCAGCACCGCGAGCCCCGCGGCCGTCGCGAGCGGGTTTCCCGCGAGCGTGCCGGCCTGGTAGACGGGGCCCACCGGCGCGAGCAGGTCCATGATCTCGCTGCGGCCGCCGAAGGCGGCGAGCGGCAGGCCGCCGCCGACGATCTTGCCGAGCACGGTCAGATCGGGCACGACGCCGTAGCGCTCCTGCGCGCCGCCGCGGGCGACCCGAAAGCCCGTGATCACCTCGTCGAAGACGAGCAGCGCACCGCTCGCGTCGCACAGCTGCCGCAGGGTTTCGAGGTAGCCGTCGGCCGGCGGAACGACGCCCATGTTGGCGGCGACCGGCTCGACGATCACCGCCGCGAGCCCTTCGCCGTAGCGCAGCACGGCGCGTGCGGCGGCGTCCGCGTCGTTGTAGGGAACGACGATCGTGTCGGCCGTCACCGCGCTCGGGACGCCGGGCGAGGAAGGGATACCGAGGGTGGCGAGGCCCGAGCCTGCGCTGGCGAGCAGCGCATCGCCGTGCCCGTGGTAGCAGCCCGCGAACTTGAGGATGCGGTCGCGCCGCGTGAACGCGCGCGCCAGCCGGAGTGCGCTCAGCGCAGCCTCGGTGCCCGAGGAGACGAGCCGCACCTTCTCCACCGAGGGCACGGCGTCGACGATCTCGGCCGCGAGCTCGACCTCCGCCTCGGTCGCAGCGCCGAAGCTCGTCCCGCGGGAGGCGGCCTCGCACACGGCGTCGACCGTCTCCGGGTCGGCGTGGCCGAAGAGCAGCGGGCCCCAGGACATCACCCAGTCGACGTAGCGGCGCCCGCGCACGTCCTCGAGGTAGGCCCCCTCGCCGCGGCGTGCGAAGAGCGGCTCGTCGAGCCCGACCGCCTTCATCGCCCGCACGGGCGAGTTGACGCCGCCGGGAGTCAGCTCGAGCGCGCGCCGGTAGAGATCGGAGCGCGCGGCTAGATCCAACCCGGAAGGTCCTTCGTCCAGTAGCTGACGATCAGGTCGGCGCCGGCACGCCTGATCGCGGTCAGCGACTCGAGCGCGGCCGTCCGCTCGTCGAGCCAGCCGGCGCGCGCAGCCGCCTTCACCATCGCGTACTCGCCGGAGACGTTGTAGGCGGCGACCGGGGTGTCGAAGGCCTCGCGCACTGCACGGATCACGTCGAGGTACGGCAGGGCGGGCTTGATCATGATCGCGTCGGCGCCCTCCTCGACATCCAGCTCGCATTCGCGGAGAGCTTCCCGCACGTTGGCGGGGTCCATCTGGTAGCCGCGCCGGTCGCCGAAGGCCGGAGCCGAGCCTGCCGCCTCCCGGAAGGGGCCGTAGAAGGCGGAGGCGTACTTCGCCGAGTAGGCGAGGATCGGCGTCGACTCGAAGCCGTCGTCGTCGAGCGCCTCGCGGATTGCTGCGACCCGGCCGTCCATCATGTCGCTGGGCGCGACGACGTCGGCGCCCGCCTCGACGTGGCTGACCGCGGTGCGGGCGAGCAGCTCGAGGCTGCGGTCGTTCGCCACCTCGCCGTCGACGATCACGCCGCAGTGGCCGTGGGAGGTGTACTCGCAGAGACAGACGTCGGTCGCCAGCACGAGCTCGGGGAAGCGCGGGCGGAGCGCACGGAGTGCCTGCTGGACGATGCCGTCCTCGTGCCAGGCGCCACTCGCCTCCTCGTCCTTCTCGGACGGGATGCCGAACAGCATCACTGCGGGCACGCCGTCCGAGGCAAGGCCCTCGACCTCGCGCAGCAGTCCGTCGAGGTCGAAGCGAGCCATCCCCGGAAGCGCCTCGTTTCGCAGCGCCTCCGGCGCGACGAAGAGGGGCAGCACGAACTGGTCGAGCGAAAGCAGCGTCTCGCGCACGAGCCCCCGCAGGGGCGGAGTGCGGCGGAAGCGGCGCAGCCGCACCTCGGGGAAGGATCCCATCGGCGAAAGAGTACGCCGCAGGCGCCGAGCGAGCTGGTGTTGCTCGGCGTCTCGTCCCGCGAAGCCCAGCCGAAGCGCTCACGCCGCGAGGCGTTTCATCCCCGCGCGTGCGAGCAGCCCGAAGACGAAGCCGATCCCGAGCAGCCAGGCGGTCTCGATCGCGACGGTACGCCACGGGCTCGCGTCGTAGAGCGCCGCGCTGAAGAGCCGAACGGCGTGGACGAACGGGAGGACGTCGCTGATCCAGGCGGCCGGCGCCGCCACCGCCTTCGGGACGAGCCCGAGGAAGATCACCGGCAGCACGATGAGCACCGCCAGGAGGGACGCCGTCCGTGCCTCGCGCGAGAGCGCGCCGAGGAGCGTGCCCGCCGCGCCGACGGCCCCGGCGGCGAGCAGCACGCCCGCGAGCAGGAGGGGCAGCCGCGCCCAGGGCTCGCCGCCGGTGACGCCGCCGACCTCGACGACGATCCCGAACACGACCGCGATCGTCGCTCCGAGCACGAGCCCGGCTGCACCCGCGAGCGCGACCTTCGCCCAGACCAGCCGGCCGAGGGAGACGAGCCCGCGTCCGAGGCGGCCGATCGTGCCCTCGTCGCGCTCGGCGGCGGTCGCGCCCGCCGCGAGCAGGAGCGCGAGGAAGGTGACCGTGACGGCGATCCCGTACGCCTGCACCTGCGCCGAGAGCACCCACGAGCGGCCTCTGGTCTTGGGCTGCCGCAGACCGATCGGGTTCGCAGTCGCCGCGAGCGCGCTGCCGGTCTGGGTGAGCGCGAACCGCGCGAAGGCGACGAACTGCTTCATCCTCGCGACGCGCTGGCCGGGCGGCAGCGAGCCGAGCAGCTTCTCCATCGCGTCGAGCCCGAGCACGTCGTAGCCGTGCCCCAGCAGGGTCGTGTGCCCACCCTGCTGGATCAGCCTCACGTAGTCGAGGTCGGCCTTGACGAACGCGTCCTGGAGCTTGCGGTTGAGCTGGTAGACGAGTGCCTGCGTCTGCTCGGTCACGACGGGGGTGAGGCCGCCGTGGCCGGTGCGGAGGATGAGGCTCGGTGTCTGCACCGTCGAGGTGAGCTTGTCGAGGAAGCCCGGCGGCACGGTGATCGTCGCCACGACCTTCCCCGACGAGAGCTCCCGTGCTGCCTCGGCCCGGCTCATGCGCACGAGGGTGACGTTCTTCGCGACGTCGTCGATGATCGTCTGCACGTGGAAGCGGTGGCCGGCGACCTGCACGACCGGTGGGATGCCGTCCTCGTCGACGAACGCGACCCGCGGCTTCGAGCTCGCATAGCCGGCGACGAGCCCGACGAGCACGGCGATCACGATCGGATACGCGAGCAGCGCCCCGAGCAGCACCGGCGAGCGGCACAGGATCCGGACGTCCTTGCCGAAGAGGAGCACCACCGGCCTCAGCGAAACGCCTCCTCGGCCGCCTCGGCATAGCCGTCCGGATCGCCGGCGTACACGGGACGGCCGCCCTGGAGCACGAGCACGCGGTCGGCGTGCTGGCCGACCTCCTCGACGTTCTGCGTCGCGAAGCAGACGGCGCCACCGCTTTCGTGCAGGCCGCTCACGATCTCCCACACCCGGCGGCGCTGCCCCGGGTCGAGCGATGCCGTCGGCTCGTCGAGGAGCAGGACCTGCGGCTCGCCGAGCAGCGACAGGGCGACGTTGAGACGCTGCCGGTTCCCGACGGAGAGCTCGCCGCTCGGCTGGTCGGGCGGGAGCGAGAAGCGCTCGAGGAGCCGCGCGGCCGCCGCCGAGGCGTCGGCGACGCCCTCGAGGCGCGCAAACAGCTCGAGGTTCTCGCGCGCGGTCAGGCGTGCGTAGTGGGCCGGACGCTGCGGCACCCAGCCGGTGCGCGCGTCGCCCTCGACACGACCGGCGCTCGGCTCGAGCGCCCCGGCGAGGATGGAGAGCAGGGTCGACTTGCCGGCCCCGTTCGGCCCCACGAGCGCCACCGTCTGGCCCGCGCAGAGCGCGAGGTCGATCGGCGCGAGGGCCTCGAGCTCGCCGTAGCGGCGGGACACCCCGACGGCCCGCAGCAGCACCTCGGTCACGCCGCGGGAGCTGCGGGCCGCTCCGGTGTGGGCGGCGCGGCGTCCTCGAGCCCGACCTCCGCGAGCGGCTCCTGCGACTGCCACGGCTCCAGCTCGACGCGCTCGGCGAAGAACTCCCACGCTGCGCGTCCCGCGGCGAGGAGCGGCAGCGCGACGAGGATGCCCGGGAAGCCGTAGATCTCACCGCCGGCGAGCAGTCCGAAGATCACGAGCAGCGGATGCAGGCGCAGGGAGTGCCCCATCACCTTGGGCACGACGAGGTGTCCCTCGAGTTGCTGGATGCCGAGAAAGAGCAGCGCCACCCACAGCGCCGAGACCGGATCCTGGACGAGCGCGTACAGCACCGGGGGCGCGGCCCCGAGCCAGGGGCCGACGTACGGGATCAGCTCCGTGATCCCGGCCCACGCACCGAAGAGGACCGCGTAGCGCTGGCCGTTCGGCATCAGGCCGACGGCGCCGAGGATGTAGATGCCGAGCCACACGCTCGCGCCGATGATCAGCGAGAGCAGGAACTGCCCCTTCACGTAGCTCGCCACCGCCTGCTCCATCCGCACGACGAGGCCGCCGCGCCCTCGCGGCGGGAAGCGGCGGTCGACCGCCTCGGTCAGACGATGCATGTCGAGGAGCATGTAGATCGAGACGACGATCACGAGCAGGACGCTGAAGAGGAGCGAGACGACGGCGACGCCGGCCCCTTCCGCCCAGTTCAGCGCACGCGTCGTGTACTTCTCGACGTCCTTCGTCCCGACCTGGTTGAGAAACTTCTCCCCCTGCTTCTGCACGTCGATCCGGTGCAGGTGGTGCCTGTCGAGCCAGTGCTGGAAGCGCTCGAGATCCTGCTCGGCCCCGGACGCCGGGGGGTGTCCGGACTCGACCGTAAAGTAGGAGTCGACTCGATGCGAGGCGTGGCGCGTCTGCTGCACGACGACGGTGGCCAGCGCGAGGATCGCGAGTGCGAGGACGGCTGCGAACCCCAGATACACGAGGGCAACGGCGAGCCCGCGCGGAAACCGGAGCTTTCCGAGCCCGCGCACGAGCGGGTTGAGGAGCAGCGCGATGAGCATGGCGACGAGGAAGAGGAAGACTGCGTGACGAACGGCTCCCGCCACCGTCCAGACGAGCAGAAGGAGCAGCGGCAGCGTCACGAGCTGGATCCAGCGCGGGATCTCGATCCGCGTCGCGGGAGGCGGCATGCGAGCGATGGTAGCGCCGTACCCGTACGAAATCGGCCCCGCCCGGTGGAGGTCTGGGACTGGAGCCCACCGGCGCGCGGCAACCTCGCGCTCGAGTTGTGGGAGGACGCGGTTCCGCCACCGCGGCCGAAACGGCACGGTTCCCGGTTGAAAGAGGTCGGGGCGTTCGATACGGTGCCGCCCGACATGCCGCCGTCACGCCCCCCTCGGAGGCGGCGGGTCGAACGCCGAGAGGCGCGCGCAGCACGGAGGGCCCGGCAGTTCGCGCTCCTCGTGGTCCTCGCCGCGGTCTTCGTCGTCAGCCTCCTCTTCACCGCCTTCGGCAACGGTGCGACGCAGGCACCCGTTTCGCCCGTGGCCGCCAGCCTCGTGTCCGCCCAGACGAAGGTGCAGACGCGCCCCTATCCGGAGATCGTGGCGGTGCGAGGACCGGTGCGGCTGCAGCTGCCGATCTCGCAGACACGGGTCACGGCGATCGGCTACCACGCGGCCGACGACGGTGCGGTCACCCTCGCGCCGTCGGGACACCAGGTGAACGAGGGGCTCCTGCAGCGCCTGTTCCACTCGGTCGTCGGCGGCAGCGGCGCCAGCCCGGGCTGGTATCAGCTCGAGGGCGGAACGACGTCGGCGCTCGACGTCGGCGCGCCGGTCGGCACAAGCGTCTACGCGCCGGTCGACGGGACGGTCGTGGCGATCTCGCCCTACATCGTCGGCGGCAAGCGCTACGGCTCGCGGATCGACATCCAGCCCCAGAGCGCACCATCGGTCGTCGTCTCGTTGACGCGTCTGCGGGTCGACCCGTCGTTGAGCGTCGGCAGCACCGTCGTCAGCGGCGCGCGCCGGCTCGGCACCGTCGTCGACCTCGCGCGCGTCGAGCAGCAGGCGCTCGCGCGGTACACGAACGACGCCGGCAACCACGTGACCCTCGAGCTGCACCCGGCCGCGAGCATCGTCCTCAACTAGCGGCCGGGCCCGCGCTGAGACTCCTCTTCCTCGCAGACGTGTTCGGCGTCGCGGGCCGCCGGGCCGTCGAGGAGCGCCTGCCCGGGCTCCGCGAGGAGCTCGCGGCCGACCTCGCAATCGTCAACGGCGAGAACGTGGCCGACGGAGCGGGCATCACGCCGAAGCTCGCCGACCGGCTCCTCGCCGCGGGCGCCGACGTCGTCACGCTCGGCAACCACGCCTACCGGCGCGACGGGATCGGCCCGTACCTGGCCGGGAGCGAGCGCGTGATCAGGCCCGCCAACCAGGGCGCGCTGACGCCGGGGCGGGGTCTCGCAGTCGTCGAGGCGCGCAACGGCGTCCACGTCGCCGTCGTCAACCTGCTGGGCTCGCTCTTCCTCGACACGGCCGTCTCCCCCTGGGAGGTCGTGGACGGCCTCGTTGACGAGGCGCGCGCGGCGGCACCGGTCGTCGTCGTCGACTTCCATGCGGAGGCCACGAGCGAGAAGGTCGCCGTGGCGACCTGGCTCGACGGGAGAGTCACCGCGGTCGTCGGCACGCACACGCACGTGCAGACGAACGACGCGCGGATCCTGCCCGGCGGTACCGCGGCGATCACCGACGCAGGAATGACGGGGCCGCACGACTCCGTGATCGGCGTCCGCGCCGAGCTGGCGATCCGGCGGATGCGGACCCGGCTGCCGGTGCGCTTCGAGCCGGCAGAGGGCGGTGTCCGCATCGAGGGCGTCGTCGTCGACTGCTCAGACGACGGGCGCGCGACCGGGATCGAGCTGCTCCGCGTGGAGCTCTGACGCGACCGGCACCCGCGACCGCGCCTCGGCGACGGCCGCCGGGGTGAGGAACGCGACCGCGGCTGCCCCGAAGAACCAGGGGATGTACGTGTAGAGCCAGTAGGTGAGCACGAGCTCGAACCCGGCGACGAGCGCGGCCGTCAGCGCCGCGAGCTGCAGTGGCGACTTGCGCCGCGGCAGAAAGGCTGCGACGACCACTCCGGCGAGCAGTAGTCCCTCGAGCACCCGCTGCACGAGGTGAAGGTCCGGGAGACCCCGCGCGTGGTACTGCCGCCAGTCCCAGAGCGACCACGGCGAGTCCCGGCCGACCTGCCAGCCGATCGTCCGGTCCCAGAAGACCCGCAGCTCGTGCAGCGGCGAGGGCTCGAGCAAGAGGATCGAGAAGGCGGCGAGCGTGGCGGCGGCGAAGCCCGCGACGAAGCGGAGCTTCGGTCGGCGGTCCGGATACGTGAGCCAGAGCGGAACGACCACGAGCGACGCGAACTTCGTCCAACCCGACAGCGCGGCGAACACCCCGCGCGGCGTCGGAGCCGATGCGAACCAGAGACCCCAGACGAGAAAGCAGGGCAGGAGCGCGTCGTTCGTGTTCGAGCTGGAGGCGTACTGGGTGAAGGGATAGGCGGCCCAGGCGAACGCAAGCGTCGCGGCGAGCTTCGCATCGCCGAAGCGCAGCCCGACGAGCCAGAGCCCGGCCAGCGTCAGCAGGTCGAAGAGGATCGACGTGAGGTGCGCGGTCGGCAGGTCGTCCCACTTGCCGCTCCAGCCGAGCGCGAGGTAGCCCGGGATGTACGCCTCGTAGGCGACCGGCCCGTAGGTGTCCCCCTGCGGGTTGGCCGACTCGCAGCGACCGTTCGTCTGGATCCGGTCCCGGATCTCGCCGGAGGCGTCGGCCGAGCCGCACGGCTTCAGGTCGTCCTCCACCGGAAAGTTGCCCCACGGCGCCTGGCCGTGGACGATGCGCTCCGCACCGATCACGCCCGAATAGCCGACGTCGATCACGTTCGAGGCCTCGACGTTCAGGCCGATCCGGAAGCCGACGAGGAAGACCGTCGCCGCGAGCAGGACCCACGTCGGCCAGAGCGGCCGGCCGCGCGTCGCGCGCCCGCCGGCGCCGATCCACGTGCAGCGAAGGACGACCCAGGCGAGCAGCGGGTAGAAGAGCGGCACTGCGGTGAAGACGTCGCCGTGGTTGAAGAACCAGAGCGACGCCGTCGGCGACAGCAGAAAGACCAGGTCGAGGTTGCGGAGCGAGAGCGGCCGGCGGAAGTTGGCCAGCCCGAGCAGGAAGACCGCGCAGAAGGCACCCCAGACCCACGGGTCGTTGATGGTCGTGCCGCCGAAGGCGCCCGAGTAGCCGCGCCCCATCTTCCACGCCACCTGCGGCCCCGTCCAGGCCTCGAGCACCGAGCCGGTCGCGTCGTCGACCTTGCCCTCGGCGATCTCGCCGGCGCTGCCCCACCAGATCTTCACCGTCCAGGCACCACTCCCCTTGTCGAAGGTCTCCTCGTCGGTGCGGTCGGACGCCGGGTAGCGCGAGAGCCAGCGGGCGACCTTCGGATCGGCCACGAAGCGCGCTCGCGCCTGCGCCGAGGTCAGCCGCGCGCGGCTCGGCGGCGGCACGAGCGGGGTCTGCACCAGGCGGCCCTTGCCGTCGAAGGCGGGAGCGGTAGGCGAGGTGGGAGAGGTCGCCGCGGCGGCGGCAGCAGGGGCGAGGGCAAGGAGGAGCAGGACGAGGGCGACGAGGCGGGGCGCCACCGGCGCAAGGTTAGTCCGAGAGCTCACCCCGCTCGCGTTCTGCTCAGGAGCGCGAGCGAAAGGACCAGAGCTTGTTGCCGATGAAGTTCAGGGGCGTCACGAGCACGATCGCAATCGCCTGGCCCGTCAGCTTGCCGGCTCCGAGGCGGATCAGCAGGTGCAGGACGAGCAGGTTGGCCGCGAGCGACGCGATCGAGACGACGAGGAAGCGCATTCCTTGAGCCGCGACGCCGGCCCGCCGGTCGCGGAACGTCCAGAGCCGGTTCCACGTGTAGTTGCTCGTGACCGCGACGAGGAACGAGCAGGTCGCCGCGACGAGGTAGTGGACGCCGGCGTGGAGCAGCGACGCGTAGACGGCGAGGTTGACGGCATAGCCGATCGCACCGACGGCACAGAACTTCGCGAGCTGCGACCAGTTGCTGCCAGAGCGGAGCGCTGCCCTGACCCGTGTGCGGAGCCCGGGCGCAGGGGAAGCGATCGTGGCGGCGGGACGCTGCACCGGCGACGAGGGTAGCCGCAACGCGGCGGAGGCCCGCTCCGTCGCCACGGCCGTCTTCTGCGGCTCGATCCGCTGCGGCTCCATCCCCACGCATCGTTCCTGACCGTGCGGACGCCGGGCAAGCATCGCCACCCGCTGCGATGCAGCACGCCCCGCGCTTCAGAAGCCCTCTTCGCCGACGAGCGGGACGAAGCGGCAGGGAACGCTGCGGACCGTCACCGGGCCGCAGGGGGTTCGCTCGACCACCTCGAGCAGCTGTTCGGAGCGTTCTCCGACGGGAAGCACGAGGCGGCCGCCGGCCTCGAGCTGGGCGTACAGGGACCGTGGCGGCTCCGGAGCCGCGGCGGCGACGGCGATCGCCCCGAAGGGGGCGTGATCCGGGAGGCCGAGCGTGCCGTCGCCGACGTGGACGTGCACGCGATCGCCGTACCCGCCCAGGTCCAGGCTCTCCCGCGCCAGCTCCGCCAGTTCCGGCAGACGTTCGATCGAGTGCACCTCCCGGGCGAGCTCGGCGAGCACGGCCGCCTGGTAGCCGGACCCGGTCCCGACGTCGAGGACGCGCTCGTCGCCGCGGAGCGCGAGCTGGGAGCAGATCAGCGCAACCATGAACGGCTGCGAGATGGTCTGGCCGCCGCCGATCGGCAGCGCGGCGTCCTCGTAGGCGTACTCCCAGAGCTCCTCCGGCACGAAGAGCTCGCGGGGGACGCGCTCCATCGCCGCAAGCACTCGCTCGTCGGTGAGCCCCCGCCCACGGAGCTGGCGCTCCACCATCGCCCGGCGGCGGTCCGCGAGCTCACGCCGCACGGGAACTCGCCCGCTGGTAGGGCGGCAGCTCGACCTGGAAGTGTGCGAGCACCGCGGGGGCGATCTCCGTGATCCGGCCCGGCTCGGCATCGAGGCCGACGGTGAGCAGCGGGACGAGCGAGTCCCCGCTCGCGAGCGAGCCGTGGCTGCCGCCCCCCGCGTGGTGGCGGCCGCCGAGATCGGCCAGCTCCCACCCGTCCGCGGCGGAGACGAGCAGCTCGCCGGCGTTCGGATTCGCAAGCGCGGCCCAGGCGCGCGTGAGCGCGTCGGGATGGTCGAGCAGCGCCCGGTCGCCGCCCGTCTCCCAGTCCTCGCCGGCGGGGCGGAAGCGGAGCTCCTCGCCGTCGCGGCGCGCCACCGCGTCGTCGCCTTCCCGGCGCAGCGTCGTCTCGACCGAAGGCTCGGCATCGAGGCGGCGGGCGAGCCCGGCGGCGTCGACCCGCGCGTCCGGCAGGAGGTAGACCTGCCCGGCGCGGTTCGATGCCGCGACGACGACCTCGTCCTCGAGCCCGCCGAAGGAGGCCTCGAGGTGGGCGACCTCCCCGACATCGGTCTGACCGTGGTCCGAGTGGAGGACGACGGCGTAGCGCTCGAGAAAGGCGTCCGGCCCGCCGGCCGCGTCGAGGAGCGCCGCGATCGCGGCGTCCGTCCGCTCGAGCACGAGCTCGGATGCGCCTCCGGGCCCGCGGGCGTGCGATGCGTAGTCGAAGTCGGACAGGTAGTAGGCCAGGAAGTCGAACCCGTCCCGGGTGACGAGCCACCGCCCCACGGCGGCGGCATAGGCGTCGAGCGACCCGGCAGCCCGGTTGCGCACGGCGAGGGGCGCTCCGGTCCGGTCCGACTCGAAGAGGCTGTAGTAGAAGAAGCGCTTCGGCCCGTAGGCGGCGCGCGTCACCCACGGCAGCGTCGGCAGGTGCCGGTGGCGCCCCCGGTAGCAGGTGATGTTGACGGCCGCCGCGACGAGGCCCGCATCCTCGAGAGCCTCGTAGACCGTGACCGCCTGGGCACCCAGGTGGCGCTGGTTCATGTTGAAGATCGTGTCCGCGATCGCCTGCGTGAGCCCGGCGGCGCGGAGCGCGGAGAAGGAGGAGCCGTACTCGACGATCCGCCGCTCGCGCCGGTGCCACCAGACGAGCGAGGGGATGTGGTGGACATCGGGGCCGGCGCCGGTGGCGATCGAGGAGATGCAGACCGGGGTCAGCGAAGGGAAGACCGAGACCGCCTGCCGGTAGGTGCCGTTGGCGGCGAGGAAGGCAAGCGCCGGGGCGCGGCCGCTCTCGACGGCGCGCTCGAACGCCTGCGGCGTCATCCCGTCCACGACGATCAGGACGAGCTTCTTCGGCGTGGCGGGCCTCCCTAGTCTCGGGCGAGCGTGCGCAGGCCCGCGTACCGCTCCGGCTGTCTCCGCCTGATGCGGAGCGCGAGCACGGGCAGCACGATCGCCTCGAGGAAGCCGATCACGGGGATCCAGGCGAGAGCGGCCGCGACGAGCGCCGCGCCGGCGACGAGCAGGGCCGTCGCGCCGCGTGTACCGCCGCGGCGAAGCGCGCCGGCCACCACGAGCGTCGCCCCGATCGCACCGAGCAGCCCGCCGACCGCGCCTGCGGCGACGTCGCCCCAGCCGCCGGGCTTCCACTCGTCGATCCCGTAGCCGAGCGCAGCACCCGCGACGAGAGCGCCGACTGCGACGCCGATCAGGGCCGCACGGGTAGCCCCGACGAGGCCCGCGAGCAGCACGCCGACGCCGACGCCGAGACCCGCCGAGACGCCGATCCAGTACCACGCTCCCATCGCGACCAGTGTAGAGCTGCCCGTATGTCGCCGCGCGGCTCCGACGTTGATCGGAGGTTCAGGTCTTCTCGAGCCGGCCGATCACAGCGAGCCCGAACTCGGCGGCCCGTTTGCCGTCGATCACCCGGTGGTCGAAGGTGACCGAGACGTTTCCCATCCGGCGGACGACGATCTCGCCGTCGCGCACGACGGGGCGCTCGTCGATCCGGTGCACCCCGAGGATTGCGACCTCGGGGTGGTTGACGAGCGGCGTCACGAAGAGCCCGCCGGCGCGACCGGCGCTCGTGACCGTGAAGGTGCCCCCGCGCAGCTCCTCCGGGGCGAGCTTGCCGGCATGTGCCGCCTCGGCGAGCCGGCGCACCTCGGCGTCGAGCTCGTCGAGGGCGCGCGCGTCGCATCGGCGCACCACCGGCACGACGAGCCCCAGCTCGGTCTGCACGGCGATGCCGATGTCGTAGCGGTCGAGATACACGAGCTCGCCGTCCTCGACCCGCGCGTTCAGCTCCGGGAACTCGTGCAGCGACTCGGCCGCGGCCTTCAGCACGAGCGGCACGAGCCGTGTCAGCTCGACGCTCGTGAAGTCGCACTCCTCGACCCAGGTGACTGCCGGGATCTCGCGATGCGCCCGCGTCAGGTGCTCGAACATCTGCCGCCGGATGCCACGGATCGGCCGGCGCATCGGCTCCGCCGCTGCGCCGAGAGGAGCAGCAGTCCGGACGTCTTCCTCGGTGATGCGCCCCTGGGGCCCCGTGCCCCGCACCTCGGAGAGCTCGACGCCGAGCTCGGCGGCGACGCGGCGAACGAGCGGCGTTGCCCGCACCCGCTCCGAGCCTTGTAACACTCTGTTACCAGGCTGTCGGGGGATCGCCTGCGGTGCGGCTCCTGCCCGCGCCTGCTTTCCCTGCTCCGGCGCGGCGTCGTTCGGCGAGCCGATCACGACGAGCACCGTGCCGACCGGAACGACCTCGCCCTCGGCGACGAGGATCCGCGAGACCGTGCCCCCCGCCGGCGAGGGGATCTCGACCGTCGTCTTGTCCGTCGCGATCTCGACAAGCGGATCGTCCTCGGCGATCTCCTGGCCTTCCTCGACGAGCCAGCGCGCGATCTCGCCCTCGGTCAGGCCCTCGCCGAGGTCGGGCAGCTTGAACTCGTAGACCACGCGGGATTCCTATCTGATCGCGTCGTCGCGGAGCAGCGCGTGCACGCCCTTGACGCCGTTGACGAGCTGCGTGACGCGGAGGTCGACGACGACGCCGGCGAGAGCGAGCGCGTCGAGCCGGTCGAGCCCGAGCTCTCGGCCCATCAGGGCGAGCATCCCGTCGACCGCCTGCGCCGCGGCCTCGTCGAGATCCTCGTCGAACCCGAACGCGAGCCATCCGTCGGGGAGCCGCGCGATCGGGTTTCCGAGCTCGAGCCGGTCCACGAGTTCGAGCGTGAGCTGGGCGCGCTCGAGCGGACACTCGATCGCGAGTTGCGAGACCTCGCCGTCGCCCTGGCGCGCGTGCCCGTCGCCGGCCGAGAGCAGCGCGCCGTCGACCGGGATCGGCAGATAGAGCGTCGTCCCAGCCACGAGCTCGGCGCAGTCGATGTTGCCGCCGGAGCGCCGCGGCGGCGTGGTGGGATGCACGCCGGGCTCCGGCGGCGGCATGCCGATCACGCCGAGGAACGGGCGCAGGCCGACGGTACGGCCCTTCTGATCGCGGCCCGTGGCGGCCTCGGCGTCGAGCTCCCAGCGCAGCAGCCGCTCCTCGCCGCCGCTCAGGCCGAGCCGGTCGTTCAGGAAGGAGGGCCGGCCGCCGGCGGCCGTGAGCCCGAACGAGCCGACCCTGACCTCGTCGATCCTCACCGCGAGGGCCGCTCCCGCTCTCGCCCCGCGCACCTCGACCGGCCCGACGAGCGCGTGCCCGGCGTCGAGGTCGGGGTCGCGCGGCTCGAACTTCCGGCCCGGCTCCACGTTCCAGCCCGAGTCGAGCGCCGCGAAGCGGATCGAGTCGCCGGAGTCGACCGCGAGCACCGGCTCGAGCTCGCGGGAGAAGTGCCCGTGGAGCGTCCGGCGCTCCAGCGGCAGCTCGTGGATCATGCGCGCGGCTCCTGGATCCAGGCGTCGGCCGGCACGAGCAGGACGCGCAGCCCGATCCGCCGCCCGGCCTCGTCGCGGAACTCCCAGAGCGCGACCGCCTGCTCGTCGCCGCGGAGGCTCGGTGCGAGCTCGGCAGGGACGTACCCCGCCTGAAGGCGGCGGCCGGCGTCCCAGATCCCGACCGCATGCGGATCGTGCTCGTTCTCGGGCTCCGCCACGAGCGCGAGCCGCCGTCCAGGGGCGAACGCGCCGTCCTGCAGCGCGTCGAGCCGGTAGGAGGCGCCGGCCACCTTCACGACACGGAGCCGCGGATCGTCCCAGCGCAGCGCAGCGCCGCTGCCGGCGTCGCGGAGCCAGTAGCCGGACTCACCGCGCTCGAGCCACAGGCGCAGCCGCTCAGCCACGCCGGAGGGGTGCGAGCAGCGGCTCGGTCGCGGCCTCCTCGCGCGCCCAGTCTCCGAAGTCGGGATCGGCATAGGCCCGCTCCAAGAGCGCCCGCGCCCCGTCTCGGTCGCCGCGCTGGGCGGCGACGCAGGCGGCTGCGACGAGCATCGTCACGTGCTCGCCGTAGGCCGCGATGCCCTCGGCGACGATCGCCTCGAGCTCGTCGATGTCACCGAGCGCCCGGGCGCGCGACGCGCGCGAGCCGTACTCCCAGGGCGCGATCGTGTAGGCCTCGCCGACGGGCGCACCCACGACGAGGACGAGGGTGCCCGGCTCCTCGGCACGGGCAGAGCGCTTCTCGCCCGGCTCCACGAGGAGGAGCGTCCCGGCCGGTGCCTGGAAGCTCTCCCCCTCGACCTCGAACGCCGCTAGCCCGGATACGACGACGTAGAGCTCCTCGTGCCTGCCCGCGCCACCGCCGGTCTCGTCGTGTCGAGGCACGAGTGTCTCACCCGGCCCGCCCCGATAGGCGCTCGCCCCGAACGCGCGCAGCCCGAGCTCGGCCCGGACCGGAAGCCAACGGGCACCCTCCTCCGATGGGCCTTCGCGCAGCTCGTCGAGATGCAGCCTCCTCAAAACACGAGCAGCTTCCGCGCAGCATCGACGACGCGCTCGACCGACGGCATGTAGGCGTCCTCGATCGTCCAGTACGGGTAGGGCACGTCGTAGCCGGTCACGCGGAGCACCGGGCCCTGCAGGTCGAGGATCGCCTTCTCGGCGAGGATCGCGGAGACCTCGGCGGCGAAGCCGACCGTGCGCGGCGCCTCGGAGACGACGACGATCCGCCCGGTCCTCGCGGCTGAGGCAAGCAGCGCCTCCTCGTCCAGCGGCTTCAGCGTGCGCAGGTCGAGCACCTCGACCGACGCCTCGGCCGCGAGCGCCTCGGCCGCCCGCTCGCAGAGCGGCACCATCGCGCCGTACGCGACGAGCGTCAGATCACTGCCCTCGCGCGCGAGCCGGGCCTGCCCGAGGGGCACGACGTGCTCCCCGTCCGGCACCTCGGCACGCTCGGTGCGGTAGATCAGCTTCGGCTCGAGCACGACGACCGGATCGGGGTCGCGGATCGCCGCCGCGAGCAGCCCCTTCGCATCGGCCGGTGTCGAGGGGATCGCGACCTTCACCCCCGGCGTGTGCACGTAGTACGTCTCGGGCGAGTCGTCGTGGAGCTCGGGCGCCCGGACGCCGCCGCCGTAGGGCATGCGGACGACGAGCGGGAACTGCATCGTCCCGCCCGTGCGCCAGCGGTAGCGGCCGACGTGGTTGATCAACTGGTCGAGGCAGGGGTACGAGAAGGCGTCGTACTGCATCTCGCAGACGGGCCGCCAGCCGGCCATGCACAGCCCCACCGCGGTGCCGAGCATGCCCGCCTCCGCGAGCGGCGTGTCGACGCAGCGATCCTTCCCGAAGCGCTCGCGCAGACCGGCGGTGGCGCGGAAGACGCCGCCGGCGCGGCCGACGTCCTCGCCCATCACCATGACGGAGTCGTCCCGTGCGAGCTCGACGTGAAGCGCATCGTTGACGGCCTCGACCAGGAAGCGCTCGCTCACCCGAGGTCGCCTCCGAGGATGCGCCGCAGCTCCGCGAGGTCGCGCGCGAACGACGGCGGCGGGCTCGCGTACGCGTGCTCGAAGAGCAGCGACACGTCCGGGGCCGGCTCCGCTTCGGCCTCGGCGATCCCCTGCTTCATCACCTCGAGGGCCTCCGCACGGACGTCCGCCGCGAACGCGTCGTCGAGCAGGCCGAGCCGGCGCAGGTGGCGCTCGTAGCGGCCGACGCACTCGTTCTGCTTCTCCGCCTCGACGCGCTCGAGATCGATGTAGACCCGCGGGTCGTCGGCGGTGGCGTGCGGAGCGACCCGGTAGGTGACGGCCTCGATGAAGGTCGGCCCGCCGCCTGCGCGGGCCCGCTCGACCGCCTCGCGGGTCGCCTCGTAGACGGCGAGGACGTCGCCGCCGTCGACGCGGATGCCCGGGATCCCGTACCCCGCCGCCTTCTCGACCAGCGCGGCAGTGCGCGTCTGCGCCTCGAGCGGCGTCGAGATCGCCCACTGGTTGTTGTTGCAGAGGAGAATCAACGGCGCGTTCATGACGGCCGCGAAGTTCGCGCCCTCGTGGAAGGAGCCTTCCGAGGTCGCACCGTCGCCGAAGAAGACGAGGGCGCACGCCTGCTCGCCGCGCAGGCGCTTTCCCCAGGCGAGGCCGGCAGCGTGCGGCACTTGCGTTCCGACGGGGACGCAGATCGAGGCGACGTTGTAGTCGGCCGGGTTCCACCAGCCGGACGGGTGACCCCGCCACCACTGCAGGATCGTGGACGCGGGAATCCCGCGCAAGAGGCCGATCGCCGACTCGCGGTAGGCGGGAAAGATCCAGTCCTCGTCGGCGAGAGCGTGCACCGCGCCGGCCTGCATCGCCTCGTGGTTCCAGAAGATCGCGTAGGTGCCGATCCGCCCCTGGCGGTGATAGACGAGCGAGCGCTCGTCGTAGGTGCGGAGCAAGACGAGCGAGCGGTAGAGGTCGAGCAGGTCCCGCTCGCCGAGGCCTTCGAGCGCCCGCTCCTCGTCGATGACGCCGCGGAGCTCGTGCTCGCCCCGGACTCCGGCAGGCGTCCCGTCGATCGGCCGGGCCTCGGCGTCCCCGCGGTCGCCACTTCCTGCCCCTCGCGCGACCTGGGCCATAGCGCTGAGTGTATTCCCCGCCCCGGCGCCGATGATTCCGTCCCCGCCGCGTCGTCCAACAGAGCATGAACGGCTTCCACGACCGGCTCGCCGAGCGCCTCGCCCGGCCCTGAGCGTCGCCGCCGGGTCTGTTCTCGACCGCGCCGGAGACGTAGGATCACCTGCAGTGGATGCGTCCGTAGCCGTCGATCGCATCGACGCGGAGCTCGAGCAGCACCGGCTCGAGCTCCGCGGCTACTGCTACCGCATGCTCGGCTCCGCCTTCGACGCCGAGGACGCCGTGCAGGAGACGCTCGTGCGCGCCTGGCGGGCGCGCGAGCGCTTCGAGGGGCGCGCGGCACTCCGCACGTGGCTCTACCGGATCGCGACGAACGTCTGTCTCGACGCGATCAAGGGTCGGGAGCGCCGGGCGCGCCCGATGGACCTCGGCCCGGCCGGAGAGCCGCTGCTCGAGAATCTCCGCACGCTCCCGGACGAGGCGTGGCTCGGGCCGGTGCCGGACGCGCTCGTCGCGCCGGAGGACCCGGCCGAGGCCGCGATCGCACGCGACACGCTCCGGCTCGCGTTCGTCGCCGCCCTCCAGCACCTGCCGGCTCGGCAGCGGGCGGCGCTGATCCTGTGCGAGGTGCTGCGGTGGCATGCGAGCGAGGTGGCGGAGCTGCTCGAGACGAGCGTCGCCTCGATCAACAGCGCCCTGCAGCGCGCACGAGCCACGCTCGCCGAGCGCGACACCGCCGGGCCGCCGCAGCCGCTCGACGCAGAGCACCTGGCCCTGCTCGAGCGCTACGTCGCCGCCTTCGAGCGCTACGACATGGAGGCGCTGACAGAGCTGATCCGCGAGGACGCGGTCCAGTCGATGCCGCCGTTCGACCTCTGGCTGAGCGGGCGCGACGACATCCTCGCCTGGTGGTCCGGCCCCGGCAGCGGCTGCGCGGGCTCCCGCATCGTCCCGGCTGGATCGGCGAACGGCGCGCCGGCCTTTGCCCAGTACAAGGACGGCGGCCGCACTCCCTGGGCGCTGCAGGTGCTCGAGCTACGCCCGGGGGGAATCGCGGAGTTCACCTTCTTCCTCGACACCGAGCGGATCTTCCCGCTCTTCGGCCTCCCCCTCCGGCTCGACTCCTAGCACGTCGGCGAGCCCCGCAAGCGCGATCAACTCGTGGAGCTCGAGCGGCACGTGACGGAGCCGGAGCTCGTAGCCGAGCCGCCGTGCAGCCAGCTGGAGCCGCGCGACGATACCGACCGCGCCGAGGCCCGCCTCGCCGAGGCGGTCGAGGTCGCAGTCGACCTTGGGGGCCATCGCGACAATGACCGGCGCCGGGAGCGCGAATCATCGGCTCGGGACCTCGTCGTCGGCGCGCAGCCGATCCAGGCTCAGCCTGGATCCCCCGATCTGCGCGGGCGCTGCGCCCGTCTGAGCTCGCCAGGCCGCTTCCCGTCCGGGCTTCGGCCCGGGGGTCGGGCCCTGCACCCGGCCGGGTGCGCTCCGGGACGCACTGGCGAGTCCCGGGCCCCTGGCCCGCCCCTCGCCATCGAGTCCCA
>Ga0335085_10005089_pt1 | contig 21383 bp, 19 predicted proteins | sample Lox_Sample_45_FD_206712 | JGI IMG/M metagenome (GOLD analysis project Ga0335085, IMG submission 206712) | Soil microbial communities from Loxahatchee National Wildlife Refuge, Florida, United States - Lox_Sample_4.5 | ecosystem: Environmental > Terrestrial > Soil > Wetlands | place: USA...
TTGAAATAACCGGGCGATTATAATGCGAATTTGGCCAAGGACGCCCGATGCGCTTCACCGGTTCCGACGAATACGTTTCCACCGAGGACCTCACGCTCGCGGTCAACGCGGCGATCACGCTGCAGCGCCCGCTGCTCGTGAAGGGCGAGCCGGGCACCGGCAAGACGATGCTCGCCATTCAGGTGGCGAAGGCGCTCGGCGTGCCGCTGCTCGAGTGGCACATCAAGTCCACCACCAAGGCGCAGCAGGGCCTCTATGAATACGACGCGGTGAGCCGGCTGCGCGACTCGCAGCTCGGCGACGAGCGCGTGCACGACATCCACAACTACATCGTCAAGGGCATGCTGTGGAACGCGTTCGCGCAGGACAGGCCCTGCGTGCTGCTCATCGACGAGGTGGACAAGGCCGACATCGAGTTCCCCAACGACCTGCTGCGCGAGCTCGACCGCATGGAGTTCTACGTCTACGAGACGCGCGAGCTCATCAAGGCCAAGCAGCGGCCGATCGTGTTCATCACCTCGAACAACGAGAAGGAGCTGCCCGACGCGTTCCTGCGGCGCTGCTTCTTTCACTACATCCGCTTCCCGGACAAGGAGACCATGGAGAAGATCGTCCAGGTCCACTTCCCGGCGCTGAAGAAATCGCTGCTAAGGGAGGCGATGGAGGTGTTCTTCGAGGTGCGCGAGGTGCCCGGGCTGAAGAAGAAGCCCTCGACCTCGGAGCTGCTCGATTGGCTGAAGCTGCTGCTCGCCGAGGACATCCCGGTCGAGGCGCTGCGCTCCAAGGACCGCAAGACGATCATTCCGCCGCTGCACGGCGCGCTGCTCAAGAACGAGCAGGACGTGCACCTCTTCGAGCGGCTCGTCTTCATGACCCGCGCCAAGGGCGCGTAATTCGACCAGGGGCGGCTAGGCCGGCGCGGGCGCGCCCTTGCCCTGGAAATCGTCGACGACGTCGGCGACCGAGACCCTGCGGCCGAGGTAGCCGATACGCTCTTCGAGGCCTTCGGCGCGCAGGATGTCGCGCGCCGCGGCGTGCGCGGCGACCAGCCGCAGGCGGATGCCCCGCGCGGCGAGCGCCTCGTGCAGCTTCGACAGCACGCGCGCGCCGGCGAGGTCCACGTTGGGCGTGATCGAAAGGTCGCAGATCACCAGCTTCGGCGCCTCCGCGAGCGCGCCGATCTTCCGCCAGAGCGCCTCGCGCACGTGCTCGACGTTGAAGTACAGCAGAGAGGCTTCCACGCGAAACACCAGCGCGCCTGGCACCGGCTCGTTGCTTGGGTTGCGCTCCAGGTCGGTGAAGGTCCGCGTACCCGGGATACGCCCGAGATAGGACACCCGCGGGTGCGCGGCGCGGCGGATGATCGCCAGCATCGTGGCGACGACGGCGACCATCACGCCGTCGAGGATGCCGAGAAGCAGCACCGCGGCGAAGGCGACCATGGACACGGCGAACTCGAAGCGGCTCACGCGCCAGACGTGGCGCAGCTCGTCGACTTTGACGAGTCCCTTGACGGCGACCAGCACGATCGCCGCGAGCACCACGTTCGGCAGGTTGGCGAGCAGGCCGGTGAGGTACATGAGGACGAGGCCGATCGTCACCGAGGCGAACACGAGCGCGAGCGGCGACTTCGCGCCCGCCTTGTCGTTGACCGAGGACTGCGACAGGCCGCCAGCGACCGGATAAGCCTGGAAGAAGCCCGCCGCGAGGTTGGCCGCGCCCAGGCCAAGAAGCTCCTGCCGCGGGTCGATCTCGTAGCCGTTCTGCTGCGCCAGCGCGCGCGCGGCCGATACGCTTTCGACATACGCGAGCAGCAGGCAGGCGAAGGCGAGCGGGATCACCCCCTCCACGTCGCGCACGCGCAGCGCGGGCAGGTGGAATTCGGGCAGCCCCTGCGGCAGCGCGCCGACGATGCCGATTCCCGCCGCCGCCAGCGGCGTCACCGACAGCACGACGATCGATGCGATGACCACGAGCAATGCGACCGGGCGGCCCGGCAGGAGCTTCTCGCCCAGCAGCAGGACGCCGAGCGCGGCGAGGCCGAAGACGAGCACGGTCGGATTGGTGTCCGGCAGCTGGCCCCAAAGCACGGCGATGCGCTCGAAGAACTGGTCGCCGCCGCCCTTGACGCCGAACAGCTTGGGCAGCTGCGTCAGGCCGATGGTGAGCGCCGCGCCTGCCTTGAAGCCGAGCAGGATCGACTCGCTGATGAAGTTGACGAGCGAGCTCAGCCGCAGCAGCCACGCGAGCGCGCACATCGCGGCGATGACGAGGGCCGTCAGCTCGGCGATGGAGGCCCAGCGTGCCGGGTCGCCGCCGGCCATGCCGGCGACGGTCGTGCCGACGAGCATCGAGATCGCCGAGGTGGGCCCGATCGCGAGCTGGCGCGACGAGCCGAACAGGGCGTAGAACAGGCCGCCGATCAGGTAGCTGTAGACGCCGTACTGCGGCGGCAGGCCGGCGAGCGAGGCGTACGCGAGCGAGACCGGAATGCCGTAGGCGGCGAGCGTCACGCCCGCGACGACGTCGTTGCGCAGCCAGGGCAGGCGGTAGGCGGGAAGCCATTGGGCCGGCGGAAACGCCGCGCGCCAACCAACGGGTTCTTCCTGGGTCGACATTGCCCTAGAAGATAAGGTACCGGAAAGAGAGCTGCAGGCGCGAATTGCCCGCCGACTCGCCCGATACGCGCGTCGCCTCGCCCCAGAGCAGCTCCCCGCCCACGATCGCGCGGGGGCCCAGGCGGTGGAGCAGGTTCACCGAGCCGTAGACCGCCCGCTTGAGCGCGTCCGCCGGCCTCAGTCCCTCGTCGCCGATCCACAGCGCGCTTGCGCCCGCCACCGTCATCCAGTCGGGCGCCCACTGGCGCTGATAGTAGAGCGTCGCTCCCGAGCTGCGAACGAGCGCCAGGCGCCCGCCCGGGTCGCGCGCGAGGCCCGTGGCGCTCAGAGGGTCGTTGAAGTAGCGCCCGATCGCCTTGCCGCTCGCCGCCTGGAGGAGGACGGTGTCGTCGCCAAATCCCGGCAGCGAGCCCGAGAGCGCCACGCCGCTGCCCTCGACGTTGCGCTCCGCGGCGCCGAACGGCGTCCTCGCGCTCGCGTGCAGGCTTCGCGACAGCGCCGCCAGCTGAACGTGCCCGCGCTCTCCTTCGCAGCGGACGCGGGCCGCCAGGTCGGGCCGGCGCGCGCCCACGCGCAGATCGAGAATCTGCCCGTTCGCCGTGAAGTCCGCCTGTGGGTCCTCGATCGAACCCTCCACCGTCCAGCCCGAGCCGAAGCCATAGGAGCCGCGCACGAGCGCCTGCCGCATGAAGGTGACGCCGCTCGGTCCGTTGTAGTCGAGCGTCGTGGGCAGCGCGGCGTCGTCCATGAACGTCGAATAGGTCTTGCCCGCGATCAGGGACTCCCCTACGCGGACATAGGCCTGATTCACTTCGAGACGCGTGGCGCCGTCGATCGGGAAGAGGTTCGCCTCAAGGCGCGTCCACACGTCGCCAGCCGATGTGGGCGTCTTCGACAGCCAATTGAACTGCGACTGCCGCGCGCTCAAGCGGCTGTCGCGCTCGGCCGGTGCGAACGGCGTGGTCGAGACCAGGAACGTGTTCTGCTCGGCGCCGTCCTGCCGCTTGCGCTGCGCGATCGCATCCAGCTGCAGGTAGCCGCCGACGAAGTATTGCGTCTCGGTGCCGGGAATCGTGCGCACCGCGGCCTTGAGCTGCTTGTGCAGCTGGACCTCGGCCGCCGAGCCCTTCGAGGCCGCCCACTCCTCCGCCGCATCGTCCGCGTGCGCGGCAGCGGCGCACGCCGCCCACAGCGCGAGCGCGGCGAGGAGACGCCTCATCCGCCGAGCGCGATGATCGCCGCCGACAGCGCGGCGCCGATCGCAGCCATCGACAGGCCGCTCTTCCACGGGCTGCCGCCCGAATAGCGCCCGAGGATCCAGCCGCCCGCGAACAGCGTGACCAGCGAGACGGCGTTCGACACGCGCATGGCGAGCTTCAGCTCGCCGATGAACGCGTAGGGAATCACCACCGGAAAGGTCGAGAGCACCACCAGCACGAATACGCCCGTCGCGCCCAGGTAGTCGTCCCGGCGAAGCCGCGCATCGACCGAGCCCGGCGCAATCGCGGCCAGGCGCTGGCGCAACGCCTCGAGCGCCTGCGTCCCCGCCTGCTCCGCAAGCCGACCAGGCAGCGCGTCGGCGATCAGGCGGTGCGCGGCGTCCGCGCTCGGCATGCCGCGCAGGCGCGCCAGCAAGTTCACGTTCCGCGTGCGCTCGGTGAGCGTCTGCACCAAGTACATGATGCCGTCGACGAGGCCCCAGGCAATGTTGCAGCCGAGCGCGGCGAACATCATCGAGCGCACTTCGTCGCGCCCCGCGCCCGCCACGCTGAGCGAGCCAGTGATCGCGAGCGCCATCAGCAGGCCGAAGATGATCTCCGAGACTCGATTGACGGGATCCAGAACTCGCACTCAGCCGAGTCTACACTGGCACCTGTGCGCGCGATCGCCGAGAATCGAGTTGTGCAGATTTCTTTCACATACGCGTTGGCGATCTTGCTCGGTTGCCTCGCGCCGCTTTCATCGGCGCTCGCCCAATACGAAACGACCCGGCGCACCGATTCCGAGGGCGCGGGCGCGAACAAGGAGGGCCGCCTCGAAATCAAGCGCCAGAACACCGCGCACGGCACGCCCGACGAGACGACCATGACGACGCTGCGCGTGGAGCGCTACTTCGACGGACCGGTGGCGATGTTCCGCTTCGACCTGCCGCTGCCCGACCAGAAGACCGATTTCGGCGGCGATCCTTTGAATCCGCACCTGGGCGACGTCAAGGCCCGCCTCCGGTTCAAGGCATTCAAGTCGGGCGAGCTTTCCTTTCCCAGCTTCGTCGAGGCCACCTTTCCCACCGCCGATCCCAAGTCGCTCGGCAAGGGCAAGTACCAGCTCAGCGCGGGCATTCGCATGGTCGACCCGGTGCGCCTGTCCTTCCTCGACGCCTCGTCACACCGGTCCACGTTCGAGATGGAGGTTCAGCAGACGAACTCGGTCGCCGGCGATCCGAACGTCAAGGACGTCCGCAACACGCGGTTCGAGTTCACGTTCTTCGACGCCTGGCAGCAGATCTGGACATTCAAGGTCAAGGTGAAGCCGAACGTCGACTGGGCGCAGAACGGCAAGACGGGCGGCGTTGCGGAGGCCGAGGCCGGGCGATATTTTGGGCAGGACTGGCGCGCCTGGCTGATGCTGGGGCATCGCGCCTGGGGACCTTCCGGCATCGCCAACACCTATCAGACGCGAATGGAGCTGGGACTTCAGTACACGTACTGAGCCCGCCCTACGGGCCAAACCGGCGCAGCCGCTGGACGTTGCTCACCAGGCCCTTGCTGTCGATCTCGATGGAGACAATGACCGTCTCTCCGCCATCGTGCATTCTGTAATCCCAAGCCTCGACCTGGCGCCGGGCGAATTTCTCGACTCTCACCGGCGGCCCGAGAATTTCCGTGACCTGCTGCGACGTCGTCTCGCCGGCGCGGATTCTGTTGAGCAGCTCTGGAGACTTGATGAATCCGTCGGCGAATGCGGGCGCAGCAGCCGCCAGCAGCGCGATCGCGGACACGACCATGCGAACCCAATTTCCCGCCCGGTAACCGCGCGTTACATTGCCCATGTGACTTTTCTCCAAAAAGGTCTGCGAACTAGACGATTCGGCAGTGGCTGCTCACGACATTTCGATTGACGAGAATCTTGCCGCCTCTCTCCGCCCCAAGGAGCACGAGCGTCACCGTGGGTTTCGTCGCTATCGTAAGAACGTTGCCGACGCGCGCATGCGTGCCGGGCGAAATGGTCGTTCCCTCCACCTCCACGGGATCGACAAATTCCAGAACTTGCCCGACTTCGAGGTCCATGCGTTTCTCCCCGGCCCGGTTCAGTGGAAATACTTGAGAACAAGACCCAATCGGTCCACGCGCTCGACGGACGAGCGCGAATCGTTCTGCCGCGCATAGTAAGGCTCGACGCGCCAACGCTTCGTGAGCTCGACCTCGGCCCCTAACTGGTAGAGCTGCCGGTTCCAGGTATCGAAGCGCGTGTCGTAGAACGCTTCAGCCTGGGCGTAGGGTACGGTCACAACGCCGCCGACCTTGAACTCGCGCTCAATTCCAAAACGCAGGCGGTAACGCTGCGAGGATTCACCCTGGATGTCACGCAGGTCCACCCGTCCCCGGTTCACCAGCCAGACCTCGTTGGGCAGGGGGACGCGGCCTGTGACTTCGATGATCCCCCGTCGCTCTTCGGGGCCGGTGCCGCGACTGTCGGGAGTCGTCAGCACCGCGTAGCCGACGCGCATCCACAAATAGCGGTCGCGAACCCAATCGCCCTCGGTCAGCCGGGGCCGCAGCACGGGCATGAGCGTGAAGTCCAGGTGCGCGCCGAGCTCGCCTTCTGTTCGATCCTTCGTTAGGTTCTGGGTCAGGTCTCCCAGCAGGAACAGGCGCGTCTGGTCCGTCAACTTGATGAAACCATTGAGTTCCGGAACGAACTCACGTACGTGATCGTCCGCCGAAACCGGCAATGACGAGAGCGACAACGCTACATAGGAAGAAGCGATGACACTGATTCGCAGCGCATCTCTTCGAAACTCACTTTGCATGCCTGATTGAGTGTACAGTCCGCCGCCCGCCACATCGTATGCGGGCTTGATTTGCATCAAATTTGATTTGCGTCAAGAAGAGATATGGCGGAGTCGGCACGATTTGCGGCTCGCGAATGACGTGACGAAGCGTTCGTACGGGCTGAATTCGTTCTTGCGGCATCGGAGGCAACGAGCATGAAAGGAAACGAACTGACGCTGCATCGGAGAGCAATCAAATCGCTCGGGATCGCTCTCGTGGCCTTGTCGGCGCTTGTCCCGCTGGCTCGACTGAGCGCGCAGCAGACGGGCGCGGAGACCCAGCCCGTGGGCCCGTACAAGGACTTCAAGGGCACCATCAAGCTCGATGTGCGCGACTCGAAGCCGGACTGGGGGCCGTTCACGCCGAAGAAGGCGCGCGAAGGCGCACCGAACATCCTGTTCGTGCTTTACGACGACACCGGACTCGCCGCCTGGTCGCCCTACGGCGGCAGAATCAACATGCCGACGCTCGACAGGCTGGCGAAAGACGGGCTGACCTACACGCAGTGGCACACGGTGGCCCTGTGCTCGCCCACGCGGTCCACGCTTCTCACGGGACGCAACCACACCTTGAACGGCATGGCCGCCATTACGGAGGCCTCCAACGGGTTCCCAGGCTGGGCCGGCCGCATACCTCCGCAGGCCGCCACCGTTGCGCAGATCCTGCAGGACAACGGCTACAGCACCTTCTGGCTGGGCAAGAACCACAATGTTCCGGAGCAGGATGTCGCCGAAGGCGGCGACCGCAAGACCTGGCCGCTCGGCCAGGGATTCGAGCGCTACTACGGATTCATCGGCGGCGAGACCAACCAGTGGTATCCGGACCTCGTCGAGGACAACCACTTCATCGAACCGCCGTCCACACCTGAACAGGGCTACCACCTATCCAAGGACCTCGCGGACCAGGCGATCCGAATGATCCGCGACCAGAAGTCCAGCAGCCCCTCGAAGCCGTGGTTCATGTTCTACAACCCGGGCGCGAATCACGCGCCGCATCACGCCCCGCAGGAGTACATCGACAAGTACAAGGGCAAATTCGACGATGGCTACGAGGCTTACCGCAGTTGGGTGTTGGCGCGCATGATCGACAAGGGTGTCTTGCCGAAGGGCACGAAGATGACACCGATCAACCCGCTGCCGGAATCGCAGGCGAACCCGGCCGACGCCGTGCGCCCATGGGACACGCTCAACGCGGACGAGAAGAAGCTGTTCTCCCACATGGCCGAGGTCTTTGCCGGGTTCTCGGAATACACCGACGTGCAGATTGGCCGCGTCATCGATTACCTGGAAAAGACCGGACAGCTCGAGAACACCGTGGTCCTTTATGCCGCCGACAACGGCACCTCGGGCGAAGGCACGCCGAACGGCTCGGTCAACGAGAACAAGTTCTTCAACGGCTACCCCGACGACCTGGCCGAGAACATGAGGATGATGGGCAAGCTCGGTAGTCCGGATACCTACAGCCACTTTCCCACCGGCTGGGCGGTCGCGTTCTCGACCCCGTTCCAGATGTTCAAGCGCTACGCGCAGTACTCCGGCGGCACGGCCGATCCGCTCGTCATCTCCTGGCCGAAGGGCATCAAGGCCCGCGGCGAGATCCGCAACCAGTACCACCATTCAGTCGACATCGTGCCGACGCTCCTCGAAATCGTCGGGCTCGAGATGCCGAAGGTCTACCGTGGCGTCGAACAGTTCCCGCTCTCCGGCGTCTCGATGCGCTACACCTTCGATGCGACGCCAGATGCCCCCACGCGCAAGAAGCGCCAGTTCTACTCGATGCTCGGCACCCGCGGCATCTGGGAGGACGGCTGGCTCGCGGCCACCGTGCACGCGCCGTTCACAGGCAAGGGCAACTTCGACAAGGATCAGTGGCAGCTCTATCACGTGGATGCGGACCGTTCGGAATCGACCGACCTGGCGAAGAAGTATCCCGAGAAGCTGGCGGCGCTGAAGAAGGCCTGGGACGAAGAAGCCAGGATCAATCTCGCATTGCCGGTGGACGACCGCACCGCAAGCGAACTACTTGGAATCGAGCGCCCTTCGGGAGAACCGGCACGTGACCGATACATCTACTACCCGCACACGGCTCCGGTCCCGGAAGGCGTGGCCGTCAGCGTGCGCAACCGCTCGTACAAGATCCTCGCCAACGTCGAGATCACCGAGGCGGACGCCGGCGGCGTGATCTTCGCGCACGGCTCGCGCTTCGGCGGGCACGCGTTGTTCATCAAGGACCGCAAGCTGCACTACGTCTACAACTTCCTGGGCATCAAGCCCGAGCAGAAATTCGTCGCTTCCGAGGAATTGAAGCCCGGCAAGTACACGCTCGGCATGGAATTCACGCGCACCGGAGCCGGGCCGCACAAGGAATCGCTGGGCACGATGAAGCTGTACGTCAACGACAGAGTCGTCGCGCAAGGCCCGATGAAGACACAGCCGGGCAAGTTCACCCTGTCGGGCGACGGCCTGTGCATCGGCTACGACAGCGGCGATGCCGTCAGCGGTGAGTACAAGACGCCAGGCAAGTTCCAAGGTGGCACGATCCAGGCGGTCGGTGTCACAGTCGAAAAGGCTTCGTACGAAGCGCTCGAACTGGAAGCAAAGAGAGCGTTGATGCGCCAGTAGCAGCTAGAGCACCCTGCGGGAGTCGTAGCGGCCGCTGTGGGTGCGCGCGCAGCGGAAGTGCGTGCGATCTAGATCGGCTGACGTGCGCGCAACGGTTTTGCGGTACCGTTGACGAAAATGCTCGCCACCGGACTCCTATCGGTTCTTTTCGCTGTTTTCCTGGCGGTGCTGTCGCCGATTTGCGTCGCGCAGCAGACGCGCACTCCCGCCCAGTTCGTGGACGAAACGGGCTGCGCAGCCTGCCACGCGGCTCAATCCATGGCATGGACCGGCTCCGATCACCGGCTCGCCATGCAGGCGGCGAGCGCGAAGTCCGTGCTCGGCGACTTCAACAACGCCCGCTTCACCTATGCCGGCGTGACCAGCCGGTTCTTCCGGCGCGAGGGTAGATTCTTCGTCAACACCGACGGGCCGAACGGCAAGCTGGCGGATTTCGAGATCAGACACACGTTCGGTGTCGAGCCGTTGCAGCAGTACCTCATCGAACTGCCGCGCGGGCGACTGCAGGCGCTGTCGATCGCCTGGGATACCAGGCGCAAGCGCTGGTTCCACCTCTACCCGCGCGAGCGCGTGGACTATCGCGACGAGTTGCATTGGACGAAGCTGCCGCAGAACTGGAATCACATGTGCGGCGAATGCCACGCGACGGGCTACCACAAGAACTACGATGCGGCCACCACCAGCTACAAGACCACGGCCGCGCGCTTCGACGTCGGCTGCCAGGCCTGCCACGGCCCCGCCTCGCGCCACGCGGACTGGGCGAAGCGCGCGGGGCCGGGTGCGGCAAAACGGCCGCGCGAGGAAGCCGTGCGCGACTTCGACGTCGACCTCTCTGGGAGAGATCCGCAGCCGCAGATCGACACCTGCGCACGCTGCCATGCGCGTCGCAGCACGCTGTCCGCGGACTACCGGTACGGCGCGCCGCTCATGGACACGCACCTGCCGGTGCTCTTGGACGAACGGGTCTACTACGCAGACGGCCAGATCCTGGATGAGGACTACGAGTATGGTTCGTTCTTGCAGAGCCGGATGCACGCGAAGGGCATGCGCTGCAGCGATTGCCACGAGCCGCACTCGACCAAGCTGCGCGCGGCGGGCAATGCGCTGTGCGTGACCTGCCACAATGCGGCGAAATCGGCGGCTCGCGCCTCGATCGACATCGGCGGCCTCAAGCGCAAGGAATACGATTCGCCCGCGCATCATTTCCACAAGGCGGATCAGCCCGGCTCGCAATGTGTCGACTGCCATGCGCCAGCGCGCGTCTACATGGTCGTCGATCCTCGCCGGGACCACAGCTTCCGCATCCCGCGCCCGGACGTCTCCATCGCCATCGGCACGCCCAATGCCTGCACTGGCTGCCACGCGAAGCAGTCGGCGAAGTGGGCCGCTGACGCCGTTGCCAAGTGGTACGGACCGGGGCGTCGCCAGGAGCAGCACTATGGAATTGCGCTGGACGCGGGCCGCCGCGGCAAGACGGGCGCGGTGCCGGAGCTGATTGCGCTGGTGGAAGACCGGTCGCAGCCGGCGATCGTGCGCGCGACCGCACTGGATCTCCTCAGCCGGTATCCGGGACGATTGGTCCAGTCCGCGCTGCAGCGCAATCTCGGCGACGAAGATCCACTGGTCCGGCGCGCCGCGGTGCTCGGGCAGGAAAGCCTTGCGCCGGCCGAGCGGGCCAGGCTGCTCTCGCCGCGGCTCGGCGACCCGGTGCGCGCCGTGCGCATCGAGGTTGCGCGCCTGCTCGCGCCCGCCGCCTCCTCGCTTGCCGCGCCGGAGCGCAAGCGCTTCGACGAGGCGCTGGCCGAGTTCGAGGCAGTGCAGGCGGAAAATGCCGATCGACCCGAGGCACACGCGAATCTGGGGAATCTCTACCTGAGCCGTGGCGAGGCGGCGCGTGCAGAAGCAGCCTATCGCGAGGCGATCACCCTCGACGCACGCTTCTTGCCCGCGTACGTGAATCTCGCCGACCTGTACAGAGGGAGCGGGCGCGAGGCCGACGCCGAGCGCACGCTACGCGAGGGACTGCGGCAAGCGCCCAAGAACGCAGCGCTGCGGGAGGCGCTCGGACTAGCGCTGGTGCGCCAGGGCAAGAAGAAGGAGGCGCTCGCCGAATTCGCGACGGCGGCCAAAGCGGCGCCCGACGAGCCGCGCCGAGCCTACGTCTACGCGATCGCGCTCGACGACGCCGGCCGACGGGGCGAAGCGCTGAAGGTGCTCGAAGCCGCCGCGAAGCGCCGCGGCGATCGTGACGTGCTGCTCGCGCTCGCTGCGTTCAAGCGCGATGCCGGCGACCGCGCGGGCGCCGAGCTGCACCTGCGCGCGCTGGCGGCGATCAATCCAGGGGATCCAGCACTGGTTCGCCCGGATCCGAGGCGATAGCGCTCGCGCGTCATTCAGGTCAGGTGCCGTAGCGCGTGCTGCGGCCGAGTTCGCGGATCGCCGCGAGCGCCGAGAAGCAGGCGAGCATCGAGGTCTTCGGGTTCTCCAGCATCGCCACCGACTCGAACTTGAGGTCGACGCGGCCCGTCTTGCCCTTGAAGACGATGAAGTGCGTGTTGAACTTGAGCGCCGGGTCGGCTACGACCTTGAGGCGCGTGCGGTCGAAGCCGATGCCGGCCATCGACAGCACCGCGGCGATGTTTACGTTGGCGGGAAAGTGCGGCACGCCCTCGCGCGCGCTGCCCTCGAACAATACGCGCGGTCCGTCGAGGCGATCCAGATCGACGCCGAGCCTCTCCACGTAGGGAATTCCCTTCCAGGCGGCGGGCGGCTTGGTCACCGCGATGCTCACCTCGTCGGCGCCGGCGAGGCAGATCGCCTTCAGCGCGTCCAGCCCGCCGATGCCGCCCGAGGGCACGTAGAGCAGTGCCTCATGTTTCGCTGCCGTGCGCTCCAGCCGGTCGCGAAGGGCGTCGTCGCAGAGCGCGCCGCCCGAAAGCGCCACGAACGAGATGCCGCGCGAGAGCAGCGGCTCGGCGTATTCCCGCACCGCGTCATGCGACGCGGCCTCGACGACTGCCTCGGGCCTCGCGGCGGCGAGCGCCTCCAATCCGATCACGAAGGGCACGCCGAAGTTCCCGGCGAGCGCCTTGCCCTTGGATTGCTCGCTGCGTCCGGCGATCGCCGCGACCTCGATGCCCTCGAGGCTCCCAGCGCGGATGTGTTCGAGGACGAGCCGCGCGATCGCGCCCCCGCCGATGATGCCGATGCGCATGCTTTCCCCTTCGGTTTGATTCTGCCATAGTAGATGCGCAAACAACCTCGGAGGAGGAACCATGAAAAGACTTACCGTGATCGCCGCGGGCCTTGCGCTCGTCGCGGCATCGACCGCATTCGCGGCCTACCCGGACCGCCCGATCAAGCTCATCGTGCCCTGGCCCGCGGGCGGCGACACCGACAACATCTTCCGGCCGTTCGCGCCGCTGTTCCAGAAGCACGTCGGCCAGACCGTGGTGATCGCCAACGTCGGCGGCGCCTCGGGCACCAAGGGCGCGAAGGAGGCGAAGGACTCGCCGCCCGACGGCTACACGATCTACGGCGTGCACGACTACATCCACTCTACGTACTACACCGGGGTGGCCGACGTGAACTACACCGACTTCGAGCCGGTGTGCCTCGTCACCTCCACGCCCTCGGTGCTCACCGCGAGCCCGAAGACGCCCTGGAGCGACTGGAAGGGGCTGCTCGCCGACGCCAAGGCGCGGCCCGGGCAGATCTCCGTGGGCGCGACGCTCGGCTCGACGAGCCACTTCTTCCCCGCGCTCGTCGAGAAGGCCGCCGGAATCAAGTTCAAGTACGTCTCCTACGAGGGCCTCGCGCCGCGCATGAACGCGATCCTCGGCGGCCACATCGACCTCACGGACTCCAACCTCACCCAGAAGGGCAAGGTCGACGCCGGCCAGCTCAGGTTCATCGCCATCGCCACCGAGAAGCGCAATCCCGAGATGCCGAACGTGCCCACGCTGAAGGAGCTCGGCGTCAACGTCACCTACACGGTGAGCCGCGGCCTGCTCGCGCCCAAGGGCACGCCAGGCGACGTGCTCGCTAAGCTCGAGTCGGCCTGCGCCGCCACGGCGAAGGAGCCTGCGTTCGCGGAATCGATGAAGCTCCAGGGAACCGAGGTGCGCTACCTCGACCGGCGCGCCTACGCGGCCTGGCTCAAGGAGAACGACGAGCTCAACAAGAACCTCGCGCGCGAGCTGGGCCTGCTGAAGCGGTGAGCCGCGACGGCGTCGCGGGGCTCGCGGTGCTCGCCGCGAGCCTCGTTCTCTTTGTGCTCACGCTGGACCTGAAGGGCAATCCGATGGTGCCCGTCGGGCCCGGCTTCTATCCGCGCATCGTGCTCGCGCTCACGGCGCTGCTGTCCTTGGGTTTGGTCCTCGGAGATGTCTTGAATCGAAAAAGAGAAACGGGAGATCAACCGAGGCAACAATTCAACTACCCGCTGGTCGCGCTCAATTTCGGCGCATTCGCGCTCTACGTCGCCGCGCTGCCCGGCCTGGGCTTTCGCGTAGCGACCTTCCTCTACGTTGTCGCCGCCAACGCGCTGCTCGCGCGGCCGCGCGGCGCCAAGGGCTGGGCCGGCGCCGTGGTGCTCGGACTCGTCACGGCGCTGGCGACCTGGCTGGTCTTCGAGCGCGAACTTTCGGTGCTGCTGCCGCGCGGCCGCTGGACGGGGTTCTAGGCGATGTTCGAGCTGCTCGGCACGGCGCTCGCCGGCATCGCGCACGCGAAATACCTCGTGCCGCTGTTCCTCGGCACGCTCGCGGGCGTGGTGGGCGGCGCGCTGCCCGGCGTGACGATCACGATGACCATCATCGTGGTCCTGCCCTTCACGTTCGGCCTCGATCCGCTGCAGGGTCTCGCGGCGATGACCGGCGTCTACGTGGGCGGCTCGGCCGGGGGACTCGTCACCGCGGTCCTGCTCGGCATTCCGGGCACGCCCTCGGCGATCGCCACCACGTTCGACGGCCACCCGATGGCGAAGAAGGGCGAGCCGGGCCGCGCGATCTGGCTCGGCGTCTGGGCCTCGTTCTTCGGCGGGCTGCTCGGCGGCGCGTTCCTGGTCTTCGCGACCGGGCCGCTGGCGAAGATCGCGCTCGAGTTCGGGCCCTGGGAGTTCTTCTCGCTGTTCATCTTCGCGCTGTCGATGGTGGCCGGGCTCGTGGAGGCCTCGCTCATCAAGGGGCTGATCTCGGGCGCGCTCGGCCTCGTGGTCACCGTGCTCGGCGCCGACCCGGTGATGGGCCAGAAGCGCCTCACGCTGGGCATTCCGGCGCTCGAGGGCGGCGTGGATTTCCTGCCGGTGCTCATCGGCGTGTTCGCGTTCGCGCAGATCATGACCGAGGTGGAGCGCGTAGTCGGCGCCGCCACGGCCGCGGACGCGGTGGACGGCTCGCTCAGCCTCGCGGCGCGGCAGCTGCGCGTGATCTGGGAGATTCTCTCGCGGCCCTTCCTGCTGCTCTGGTCGTCGTTCATCGGCGTGGTGATCGGCGTGCTGCCGGCCATCGGCGGCAGCGCCGCGAGCGTGTTCGCCTACGACCAGGCGAAGAAGTTCTCCGGGCATCCGCGCCGCTTCGGCACCGGCACGCCCGAGGGCATCATCGCCTCGGAGTCCTCCAACAACGCCAACGTCGGCGGCTCGCTCGTGACGATCATGGCCTTCGGCATCCCGGGCGACGCGGTCACCGCGGTGATGCTCGGCGCGCTCACCATCCACGGCATCCAGTCCGGCCCCCTGTTCATCTCGCAGAACCCGGCGCTCGCCTACGGCATCTTCGCGGCCTACCTGCTCGCCCACCCGATCATGGTCCTGATCCTCGCCGCCGCGTCCCGCTTCATGCTGCGCATCGTCACTGTGCCCAAGTCCGCGCTGTTCCCGGTGGTGCTCGTGCTGTGCACGATCGGCGCCTACGCGCTCAACAACACCATGCAGAACGTGTACGTGCTGCTCGCCTTCGGCGTGCTCGGCTACGCCATGGTGAAGTTCGGCTTTCCGCTCGCGCCCTTCATCCTGGGCGTGATCCTCGGCGACCAGATCGAGATCAACCTGATCCGCGCCATCATGACCGACCCGAATCCCTGGCTGTTCGTCACGCAGCCGATCTCGGGCGGCCTGCTCTTCGCGGCGGCCGCCTCGCTCGCATTCTCCGTCTGGCAGCACTACCGCCATCGCGCGCGCGTGGCCGAGGTCGACGCGGACTTCTAGTGCGTAGAATGCCGCCATGACGGCAAAAAGCCTTCTGCTGATTCTTCTGCTGAGCCTCGCGGCGCCCGCGCTTGCCGATTTCGAGGCGGGAGTGGCCGCGGCTCGCGCGGGCGACTATGCGACCGCGCTGCGCGAATGGCGTCCGCTCGCCGAGCAGGGGCACCGGGACGCCCAGTTCAATCTCGGCCTGCTCTACGAGAACGGTCTCGGCGTGCCGCGCGACGCGGCCGCGGCGGCGGCCTGGTACAAGATGGCCGCCGAGCAGGGCGACCGCGACTCGGCGGCGTACCTCGGCGAGATGTACGCCGAGGGCATGGGCGTGGCGCGCGACGACGCGGAGGCGCTGCGCTGGTACGTGCAGGCCGCGGAGCTCGGCCACTCCGCCTCGCAGTACAACGTCGGCCTGTTCTACGCCCTGGGCCGCGGCGCCGAGCCGAACGACGTAGAGGCGCTCGCCTGGCTGACCGTCGCGGTCGAGCGCGGCGCGCGCGATGCCGGGATGCTCGAGGCGCTGCGCAAGAACGTCAGCCGGGAGTCGCTCGAGCGCGCGGAAGCGCTGAGCGAGCAGATCCGCAAGCGCTGCAAGCTGCCCTAGCCGCTCGCCGCGCGCGGCGGGGCCGGCGCTTCGCGTAGAATGGGGCACTCGCGCGCCGCGCCATGCTGATCGACTTCTTCCTCAAGCTGAAGAGCCACAAGCTGCCGGTCTCCATCAAGGAGTACCTCACGCTGCTCGAGGCGATGGACAAGGACGTCATCAGCCCGAACATCAACGAGTTCTACTACCTGTCGCGCGCCACGCTCGTGAAGGACGAGGCGAACTTCGACAAGTTCGACCGCGCCTTCGCCGAGTTCTGGGACGGCGTGGAGACCATTCCCGGCATCGAGGCGCAGATCCCGCTCGAGTGGCTGCTCAAGCAGGTCGAGCTCACGCTCACCGACGAGGAGAAGAAGCAGATCCAGGCGCTCGGCGGCTGGGAGAAGCTCATGGAGACGCTCAAGCAGCGGCTCGAGGAGCAGAAGAACCGCCACCAGGGCGGCTCGAAGTGGATCGGCACCGGCGGCACCTCGCCCTTCGGCGCCTACGGCTACAACCCCGAGGGCATCCGCATCGGCCAGGACAAGTCGCGCAACCGCAGCGCGGTCAAGGTCTGGGACCAGCGCGAGTACCGCAACCTGGACGACTCGGTCGAGCTGGGCACGAGGAACATCAAGGTCGCGCTGAGACGATTGAGGAAATTCGCCCGCGAAGGCGCCCCGGACGAGTTCGACCTGGACAACACGATTCAGTCCACGGCGAAGAAGGCCTACCTCGATATCCACATGCGCCCGGAGCGGCGCAACGCGATCAAGGTGCTGATGCTGATGGACATCGGCGGCACCATGGACGACCACATCAAGCTTGCCGAGGAGCTGTTCTCGGCCTCGAAGACCGAGTTCAAGCACCTGGAGTTCTTCTACTTCCACAACTGCCTGTACGACTTCGTCTGGAAGGACAACCGCCGGCGCCACTCCGAGCGCACGCGCACCTGGGAGCTGCTGCACAAGTACGGGCACGACTACAAGGTGATCTTCGTGGGCGACGCCACGATGAGCCCCTACGAGATCCTGCAGCCCGGCGGCTCGGTCGAGTACTTCAACGAGGAGGCGGGCGCGGTGTGGGTGAAGCGCTTCACCGACGTCTACCCGAAGTGCGTCTGGCTCAACCCGGAGCCCGAGGAAGTCTGGGCCTACCGGCAGTCGATCCAGATCGTGAAGGAGCTGATGAACAACCGGATGTACCCGACCACGCTCGCCGGCCTCGAGCAGGCGATGAGGACACTGGCGAAGTAGCCGCGGCGCGCTCCCGCGGGTGACCCGCCCGTCCACCGAACCGAATTCCCTGCGCGCGCGGCTGATCCACCGCCTCGTCGCGCGCCTGCCCTTCTTCTACGGCTGGGTCATCCTCGCCTGCGTCTGCGCCGCGGGCTTCTCGCGCCAGGGCCCGGCGGTCGCTACGCTGTCGATCTTCGTCACGCCGATGAGCGCCGAATTCGGCTGGAGCCGCACCGAGCTCTCGGCGGCGGTGTCGATCGGCGGCATCCTCGGCGCGCTCGCCGCGCCGTTCATCGGCCCCATCGTCGACCGCAGCGGCGCGCGCGCGGTGCTCGGCGCCGCCGTGCTCACCACGGGGATCACGCTGATCCTGCTCGCGTTCACGCCCTCGCTCGCGGTCTTCTACGTGCTGTACTGCATCGCCCGCATGAACTTCGCGGCGCCCTACGACCTCGCGATCTACGGCTCCAACGTCAACTGGTTCCTGCAGCGGCGCACGTTCGTGACGGCGGTCACCACGCTCGCGCAGATGGCGGGACTGGTCGCGATGCCGCTGCTCGCCTACGCGGTGATCGCGCAGGCGGGCTGGCGCAGCGCCTGGCTCGCGATCGGCGCCACGGTGATCGTCGTGGGCTTCCTGCCGACCTGGCTGCTGCACGTGCGCAGGCCGGAGGACCTCGGTCTGCGGCCTGACGGCGCGCCGGCGCCCGCCGGCGCCGACGCTGGCAGCCGCTCGGCTTCGGCCGCCGCGGCCCAGCTCGCGGAGCCGGCGTTCACGCGCGCCGAGGCGCTCGCGACTCCCGCGTTCTGGCTGCTGTCGCTGTTCACGCTGCTCGCCTACCCGGTGCAGGCCGGCGTGAGCCTGCACCAGGCGCCCTTCTTCATCGAGCGCGGCCTGCCGCCTGGTGTCGCCGCGAGCGCTGTGAGCACCTTCGCAGCCTGCTCGGCGGCCTCCGGCCTCGCGTTCGGCTTCTGGCCGCGACGCCTCTCGGTGCGATTCGCGCTCGCGCTCGTAGGCGCGCTGCTCGCCACGAGCTGCCTGCTGATGCTCGCCGTGCAGTCGCGCCTAGGCGCGTACGCAGCGTCGGCGGTTTTCGGCTTGGGCATCGGCGGCCTACTGACCACGCTGCCGATCGCCTGGGCGGAGTTCTTCGGCCGCGGCAGCTTCGGCGCGATCCGCGGCGTCGCGCTCACGGTGCAGGTGAGCGCACAAGCCGCCGGCCCCGTCCTCTCGGCGCTGCTGCGCGACGCAACCGGCCGCTACGACGCCTCGCTCGGCACGTTCGCGGCCATGAGCGCGGCCGCGCTCGCCGCCGCGCTGCTCGCCCATCCTCCTTCGCGGCTACGCCTTGCGGACTCTTGATCCGACGAACGTCCGCTTTCGGCCAGAAGCAGACATGCCAACGTCAATTCTGCTTGATCGCTTTCTATAAGCGTTGTCCGACCACGACGGCGCTGTTCCGCTAGCCCTAGGGTACGCCCATGCCGGTGCCGCGGATCTGGGCTCGCCTGACGCCCGGCGCCACATGGGCGATCTCATAGGTCATGGTGTAGACGCAATTGCAGGCGGCCACCACCTCCATCTTCTTGCCGTCCTTTTCAACATAGTGGGGACCGTGCCGCTCGTAAGAGAGCGCGATCGCGTCGCCCTGTACCGAGTAGCTCCCGCCGACCGGCGCGGACCCGCACATATCGACGACGGTCGCCACGATCTTGACGGACCCGTCGCCGACCCGCTCGAACGATCTGACGCCCTCCCATTCGCTGGTCATGTTCGAGCTCTCCTTGGAAATGGGCGGATAGTTTTGCTCGGACCTGCAGCTAGCAATCGACAGCTTCAAGTTCGGATCGGCAGCGTCTTTCTTGACGACGGATTCCGCTCGAGCTGCGGCGCCGCCAGCTGCTGGACGTCGCTCCTGGCGGCATCCCAGCGCGAAGGCGCACAAGGCGAATGCGACCAACATAGCTCGTGTCATCCGATTCCCCCTCCCGTTTCGCTAGACGTGCTCGAAGTCGAAGCTTAGACCAGCAATGTCTGCTCTTGGCCAAGAGCGGACGTTCGATCACTCGGAGAAAACCGTGGTCCTCTTCATTCAGGGTTTGGAACCGTTGGGGTAAAACGGATCGGCCAGCTTCGCGGCGCTGTAGGCTGGCGGCTCGCTGGTTCTCAGTAATCGCGGAATATGCGGAACCATCGTGTACCGTACGTCCCGTGCTTGCGCCGCAGCTCGATCGAGCTCCCGCAAGACCCGCGAATCGACAGTCTGAGAGCATCCCGCGACTGCCACGAGAGCGATTAGCACCGACAGCCACCGTCTCATGACTTCGCTTCGCAGGCGACTTCCTTTCGTCGCTTTTGGCACTCCTGGAGTTCCTATTCATCTAGGTGGCGGTGAACCCAGACGACCGCTTCCATCGTGAGCTCTCGGCAATTGGATGAAGGGTACAGCGCGTGGAAGTGTTCTAGAGCTCAAGTGCGACTCGCCCTTTCACTCGCATTTGGTCACGACCCGATGCGCTCATATATGTTTCCTCGGCAGGAAAGCCGACTTCCATTGCCTGCGGGTCAAAATCCATGGTCTTGTCTTTGAAAGGCTGCCGATAGTCATTGCGAAGAGGGCCTTCCAAGGCGCGGGCGATCTCCGCAGCGCTTTGAATTCCAGCTGAGCGCAGGTACACCTGAAGCCTTACAAGCGTCTGCAGGCCTGCATGGCCATGCATGCGACCTATGTACATAGCCGGCAAAGCGTAATCCGACAGCAAGCGGTCATTTTGCGCGGCCGGACTAAGCACCAGTCTCCACAGCGCGCCTGGCGCAAGCGCGCGAGCACGAGATCTCAGTTTCTCGACACCGCTCAAGAACTCTGACGAGGGCAGTTCGCGTACCGAGAGCATGATGTTGCTCTGAGCAACGAACAGGTTGACGCTGTAGTTCGGCCGATAGAGCCAGGGGGAGACCCCTTCCCACCAAGGCTTCGGAGGCGCTACCCCCACATTGGAAAGCACCGCGTACTCCCCGTCGGAGACACGAATGTTGGCCCGAGTCCTCATGAACTGTGCCACCCTGGCCTGAGTCACGTTGACGCTAGCCGTGACATCGAGCTCGTCTTTTGTGGGTGAGCGCACGAGCGCCTCGAGACGGCCGAAGAAGGCTCGATCCGCTGCCGATGTTCGACGCGCCATTTCTGCCGCAAACAAAGCAGAGTTGTCGAGCATTGCGAATGAGATCATCTTAAGAAGCAAACTTGACGTTCCGGTTTCAGCTTTACGGTAGAAGGCGAATTCGGATTCCAACTCCTTCAGCGCCCCTTGACGGTCGCCTGCGTTGAAGTGAAGCGCCGCACTCAGCATCGCGAGGCGATGGCCGTAGATGAGGTACTGATACCGCGGAATCGTCTCCTCCGGCCTTTCCGGGGCGGGTACAAGGTCCACGAACTCCGGCTTTTCACGCATGACTTGGTACCGGAGCCAGAACGCCGCGTATCGCGTTAGCAATTGGTCCACGGTAGCTGCCATGCCCTTTTGCTTGACGCACGCAAGAAATTCTCTGCGACACCGATGCAAGAGCTTCAGGTCCATCCCGATGTCTGGAAGCAGCCCTTCGGGCGTTCCCCGAGAATGCTTTTGGTAAGCCTCTAACTGGCTCAGCCCAATCGGGTAGGTCGGCGCATTTGCCGGGGCCGCAAGCGCCAGAAAATCAATGAAGCCATTCTTTTCAGTCGGTGGCGGCGGATCCCGCAACAGCGCCAGCAGCGCCTGTGTTTGCTCGGAAGATTCTTCGTCCGTCGCATTGATCGCAAATAGGCTGCCCACAGCGAGCACACCGATGCCCAGCAGCCAAATAAGTCCCTTGAGTATTGCCTTCACGCTCTTCGACTCTGCCATGAGCACGCTGCGAATCGTCCAAACTACCAGGTAGAGTTGATGAAGAATTTCAACCGATTGCGCGTCCGAGCTTTGTAGTTTAAGAAATGATCGCAGGCCAAGACTGAGGGCACGCGAGGTCGATTGCGGTCACTAAGCCTGAACGTCTGCCTTCGGCCAATAGCGGACATTCACCGCCGCGCGGGGA
>Ga0335085_10005090_pt1 | contig 21382 bp, 22 predicted proteins | sample Lox_Sample_45_FD_206712 | JGI IMG/M metagenome (GOLD analysis project Ga0335085, IMG submission 206712) | Soil microbial communities from Loxahatchee National Wildlife Refuge, Florida, United States - Lox_Sample_4.5 | ecosystem: Environmental > Terrestrial > Soil > Wetlands | place: USA...
TTGCGCGTCAATTTGACGTGACGCCCGAGGAAATCGAGCGTTGGAATCACCCCCATGGGGGCCACGTGGCTGCCGGGATGATTCTGAGAATTTATCCGGGGGGTAGACGGGAAACTGTAAGCGCGGTACGGCCCGTGCACCCGGCAGATGGTAAGCAAGTTGCAGAAAGTAAAAGAGATGTGGCCGTGGTAGGGCCGGGAGGGATGACTCATCCGGTCCAGCCGGGAGATACACTGTGGTCCCTTGCGCGCGCCTATGGGACCACGGTAGAGGCGCTCAAGCGGGCCAACCCATTTCTGGCCGGGCATCCCTTGCGTGTGGGGATTCAACTGAGGATTCCGTCACCCGGATAGTGTCCCGGAACGCCGCTACCGGAGCTGATTTTCACGGCTGGCCGGGGGAGGCGAGCGGCTTGACAAAATCTCTGAAGTCCGATTATATCCGCGAGGGCTGCAGTCACGCGGTTCTTTACCCATTCCTGCACGGAGGTCGAGATGTCTGACATCCTCGAGAACGACAAAGAGTTCCCATTCGAAGACGACGAAAACGCCCTGGAAAACGAAGACCTGGGCGGCGAAGAAGAGCACGAGGAGTCCGTGGAGGAAGAGGAAGAAGAGGAGCTCTCAACCGAGGCGGAACCCTCTGAGCCTGCCGAGCCTGCCCGCACCGCACCCGCTGCGAAGCCTAAATCCCGGAGAAAGCCAAAGCGTGCAGCTCGGCCGAAGCCCAAGGCAAAGGCCAAGAAACGCAAGAAGGCCTCCCGGAAACCGGCACGGAAAGCCGCGAAGAAAAAAGGGCGGAAGCGGCGCCGTTAGGAGACTGGGGAGCGGGCGCAGACCTATTTCCGGCGTACTGATCTTGGAAGCGTGGCCCGTTCCTCAGCCGCTCGTCTCGCGCGCGGCGAATTCGTCCCTTTCCGAAGCCGAATTCCCAACTCGAAACTTATTTTCTGAGACAGCATGAGTCCTCTTGCTGGAGCCATTTTGCGGCACTAGCATACGGGAGTGCCGCTGGCGCTGGAGCATATCCGAAGAATGCGGGGCGGGGCGCAGTCACACCTGATGCGCTGCGACGATGGGGAATACTACGTAGTGAAATTCCAGAACAATCCCCAACACAGGAAGATATTGGTGAACGAATTGCTGGGGACTCTGCTGGCCGCGCGCATTGGGTTGCCTGTGGCGCCGGTGGAAGTGGTGGAGGTGCGGAAGGAGCTGATCGAAAACACGGCAGAACTGGTGGTGCAAATCGGGAATGCGCGCGCGCCGTGCGCCGCGGGACGGCAATTCGGCTCGCGCTATCCGGGAAGGCCCGCGGAACTAGCGGTGCACGACTTTCTACCGGACGAACAGCTCAGTGAGGTGGAGAATCTGGACAAGTTCGCGGGCATGTTCGCGTTCGACAAATGGACGTGCAACACGAACGGGCGCCAGGCAGTCTTTTTCCGCGAGCCGGGGAAAGAGCATTACCTTGCCTGGATGATCGACCAGGGGTTCTGTTTCAACGCGCAGAACTGGGATTTTCCCGATGCGCCGCTGCGCGGACTGTATGCGCGCGCGTGTGTGTACGACGGAGTGCGGGGAATCGAGAGCTTCGAGCCGTGGATGGCGCGGATGAGGCGCATCGGGGAAGACGGAACCCTTGACGATCTGGCCCGGCGGGTTCCGCTCGAATGGTACGAAGGAGAGCTGGACGCGCTCTACACCCTGCTCGAACGGCTGGTGAGGCGCGTGGCCCGGCTGCCGGACCTGATTCTGGAAGCACGGAGTTCCTCCCGGAGACCGTTCCGGAACTGGATGTGACTCATGGCGGACGAACATCTGCAGACCTGCACATTCCGAATCCTGCGCTACGTGCCGAATCTGGTGCGCGACGAATGGCTGAACATCGGCGTGCTTCTGGTGGATCCCGGAGGCCGGCTGCACGCGCGCGTACTGCAGGAGGAGTCGCACTACGCGCGTCTGCGGCGGCTGTATCCCGCGGTGGACGTGGCGGTGCTGCGCGCGCTGGAAGCGGACCTGGAAACGAAGGCGGCGCAGCCGGGCGGGGGCCAGGCTGTACTGGCCGGGCTAGACGACACACTGTCGAACGCGCTGCAACTGGGCCCGCAGAAGGCGGTGCTGACGGCCAACGCGGAAGCGGAACTCGAGCGATTGTTCCGCGACCAGGTGGAACCCCCTTTGCACCGCGCACCCGGCTGGGAAGGCCGAGCGCCGAACCGAGCGTACATTTACGAGCGGGCACGGGAAATCTTCAAGACTGCGCAGGTCAACGGCCGGCTGAGGCTCCGCGTGAAGGTGGAGGAGTTCACGGCCGCGGGAGATCCCTTCCGGCTGGACTTCGGCTGGGAAAACGGCAGGCGCGGCTTCCTGCATTCCGTAGCGCTGGGCCGGGACTCGGGGCAGGCGAAGGTGCTGGCCTATACGGCCGCGGCGGTGCGGGAAAAAATTCCCGACGCGGAATTCGCGGCCATCACGGAGGTGCCGCCGCAACGCGGCAACACGCGCCACGAATTTGCCGTGCACCTGCTGGAATCCAGCCAGATTCAGGTGGTACCGCTTGGCGGACTGGATGAGTATGCGCGCACTCTTCGCGCGCGGCTGAACTGACAGAAGCACGCCGAAAAGAACTGAGCCGGAAGGGTGGGGCTCAGGTTTTCTCTTCGCGTTTGCCCATCAGACGGGAAATAAGCCCGTCCAGGCTGAGAGGGCCAGCGCCGAACGCCAGCACTACCACGCTCACGCACAGGTAAACGAAGGGAGCCGCCGCCTGGAATTTGTCGGGATCGGAAATGACCGAGAGAAACGCCTCATGGTCGCCCAACCAATACGCGCCAATCATGTTCGCAGTCAGAATCAGGGCAATGGGGCGGGAACCCAGTCCAAGGAACAGAAGGATTCCCCCGAACAGCTCCAGGCCGGAGACCATTCGCGCCGTGATTTCCGGAGCAGGCATGCCCAGGCTCCCGAAATACTCCACGACATTGGCGATATGCCGGAATTTTCCGACTCCGGATTCGAACAACTGCCATCCCCAATAGAGCCGCGCAACCAGCAGAACCACCGGCTGGAGGGCCGAGGCCGCGCGCTCGAACAATCCGTAGGCTTTCTTCCCCGCTTCCGCCATGCCGCTCATCTTTGTCTCTGCCTGAAGAGATTTGCCGAGCGGGTGTACCGCCACCGCCCGCAGCAAGGGATAGTCTCGCGAGAGCGCGGGGCGTTACACGCTGGGAGCGCGCGCGGCGGGACGGCAGAACCAGCCCAGGGCGGACCAGAGCTCGAACCATTCCCGGACCGTTTCTGCACGCTCCGCCGGGGGCATAGCGCTCCCCCGGAAGGCGCGGGCGATTGCACCGGTAATGCTCTTGCCGTCGCGCAAAGCGGCGAGCAGGCTGAAGGCCTCCGGCTCGAGGCGACGGAAATACACGGAATCGTCGTTGCGATGAACCGCCAGAAAAATCGGTTGCGGCTTCAGCCTGCGGAATCGGCGTACCGAGGCCCGGGTACGCCTGCCGGTGAAGGCGTTGCTGGCAGCTTCAGCGTCTTCGGAATCGCGATTGACCTCGAGGACCAGATCGTCCACAGGATATTGGAGGACGAGGAGGGTGATGTAGGGCTGGAGGCGCAGCCTCATGCGCGGGTCGAATGCCTCCGCCAGGTCCTGAGGCTGGAGCGGGGTGTCGCGCGGCCCATCGAAAGCCACCACTTGCGCCCATTCCAGGCGAGCCATGTCCAAAGCCGCGCGCGCGTGGGGCCGAACGAAGCGCGGATGCTTTTCGATCCAGCCGGGCAGCCGCGAGCCGAGATTGCGCAGAGTGAACGAACGGGAGGGGCACTCAGCCAGATAGGCCTCTGAGAGCCGGTCGAAGCGCTTTTCGCCGAGCAGCGCCCTGAGGCCGGGAAAATCATCGGCCAGACAGGTGAGTACGCGGAACCAGTACTGGCGGTTGTAAATCTCGAGACGCTCGAAGGAGGTGAGCCGGTCATTCGGTTTGATGAACGACCCGGCATAGCGGCGCATGGAGCCGCCGCCCGGCGCCTGCTGCCGCATGCGATAGCCCGGAGCCAAAGGCGCCATAACGGCGCGCGCCATCTTGCGCTGAATCAGGGCGAGGTTCACGGCAGGATGGTCTGCCGCTCCGCGGAGGGAGCGGGGACTCCGGCGGCAGGGCGCGAGCCGGCGACGGCGCGGAGAAAGCGGTTGGCCTTCAGCGCTTCGGCGTGCACGTCGTCGAACGACGGAATGTGGTCGTCCCATTCGAGAAGCGTGGCGGTGGGCCCGCAACGGCGGATGGCGGTCTCGTAGAGCTTCCACACCGGATCGATGACGGGATGATCATGCGTGTCCAGGATGTATTTGCGGTATTTCGAGTGGCCGGCGATGTGGATCTGCGCCACGCGGTGGTGCGGAACGTTTTCCACATAGTCCATGGGATTGAAGCGGTGATTGAAGGACGAAACGTAGATGTTGTTCACGTCCAGCAGGATGCCGCAATCGGCCCGCTCCGCCACTTCGGTGAGGAACTCCCACTCGGTCATTTCCGAGACGTGATATTCGGCATAGCTGGAAACATTTTCGACGCAGACGGGCACTTCCACGTAGTCCTGGACTTCGCGGACCTTTCGCGCGGTGAGTTTCGCGGCTTCAAACGTATAGGGCATGGGCAGCAGGTCGTGCGTGTAGGTACCGTCCACGCTGCCCCAGCAGAGATGGTCGGAAAGCCAGGGCGTTTTGGTGCGCTTGACGAGGGCCTTCAGCCGGCGCAAGTGTTCGCGCGAGAGCGGCTCGGCCGAGCCGAAATACATGGACACGCCATGCTGCACGACGCGGTATTGATCCAGGATCTGGTCGAGCACGCGAAGCGGGCGTCCCGCATCCACCATAAAATTTTCAGAGATGATTTCAAACCAGTCGACTACCGGCTTCCTGGTCAGGATGTGGTCATAATGCGGGATGCGCAGTCCAATTCCGATGCCGTAGTCGGTAAAGCCGTTAAAGCGGTTCGCGGGCATACCAATCCTTTAATCGGTAAAGACAGACCGGCGGGACCAGAACGAGCGCCCTGGCCCCGCCGCGATCCGTTGCAGAAGCGGGAAAATACGATTACGCGCCGTGCGGTTTGGAGCCGTCGGTCGCGCAGCCGCCCTTGCCCTTGCAGGAGTTCTTGCCCTTGCAGCCGTTGTCACCACTCTTGCAGCCGCCATTGCCCTTGCAGGAGTTCTTGCCCTTACAGGCATGCTTCTCGGTCTTCTTCTTGCTGCTCTTGGTGTCCTGGTTGTCCTGGCCCATGAGCGACTTGGACGCAGCCACGGCGCTCGCAGCCGTGCCGGCGACCAGTCCCGCGAACGCAGCGCCTGCAACCAACTTCTTCATGTGTTTCGTCATTTCGTTTGCCCTCGCTTGATGAGTTTTTTCCGGATCACCTGGCACCCCACTGGGCTAGTACCAGGACTGACGCCGGCCCAACCAGAGTACGGAAGAAACGGAAAAGTAGATGGCCTTAAGGGCCTCCTCCACCCCTTCGCACTCATGCCCCCGCAACCCAAGCCGACCTGTGCAAGGCACACTCCGCCGGGGTTGCCGCAGGATTCCGGGGAGACTAGACCAGATTGCCCCTGGTGTCCAGAGGGTGGTGGGCCGCCGGGAGGGGAGATGGAGGCAGCAGGACCGTCGCCTGGCCGAATACCGGCCAGCACGACTCCCCCCGATCACCAGGCGCAAGAGATCGGCTACAGAATATTTTCCGTCCACTTCTCCAGCATGGTCTTGACCTTGTGCAGGAACTGGTGGGCGATGGCGCCATCGACCACGCGGTGGTCGTAGCTGAGCGTGAGGTAAACCATGGAGCGGATGGCGATGGCGTCGTCGACGACCACGGCGCGCTTTTGGACGGCGCCGAGGCCGAGGATGCCGACATTGGGCTGATTGATGACCGGCAGGCCCATCAGCCCGCCGAAGACGCCGGGATTGGTGATGGAGAAGGTGCTCTCGGCGACTTCCTCGGGCTTGAGCTTTTTTGTGCGGGCGCGTTCGGCGAGGTCGTTGATGGCGCGCTGGAGGCCGAGGAAATTTTTCTCCTCGGCGTTCTTGATGACGGGGACGATCAGGCCCCAGTCGAGCGCGACGGCCATGCCAATATTGCACTCCTTGTGGAGGACGACGTTGGTGCCGTCGAGCGAAGCGTTCATGGTGGGATAGGCGCGTAGTCCCTCGATGGCGGCGCGCACGAAGAACGGCATGTAGCTGAGCTTCAGCTCGTATTTGCGCTCGAATTCGCCCTTCACCTTGTTGCGAAGCGCCACGATGCCGCTGACGTCGGCTTCCTCAATGGAATAAACGTGAGGCGAGACGTGCTTCGAGGCCAGCATGTGCTCGGCGATTTTCTGCCGCATGGTGCTCATGGGCTGGACTTCGTAGCGGCCGAAATAGATGCGCTCGCGCGGCACGGCGAGTTCGAGACCGGGACGGAAGAGCGAGCCGGATGCGGGCGGAGGAGGAGCCGGCGCGGCAGCAGGCGCCGCAGGCCGGGGAGCCGCAGAAGGGGCGGCCGGGGCTGCGCCGCCGTGTTCGATGGCAGCCTCGATGTCGCGCTTGCTGATGCGTCCGCCGGCGCCGGTGCCGGCCACCTGCGAGAGGTCGATGCCGTGCTCGCGCGCCATACGGCGGACGAGCGGGGAGCTGCGGATTTTTTCGTCCTCGCCGCGAACGGGGGCCAGCGGTGGCGGAGCGGCAGCGGGAGGCGGCGGTGGTGCCGAGGGCCGCGGAGTGGGTTCGAAGTGCAGCGGCGCTTCTGCGGCCGGAGGAGGCGGAGGAGGAGCGGCGGCGGGCTTCGCGGCGGCAGGCGCGGGGCTCGGAGCGGCAGCGGCAGCACCGCCTTCGCCATCAATCACGGCGACGACGGTCTGGATGGGCACGGTCTGCCCTTCGCCGATCTTGATTTCTTTCAGCACGCCGGCGGCGGGCGCGGGGATTTCCGCGTCCACTTTGTCGGTGGAGATTTCGAAGAGCGGCTCGTCGCGCTCGACGCGCTCACCGGGCTTCTTGAGCCACTTGGTGATGGTGCCTTCGAAAATAGATTCGCCCATCTGGGGCATGATTACGTCTGTAGACATGGCGCTCACCTCACAGAATTGGTTTCGGGGGCTGAAGCCCCTGGAAACTCTTCTCCGGCTGCGGCGGGCTTAAAACCCCGCCCTTCCCTTCCCGGCCATGGGCTCATTTCCATGAGCGTCGAGATAACTCCTAGTAGCGCGCGAGATCGCGCGCGGCATTCACAATGTCGTGCATCTGCGGCAAAAAGCGCTCTTCGAGCGGAGGAGAATACGGCACCGGAGTATCGAGCGCGGTGACGCGGCGCACAGGGGCGTCCAGATCGTCGAAGGCTTTCTCAAAAACGACGGCGGATATTTCGCCGGCGACGCCGCCGAAGCGCGTGTCCTCATGCACGATGAGCAGGCGATTGGTCTTCTTCACCGAGTTGAGGATGGCGTCCGTATCCAGCGGCTGGATGGTGCGAAGATCCAGCACCTCGGCCTCGATGCCTTCCTTGGCCAGTTCCGCGGCGGCCTCCATCGAAGCGTGCGTCATGGCCGCGTAGGTGGCGATGGTCAGGTGGCGCCCTTCGCGGCGCACGGCGGCTTTGCCGAGCGGCACGGAATAGTCACCCTCGGGAATGTCGTCCTTGATGCGGCGGTACAGGGCCTTGTGCTCGAAGAACAGGACGGGATTGTTGTCGCGGATGGCGGACTTCATCAGGCCCTTGGCGTCGTAGGGGGTGGAGGGATAGACGACTTTCAGGCCGGGTGTGTGGGCGAAATACATTTCCGGGTTTTGGGAATGGAAGGGGCCGCCATGCACGCCGCCACCGGAAGGCGCGCGCACCACCATGGGCACGGGCGCTCCCCACAGGTAAAAGGATTTGGCGACGAAATTCGTGAGCTGGTTGAAGCAGCAGGCGATGAAATCGACGAACTGAAGCTCGCACACCGGGCGCAGGCCCAGATAGCTCATGCCGCAAGCCGCGCCGATGATGGCGGTCTCGCTGATGGGCGTGTCGATCACGCGTTCCCAGCCGAAGCGCTCGAGCAGTCCGGCCGTCACTTTGAACGCGCCGCCGTAGACACCGATATCTTCGCCGATGCAGACCACGGCGGGGTCGCGCTCCATTTCTTCGAAGAGGGCCTGGCGAACGGCTTCGAGCAGTGTGACCTGGGGCATGGCTATTTTCTCCCCCGGGCGGGCTTGGTGACGCGCTTCGAGGGGGAACGGCCCGCGCCGTTGCCCTTCGAGCCGCTTCGGCCCGAATTTCCAGCCGGAGACGGCTGGGGCACGGCCGCACCCAGGCGGGATGAGCCTTGGTCTTGCTCGTTGTGCACACCTTCAATGGCGTCCATCTGGAAATCGCCGTTGCCGCTGACGCGCCATTCGGGCTTGACGGAAGAGCGCGGGGGAGTGACCTCCGCCACGGGGCGATTCCAAAGCGGCTCGATGGGCAGCGGGCCCTCGTGATAGATGGGGCCCTCGGCCAGTTCGGGCTGAGGGAACGGAGAATTTTCGGCGAATGCGCGGTCTTCTTCGATAACGGCGTTGATGCCTTCGAAAATTTGCCTCTTTTTCTTTTCCGTGAGCACTCCGGCATCGGCGAGCTTGCGCTCGTAGGTTTCGATGGGGTCGCGGCGCTTCCAATGGTCGAACATGCCCTTGGGGACGTATTCGGCGGCGTCGTGCTGTGCGTGGCCGCGCATGCGCATGGTCTTGGCTTCGATGACGATGGGGCCCTCGCCGGCACGGCAAAGGCGCACGGCCTCGCGGGCGGTGCTGAATACGGCTTCGACGTCGTTGCCGTCGGTGATGAACGCGCGGACTCCGTAAGCCTTGGCGCGGTCGGCCAGATGCTTGATGGGAACCTGGCGTCCGACGGGCGTGGAGTATGCCCACTGATTGTTCTCAATGACCAGCACAAGCGAGGCGCGCTGCTGCGCGGCGAGGTTCAGACCTTCGTGGAATGCGCCGGTGGAAGTGCCGCCGTCGCCAATCCAGGTGAGCGCCACGATGTTCTGCCCGAGGTAGCGGCCGGCCATGGCCACGCCGGTCATTACAGGGATCAGATCGCCCAGCATGGAGATGGGCGAAACGATGTGGAGGTTTTTCAGGTCGCCGAAATGGCTGGTGCCGTCCTTGCCCTGCGTGGGCGAGGTGAAGCGCGCCATGTGCTGCGTGAAAATGTCGCGCGGGCGCACGCCCTTGACCAGCAGGCCGCCGATATTGCGGATCATGGGGGCGATCCAGTCGCGCTTTTCAAGCGCGTAGGTGGTGCCGACGGAGATGGCTTCCTGGCCGAGAGAAGAATAGAGGCCGCCGACGATTTTGTTCTGGCGGAAGAGCTTGGTCATCGTGTCTTCCACGATGCGGTCGAGCAGCATGAAGCGGTAGAGATCGAGCTGCTGTTCGGGGGTAACGGTTGTGTTCGCCTGGGTCACCTGGTCCTCGTGAAATAGGCCGGCGTCCTATGCCTGCGACAGCACCGGGGCGCTGGCCAACTCCTTCTCGCATTCCTCGAGCCGCGCGGAGAAATCCGCGGCGGCAACTTCTTCGAACGTGACGCCAAAAATTTCCGCCATCTGCCGCGCCAGGGATTGCGAGGCGGCGCGGAAGTCCACGGCCCGGCCCAGCAACAGCTCGAGAGATGTTGCGCGGCAGCCGGCGATTCCGCAGGGCACGATCAAATCGAAATAACGCAGGTCCGTGCTGACGTTCCACGCCAGCCCGTGCGAAGTAACCCAGCGGCTGACGTGAACGCCGATGGCGCCGAGTTTTCCCGGCGGAAATCCCGCGGGAAGATCGGGACGGCGCACCCACACGCCCGTCTTCCCTTCCCAGTTGGGCAGCATGGACTCACGCGGCACGCCCATTTCGACGGAAGCGCCGATCATGGAGTCTTCCAGCCTGCGGACGAACCAGACAAGATCGCGGCGGTGGCCGGTGAGATCGAAGATGGGATAGGCGACGAGCTGGCCCGGGCCGTGATAGGTGACGTCGCCGCCGCGGCGGGTGTCGAAAAACTCGACGCCCATCTGCCGCAGAACGTGTTCGGAGCCGAGCAGATGCTCGCGCCGGCCGTTGCGTCCCTGCGTGATGACGTGCGGATGCTGGCAGAGAAGCAGGACGTCCGGGAGGGCTCCCGCTTTTCTCGCAGCGGCAACGCGGTACTGCAATTCGAGCGATTGGGCATAAGGAATGAGGCCCAGATCGACGAGCCAGGCGGGCTTGGCGGAGCCGTGGCGCGTGGCGCTCTCAGGCATTGATGGTCATACCTTTCACGGCGTTGAAACCGTCGGCGAGCGCTTCCCAGACTGTGGGATGCGCGTGAATCATGGTCATCATGTCGTCCACGGTGGCTTCAAGTTGAAGCGCGGTGACCGCTTCGGCGATCACTTCCGTGGCCAGCGGGCCGATGATGTGCACGCCGAGAATCTCGCCGTATTTCTCGTCGGCCACCACTTTGACGAAGCCTTCGTGGGCGCCGAGGATGGTGGCCTTGCTGTTGCCGAGGAAGGGGAACTTTCCCACCTTGACGGCGTGGCCGGCGTCGCGCGCGGCCCGCTCGTTCAGCCCGACGGATCCGATTTGCGGCTCGCAGTAGGTGCAATTGGGAATGCGGGCGCGATTCACCGGCTGGGTGGGTTTGCCGGCCATATGGGTCACGGCGACGATGCCTTCCATCGAGGCGGCATGCGCGAGTTGCGGCATTCCGGCGACGATGTCGCCAATGGCGTAGAGGCCCGGCTCGTCCGTCTCCTGGTGCGGGCCGACGTGGAGAAAACCGCGTTCGAGGCGCGCGCGCGTCTTTTCCAGGTTGATGCCTTCGGTCACGGGGCGGCGGCCGACGGCCATGAGAATTTTTTCGGCGGAGACGGATTGCGATTTTCCGTCCTTGTCCGTGTAGGTGACGGTGGCGCCCTTGGCGTCTTTCTTCACGCCGGCAACTTTCGCGCCGGTTTCGATCTGGATGCCTTTTTTCTTGAACGCCTTGGCCAGCTCGGCGGAGATTTCCTCGTCTTCCAAGGGCACGACACGCGGCAGCATTTCGAGCAGCGTGATCTGTGTGCCGAACGAGTTGAACACCGAGGCGAATTCGGAGCCCACGGCCCCCGAGCCGACGACCACCATGGATTTCGGAATGGCCGGAAGTGAAAGAATCTCGCGGTTGGTGAGAACCACTTTGCCGTCGATTTCCACGCCGGGCAGGGAGCGAGCGTCGCTGCCCGTGGCAAGCAAGATGTTGGCGGCCTCGATTTCGGTGGTCTTTCCGTCCTTCTCCACGGACACACGGCCGGGACCAGCCAGGCGGCCGAATCCCTGCAGGCGCTCCACTTTGTTCTTCTTGAACAGGAACTCGATGCCTTTCGAATGTTTCAGGACGATTTTGTCTTTGCGGGCGATGATGGCGGGCCAGTTGACCCTCACATCCTTCGTCTCGAAACCGAATTCCCCGGCGCGCTTGAAGTGCTCGTAGATTTCCGCGTGGTGCAGCAGGACTTTGGTGGGGATGCAGCCGATCAGCAGGCAGGTGCCGCCGAGAGGAGCGTCCTTCTCGACGACCACGGTTTTTAGTCCAAGCTGGCCGGCCCGGATGGCGGCCACATAACCGCCGGGACCGCTGCCGATGATTGCCAGGTCGTATTTGGCCAAACTGCGCCTCCCCTACCCCAGAGTTCGTGGCCGTGCCGAGAGGAAAACTGCAACACGCGCCCCACTGCATCGCGCGATGATGCGGACAAGAACAGCCAGTCTAACAGCCCGGAAGCGCGGCCCGCAACCGCCGGGTTTTCCGCCGCGCCGGCCGTTATTCACCCTTTGCGGCCGGATAACCCTTGGAGACCCAGTTGGCGCCGAAATTTTCATCGATGCGGAGCACGCGGACGTGCGTGAAGCCCATACTGCGGAGCAGGTCGTAGGCCGGCTTCACGTTGGGGCACTTGATCCAGGGGCAGCAGCCGCAGTACAACACGATGAATTTGCCGTGAGCGATGCCGGCCAGCCGCTCGCGCAGCAATTTCAGTCCCTCCTCCTTCGATGCCGGGCCGGCATACTCCGCGCCGGGGATGTGCGCTTCCCTGTACAGGAAGCGGAAGCCGACCTGGAGGACGAGAGGCTTTTCGGCCTCGCGTGAGCCGAGAATGTGCGCGAGTTCCTCCGGTTCGATGACGGCGGCAGCCGGGACGGGCTGCTTCGAGGGCTCGGCCTGTGGCAGCGGTCCCGGAAGCGGGGACGCGGTTGCCCGGGGACGCAGCGCGGCTGCTCCTAAACTGAAGAGAGCCGCAAGAAACAACAACAGTGACGGAGAACGGTGAACGCGTGTCATGGCGACCCCAAATTTATTGCGGGCCAGGCCTCGGGTCAACTCGTTCACGCGGTACCGGAAGCGTCGGGAATGCGCTTCCACGAAATATGCGGGCCGCCACCAAAGTGGATGTACCTCATCGCGCGCGGCGGCATCCAACCGGGATGTGCTTCGGGCTGCCGGACGGCAGATTTGACAGCCTTGAGCCGTGACGGTAAACTACGGGTTTTTGCAGGCGACGTTTTCGCCACTAGTAGGGCTGCCGATGGAAAAGAAACGCGTTGAATTCTACAAGAAGAAGCTCCAGTCGCGGCGCGACGAGCTGATGAAGTCGATCGCCCGGACGGAAGAAGCCGGCCGGCAGGCGGATGAGGATACGACCGTTGACCTGGCCGACAAGGCCGCCAACTCCTATACCAAGGAGTTCCTCTTTGGCCAGACGGATACGGACCGCACCACCCTGCAACTGATTGACTCCGCGCTGGCGCGCATCAAGGACGGTTCCTACGGCCTGTGCGCCAGTTGCGAGAATGAGATCCAGGTGAAGCGGCTGGATGCCGTGCCCTGGACCAAGCATTGCCTGGCCTGCCAGGAAAAGCAGGAAAAAGGCATGCTGTAGACGCCGCACAAACGAAGTTTAAGAATCAAGAAACGGAGATGGGGCGGAATCATCCGCCCCGTTTTTGTTTTTCGGGCACTCTCGGATTGCCGCATAAATCCTAATCCTTTCTGATTAGCTGCCTTCTGTGTAACATACCGCCGCTTTCCTCTCAGGAATGCGGGCATGACTGCGAATTGGATGACGCGGATGGGAAGGGCCGCGCGGGAGATGTTCCGCGAAGCCGCAGGGGGGCTGGTGGCCCTGTGCTTTCCGGACGAGTGCCGGGTGTGCCACAGGGCGCTCGAAGAACCGAGCCGTCTTCCCATCTGCGCGGCATGCCTCGGCTCGTTCCGGGTGATCGCAGCTCCGATTTGCGGCATCTGCGGGCGCCCGATGGTGGCCGGGGCACACGTGGGGGCGGAGGGGCCGGTATGCGCTCTCTGCCGGCGGAAGGTGTATTCGTTTGACCTGGCGCGAAGTTATGCGGCGTACGATGACGCCTTGCTCCGAGCGGTAATCCTGCTGAAGCATGAGGCGATCCACCCGCTGGCGGTGTGGCTGGGGAAGCGGCTGGCGGAGGTGGCGCGCAGCGACTCCCGGGTTGCGGCGGCGCACGTGGTGGTTCCGGTGCCCTTGCATCCGGAGCGGCAGCGCGAGCGCGGGTTCAATCAGGCCGAATTGCTGGCGCGCGAGGTGGCGAAACGCCTGAGCCTGCCGTTGGAGGCGAAGGCGCTGGAGCGCCGAAAGCCCCGGCCGCCGAAACTGCGGCTCTCGCGCCACGAACGGTGGCAGGCGGCGCGTGGCGCGTACGCGGCTGTAACCAGCTCACAATTTGACAACCGGCGGGTGTTACTGGTAGATGATGTGTTTACCACCGGTGCGACGCTTGATGCGTGCGCGAAAGCGCTTCGCAGCTCGGGCGCCGCGCATGTGACGGCACTGACGGTCGCGCGGGTGGTGGATGCGTGGGCGGGCTCGCCACCCTGACGGGGGGTGAGTCACGCGAGGGTGGCGGGATGCCGTCCGGCCCTCGACGCGCATCTGACAAGTTATGAGGCCGTACCGCTACAAGCCGCTACCCCGCCTGCCGGAAGGCAGCGGAGAGTCCCGTGCGCGGCTGCGTTCGCAGGGGACGGCCGCACCGGCGCCGCAGGATCCGGTACCTCACAGGCGTTCCGTACTCCAAGAACCCGTACTGGTGCTCAACTCAACGTACGAGCCGATTCATGTGACGGCGGTGCGGCGCGCGCTCGTCCTGATGCTGAAGGGCGTGGCGCAGATGGAAGAGACCGGGCCGGCGCGCGTGCATTCGGCACGCGAGGCGGTGCCGGTGCCGTCCGTCATCCGGCTGCTGAGCTACCGGCATATTCCCCAGCAGACGCGGGCGCTCTCGCGGAAAAACATTCTGCTGCGCGACCGGTACACCTGCCAATTCTGCGGGAAGCAGTTTTCCTCCTCGGACCTGACGCTGGACCACGTGATGCCGCGTTCGCGGGGCGGACCAACGTCGTGGGAAAACCTGGTGGCCTGCTGCTACCAGTGCAACAACCGGAAGGGCGACCGCACACCGGAAGAAGCGGGAATTCACCTTGAGCGGCGGCCGCGGCCGTTCACGCTGCACACGTCGCGGCAACTGATGCGGCTGATGGGCCGCCACGACGAGAAGTGGCGCAAGTACCTCTTTTACTGAGGGATTGCGGGCTGCGGAAAAGTTGGAAACCGCTGGCAACTCTTTCCGATTTCGTGCATCCTAATAACAAGTACCACCCAAGACCACCCCGGGAAGCAGCGTTGGCTCCGCCAAGGCTGCTTCTTTTTTTATGGCCACATTTTTCGGGCGATGCGAAGTTTCGCGCCCTCTGCCGGCGCCCGCACGCAAAATCGCCGACGGACGCTTCCCCCGATGCGTGCGCGCGGGCTCGTGCAGACTGCCTGCTCCCCAGGATGGGATGACGCTCCAGGCAAAATAGGCCCGCGCGGACAGCGTTACTTCCGCTCCTGACGGAAGAGGACGCGGACGCCTCTGCGCCAGTCCTCGTTCAGGCCTACACGAACAACTTCCACTTCTTTCGAGACGAAGCGCAGCAGCGTTTCCGTGGCGGGATGGAACCGTAGACCGGGAGCGACGAGATAGAGCAGCGGGGGACGGTCCGCGAGGGGCAATCCCGGAAAATAGCCCAGCCCTTCCAGGTCACCCTGCTCGCGGTGCCAGCGGACGCGGAGCCAGTAATCGAGCGCCTGGGGAAGGAGCTGAAGGTCTTCGTCCACTTTCAGCTCGAGAACCACAAGGCGGCCGTCGCGTGTGGCGCCAAGCAGGTCGAGGACAGCGCGATCGGTGAACGAAAACGCGGGCACCTGCGAATACACGAATCGTGGATCGATCCGAGGCTCGATGCGGGCGGGATCTTCGAGGATGAGGCTTTCCAGCCAGCGCTCCGCCTGCGCGCGGAAGAGTGGATGGCGCGAGTCTGGCGGGTCGGGCCGGCGGAACTGCTGTAGTTGCTCGAGGCGCGTGGAAACGGAAGCAGGATTCGCTCCGGCGGGAACCAGGTTTCCGGAGTCGTCCACAGCGCGCACCAAACCGCCCTCGTAGCGCGCGAACTCGAGACCACGGAAGCGCCAGGAAACCGCGCGCGTACCGGGAACCACCACGGCATCGAGTCCGGCGGGGGACGGCTGGCTTCCGCCAAGGCCGCAGAGATCACCTGCGCGCGCGGCTTCCGCCTGGAGGCGTTCCACCTCGCGGCGCGGAACGAGCCGGGAATCGAGATTGCCGGAATCGCGCTGGTCAATCTGCTGAATCCGCGCGTGAGCCCAGTCGAATTCGTAAAGTTCGAGCGGAAGATCACGGGAGAGGGCGCGCAAACGATGTGCGGTGACTTGGCTGCGGCCTTCCGGGAGAAACAGCCGAACGCCGGCGATGCGCTTCTTGGGATTTTGCTCGCGCGTGTGATCCAGCCAGAGCAGCGCGCACGCCAGCGCCGCGTCGGTAGACGCCGCGGTCTCAGACGGCGGCACGCCGACGATCGCGTACGCCTGGCTGCCACGCACCTGGATTCCGCGCGCGTAGTTGCCGGAAAGCGATCGCTTCAGGTCCGGCGATGTGGTGAGCGAAAGCACATCCTCGTCGGGAAAACGTCCGGCGAGCAGCTCGCGGAAACGGGAGCGGAACTGCGCGCGAGTGATGCGGCCGGGAGCGAGCGGGACGTCGCGGGAGCGCAGCTCGAGCCGCCCGGGGCGGGCGCGGCCGAATTTCTGCACGGCCAACTCGATGCGGCCGTCTGTGCGGGCGAGAACGGCTTCGATGCGGCGGACGAGCGTGGCGTCGCCGGACCAGAGATTGATGAGCAGGCGGCCGGCCTGCTCGCGGAATTCGCACTGCGGATCCACCAGGCCGGCCATGAGTTCGCCGTCTTCGCGGACCTCCACCTGGCCGCGCTCGCGGAGCGCGGCCAGCGAGCGGGAGAGTTCCTCTGCGGAAGGGAGCGAAGCGGCGTCAGGCGATTTCACGTGGGTCACTGGAGTGCGAGGCCCGTGATGCGGATGGAGGGCGGTTGCCGGTTCCACTGGGCGGAGACGTGCTCGAAGGTGAGCTGGAAGTCGCGTTCATGGCCGGGAGCCAGCGGAGGCGCGCCCGGCGCGAAGATGCGCACCGTGTCTCGCAGCACCACCTGGTTCACCAGGTCGTGAAATTCCACGGTGGCCTCGATGGCGCGTACGGAACGATCGCCGGAATTGGACACCGTGCCGACGACGTAAGTGAACTGCTGGTTCAGCAGGTTATCGGCCTGGCTGAGCTGCAGGCCCGAGAAATGAATCTGCGCGGCGTAGGCCTGTTCCGCGGGGCCGAAGGGAAGCGGCGCGGGCTGACCGGCGGACTGTGTGCTGCCGGAGCCGCGATTGAAGAGGATGGCCGCGCCGATGAGCAGGAGAACGACCGCGGCGCCCAGTGCCAGCGCGAGATAGAACCGGTTGGAGGCGGAATTCTCGGCGGCGGGAAGATTCATGTGCGTGCTCGGCGGCGCGGCGCTTAGCGGCCCAGGGCCAGCCGCAGGATGAGTGATTCGTGCAGCCCCGCGCGGAACATGCGCTGCTGGACCAATCGAATCTCGTAGGGCACGCGCCAGTATTCGATCACCTGATGATCAATGTCCGCGATGATGAACCCGGCGCGCGAATCTCCGTCGCGCGGCTGGCCTACCGAGCCCGGGTTCAACAGGTAGCGCGTGCCTGGCTCGACATGAAGCGGCCAGAATCCGGCCTGGGCGCCGTACTTGGGATGGATCACGGCAAGCTGGTTATCGTGAAACGAAAAACCGCCCTGGAGATGCGTATGGCCGAAAAAGCTCAGGTCGGAAGACGCCTCGAGCAGCGAGGCGAGCGCCTGGCCGGGGGCGATGACGTATTCGTCTTCGTCGCGCACCGCACCGTGAATCAACACCATGCCGTTCAGCGTGACCGGGCCGGAAGGAAGCGATTCGAGAAATTGCTGATTTTCGGGGCGGAGCTGCTGGCGCGTCCAGTTGACGGCACCGCGGGCCACGGGATTGAAATCCTCGGCCTCGGTGAGGCCGCAGCACACGCGGTCGTGATTGCCGCGGATGGTCGTGGCTTCCAGGGCGCGGATGCGGTCCACCACTTCATTTGGATCGGGACCATACCCGACAAGGTCGCCCAGACACACGGCCTTGTCCCAGCGCCCCTCCGCAGCCGCCAGCCCGGCTTCGAGCGCGGTGATATTGGAATGGATATCGCTGAGAATCAGATAGCGCATGAGCACCGGCCATTGGCCCGGCAGGTTCGGGGATTATAAACCCGGCTCCTCGCGGCGTATAGCGCCACTGAACCGCGCGGCCCGGCGAAATCCCGCTAGCGGATGAGCATGCAATCGCCGTAACTGTAAAAGCGGTAGCCCGCTTCGACGGCATGGCGGTAGGCACTCAGTATGAATTCACGGCCGGCGAACGCGCTCACCAGGAGCAGCAGGGTGGATTTGGGCAGATGGAAATTCGTCAGCAGTTGGTCCACCACTCGAAATTCCGCCCCGGGGTAGAGGTAGACGTTGGCTTCTCCCGGGCCTGCGGGAACGACGCAGCGGCCGGCGGCATCCGGCGCGGAAACGAGTGCCGCGGATTCCAGCGTCCGGACCACGGTGGTGCCGACGGCAAGGATGGGCCGGCCGCTGGACCGCGCGCGGTTGATGGCGGCAGCCGTGGCGGCGGGGATTTCATAGGCTTCCGGCTGCATGGCGTGCCGCTCGACCTCTTCCGTGCGCACCGGCTGAAACGTGCCCGGCCCAACGTAGAGCGTGAGCGCGCACACCTCGACGCCCCGGGCGCGCAGCCGCTCCATCACCTCGGGCGTGAAATGCAGTCCCGCCGTTGGGGCCGCCACGGCTCCCGGCTGCCGGGCGAAAATCGTCTGATAGCGCGAGCGGTCTTCCAAATCGTCGGGCCGCGCGATATAGGGCGGAAGCGGCATGTGGCCCAGGCGCTGGAGCGAGGATTCCAGCGCCTCCGGACCGCGGAAACGAAGCCGCCGCGCACCGTACGTGCCGCGCGAGACGACCTCCGCCTCGAGCACCGGACCTGACGATGCGGTCTCCGAGCCGGCGACCGCGTCCGGGTCAGGCGGCGGCTCGAAAACGATGTGCTCGCCAATCCCTATTTTCCTGCCGGGACGCACGAGCGCGTCCCACACGCCCGGCTCGACCTGGCGGGTGAGCAGCACTTCGATCTCGGCGGAGAGATAACCGCGGCGCCTGCGGGGCGGAGGCTGGGCGCGGACGCCGCGACGGCGCCCATACAGGCGCGCGGGAAGGACACGCGCGTCATTTACCACCAGAAGCTCGTCGCCACGGAGGAGGTCCGGGAGTTCACGGAATACGTGGTCTTCCCAGGAATGCCCGCGGCGATCGACGAGCAGCAGCCGCGAGGCGTCCCGCTCGCCGAGCGGATGCTGCGCGATGCGGTCGGCGGGAAGATCGTAGTCGAAGTCGGCTAGCTGCATGGGGCGGTTGGCTTCCGGCAATCGTCCTGAGCTATCGTATGCCGCCTGCGCGCGCCATTCGAGGAAGCGGGCGGCTGCGCCATTCTACCGGAGCGCAGGGACGCGCGCCCGCCAAGGAGAAGAAAGCCCATGAGCGAACCGAGCGCCGTAGTGACGGCACGCGGCGCCGACCGCATCGCTGGAGGACATCTGTGGATTTACCGGAGCGATGTGCGGAGCGCGAAGGCTGAGGCGGGTGATGTGGTGCGCGTAACCGACGCGCGAGGACGGCTGATCGGCCGCGCGTTCTGGAGCGACCGGTCGCAGATCGCGCTACGGTTCCTCACCGTACGCGATGAGCCGGTCGACCGCGATTTCCTCGCTCGCAAAATCCGGGCGGCCGCCGCATTCCGCGGCAAGGTGGTGGCGGACACGGAATGCTGGCGCGTGGTGCACGGCGAGGCGGACCTGTTGCCGTCGCTGATTGTGGATCGGTATGGCGGCTATCTGGTGATCCAGACTCTCAGCCAGGGGACGGAGAAACGAAAGCAGGAGCTGGTGGAAATTCTCGTGGAGCAGTTTGCGCCCCGCGGAATCCTGGAACGCAATGAGCCCAAGGCGCGCGCTCTGGAGGGCCTGCCGCAAATTGTGTCGGTTCTTTATGGCGAGGTTCCCGACGCCGTGGACGCGGTGATGAATGGCGTGCGCTTCCGCCTGGATCTGAGAGGCGGCCAAAAAACCGGCGCGTTTCTGGATCAAAGGGAAAATTACCGGGCGGCGGCGCAGTACGCGTTTGGCGAAGCATTGGACTGCTTCAGCTACCAGGGCGGCTTTGCTCTGCACATGGCGGGCGCCGCGGCGAGCGTCGAATGCGTGGACAGTTCCGGCGAGGCGCTGGCCGCCGCGCGCGCCAATGCAGAGCTCAACGGAGTGTCGAACGTCGGATTCCGGGAAGGAAATGTGTTCGACATCCTGAAGGAATACGACCAGGCGGGAAGGAAGTTCGACACGGTGGTGCTGGACCCTCCGGCATTCGCGAAGAGCCGCACCGCGCTCGAGGCCGCCGCGCGGGGGTACAAGGAGATCAATCTGCGAAGCCTGAGGCTCCTTCGACCAGGGGGAGTGCTGATCACCTGCTCCTGCTCTTACCATCTGTCCGAGGCCCGGATGGGCGAATTGCTCTGGGAGGCGGCTGTGGACGTGAGGAGGCAGGTCCGGGTGCTGGAGCGGCGAGGGCAAAGCCGGGACCATCCAGCGCTGCTCACCGTTCCGGAGACGTTCTATCTTAAGTGCATGATATTGAATGCGTTAGACTAGACTTGACGGCTGAAGAAAAGACTTGACAACACTGCGCTCAGATAATATGATTTTGTTGCGTTGGTAGACGCAAATCTTTCTGGGAGGATTGCACCATGAGCACCATCACTCGTTGGGACCCGGTGAACACCCTGGCCAAGTTCCAGGACGAAGTCTCGCGTCTATTCGAGGAGCCCGTCTTCCGCGGCCTGCGTGGCCCGGCCTCGTTGACCGCGTGGACGCCCGCGGTGGACATCTTCGAGACCGAGCACGAACTGGTTTTGAAGGCTGAACTGCCGGATATGAACGAGAAGGACATTGACGTCCGCGTGGAGAACAACACGCTGACGCTCAGTGGGGAGCGGAAGTACGAGAAGGAGTACAAGGAGGAGAACGCGCTGCGGATGGAGCGGTACTATGGCACCTTCAGCCGCACGTTCACTCTGCCGAACACGGTGAAGCTCGAGGCCATTCTGGCCGAGTACAAGAACGGCGTGCTGACCGTGAAGCTGCCGAAGCGCGAGGAAGCAAAGCCGAAGCAAATCAAGATCGCTGTGAGCAACGGGAAGTAAACCTTTGGTCCCAGGGAGAGCCGGAGGTGCAAGCCTCCGGCTCTCTTTTTGTCTGGGATGACCCGGAGTTACGATAGCCATAGGGCCGGAAAAGGAAGACAAGTCATGGTTCGAATGGACAAATTCACCATCAAGGCACAGGAGGCCCTGGCGGAGGCCCAGGAACTGGCCGCTTCCCGCGGCAATCAGCAGATTGAACCGCTGCACGTGCTGGCGGCGCTGGCGGCCCAGAAGGAAGGCGTCGTCCCACCCCTGCTGGGCAAGCTGGGCGTGCGCATGGACGCGCTGTTGGCGGAGGCTGACGCGGAACTGGCCAAGCTGACGCAGGTTTCCGGCGCGGCACAGCAATATCTGAGCCCGGCGACGAACGACACTCTGAAGCGCGCCTTTGACGAAGCGGGACAATTCAAGGATGAGTACGTTTCGACCGAGCATCTGCTGCTGGCGCTGGCCGGCGGGAAGGACGCCGCGGCGAAACTGTTGGCCAGGCATGGAGCCACGCGCGACGCGCTGCTCGAGGGGCTGGTGGCCGTGCGGGGAAGCCATCGGGTGACCTCTCCGGCGCCGGAGTCCACCTACCAG
>Ga0335085_10005092_pt1 | contig 21379 bp, 19 predicted proteins | sample Lox_Sample_45_FD_206712 | JGI IMG/M metagenome (GOLD analysis project Ga0335085, IMG submission 206712) | Soil microbial communities from Loxahatchee National Wildlife Refuge, Florida, United States - Lox_Sample_4.5 | ecosystem: Environmental > Terrestrial > Soil > Wetlands | place: USA...
CACGCTCCAGTTATGAGTTTCAGCACAGGGTGGAAACCGGGGAGGCCGTCGTCGTCGGGGTGAACCGATTCCGGGTGGAGGAAGAAAAACCCATAGACACCCTGCGGATCGACCGGTCGGCCCAGGACCGCCAGACCGCCCGGCTGCGGGAAGTGCGGGAAGTGCGCAATAATGGACAGGTAGAGCACAGTCTCGGGGTGCTGCGGCAGAAAGCCGCATTGAGCACGCGAGCGGGGAGCTCGCAAAATCTCATGCCTCCGTTACTTGACGCCGTGCGCTGTTACGCCACACTGGGCGAGATCTGCAGCGCGCTGCGCGAAGTGTTCGGAACATACGAAGAACGCCCGCATATCTGATAATGACTAGCCCTATTCGGGTACTGGTAGCCAAGCCCGGCCTCGACGGTCACGACCGCGGAGCCCGGATCATTGCCCGTGCCCTGCGGGACGCGGGCATGGAAGTCATTTATACTGGTTTGCGACAGACGCCGGAAATGATTGTGAACGCGGCCCTGCAGGAAGACGTGCAGGTTATCGGGCTCTCGATCCTCTCCGGCGCGCACAACGCAATCGTGCCGCGCGTGCTGGAATTGCTGCGCGAAAAAGAGATGGCCGGCGTGAAAGTAATCGTCGGCGGCATTATCCCGGATGACGATGCCCGGGAGCTGGAAAAACAGGGCGTAGCAGCGGTATTCCAGCCAGGGGCTTCACTCGGAACGATTGTTTCAGCAGTTCGGGAGGCGGCGGGCGCCTCGACAAGGCACGCCGCATAAAGTTTGAATTGAGAATTCGCAACTACGCGAAGGTAAGAATGGAAAAACACTTAAAGATCGCGGTCTTCATTGACTTCGACAACATTGAAATCGGCGTCAAATCGACGCTGCAGCGGGAGTTCGACGTCTCCGTAATTCTGGAGGCGCTGAAGGAACGCGGCGAGATCATCACCAAGATCGCGTATGCGAACTGGGGAAAGCTGGAGAACTCGACCCGGCAGCTTTCCGAATACGCGGTGCAGATGGTGCAGCGCGACCCGTCGCCGCGCGGCGACAAGAACGGCGGGGACATCAATCTGGCGCTCGACGCGCTGGAGCTGGCGTTCACGCACGATCACATCAACGCGTTCGCCATTGTCAGCGGCGACAGCGACTTCATGGCGCTGGTCAACAAGCTGAAGCAGTACGACAAGACGATATTCGTGGTCGGCGGCAAGGCCTTCACCAGTACGATTCTGCAGAAGAACTGTCACGAGTTCATCAGCTACGAATCGCTGCTGGATGACAATCGGGGCGGGCGGCAGCCGCGGGAACACCATCAGCAGTCGCAGACGATGCCGCAGGAACAGCGTGATCGGCCGCAGCATCACCGGGATCGCCCGCAGCAGCAGGGCGGCGGAGGGGGCGGGCGGCGTCCGCCGGCGCTCGATCTCCATCTGGCCATGCCCCTTGTGGAGCGCGCGCTGCAGGTGCTGGAGCGGCGCGAAGTCCGTCCGCAGCTGGGTCTGCTGAAATCGACGATGCTGCAGCTCGATTCCAGCTTCAGCGAGCGCACATATGGCGCCGGATCGTTCACCGACTTCATTGAGAAGCTGCGCAAAGCCGATCTGATCCACGTTACCGGCGGCGAAGGCCGTTACATGATCCAGCGCAAGCACACCGGCGCGCCTGAAAAAACGGTGCGTCCGGAAGAAGCTCTGCCGCCGCTGCGCGACGTGCTGGAAAATCATCGTCTCGAAATGGAAGACGGCGTGCCGGCCCAGGAACTGGGCGAATGGGTCAAGGAAGAAGCTCCGAACTTCGACTGGAAGAACTACGGTTTCCAGGAGTTCGGCGAATTTCTGAACTATGCTCAGGACAAGACAGTGGTTCGCGTGGAACCGCACGAGGATTCGCAGAGCCTGATGGTGTATCTCGGCGGCGAGTTCCATCCACCGGCAATCCCGGAGGCCGCAGCGGCGCCGGCCCCCGAGGCAGCCGAAGAGGAAGAAGTCGACGAGCCTCAGCCGATCGTTCCCGGCCAGCCGACGGCCGGATCGCCGCGCATCAAGAAAGGGACGAAAAAGGCAGCCGGACCCGATGTGGACGGCAATCTCGCAGCGCCTCCCAAGCGGCCGCGCAAATCTTCGGGTCCGCGAAAACGCCGTCCGGCACCGGGCGCCTAATTTTCGGTCGGCCTCTCCGCGTGATCGATTACCAGGACGTCGACCGGCATCCTGGCGGATCGCAGCCGTAACCCCAGCTGCTCCTGGATTGCGGTGTAAATTGTCGGGCCAGCGTCATTGCCCTGCTGCGCGGCCTCAGGCGTCCACTCCAGCTTCAGGTTGTACACGCCGTCTAATCCGGTGCGATTGAGGACCGGCAGGTCCATCTGACGCCCCAGAATCTGCGCGAAGTGTTCCATTGACGTGTTCCTCGAGTCGATGCGACCTCGTCCGTTCTGATCGAAGGACTGGCCTCCGGCGGCTGATGCCAGCTTCGGCCCGATCTTCGCGACCTCCAGAAGGTAAACCTGCTGCTGTCTGCTTTCGTGGTGAAGCGCCAGGCTGAACCGGCTGGCCAGAATTCCCTGGAGCAGAGTCATCAGCGCGGAATCGCCGACAGGCTGATCCGCTTTTGCTTCGATCTCGAAGCGATCGGTGTCCAGCCAGCCGGGGCCGCCAATGATCTGGTTTGGGCCAACCGACCAGGCGCCGATAATGCAACGCCTGAGAGTCACATTTTCGCCATGGATGCGACCGTGTCCGGTTGTGAAGCCCGAGCCGTTGCCGGGATTTTGCCGGCTCGGTTTAACAGAGGCCGCTTCGATGCGAGGCGCAGACGCCGTCTGGCAGATGGCGGCCACGCAGAAAGCGCCAAAAACAAAGATGCGCATCGTCGGTGGTTTGACGATGCGCACTCCGAGTTCGTTGGGTTCAGATTTCGGAATTACCGGCGTCCGCCGCCATGAAAGCCGCCGCCCAACCCGCCATGGAAACCGCCGCCCGCGAACCCCCCGCGGGCGAATCCTCCTCCACGGAACGCACCGCCGCGTACTCCGGCGCGATATGCATTACCGGCAAATCCTCTGACGCCGAAGCGGGCGGGGTAGCCACCACGAAATCCGTAACGGCCACCGTAAAACCCGCCCGCATAAATTGCGTATCCAGGAGCGAAGAACGGATACCCGAACGGGCCGTAAAACCAGCCGTCACCCGGCATCCAGGACCACATGGCGAAGTATGGATCCCAATACCAGCCGGCTCCCCACCACGGGTTGTAGCCCATGTAGATGTTCTGCGCCGTTGCCTGATTGGCCTCGGCCAGATAACCCGCGCGAACGCTGGACCAGCGATAAAGCTCGTCATTGTTCTCCGCAGTTTTGGCGTCGAAGCTCTCGGTCTTCAGCTTCGGGTTGTCCAGCGCCAACTCGTGCCCTTTGCCGAATTCCTTCGTCCTGTCGTTTTCGGTGACTCTGATTTTTCCGTCGAGCACCGCGATGCGGTTGCCGGCGCTGTCAAAGTCGTAGAGCCCCTGTTTGACGATCAATGCCGTCGCGCCGTGTTCCTGAACCTGAATGCGGGCGCCATGGGGTTTCGCATCGACTTCCACCAGCGCCTCTCCGCGAACCACCTCAACCGAGGGGTTTGCCAATCCATTCGAGATGAGGCGGACGTCGCTGTTGCTGGCTTCGCGCAGAAAAACACCGGGCGAGAGCAGCATTTCCACTTTGCCGTTGGCCGTCGTGAGATTCTGATTCGGCTGTACCTGCGTGTTGCCATCCTGCTTGACGGCGAGGGGAGCGCCATTAATGGCTGCCTGCCCTTCCACGTAATTCACCGTTCCCGGTAAGGGCGTCCGGGGCGGCTGCGCGCTGAGGAGCGTCGCCGCTCCGGCAAAGGTCAGCAGCGCGACTGACCGTAGAACCCATTTTCCCATAACTCTTTACCTATTCTTTAGATGCATCCAGGGCAGAAAGGGTTCCGGGCGTAACTATCTTGAATCAGTGGGTTAGGGAGATTGCGGCCGGTTCCGGCCTACCTGAAATGCGGAACGTCTACGTGAAAAGGTCTTTGACCTTCTCGAAGAGACCCTTCTCGTGGGGTTCGTTGTTGACCAGGAGAGTAACGGACAGTTCTTCGAACAGTTTTCGCTGCTCGCGGGTGAGTTTGGCCGGGATCCGGACAACGATATGGACCACCAAATCGCCCATGCCCTTGCCCTGCACCTCCGGGACGCCGCGGCCTTTGATCCGCAACTCAGTGCCGCTCTGAATTCCCTCGGGAATCAGCAGCTGCTGCGTGCCGTCGAGAGTAGGCACGACAATTTCGTCGCCCAGGACCGCCTGCGCGACATTGATCGGAACGGTGCAATGCAGATCGTTGCCGTGGCGCTCGAAAATCGAATGCTCTTTGACGGTGAAGAAAATGTAGAGGTCGCCCGACGGCCCGCCATGGGAGCCGGGCTGACCCTCGCCAGGGACGCGCAGGCGATTGCCGTCGGCGATACCTGCGGGGACGGTGACGCGCAGTTTTTTGTTCACCTGCTTATAGCCCTCGCCCCGGCAGTCGCGGCAGACCTGTTTCACGATCTGGCCAGCGCCGCCGCAGCTTGAGCAGGTCCGGCGAACCGAGAGAAATCCCTGCGAGAAAATCTGTTCGCCGCGGCCATGGCACGCAGGGCAGGTGATGGAGCCGGAACCGGGTTCCGCGCCCTTGCCCTGACAGCGCGGGCAGGCCTCCAGTTTGGGAATCTGCAGTTCGACTACTTTGCCGAACGCGGCCTCCTCGAAGGTGAGCGTAAGGTCGTAGCGAAGATCGTCGCCTTTCGAGGGCCTGTTGCGGGAAGCGCGGGCGCCTCCGAACGCGTCGCCAAAGCCGAAAACCTGGCTGAGGATGTCGCTGAGGTCCATGGCGGACGGATCGAAACCACCGCCCATGCCGGAGAGCCCCTGATGGCCGTAGGCGTCGTACGCGGCGCGTTTCTGCGAGTCGGAAAGAACGCTGTAGGCTTCGGCTGCTTCCTTGAATTTTTCCTCAGCCGTGTGGTCACCCGGATTGCGGTCGGGGTGATATTGCATGGCAAGCTTGCGGTAAGCGGATTTAAGCTCCGGCTCGCCCACGCTCCGGTCAACGCCGAGCACTTCGTAGTAATCGCGTTTGGTCACCGGCATTCTTGAGTCAGGATTTCACCGCCACTTTGACCATCGACGGCCGCAGCAGCTTGCCTTTGAAATTGTATCCGCGCTGGTGTTCGCCGAGAATAGTCCCCTCGGCATCGTTTTTCGATTCCACGCGCTCAACCGCCTGGTGCAGATAAGGATCGAAGATCTTACCTTCCGACTCAAGCGGCTCGAGTCCTGCCTTTTTCAGCGCGTCGTAGAGGCGAGTGTGAATAAGCTCGACGCCTTTGGCGTATTCGGGGCTGGCTCCGGCGGCTTTGAGGGCGCGCTCGAAATCGTCGAGAATGGGCAGGATTTCGCGAACAATCTCCGCGCCGGCATACTGAATGTAGTCGGACCGCTCTTTTTCGGTTCTTTTACGGAAATTGTCAAACTCCGCCTGGCGGCGCACCAGCAGCTCCCTCAGCTCGTCGCGCTCGGACTTCAGGCCGTCGCGCTCCGTACGCATCTGATCGAGGGGATCGGGTCCGGCAGTGTGCGCAGCCGCGGCATCGGCGGCCGCTTCATCCGCCTTCGGATCTTTGTTTTCGACGGTTGCTTCTTCCACTCTGGTATGCCCCGCTGATTTCAGATTAGCATCGCGGGCGTGCGAACCCCTGCGCGGATGGTTAGTCATTTATTTAAAAAACGCACAAAATGAGCGCCGGGGGCCAGCTCATGACTGCAGCGCCGCAAAGGTCCGCCCGATCTGCAGCACAGTGGATATGACCTTCTCGTACTGCATACGCATAGGGCCGAGAACCGCGACGCGCGTTCGCACTCCTGAGGGCAGATCCACCGTCACCCCGATCAGACTCAGATCGCTCATCGCCGGATGCGCGTCAGCCAGGCCGACACGGACGCGTACCGCTCCCTGCCCGGCATGTCCCTGGGGAGCCTCAAGGAAGCGCTCCAGCAACGCGACGACGTGCTTTTTCTCTTCCAGGGCACGGAAGAGCTCGCGCATTTTCTCGCGGGTCAGGTGGAGATCGAGCCCCACCAGCCAGGAAGCGCCCTCCATGGCCAGCTGCGGGTCCTGATCGGCCAGCAGCAGGCCCTTCTGATAAAGCAGGGTCATCTGCTGCAGAACCGCGTCGTACGCCGCCCGTTCTTCTTCGATGCGCCGCAGCAGTTCCGCGCGGGCTTTTTCAAGCGTCCAGCCGGCGAAGTTGGCATTCACGTAATTGCGCAGCCGATTCAGGTCGTCCTGGCTGAGCGCGCGGTCGAGCGTAACGGCCCGGTTGCGGATCATGCGATCGCGCGTGGCAACGATAATCAGTACGCGGCGCTCGGAAAGCGCGATGAGCTCGATGTGCTCCAGTTCCTGTACGGAGGAGGGCAGCGCTGTGGCTATCCCGACGTTTCGCGTGAGTTCCGTAAGCATGCGCGAGGCGATGCCCACGCGCGCTTCCAGACTCTCGCCCGACTGCATCTCCTGCAGGATGCGGCTGCATTCCGTGTCGGCCAGCGGCAGAGACTCTACGGTGTCGGCAAACTCCTGAAACGCCTTCCCGGTGGGGATTCTCCCCGCCGAAGTATGCGGCTGAGTCAGATACCCTTCATCCGCCAGATCGGCCATGACATTTCGGATACTGGCCGGACTGAGGGCGAGATCACGCATACGGGAAATGGTGCGGGAGCCGACCGGATCTCCGCTGTCGATATAAGCGCGCACGATTGAATGAAGAATGGCGCGCTCTCTCGCTGACAACTCTTTTCCCGACAACATTCTGTATTTAAATATACTGTTACGGGCTGATCCGGGCAACAGCGGCGACCGGCGGGCTAATCGGTTCCGGAGGGCAGAATGTAACCGAGCGCCGCGCGCAGATGTTTGTCAGCGCTGGTCAGGCACTCGGCTATTTCGTCAATGGACGGAATTTTGTTCCGCCGCACCTGTCTCAGGGAATTCTGTACGGACTGAATTTTGAGGGTGCTGTCGATAATGCGTTCGCGTTCATCAAGTGTCAGGGTTTCCATCTGTCAATTGAACAACCGTGCACATGGAGATGGCTGAGGTATGCATATTTAGCGTTCTGCCGCGCCTCATTTGCTTCATGGATCAGGACGTCAAACCGGGCGGCGTCGGAGTCGGCATCCATGATGGCCTGAAACTGCTGTTCGTGCAGGTAAATCATCATGCTTACCGCGTCGCCGAATTCCTCCAGAAGACGCCGTGCCGTTTCGCAATAGACCTGGGCGCTCTGCGCCTGTTCCTTTTTAGCCAATGCGCCCGGGGTTCCCATTTGCTTTCGGTTATCCGACCTCCCGGTCAGGGTGCTCTGCACCTGCAATTCCAGAAAACTATGCGACCGAACACTCCACGCCGCGTTTCCGTCCGGATTCGCACGAATTGCATGCATTCCAGGGCATTGGATATACTAATGGGTTCGTTTAATCGCGCCGGCCGAACTCCGGTTCCGTCGCGCGGTCCATTCGATCAGCACTCACTCGTTAAAATCAACCCGGAGCATCCATGGCCGAAATCCACAAACATAGACATCTGTTCACGTCTGAATCCGTCACTGAAGGTCACCCCGACAAGGTCGCCGATCATATTTCAGATGGCGTTCTGGACGCCGTTCTGGCGCAGGACCCCACCGCACGCGTAGCGTGCGAAGTGCTGGTCACCACCGGCATCTGCGTCGTTGCGGGCGAAATCACCACCACCGCGAATATCGACGTCCCCGGTATTGCGCGTAAAACCATTGCCGATATCGGCTACACCGACGCAGCGATGGGATTCGACGCCAAGACCTGCGGCGTTCTGAACTGCGTGCAGACACAGTCGCCTGACATCGCAATGGGCGTAGACACCGGCGGCGCCGGCGATCAGGGCCTGATGTTCGGCTACGCCTGCGACGAAACGCCGGAGCTGATGCCGCTGCCTATTCAGATGGCGCATCGCCTTTGCGAGCAGCTTTCGAAGGTGCGCCGCAGCGGCGGTCTGAAATATCTGCGCCCCGACGGCAAAAGCCAGGTTTCAGTCGAGTACGTAGGGGGTAAGCCCACCCGCATTGACGCGGTCGTGATCTCGACGCAGCACGATGACGACGTCACCACCGAGCAGCTGCGCGCCGACGTCCGCAAGCACATCATCGATCCGATTCTGCCGAAGAACATGGTCGATTCGAACACGAAGTATCACATCAACCCGACCGGACGATTCGTGATCGGCGGGCCGCACGGCGACACGGGTCTCACAGGACGCAAAATTATCGTCGACAGCTACGGCGGCATGGGCCGTCATGGCGGCGGCGCATTCTCGGGCAAGGATCCGACGAAGGTTGACCGCTCGGCCTGCTACATGGCGCGCTACATCGCCAAGAACATCGTGGCCTCGGGACTGGCAAAACGCGCCGAAGTTCAGCTGGCATACGCGATCGGTGTGGCGGAACCGGTTTCGGTTATGGTGAACTCGTTCGGCACCGGCACGGTACCGGAAGATGCTATGGAAGACCTCATCCGCGCGAACTTCCCGCTGACGCCGAAAGGCATCATCGAACATCTGAAACTGCGGCGTCCGATTTACCAGAAGACCGCAGCCTTCGGGCATTTCGGCCGTTCGGAAGACTCCTTCACCTGGGAGAAGACCGACAAGGCCGACGCGCTCGCCAGCGCCGCCGGCAAGCTGGCCGTTGCAGCCCGCTAGTACAGGCATTCAGCAAAGGCCCACGGAACCGCACACAAGCGGCTCAGTGGGCCTTTTGCCGTTTCGGCGGGCCATCGTCATGCTCGCCGCGGGAACGGGCGGGATGGCCGCTGTGGTTCTTGCTTTCCGGACGGCGCTGGGCCCATTCAGAATTCCGGCCGCCGGCATTGTGGTCAACTCGCCCTTCCGGCTCGAAACCATTTTCTGGCTGTCGATCCTGCTGCTTCTGCTGATCCCATGGACGAGGGATGGCGCATATCAGGCAGAGCCCCGCGTGTTCTCCCGACGGCACCTGACCGCGGTGCTGGTTGTGGTCGCGCTCGCTTTCTGCCGCAACCTGCCGGACACATTTCTCAGCGATGACTATCGCCTGCTGGCCACGGTGGGGCCGTTTACGTTGAAGGGGTTCGCCGGACACCTGCTCTCCGGGGGAGGCGACGGATCATGGAGGCCACTGGGATACGCGTACTACGCGATCGTCAGAAATCTGGCAGGGGTGAGTCCCCTGAAATGGCACACGCTGGGTCTCGCGATTCACCTTGCCAATTGCGCGCTGATCTTCCGCATCGCGTGGAAGCTGTGGCGAAACGCAACCGCCGCGACGCTGGCCGGCGCCGCTTTTGGTCTGAACGGAACGCGTCCCGAAGCGGCGCTGTGGACTGCAGGCAACTACGATCTCCTGGCAGCGCTGTGCGTGCTCGGGGCGATGAACGTGGTTCTTTCAGAGCGAGTCCACCAGGTTGCGGCGTTGTGGCTGGTGGCTCTGCTCACTGCAGCCGGGATCCTGTTCAAGGAAAGCGCCTACGCCGCCCCTTTCCTTCTGGCCGCGGTTTCGATGAAGCGCGAATCGCGGCGCGCAGTGGCGGCCTCAGTGGTGGTTTGTGCTGCCCTGTTTGCCTGGCGATGGCACATTTTCGGAGGACCCGGAGGATACAACGATCCCGCTTCGGGCAAAAGTCTGCTTTTCTCGCTCCACGCGGCAACAACCGCAAAGGCGCTGCTGGGGCGCATCTGGAGCATTCTTCTGCTGCCGATGAACTGGGACGCTCCGGCGCACTGGTGGGCGCCTGCCTCCGTGTTGGCAGCTACACTCGGACTGGTTGCGCTCCTCATCCTGCGGCGTGCGAATACGCCGCCACGCAGGCAATTGGTTCTGATAGCCGCCGTCATCGGCGCCGCGCTGCCCGCCATCCATCTGGCGCTGGTTGGTCAATCTCTGCTGGGCTCGCGGATACTTTATCTGCCGGGCGCCGGTTTCGCTCTGCTGCTTGGCAGCATTACGGCGGGCAACGGACGGAGGTCGGCAATTGCAGCCGTGGTCATGTTGGCGGGAACCCTGGGAATACTCGAGAACAACCTGAACGCCTGGCGCGACGCTTCCGTGAAGGCGAGGGAGAGCTGCATGCGGGCTGCAGCCGGGGCTACGATCGCTCCGGCGGAGACATTCGAGGGCGTCTATTTCTTCAGAAACGGTTTCGCCGAGTGCGTAGCGCAGCAGGCCGGAACGAGGGCAACCAACTGACCTATGTGCGCCTGCGGATGTCTCCTGATTGCAGCAATCGGCGCGGGCCTCGTTTACTGTGTCATGCACGGGCTATGGGTGGCGGCGGGCGGTATTTTGGTGCTCGCGGCCCTCATCGGATGGTTCGGAAGAAAAGCCGCCGCCTCGCGCAATCCGTCAAAATGATGCCCGTGATGGCGCGATGATGACGGGCGTCTCCGCATGCTCACTTCGTGCTGAGCGACGAAATGGCGCAGCCTTTTCCACCGTGTCCGCAGAATGGCTCGCGTGTAATCGCCTGGGCGCGGGGCCGTGCCTGCTTTCGCGGGGAAAGGCGAGCGGCGGGCCGGGCAGCGGCGCCGGATCCGCCAACCGAAATGAGCACCTGCTCCGAGTAAGACTGCAGAATCGGATAGGCGGGATTATTCGCATTAGGATTGGAAATCGAGAGGTCGAGGAAGTGGTCGCCCGCTGTGGTGGTCGTGGGTATCGTCACATTCACCTGGTACAGACCAGCGAGCGTGGGCGCGAGGCCCGCAAAGCCGACGGTCGCGTCAGTGCCGTCAACATCCGCGGTGACCGTATTCACGGTATAGCTCAGCGGACTGACGGGAGGCGCGGCCCCGTCGGGAACCGTGGGGAAAACCTCGCCGAGGCCGGTTGTAAACACTTCGACAATATCGCCGGGCTGCGCCGGCTTCGCCGGAGTCACGATGAACGGCGGGTTGGCGGTAACGTCCACTGCGGCCGCATAAATTCCGCCGGAGGGATTCGTATAGACGCCTGGGGCCGTCACATTCACGGGGGAATTCCCGGGTGCGCCGACAACCGTGGTCACGGTGTTTGAGCCGGTGCCGTTATTCACGACCTGGATAGTCGCCAGCGAATACGGATTCCCGGAGGGCACGATGGCGGCCACCTGCCCGGAGCTCACGAAATAAAGCGGCGCAGCGACGCCATTGATGATCACCTGAACGTTGTTGAGCGAAGTTGGATACGGGACCCCGGAAGCGATGGTGGTGCCGGGCGCGAGATTCGTCCCGAAGATGGTGATGAACTCGCCGTTTGAGATGCCGGCGGTAAACGGCGCGAAGCTGGCCGCGTTCACGACGCCGGCGGGATTGATCCAAACCGAGCCCGTAGGCGTGAAGGCAGGCGCCTGCATAGCGAGCGTAATTCCGAGGTAAGGCGCGACTCCCTGTCCGATGCGCACTGTTCCTCCATCGCCTACCCAGAAATTGAACGAGTCCTGTGTGTCGGTGTAAGCGCCGGTTGCCGGATAGGTGAACGAGTCGGTCAGCGTCCAGCCGTACGTCGCGCCATAGAAAACTTCATCACTGATGCGTTCATGGGAGATGATGGCGCCGCTGTTTGTGGCGTTAAAGGCTCCGAAATAGGCGTCGAGGTCGGCGTATCCGTTGGTGACGTCCGAAAGGTTTTGGTCGATGCCGGCCTGATAGTAAAGACAGCTCGTTTGACCGTTGCATGCACCGAAGGCCGTATCCCCGGAATTGTTGTTGACTCCGACGACCATGTCAAAGCCCTGCGGAGAGCCGCCGAAAAAGAAGTTGCCGTCCGGCGAGAAATAGAGAAAAATCTGGCCGCCCGGATAATAGGCGGCATTATTGTTGGTCGGAAAAGAGAGCACCGCGGCGCCGTTGCTGAAGCGGTAGGTGACGTTGGAGGTCTGGGTGACCTGGGTGCTCCCGTTGCCCTCGACATATCCGCCGATCGACACATTTCCCAGGCTGCCGGAGCCGTTGGAGTTCAGCTGAAAGGAGATGTCGGCTCCCGGAAGAAAACCCACTGCGGTATACGAGCCGTTGAAGCCGCTGGGAAGGGGCGAAGGAACCGGCCCGGCGATGAATAGATCGTTGTAAGCCTGCGACGATTCGGTCGTGCTGCCGGAAAAGATCCCATTTCCGGCAGCCAGACCGTAAATGAAATCTCCGCTGACGATCGGATTCGAGATGTAGCCGAAGCCGGTGGCCGATATCCCGTAAGTTCCGGGGATCCCGTTGTTGTCCGTGCAGTTCGACGGCGCTTCTTCCAGATAACACTGGAGGCTCTGCGAATACCCGACGCTGGAATCGAGCACGACGCCATTGTTGATGGTGTAGCCCCCGCTCCCGTTAAAAACGATGGTTCCGTAGACGGAAACCGCCTCGTTTATGTCTCCGACAATTCCGTACTGATCGGGGCTGGCGCCGATCCCGTAGATCACGTGCCGAAAATAATAACTGCCGTTCAGCTTCGCGTTTCCACTGGTGTCGAATGAAGGCGCCTGAGCATTCAACTGCGCCAGCGAGGCGCTCAAAAGTAACAATGCAGATACCAGAAGTTTTCTCATTGCCTGTCTTTTATATGCGCGTTTTCGGCCAAAGGTTCCGTTGTTCGCTCGTGGCCATCGTACACCGGAGGCACTCAAGCCCCGGGGCCGCAGTCACCGTGGTCTGACGCCGATCGCCAGAATGGTTTCAAATGCGGGTGATTTTTTCTCGCGGTCCACGATCCAGCTCTCCACTCTGACAAACCCCGCTTCTTCCAGGAAGGCTCGCAACTCGACCTCGGAAAATCCCAGCCAGGTATCGGCATACATTTCCCGCGCCTGCTCGAACCCGTGGCGCTTCAAATCCAGAATGACGATTCGGCCGGCGGGCCTGAGCAGCCGGTACGCCGCCTTCACTGCTTCGACCGGATGCAGGGCATGATGCAGGCTCTGGCTGAAGAGGGCGATGTCAAGCGTGCCGTCGTCAATCGGAGGCGACTCCAGATCGCCCAGCCGGTATTCGAGATTGCCGATGCCGTTCTCCTTTGCCAGGCGGGAGCCGTACTCCACCATGTTGGCGGAATTGTCGACGGCGATCACCTTTTCGGCGCGCTGGGCCAGCAACTGCGAAAACGTGCCTTCACCGGCGCCGAGATCTCCGATCACCATCGGCGGCATCAGCTGGAGCAGCATTTCGGCGAGGCCTTTCCACGAACGCCCGGGAACATAATCGCGTCCGAACTTGCCGGCCAGTTGATCGAAGTAGTGGCGTACTTTGTCGCGGCGCTTTTCCAGCACCAGTTGCAGGGCTTTGGTGTCGGAGGCGGCCTCGGGAATCTCGCGCGCCGCGGCGTGAAGAAGTTCGGTAAACTGCGCTGCGTCTTTGAGCCGGTAGAGGCTGTTTTTGCCCTGACGCCGGTCCTCCACCAGCCCGGCCTGCTTCAACTGAGCGAGGTGCGTGGAAATGCGGCTCTGGCCCGTTGATAGAATTTCCTGCAGTTCCGCCACCGAGAGTTCCTCCCGCTCCAGCAGCAGAAGGAGGCGCAATCGGTTAGGATCGGAAAGGACCCGAAGGGATTTCAGTATTGACGCCAAGCCGTCACCCGATTTTTGGCGCACACAACGTTCGCCCGTGTGGCGGACGATGACGCCCAATGCTAATATATCAACGTATCTGGATTTATTGATATCAGGAGCCAAATGAGTACAGCAACGCTACCGAAGACCGGAACCGACTACAAAGTCGCCGACATGAAACTGGCCGAGTGGGGCCGCAAAGAGATCACTGTTGCCGAGCAGGAAATGCCCGGCCTGATGTCGATTCGCAGGAAGTATGCGAAGTCGAAACCGCTCGCGGGCGTCCGCGTAACCGGTTCGCTTCACATGACGATTCAGACTGCGGTTCTGATCGAAACTCTGACCGACCTCGGCGCCAGCGTTCGCTGGGCGAGCTGCAACATCTTTTCGACGCAGGATCATGCGGCGGCGGCGATCGCCGCAGCCGGTATTCCGGTGTTCGCGTGGAAAGGCGAGTCGCTCGATGAGTACTGGTGGTGTACGGATCAGGCACTCAGCCACCCGGGCGGTCTCGGTCCCCAGTTGATTGTCGACGATGGCGGCGATGCGACTCTGCTGATCCATAAAGGCTATGAACTCGAGAACGGCGACGGCTGGGTCAATACTCCGTCAAGCAATCGTGAAGAGCAGGTGATCAAGGACCTGCTGAAAAAGATCCACGGCACGGACAAGAACCGCTGGCACAGCGTGGTGAAGGAATGGCGCGGCGTTTCCGAAGAGACGACCACCGGCGTACATCGCCTTTACAAGATGCAGGAAGCCGGCAAGCTGCTGGTGCCGGCGATCAACGTGAACGACTCGGTAACGAAGTCGAAGTTCGACAATCTCTACGGCTGCCGCGAATCGCTCGCCGACGGCATCAAGCGCGCCACCGACGTGATGGTGGCGGGCAAGGTGTGCGTGGTCTGCGGTTATGGCGATGTGGGAAAGGGAAGCGCGCACTCTCTGCGTGGTCTGGGCGCACGCGTTGTCATCACCGAAATCGATCCGATCAACGCGCTGCAGGCGGCGATGGAAGGCTTCGAAGTGACCACCATCGAAGACACCCTCGGCCGCGGCGATATCTATGTCACGACGACCGGCAACGTCGACGTGATTACGCTCGATCACATGCGCCACATGAAGGATCAGGCGATCGTCTGCAACATCGGCCACTTCGACAGCGAAATTCAGGTGGACAAGCTGAACGCTTCGGATGCGAAGCGCATCGAGATCAAGCCGCAGGTCGACATGTATACGTTCCCGACCGGTAACGCGATCTTCGTTCTGGCCGAGGGCCGGCTGGTGAACCTCGGCTGCGCCACGGGCCATCCGAGCTTCGTGATGTCGAACAGCTTCTCGAACCAGACGCTGGCGCAGCTCGATCTGTGGGCCAACAAGGACAAATACAAACCCGACGTTTACATCCTGCCGAAAAAGCTGGACGAAGAAGTGGCGCGGCTGCACCTCGAGAAAATCGGCGTGAAGCTGACGCGGCTTACTCAGGCCCAGGCGGATTACATCGGCGTGCCGGTGGATGGACCGTATAAGCCGGAACATTACCGCTACTGATCCACTAACCTCAACGTGATTTGCCATGAAGGGCGGGCTCAACCCGCCCTTCAGTCATTTTGGGCGGCCGCAACTCTTCGCCAGTGTTTTCCCGGACTGTTCGTGCGTTATCACGCGCGTCGAAGGGGCTTCAGCTGGATTTGGAATTTTTCGCTCCCTGGACCCCCGACTTGCGTAGGAGTGTGAGGCACGGTACCATACATATGTAGAATCCAGTGAAATTCCTTACAGTTCTCATTTGCGTTATTCCCGCCGTTTCAGCCTTGGCGCAGGAGACTCCCGCGAACTGGACCGGCAAATATTCAACGTGCGAACGACATGAAGATCTGCTCAGCCATGAGCATCTCGATATAGCGGTGCGAATTTCGACGGCTAACCCGGTTCTGGCGGAACAGTTCGAAAACGCGCTCGATTTCTGGAGCGGCATTCTCGATCTGGACTGGCACGAAGTGGGCGTTGATGCCGAATGCTCGATGCAGCTGGTGGACGGCACGCCATCGCTTTTCGACTGGTGCGTCTGCATGAGCGCGCGCGCCCAGCTTCCCGACCGCGGAAATTTTCAGGGATGGATTGCATTCAACCCCCGCTTCAAGCTTTCGAAGGATGCCATGTTCCTCGACTCTGTGCACGAGATCGGACATGTGCTTGGGCTCGCCCACAATCCTGACGAATCTTCGATCATGTCCGCGTTCGGTGATGAGGAGAAATCGGCGCGGCTCGATTCGGCGGACCTCCATGAGCTCGCGGTTCGCCACACACTACGGCCAGGAATTCCGGGAGCGGGCGGCAGGGCGAGTGTAGTCGTGCGCCGGCCGCATCGGGTGGCAGAAAACAACCGCCGCGGATTTCAGGCCGCCTTCCGAAGCGTCGCGACGAATTTCTGAAGGCCCGACGCCCGGGGAACCGTGGTTTCACTCCGGACCGGCGGCTGGGCGCTCGCTGCCGATCCGGGCCTGACGCCAATTTGCCTGAATCACGCCCCAGGCGATGTTGAGCAGAAAGGCGAACACCGGGAGACCTATGGCGAGGTAAAGCTCCACGTCTGTCATCCACGTTGGAGGCCGGCACGCTGTTTCACTGCGCGATTTTGCTGTCGCAGTCGTCGATTTCTTTCAGGGCTTCTTTGCGGCGGGCTTCGGTGTCGGCGGTCTGGGGCTGCCAGACTTTCCAGCGGGCGGCGTTCTTCTGGAAGAAGAGGCGCGCCCAGCCGTAGTTGTGGTTGGAGAAGAGCATGCGGCCGTAGAGGTCGTCGAGGTCAGAGGCGGCCTGCATCGCGGCGAGAGTTGGATTGCGGACTGAAAGCAGGCGGCTTGCCATCGGCTCGCCGGCCTGGATTAGTTTAGCGGCCTGGTCTTCTTTACCGGTCTGCCAGAGGTGCGACGCGTCGCGATTCTGTTTCGCCAGTTGGTCGACTGTCTCGGTGTACCAGGGTTCTTTGGTTTCGTCTTTGGGGGTGGCGGGTTGCGGCGGGGGCGCCGGGGCGCAGGCCGTGAGGACGAGGATCAGGAACGGTGCTGCAAGGCGGGTGGCGGGATTGACGCCCCACATTGAGATTCCTAATGGGCGACAGGCTCGGGGAGCGGGGCCATGGGTTCGCGGCGGCGCCAGATGCGGATGCGGCCGACGCGCTGCGCGGCACCTTCAAGATAGAGATAAATCACCGGCGTGATGTAGAGCGTAATGAACTGCGAAAACAGCAATCCACCCACTACGCCGAGGCCGAGCGGCTGGCGCGCGTCGGCGCCGGTGCCGTTTCCGAGTGCGATCGGCAGCGTGCCGAATAAGGCCGCGACCGTCGTCATCATGATCGGGCGGAAACGCAGAATGCAGCCCTGATAAATTGCATCGAAGGGAGTGTGGCCTTCCACGCGCTGGGCTTCGATGGCGAAATCGATCATCATGATGGCGTTCTTCTTCACCACACCGAAAAGCATGATCATGCCGACGAAGGCGTAGAGATCGAGCTCCTTGTGGAAGAGCTTGAGAGTGAGCAGCGCGCCGAATACGGCTGAAGGCAGGCCGGAGAGAATCGTGATCGGGTGAATGAAGCTCTCATACAGCATGCCAAGCACCATGTAGATCACGAGAATCGCCACGATGAGCAGAATGGTGAGGCCCTTGAAGGATTGCTGGAAGGCCTGCACTGTGCCCTGATAAACGGGGATCAGCGTGGTGGGCACGCGCAGATCGCGGATAATGCCGTCGATCGCGTCAGCCGCATTGCCGAGCGCGAATCCGGGCCTGAGATTGAAGGAAATGGTCGACGCCGGGAGCTGGCCGAAGTGACTCACAGTGAGCGGCCCGACGGTACGCGCGATCTTCACCACCGAATCGAGCGGCACCAGAGACCCCTTCGAAGAGCGGATGTAGAGTTTCGAAAGCGCCTCGGGCGTGCGCTGATACTGCGGCTCGACTTCGAGGATGACCTGATATTCGTTGGACGGCGTGTAGATGGTTGACGCCTGGCGCGTACCGTAAGCAGTGAACAGGGCGTCCTGGATCTGCTGGGGCGTTACGCCGAAAGTCTGGGCGCGGTCGCGGTCGATATCGACATTGACTTCGGGGCTGGCGATCTGGAGATCGCTCGTTACGTTCATGAAGCCCGGAATCGCGCGCATTTTTTCCATGATGATCGGCACCCAGTGATAGATCTCGTTTTGATCTGAATCCTGCAGGGTGAGCTGATAGGGGCTTTGGGTGTTGTTTCCACCGATCTGAATGGGAGGCGGATTCTGCAGCAGAACCATGATGCCGGGCACGGAAAGCAGTTTCGGCTGCAGCTCCTGGATCACCTGATCGGCCGACAGCTTTCGGTCCTTGCGGTCTTTGAGCATGGCAAACGTGATGCCCTGATTGCCGCCCTGGTCGATCGCAAACACGCTGCTGACGTTGGGGTCGTGCTGCACGATATTTTTGACGGCAAAGATATGGGCCGCCATGGATTCGAACGAGATATCCTGGCCGCCGATCGAGATGCCGTTCAGCACGCCGCTGTCGACGCTGGGCAGGAAGCCCTTGGGCATTCCCATGAACAGCCACACGCTGGCGCCGAGGAGTCCGAAGGCGAAGAGCAGAGTGATGAACCGGTGACGCAGAACCATGCTCAGCGAGCTTCCGTAGAGGTGGTTCATGCCCTGGAAGAAGCGCTCGAACAGGTTGAAGAGGAATCCGTGCCGCTTGCCGTGATTGGAGGTGAGGAAGCGGCTGCCGAGCATGGGCGTCAGCGTCAGAGAAATGAATCCCGAAACCAGAATGGCGACGGCGATGGTGACTGCGAACTCGTGCAGCAGGCGGCCCACGATGCCTTTCATAAAAAGCACGGGGATGAAGACGCTGACGAGCGAGATGGTCATCGAAACGATGGTGAAGCCGATCTCGCGCGAGCCATGGAGCGCGGCCTCCATGCGCGACTCTCCCAGTTCCATGTGTCTGACGATGTTCTCGAGCATGACGATGGCGTCATCGACGACGAAGCCGACCGACAAAGTGAGCGCCATGAGCGAAAGATTGTTGAGACTGTAGCCGAGCAGATACATCACGGCGAATGTGCCGACGATCGAGAGCGGCACGGCGACGCCGGGAATCAGCGTGGCCGAAACATTGCGCAGGAACAGGAAGATCACCATTACGACGAGGCAGATGGTGAGCTTCAGGGTGAACTTCACGTCGTTGATCGAATTGCGGATGTCGCTTGATCGGTCGTAGAGCACACCCAGCTTGATCGCCGGGGGGGCCGCGGCATTGAACTGCGGCATCAGGCGCAGAACGTTATCGACGACGTCAACGGTGTTGGTGCCGGGCTGGCGATTGATCGCGAGAATAATGGTGCGCTGATCGTTCAGCCAGGCGATGATCCGGTTGTTTTCGACGTCATCGAGAACGCGCCCGAGCTCTTCGAGGCGCACCGGGTTGCCGTTGCGGTAGGTGACGATCATGCGCTTGAACTGCGCGGCATTGGTGAGCTGACCGGAAGATTCGACCGTGAAGGCCTGCTTGGCGCCGTAGAGTTTGCCGGTGGGCAGATTGACGTTGTTCGAATTCACGGCGGCGAGTACTTCGTCGACGCCGATGCCGCGGCTGGCGAGCGCGTCGGGGTCGAGCTGAATGCGGACGGCGTATTTCGTTCCGCCAAAAACATTGACTTGCGAGACGCCGCTGACGGTGGAAATCTGTTGCGCCATGACGGTCTCGGCGTATTCGTCAACCGTGTAGATGGGCAGCGTGTCGGAGCTGATGCCGAGGAACAGGATGGGCTGATCGGCCGGATTGACCTTCTGGAATGAAGGCGGGCGCGGCATGTTGGGGGGAAGCAGGCCGCCGGCTTTGGCGATGGCGGACTGCACGTCCTGGGCAGCGGCGTCGATGTTGCGATCGAGCGAGAACTGAATCGTAATGCTCGTGCTGCCGAGCGAGCTCGACGAATTCATCGAGTCGATGCCCGCGATGGTAGAGAACTGGCGTTCGAGCGGCGTGGCCACCGATGCGGCCATGGTGTCGGGACTCGCGCCGGGGAGACTGGCGCTGACCTGGAGGGTGGGGAAGTCTACGCTTGGCAAAGCCGCGACGGGCAGCGTGCGATAGGCGACGGTGCCGAACAGCAGGATGCCCAGAGCGGTCAGCGTCGTGAAAATCGGCCGTCTGATGAAGAAAGCGGAGATATTCATCAGAACCCGCCTTTGTCGGCTTCCTGGATGGGGGCGACGGAAGGCACCACGCGAATGGGCGCGCCGGGAATGAGGCGCATCTGGCCGTCCGTCACGACGGTGTCACCCGGGTTGACGCCGCTTTCGACCACGATGCGTTTGTCGACTTCCTGGCCGAGCTTCACGAGCTTATTCGTCACTGTGCCATTGGGCTGCACGACAAACACGAACTGGCCCTGCTGGCCGGATTGCACGGCTTCGGAGGGAATGATGGTGACGCCATGAAGCGTGCGCAACGTCACGACTACGTTGACGAACTGGCCCGGCCAGAGGGAGCGGTCGGCGTTGGCGAATTCGGCTTTGAGCTTGATTGTGCCGGTCGTGCTATCCACCTGGTTGTCGATGAACGTCAGGTGACCGACCGAGCTGTGGCCGGGCGAGAGGACTGCGGTGACGGCCAGCGGCGCTGCTTTGCTGTAACTGCGGATTTCGTCGAGCAGTTGTTCGGGCACGCTGAATGTGACATAGATCGGCTGCATCTGGTTGATGTTGACCAGGGCGTTCGTGTCGTTCGCCTTCACCAGATTGCCGGCCTGCACCAGAAGGCCGCCGGCGCGGCCGTCGATGGGCGAATCGATCGAGCAGTAAGAAAGATTGAGCTTCGCGGTTTCGAGCGCGGCCATATCGACGTTAAGCGATGCTTTGGCGCTGTTGATGGCGGCTTCGTCGGCGCGCACGGTTTGGTCCGAAGCGCGGTAGGTAGTTTGATAGGTGGAATTCTGATCGGCCGAGATCAGACCGTCTTTCGCCATGGCGGCGTAGCGATCCGCCTGCTCTTTGGCCTGGGCGGACTGGACGCGGTCGCGCGCGAGGTTGGCTTCTGCCTGGCGGATGAGGGCATTGTCTTTTTCGACGGCGGCCTGGGCCTGATCGATCGCCTGCTGGTAGGGCCGCGGATCGATTTCAAAGAGGCGCTGGCCTTTGCGGACATCGTCACCTTCTTTGAAGAGGACTTTGGTGAGCTCGCCGCCAATCTGCGCTTTGACGGCGATGACGGCGACGGGATCGACCGAGCCGATCTGCCGCACCTGGACAGGAATGTCGCCCATCTCCGCCTTGGCGACGGTGACAGGAGTGGCAGGAAATGCGCCGCGTCCGCCTCGGCCGGCGGGGCCATTGGCGGTGGGAGAAACGCTGTTGCAGGCCGTCAGGAGGGCCAGCACAGATATGGTGAAAACAAACTTCATGGATATAAAATGACCGGGAGTACCCCTTACAGGTTACCTTGTCCGCCTATTGTTTCACTTGTGGGGCAGGATGCCATTTCTGCGAGGCGGCTGCCAACAGCCTCTGCGGAGGCGAAGAAAACAATCCGTGTCCGGGCACTTTCGGCGCCTGGGGACTTCGTTTGGTCCAGCGCGACCCCCGATTGACGCTCCCGCGCAGGTAAACCACCTGGCCCACAATGCAGCTCAGTAACAGAAAGGGCTGAACGGACCAGACGCTGGCCAGAGGGGGCTATTAAAATTGATGGTTTATGTCGAAACGAGAATT